>Ga0208971_1000002_pt1 | contig 198154 bp, 181 predicted proteins | sample AOAMet1_18_M0_10_2_FD_188229 | JGI IMG/M metagenome (GOLD analysis project Ga0208971, IMG submission 188229) | Ammonia-oxidizing marine microbial communities from Monterey Bay, California, USA - CAN11_18_M0_10 (SPAdes) | ecosystem: Environmental > Aquatic > Marine > Intertidal zone | place...
TATTCAGCACTGCCTTGGTTCTGGTCCGATCAATATGATCTCAAGCTGCAGATCGCCGGCCTCTCCCAAGGCTATACCGATGTAGTGGTGCGCGGGGATATTGACGGTAGCCGAAGCTTTGCGGCCTTTTATATGCGCGAGAGTAAATTGCTCGCGGTGGATGCGGTCAATCGCCCCCAAGAGTTTATGTTTGGCAAGCGACTGATTATGCAGGGCACTGAGCTTGACCCAGCGAAACTGGCTGATGACAGCCTGCCGTTAAAAACATTATTAAATCAGTAGCCAGTTAGTGATTGCTGGTACCATCACCCCCTTATTCATCTTCAAATTATTTTTTAATGGAGTTTAGTTATGCCTAGAGTCACTTATATTGAAGCCGATGGCCAGAGCCACGAGGTCAATCTGGAAGCCGGCAGCAGCCTGATGCAAGGTGCCCTAGACAATATGATCGATGGCATTGTCGCCGAGTGCGGCGGCTCTTGCAGCTGTGCAACCTGCCACTGTTATATAGATGCGGACTGGGTGGATCAAGTTGAGCCAGCTGGGGAGATGGAAACGGATTTACTCGACTGCGTCAGTGAACCAAAAGACAATAGCCGTCTCTCCTGCCAGGTTAAGGTCGGCGATGAGCTAGATGGGCTGGTAGTGCATTTGCCGACTACGCAGTTTTAGGGCGCACGTAAAATCTAGAGATGGATCTCAGGCTCATTAATGAGATCTCTCACATGCGTTCGAGATGACAGGCGGGGGCGTTCGAGATGACAGGCTGTGGGCGTTCGAGATGATAGGTTGGGACATTTGAGATGATAGGTTGGGGCATTTGAGATGAAAGGTTGGGGCATTTGAGATGACAGGTGGCGGCGTTTGAGTTGACCGGTTGGGCCATTTGAGGCAACTGGCTGGAGGCGTTCAGAATGATATATAACTACAACAATGTCATCCCGACAGAGCGCAGCGACGAGGGATCTCAAACTTCCAGTTCCAACCATTGCGGATTTATACTCTCCACCAGCCTGTTCTTCTTTTCCCTGCGCCACTTCTTAACTTCTTTCTCTCTAGCAATCGCCGACAAAACATCATTGGTCAATTCATAATAAACCAGCCTATCGACACGGTATTTGGCAGTAAATCCAAATACAGACTTATCTTTATGCTGTGCTAAGCGCCTCTCCAAATTACTGGTCACGCCCACATACATCACCTTATTATTTCTATTTGTCAGAATATAAACCGCGTACTGTTTTTCCATTATTCGCTGCTGTCAGTAAGATCAGGGTTATTCTATTGTTGTCTTTAGTCGCTTGATTGCATGGGTTCACGTTTTGGTGACAGTCTGGGAAATATATGCACAGTAAGGAGTAGTAACTAGCCCTGAGATCCCTCGTCGCTGCGCTCTGTCGGGATGACATTGTTGTATATCACCCCAAACGCCCAACCTGTGACCTCAAATGCCCGCAATCCGTACCCTCAACCCCCCAACCTGTCATCTCGAACGCATGTGAGAGATCTCACTAGAGAGCCAGAGATCCCTCATCACTGCGCTCTGTCGGGATGACATTGTTGTATATCACCCCAAACGCCCAACCTGTGACCTCAAACACCCGCAATCCGTATCCTCAATCCCCCAATCTGTCATCTCGAACGCATGTGAGAGATCTCAAAAACCAGCAGCCACACCCCTAATCAACCTGCCCCATCAGGATGCCACTTCCGACCAAAAGGCACAGAAAGCAGAATAATAAAAACCAGCCACAAAACCATCCATCTTGTTTGTTTTTTTTAAACAGACGCGGTATAGTTTCTTAAGCCTAATACTAATCATAAAAAAGGGGCATCTCTATGCCATACAGCACCGAATTTCTGCTCTCAGCTTACCGCACGATGAAGACCATCCGCGAGTTTGAAGAGCGCTGCGTCAAAGAATTTGAAGGGGGGAACGTCCCCGGTTTTACCCACGTTTCCAACGGTCAAGAAGCGATTGCAGTCGCTGCCTGTATCGACCTAAGTGACAGGGACATTATTGGCAGTACCCACCGCGGGCACGGCCACTGTATCGCCAAAGGCTGTGACGTTGGCGGCATGATGAAAGAAATTATGGGTCGATCCACTGGACTCTGCAAAGGCAAAGGCGGCTCTATGCACATTGCCGATATCGACAAAGGCATGCTCGGTGCCAACGCCATCGTTGGCGGCGGGCCACCACTGGTGAATGGCGCAGCTCTAGCCGCCAAAACCCTAGGCACCAAAAATGTCGCACTGTCCTTTAATGGTGACGGCAGCGCCAACCAAGGCACCGTTTTTGAAGCCATGAATATGGCCGTGGTATTGAAATTACCCCATGTCTTTGTCTACGAAAACAATGGCTACGCTGAGGGCACCGCGGCCAATTATGCCGTCGGCTCCAATAGTCTGACCGAGCGTAATGCTGGCTTTGGCATGCCTGCCGAGTGCATTGATGGTCTCGATTTCTTTGCCACTTATGAAGCACTCAAGATTGCCACAGAGCGTGCCAGAAATGGCGACGGCCCCACCGCTATCGAAGCCATGTGTGTACGCTTCGATGGCCACTTTATCGGTGACCCACAGCTCTATCGCCCAAAAGATGAAGTTAAGAACGCGCGCAAGAATCAAGACTGCATAAAAATATTCCGTGAGCGAGTGATTGCTGAAGGCTGGCTAAAAGCTGCAGCCATGAACGCCATCGACAAAGAAGTAATGGTTGAAATTGAAGCCGCTGTTGTCAATGCCCTAGCGGCACCGCACCCAGACCCCGCCACGGACCTTATGTCCGATGTCTACTGCTCATACTAAGGATACTGAAATGACCAATCATTCTAATAATCCCGCTATTGGCGGCAAAACTTCCCTTAAGACGATCCGCGAAGCGATCAATGATGCACTGCGCGAAGAGATGCGCCGCGATCCAACGGTTATCGTTCTCGGAGAAGAAGTCTCCGGTGGTGCTGGCTGTGAAGGTGAAGATGACGCCTACGGCGGTGTCTTTGGTGTTACCAAAGGTTTAATGCCTGAGTTTGGACGCGAGCGTGTTATCGACACGCCCATCAGTGAAGCTGCCATTATTGGTGCCGCCGCTGGTGCCGCCAACAATGGCCTGCGCCCAGTTGCTGAACTGATGTTCTTCGACTTTATCGGCGTCTCCTTCGACCAGATCTTTAACCAGGCAGCCAAGTTTCGCTATATGTTTGGTGGCAAGTCAAAAACACCTATGGTTATTCGCGGCACCGTTGGTGGCGGTTGGCGCGCCGGTGCCCAGCACTCCAGTATGCTGCACTCTATTGTCACCCATATCGCCGGCCTTAAAGTGGTGATGCCCGCCAATGCCTATGATGCCAAAGGCCTTATGGTGCAGGCGATTCGCGATGATGATCCGGTTATCTTCCTCGAGCACAAGGTCATGTATGACATTGCCTGTGAAGTGCCAGACGAGCAATATGCCATTCCCTTTGGTGAAGCGGCGTTTCCCCGTCAGGGTTCCGATGTCACCATCGTCGCCATTTCCAATATGGTCACCCATGCCATTACAGTCGCCGACATTCTGGCTAAAGAAGGTATTAGCTGTGATGTTATCGACCCCCGCACGGTATCGCCACTGGATCACGAAGCCATTCTTGAAAGTGTAGAAGTCACCGGTCGCCTGGTAATTATCGATGAAGGTAATCCACGCTGCGGCCTGGCCACAGATATTGCTGGCATAGTTGCCGAGCACGGCTTCTACAGTCTTAAAGCACCGATTCGCACCGTCACGGCACCTCACACACCAGTGCCATTCGCCCCAGAACTGGAAGATGCTTACCTGCCCAACGCAGAGAAGCTGATGGTCGCCGTTCGGGAAGTACTGGCCGCGGGCCCATCGGGAGCATAGTCATGACAAATGAAATCAAGCCGATCAATATGCCCAAGTGGGGCATGGAAATGTCTGAAGGTGATATCAATGCTTGGTATTTCGCCGTCGGTGATCAGGTCAATGCTGGGGATGATTTAGTCGATATAGAAACCAGCAAAATCATTAATACAGTCACCGCAACAGATAGCGGAATTCTCAGAGCCATACTGGGTGCAACGGGTGAAACCCATGCAGTCGGTGCACTACTTGGCGTTATCGCCAGTGCAGAGACTAGCGATGCGGATATTCAGGCGTTTATTAACAGCAATAGCAGTGCAGCAGCTGGGCCAGAGGCTGTCACTGAAGCGGCAGCTCCAGTATCCGCAGCAGTAGAAACTGCTCCCGCTCCTGCACCTGCCACTATTCCACAGGCCGCCAGTGGCCTCAGCAAACTCGCTGAAGGTGAAGATGACAGTCTGGTTGCCGCATCACCAGTGGCGCGTCGACTGGCCGCCGAATATGGCGTCAATCTTAATAATATAACCGGAACTGGCCGTCATGATCGGGTTTCCAAATGGGATCTCGAAGCCGCGGTAGTAGCCGCCGGCGGTCAATTAATCGGCAATAACCGTAGCGCCTCAAGTACCGTTCACTACGGCGATGACAGCAACGTTAAAGCCACACCAGTTGCCCGTCGCATAGCCACTCAGCTGGGTATTAACCTGCTCGAATGTCGTGTCAGTGGCGATCGTGGTCGGGTCTGTAAAGCCGATGTCGAAGCCGTTGCAGCACTTAAAAATAAAATACCAGCCCAGACGGATAGCAACACAACAGTGAGTAGCAATACCGTTGCATCTCAACCGATCAGCGGCATGCGCAAAACCATTGCTGCACGACTACAGGCATCGAAACAAACTGCTCCGCACTTCCGTGTCCATATAGACGCCGAAATCGATGCCCTGCTCGCCGTGCGCAAGCAGATTAATAGCAGCAACACTGACGCCAAAGTCTCGGTCAATGACTTTATTGTTAAAGCCTGCGCCAGTGCACTGATAAAAGTGCCAGCACTGAATGTGCAATTCGATGGCGAGCAACTGAGCTATTTTAGCAATGCCGATATCTCAGTGGCCGTGGCCATAGACGACGGTCTGATCACTCCGATTGTTAGCGACGCCAATCACAAAGGTCTGGTGGAGATCTCCAATACCACTCGCGATTTGGCTACTCGAGCCAAACTCGGTCGGCTTAAGCCTGAAGAGTTTCAGGGTGGCAGCTTCTGTATATCCAATCTTGGCATGTATGGGATCAAGCAGTTTGACGCCATTATCAACCCGCCTCAGGGTGCCATTTTGGCCGTCGGTGCTGGCGAACAACGCCCAGTGGTAAAAGACGGAGAGTTGGCGGTGGCAACGGTGATGAGCCTGACCCTATCCAGCGATCATCGCATTATTGATGGTGCTGTCGCGGCGCAATTTATGTCTGTTCTCAAAGGTTATTTAGAGCAGCCAGCCACCATGCTGGGTTAATGGAGTAACGACAAAGTGACTACGCAACAATTTGATCTAATGGTCGTAGGTGGCGGCCCCGGCGGCTATGTGGCAGCCATTCGCGCCGCACAGCTGGGCTTCAAAACTGCCCTAGTGGAGAAACAGCACCTCGGTGGCGTGTGCCTAAACTGGGGCTGCATCCCCACCAAGGCACTGCTGCGGGGCGCCGATATTGCCCATACTTTAAAAGAGGCAGAGCACTTCGGTTTCACAGTCGACAACCTTAGCTTTGATATCAAAAAGCTAGTGCAGCACAGCCGCTCAGTGGCCAGCAAACTTACCCAGGGTGTTGCCTATCTCATGCAAAAGAATGGCATCACCGTAATCGATGGTACCGCCAGTCTGGCTGACAAGTGCCTGTTAGATGTGGAACAGGACGGAAAGGTCACACAGTATAAAGCCACTCATATTATTCTCGCCACCGGTGCACGGGCGCGCAATTTGCCAAGTATTGAAATCGATGGCGATCGCGTCTGGGGTGCTCGTGAAGCCATGACCCCCACCGCCCTGCCAAGCAAGTTGCTGGTGATTGGTGCCGGCGCCATCGGCGTTGAATTTGCCAGTCTCTACAATGATCTCGGCAGCGATGTCACGCTGGTTGAAGCGGAGCAGCGTATTACACCCGCAGAAGATGCTGATATTTCCGCCCTAGCTGAAAAAGCCTTTGTCCAGCGCGGCATTAAGATTTTAACCAACAGTATTGTCCAGTCTTTGGATAGCTCCGGCGCAGACACAGTTGCCCTCATAAGCGGCCCCAATGGCGAGCAGCACCTGGAGTTTGATCAGGTGATTCTCGCGGTGGGCATTACCGGCAATATTGAAAATCTCGGCCTTGAATCCTTAAAGGTTGAAACCGAAAAAGGCTTTTTGCAAGCCGACGGCTTTGGCAAAACCAATCTCGCCGGCTTATATGCTATAGGCGACGTTGCCGGCCCACCTTGGCTGGCCCATAAAGCTAGCCATGAAGCCGTTATCTGCGTAGAAAAAATTGCCGGTGTTGACGCTGTTAAACCACTGAATAAAGATCAGGTGCCAGGCTGCACCTATTGCCGCCCACAGATTGCCAGTGTCGGCCTCACCGAAGCCCAGGCCAAAGCCGCCGGACACAGTATTCGCATTGGCCGTTTCAACCTTAATGCCAATGGCAAAGCGCTGGCCATCAATGAAGCTGAGGGGCTGGTAAAAACCGTCTTTGACGAGCAGTCAGGTGAGTTGCTTGGGGCCCATATGATCGGCCCAGAGGTCACCGAACAGATTCAGGGTTTTGGTATAGCTCAGCAACTTGAAGCCACAGAGTACGAGTTGGCCCAGAGTATTTTTGCCCACCCCACGGTTTCCGAAAGTATGCATGAGTCTGTCTTGGACAGTCTGGGCATAGCTCTTCATAAATAACGATGCATCAATAGCGATACATCAACAGCTGGTCACCAATAGAGTGTAATTATGAGCAACCAAGTCCCCATCCATGAAGGCCTATTTACCTGGCCCTCCGCCAAGCCCCAGCTATTAGGTAGCCGCTGCGTCAACTGTGCAGAAACCGCTTTTCCGGCCCAGCCAGACTGCCGCAACTGTGGCTCTCGCGAAACCACGATTGTTGAACTGGGTGATCAGGGCATATTGTGGAGCTGGACCATTCAAACCTTTATGCCCAAGGCCCCTTACAAAAGCGATGAGACAGCAGAGACCTTCCAGCCCTACGGCGTTGGCTATGTGGAAATGCCCGGCGGCGTTCGTGTCGAATCGCGCCTGCTGCCCAATAAGCCAGAAGATTTACAGATTGGTATGCCCATGCAGCTGGATATTATTCCCTTTCGCACTGATGGCACTGACGGCAGCGGCGACCAAATAATGACGTTTCGTTTTAGCCCAGTGAAGGAGGCATAGATCATGGATGTAGCAATTATCGGTATAGGACTTCATCGCTTTGGTCGCTCACCCGGCCTCTCAGGCATGCAGCAAGGCGCATCCGCAGTGCGTAACGCATTGGCCGACGCCGGACTCTCCTGGAAAGATATGCAGTTTGCCTACGGTGGCAGCCAAGATGCTGGCAATGCCGACGCACTGGTTAACGAACTGGGTCTTACTGGCCTGCAATTTACCAATATTTGGAATGGCTGTGCCACCGGCGGTAGCTCACTGCACGCCGCTTACAGCGCCATTAAATCTGGCGAATACGATGTAGGTGTTGTGGTGGGTTTCGACAAACATCCCCGCGGCGCCTTTAACCCGAAACCCGCAGACTGGGGAATCGACGAATGGTATGGCGAGACCGGCATGATGCTCACCACCCAGTTCTTCGCCCTAAAAACCCAGCGCTATATGCACGATCATGGGATCACTGAAGAATCATTGATTCGGGTCTCAGAAAAAGCCTTTACCAATGGCTCCCTGACGCCCACCGCCTGGCGTCAGCAAGCACTGAGCTACGAAGAGATTGCCAACTCCGCAATGATCAGCGACCCGCTGCGCAAATATATGTTCTGCAGCCCCGCCGAAGGTGGCGCCGCACTGATTATCTGTAATGCCGACAAAGCCCACCTATACAGCAGCAAACCGCTGTATCTCAAGACCGCCGCCGTGCGCACCCGCCACTACGGCAGCTTTGAAGTCTTTGCCCCCTCCCAAGCTATGAATGTGGCCGACGCCTCAACGGTCACCGCCTCCAAAGCCGCCTTTGAGCAGGCTGGAATCGGCCCCGAAGATATTGATGTGATGCAGCTCCAAGACACCGACAGCGGCACCGAAATTATCCATATGGCCGAGAACGGTTTCTGCGAGCACGGCGAACAGGAAAAATTATTGCGCGAAGGCGCCACCGGTATTAATGGCTCAATGCCCATCAATACAGACGGTGGCTGTCTCGCCAATGGCGAACCCGTGGGCGCATCAGGCCTGCGCCAAGTCTATGAAATCTGCGTGCAGTTGCGCGGTGAAGGCGGCGCACGACAGGTACCGAATAATCCCAAGGTTGGCTATACCCATGTCTATGGTGCCCCCGGCCTCAGTGGCGTCAATATCATTACCAAATAATTACAATAAAAAGCAGGAGAGACTCTATGTCCGAATTAATCAAAGTAAAGCAGCAGGGTGAAGAGCGCTGCGAAGGTATTAGCTATCAAAATCTACTTGATGAAGAAACCATTGAGGTCCCGGCCTACCTGCGCGAAGACACCAACCCCTATATGGGTGACGAGGATATCAGTGTCGATCGCTGGATCTCCCGAGACTTTCACGACAAAGAAAAAGAGAAACTCTGGCCCAAAGTCTGGCAGATGACCTGTCGCGAAGAAGATATTCCCGAAGTCGGTGACCATCATATTTATGAGATTATCGACCAGTCGATTATTGTCACCCGCACCGGTGAAAATGAATTTAAAGGCTTTATCAATTCCTGCTTACACCGCGGCCGCATTCTGCGTGACTGCGATGGCCATGCGGACGAATTTGTCTGCCCCTTCCACGGTGCCACCTGGGATATCAATGGTGAGTTTAAAGGCATCCCCTGCAAATGGGACTTTAGCCATCTAGACGAAAAAGATATGAGCCTGCCACAGGTCAAAGTAGGCACCTGGGGTGGCTTTATCTTTATTAACTTCGACGAGAACTGCATTCCCCTGGACGACTACCTCAGCCCACTGCCAGACCATTTCTCACGCTTCCCACTGCATGACTATTACAAAGGCGCTCATGTTCAGCGCGAAGTCCAGTGCAACTGGAAAGTCGGTGCCGAAGCCTTTATGGAGTCATTCCACACCTTGGAAACCCATAGCGAAATTTTGACCTTTACCGGCGATGCCAACTCCCAGTACGACACCTTTGGCGACCATGTCAGCCGCTCGGTCACGCCAATGGGCATTCCCAGCCCGCATTTGCCACATGTAACTGAAGCAGAAACCATGCGCGATATTCTCGAGCTGTCAGGACGTATGGCCACCGACAGCGCCGAAGGCCACGAGATGCCCGAGGGAATCACCGCAAGGACCTATGTCGCCGAAACCAATCGAGAAATGTTTAGCGAAATTATCGGTGAATCACTGGATCACGCCACCAAGTCAGAGCTAGAGGACGCCATACTGTATATGCTGTTCCCCAACACTCAGGTGTGGACCGGTTACCACGGCAACATTGTCTACCGCTTCCTGCCCAATGGTGACGACCACAACAGCTGTATCTTCGAAACCATGATCCTGCTGCGTTATGAGAAAGGCACCAAGCGCCCAGACTCCGCGGAAAAGAATATTCTGCGTCCCGATCAAGCCTTTAGTGAAGCCCCAGAAATTGGCGGTCTAGGCCCAGTATTTGATCAGGATGACAGTAATATGGCCGCCGTACAGAAAGGCATGATTGCCTCGAGAAAAGGCGCCGTGAGTCTTGCCAGCTATCAAGAGAGCCGGATTCGTCACCTACACCAAAGTATCGACAAATATCTCAATGCCTAAAGGCATTTGCTGCCGGGCATCAGACTATCTGAGCCCGGCATTTTCCTCTGCCCTATATTGACGAGACCTCTATGACCACCACCGCAGACAGCCTAATTCCCGCAACCGATATCACCGACAATCAGACCGTAGCAGTCACAGTCGAAGGTAAGAATATTCTTATCTGCAAAGCCAACGGGGACTATTATGCCGTGGACAATCAGTGCACCCATCAGCGCGCAGAACTCACCAATGGTCGTATTAGAAACTGCTATCTGGCATGCCCACTGCATGGTGTTCGCTTTGATTTACGCACCGGAATGCCCAAGGGCGAGCTCACCCGAGTGCCTTTAAAAACCTATCCTGTCAGTGTCGCCGAAGATGGCAACCTGCATCTAGAACTGGATTAATTATGCCAACCAACCGCCAAGTTGTACTCGCCTCCTATGTTACCGACGCCGCTCAACCGGAAAACTTTGCCCTATCTGAAGGACCCATGCCAGAGCCCAGCGAAGGAGAATTTCTACTGCGCAATATGTACTTCTCAATGGAACCGGCAATACGCGGCTGGGTCGATGGCAAAGCCAACTATTTTGAACCTATCCCCATAGGCGGCGTGATCCGCGGCCCCTCAGTTGGACAGGTAATTAAATCTAAAAATCCCGATTTCGCCGAGGGCGAATATGTCTACGCCCTCAACCAGTGGGAAGACTATTCACTTTGTCACAGCGAAGCGATCCTGTTAGAAAAACTTAAGCCAGAGCCGGGTATTCCCCTCTCCTATTATGTTGGCTCTCTGGGTGGTGCAGGTGCCACAGCCTATATCGGCCTTCGTGAAGTGGGTTTAATTCAAGCTGGGCAGACAGTCGTTGTGAGTGCCGCAGCCGGCGCCACCGGCAGCATGGCCGGGCAGATCGCCAGACTTACTGGCTGTAAGGTTATTGGTATTGTTGGCAGTGATGATAAGGCCGAATTGATTATTGAACAGTTTGGTTTTGACGCCGCGGTTAACTATAAAACGGAAGATGTCACTGAAGCGGTGATGGCCATTGCACCAGAGGGTGTGGATATCTATTTTGATAATGTGGGTGGGCCGGTGCTGAATGCCATGCTTAAGACGATGAAGACTTATGGGCGGATTGTGGCCTGTGGAATGATTTCGGATTACAACCGTACGGATAATCCCAACCCTATTACTAATCTCTGGGAGATGGTCTCGCGACAGCTGACAATGCAGGGGTTTCTATTGCCCACTTATCAGGATGAAGTGCCAGCGGCTATGGCGGAGTTGGAGGGGTGGATTCGCTCTGGGGATATTAAGGTTTTGGAGAATATTACTGAGGGGTTTGTGAATACACCGAGGGCGTTTTGTGAGCTGATGTCGGGGGGGACTGTGGGGAAGGCGTTGGTGAGGGTGGATGTTTAGTAGGAAGCTTTGGCTGCTTACTCACTCCCGCTCCAACTGCACCTGATCCTCAGCCAAGGTCAGCCAGCAATGCTTACGCTCGGTCCAGACATGCACAGACGGCACCAAATCATCCACCTCATCCAATGTCCCGGCCTTTATAAAGATCAGTCCCATCTCCGGTGCATTCTCTGTATCCGTAATCACCGGTGAACCACAGTTGCCGCAGAAGCGCCGAAAGACTGTCTGGCCACTGGTGCCTTTGTCTTCAAATGTCTGTAACTCACCCTCTAACTGCAAACTATCCCGAGGAAAAAACGCCACCACGGAGAACGCGGAACCGGCCTGCTTTTGGCAATTGCGGCAGTGACAGACGACGGTTTCCACTGGTTTGGCTGGCACTCTGTAACGCACCTGACCACAGAGACAACCGCCCTGCCGTGTTTCTTCATTCATGGGTTGTTCCTCATTCAATTAAGAGAGAGTGCACCATCAACAGTAAACGCCGAGCCTGTCACAAAGGAGGCGTCATCGCTGGCAAGATAAACAGCCATAGCCGCCACATCCTCTGGCTGGCCGATTCGTCCAATGGGATGCAATGCTCTATAACTGTCCATCAGTGCGTCGCCATCTTCTACCTGACTCATTACTTTCTTGAGCATATCGGTTTCAATTACACCGGGATTAATGGAATTCACATTGATGCCATAACCGCTCACGGCGCAATGGAGGGCGACCGATTTGGTCATCATATCGACACCGGCTTTTGAGGCGTTATAGGCCACCAGTTCCGGTTTGGCTTTTACGGCAGAAACGGAGGCCATATTGATAATGGAGCCGCCGTGGGTTTCTGCTGAGTTGCTCTTGATTAATTTGATCGCGCCCTGACAGCCGAGGAAGCAGCTGCGCAGGTTGATGGCCATGGTTTTATCCCAGGTCTCTAGATCCAGTTCTTCAATGGTGCCCATTAGGGTGACGCCGGCCACATTGACCATAATATCGAGGCCGCTAAAGTGTTTTTCAGCGAAGGAAAACACGCCATCCCACTGACTGGCTTGGGAGACATCGTGGTGTACAAATTGGCAGTTATCACCCAGTCTCTGGGCGGCGCTGGCACCGCCCTCGGCATCTATATCGGTAATAATCACAGCGGCGCCTTCGGCGAGAAAGCGCTTGGCAATGCCATAGCCAATACCGGTGGCGCCACCTGTAACTATGGCGCGTTTACCTGCTAGTTTTGTCTGTGACATAGCCCTGCACCTTTAAATATAAACTTTTTAACTTAAACCTCTTTAACTTAAACCTTGAGCATCAACTTACCTTTATTACTGCCATCAAAGAGTTTGTGAAATGCGGTTAGGGTGTTATCAAAACCATCGACAATCTCATACTTAAACTGCAGCTTATCGTCGGTAAGCAATTCGGCAATGGCGGCGGCGCCGGCTTCAAACTGGGGGAAATAGTTGCTGATCAGGAAGCCTTGAACCGTGGCGCTCTTGGCCAGTATCTGCCACCAGTTATAGGGGCCGGGAACTGGCTCTGAGGCGTTGTAACTGGAGATGGAACCACAGAAAACAATGCGGGCATTGCTATTGATATTTAACAGGGCCGCATCGAGGATTTCGCCGCCAACATTATCAAAGTACACATCCACACCTTCAGGGCAGGCTGCGGCTATGGCGGTATTGAGGTTGCCCTGTTGGGTTTTGTAGTTGATCACGGCATCAAAGCCAAGGTCATCGGTGAGCCACTGACATTTCTCGTCTGAGCCGGCTAGGCCAACAACTCGACAGCCCATATTTTTTGCCAACTGGCCGCCCAGTGAACCAACCGCTCCGGCGGCAGCACTCATCAGCAAGGTATCACCCGGCTTTAACTTGGCGGCATCGGTAATACCGAAATAAGCTGTCAGGCCAACAGCACCAAAGGCGCTTAAATAGTAGTGCAGTGGGAATTGATTGTCCTCTGGCACCTTGGTCAAAAAATAGCCATCGGAGACACTGTATTCTTCCCAGCCATTAAGCCCGTAGACCACTTCGCCTGCGGCGAAATCCGAGTGCTTGCTCTCAACAATTGTGCCTACGGTAGAGCTGCGAATCACATCCCCTAGGTCAATCGGTGGCATATAGCTGGGCTCATCACTCATCCAGCCACGGATCGCTGGATCAAGAGAGAAATACTCATTTTTAATCAGCAACTGGCCATCGGCTAAGCCATCAACTTCAACTGTGCGGACTCTAACATCACTGTCGGTCGTATCACCCACTGGGCGCTGGTGGAGGTAGTACTGTTTGTAGTTGATAGACATGCTAGTTCCTGTTTTTATTCTAATAAGTGGGCTGTCGATATTGCTCTTTTTAGCAGCCGACAGCAAAGGTTTAGGCTACAGCTCAAGGTACCCCTTTAACAATAAAAAATCAACTGAGATTGTTTTTTTGACATGCTCTGCTGTATAGTCTTTGCAATCAAACAATAACAATTTTAAGGGGTAATATTATGGCCTTTTCAGGACCGATCGAAGACCGTCTCGCCATCCGTGAGCTGATGGATATCTACGCCGATGCCGTAAACCAGCGCGATGCTGAACTCTGGGGTTCCACCTGGGCCGAGGGCTCTAGCTGGAAACTGCCGGTTATCCCTGGGATGGAAAATGTTGCTGGCAAAGAAAATATTGTCGCTGCCTGGAATGCTGGGATGGCAATGTTCCCGTTTATCTTTATGTCTATTTCAGTGGGCGATATTCAGGTGGATGGCGACACTGCCACAGCACGAGCCTATACCACTGAGGTGGGTACCACTCTAGATGGCACCGAGATTCGACCCCGCGGCCAGTACGATGACAAGTTAATCAAGGTCGATGGCGAGTGGTTATTTATTGAGCGTATTTTCAACTCACTCTACGGTGAATAAGGACGTCCTATGACTGTTCTAATTAATGGCACTGTTAACTTCAATCCCGATGATGCGGTAAAAGTGTTGCGTGAAACTGCGCAACTAATGATTGATACCCGCACTCAAAAAGGCTGTCGTCACTATGTCTGGAGTCTCGACCCAGCGGTGCCCGGGCGCATCTATGTCCATGAAAACTGGGAGTCCAGCGAGCATCTTGCAGCTCATCTCAGCAGCGCTTATTACACTGATATGCTGGCCCTGCTCTATCAGTATGAGATTCATGACACGGATATTCTTAAGTACCGTATCGATCATGCCGAGCCAGTCTACGACGAGACTGGCACACCGCGGGCCGATTTCTTTACCGGCTAAGACTTATTGAAAAAGCGTCCACTATGAAAAGCTTAGAGCAACGTATTCAGACCCTCGAAGATCGTCAGGCGCTGCAGGAACTGGTTAGCAGCTATCTGATCGCACTGGATGATGCAGCGGATCTAGAACAGCTGCTCAGCCACTTCACCGAAGATGCGGCGTTTGATATGACGGCGTTGGAATATCCGATCTTTGAGGGCATGGCGGCATTGCGGGAATTGTTTGCCGGCGCCTTTGCCAGCATGAGTCACAGCGCCCATTACGCGACCAATTTTAAAATTGATTCACTGGACCAAGACACCGCTGCAGCGCGAACCCACGTTATAGGCATGGGTGTTCCTGCGGCGGCTGCACCTGCATCTAAAGGAAGCGAATCGGTACTGTTTTATGTGCAGTACCATCTCGAGTTTGCTCGCATTAATGACAGCTGGAAAATATCCTCTCTGCGAGGACAGCCGCTAATGCCTAGCTAGCCCTATTGTGCGCCTTGCGCAGTGCCTTCACGGCAAGATCAACGCCCTCTCGGGCTGCTTCGATAATCCCCGCCTGGGAAAAGAAGCCATGCACCAAACCATCAAAGCGCCGCATTTCCACTTCCACACCGGCAGCTTTTAAGCGCTGAGCATAAGCCTCACCCTCATCCCGCAGGGGATCAAACTCTGCGGTCATCACCAGAGCCGGTGGCAGTGCCGATAGATCTTCTGCAGTTATGGGACTGGCTAGTGGGTCGGCTCGCAGATCGACATCCGGGCAGTAGAGATCCCAAAACCAGGCCATCATGGTTCTCGACAGCAGATAGCCATCGGCATTATCGCGGTAGGATTCACTTTCCATTGTTGCATCGGTCACCGGATAAATAAGCAGCTGCATTGCTATAGCAGGGCCGTTGCGATCGCGGGACATCAATGCAACTGCAGCGGCCAGATTGCCACCGGCAGAATCACCACCCACGCTGACCGGGCCGGGCAGCCCGCCCAACAGACCTTTATTTGCCGTGGCCCAACAGAGAGCCGCATAACAGTCCTCTGGTGCGGCGGGGAAAATATGTTCCGGCGCCAGGCGATAGTCCACGGCCACCACCACGCAATCTGCGCCCACACAAATTTTACGACAGTCGCGATCATGGGTATCCAGATCGCCAATCACCCAACCGCCACCGTGAAAATGCACATGCACTGGGGCAGGTGCAGCACTGGGTCGGTAAATACGCACTGGAATAGGGCCAGCTGGCCCCTCGATGGTTGTATCTTCGACGCTATACACCACAATTTCAGGTAAATCAGGCTGCATCTCTCGATACATTTCACGACTTTCGATGACCGCCATATCGTATAACTCGGGGCCAGCCTCTGCGGCTATATGGGCCAAAATGGCGGCAGTAGCAGATTCTAATGGCATGGTTTTATCCTTGCGTTTTTTTATTTTTATTTTTATTAAAAGCACTTAAAAGAATTTTTATTACCACTACGCCAAAACCCTCCGCACAGAGTACGAAGGGTTTTGGCGCCAGCAAGATATCGGGGGGAACTGCTCTTGCTAGAGAGCTCTCAATTCCAGAGCCCTAAACACTATTTTTCAAAGCCTTTCGTTTACGATCTAAAGCTTAACCAAGCATTTACCCGTGCTATTACCATCCAACATATCGATAAACGCCTGCCCTGACGATTCAATCCCCTGGGATATATGCACCGGACTAACCAGCGCATCCGCCTTGAGCATGGCGGTAATATAGTCGAGGGCTTCTGGATAGCGATCGACATAGTCAGAGAACATAAAGCCTTCGGCCTTGGCTCGTTTGGTGATCAGCTCCCACATATTGGCAACACTTTCATGGCCACCCTCACGCTCATATTGAGAGACCGCGCCACAGAGAACCACTCGCGCATTCTCTGCCAGATGACCGAGCATAGTGCCGAGCATCGGGCCACCCACATTATCAAACATTATGTCGGCGCCTTCCGGGGCCAGTGCAAGCAGTTGATCATCGAGAGATTCGCCGGATTTATAGTCAATAACATGGTCGTAGCCGAGTGTATCTTTTAACCAAGCACATTTGGCTGGACCGCCAGCAATACCCACAGTGGTGCAACCCTCAGCCTTGGCCATCTGCCCAGCCAGAGAACCGATGCCACCAGCAGCAGCATTAATCACAAAGATATCGCCACTTTTAGGCGCGCCAATATCCATTAAACCGAAATAGGCTGTCATGCCAGAGGGACCGAGACTGGCAAGGTATTCATAGGGCTCGACATCGGGATCCAGATCGAGAATCGCCATAAAGTCGGTGCCATCATCAATACTGTATTGTTCCCAAGAGGTTCTGCCCATCACCGTGCTTCCCACCGGGTAACCACTGTGACGCGATTCGATAATGCGGCCCATAATAATGCTTTGGACCGGCTCACCCAGCGGCATAGAAGCCAGATAGTTATCCCCAGAGCCCTCATTCATCCACTGGCGAAATCCAGCATCCATCGACAGATAGGTGTTCTGAATCAGAAACTGCCCTTCTTCTATAGTGCCCAGTGGCTGCGTATCTACCTCAAAATCAGCCGCTACCAAATGCTCGGCTGGCCTGCGTGCCAGTAGTACGCGAGTGTTCATCTGCGTCATAAACCTATACCCATATTTATTAATTATCCTGACAGCGAATAATAACAGCAGCTGTCATACTTGGGCCTTATGTTACCGCAGCTAATGGCGCAGGTAAATAACAAACATGTTTGATGGTTTTTATTGACTGATACTAGGTGGCCAAGTAGTATTCATCACTGATAATGACAGAATAATAACAGTATTATTCGGCCCCGCAGCCATCTCTGTAGCCGAATCAAATCATATTGGAGCCCTGCAATGGCAAATCAAGACTCACAAAATTTTTCTGATCACCTAGAGATTCAAAAGGTGCTCAACCTCTACGCCTCAGCCCTCGACAAGCAAAATTGGTCAGAACTGGAGCAGGTATTCACTCCTGATGCAGTGGCTAACTTTATCGGCATTGGAGAGTTCGCAGGCCTTGAAGCGATTACGGGTCTGGTCTCCAGTGTTCTCACCCAGTGCGCATCCACTCAGCACCTGCTCGGCAATTACGACATTCAGGTCAATGGTGATGAGGCCCAGACCACCTGTTATCTGGCCGCTATGCACGCCGGACTGGGTGATTATGCCAGCGAAGTGCTGACCGTTTGGGGTGAGTATTCGGATAAATTAGTTCGCACCGCTGACGGCTGGCGTATTGTCCACCGCACATTGACCTCACTCCATGCTCAGGGCGACATTGGCCTCAATGCATAGCTAGATGTACCCAAAGCTGGCAACCCAAACAGGTTTGACTGGGTCTACCTGTTTGTTTAGTTTGAAATATCGCAAAAAAAACACTGCCCCATTTAGCCTTTTGCTGGGCAGTCATTATAAAAATTATAAATAGCGAGACCTCCAAGATGATACGACTGCACTCTCACCACGATATCGGCGCGCCGCGAGAAACAATCTGGCAGCTACTAATGGACTTCGGCAATATCGAAGCCTGGTGGCCAGCCAATACTCCGATCGATATTGACCGGGTTGAGTTAGATGGCAGCGGTGTCGGCATGACCCGTCATATCTACAATGTCGGTTTCGACTCCCCTGTCAGTGAGCGCCTCGATGCTCTCGATCTGGAAAACTATATAGTGCAGCTCTCCATTGTCGGCGAAAGACCGGCTGGGCTTTTGCACTATCAGGCCAAAGGCCAACTGACCGTTTTAGATAATGGCGGCTGCCGCCTTACCTATGACTCAGAATTTATTGCCGAAGAGGGCCGCGAAGAGGAAGCCAAAGAGTTTCTTCTGGGAGCCTATGAGCTTATGTACTTGGGCTTTGACGGCGTAGACGCTTAGAAAAACAACAACCATTGTTACCAACATAAAATAACACGGGATTCGATTATGTTAGCTATCTCCGCAAGAATTGAACTAGCGCCTAAAGACGCCGCCGCCTATATTGCCGCCGCACAAAAAATCATTGAGCCTACCCACGCTGAGCCTGGCTGTCAGCTCTATGCAATCGCTGTGGATATCAATCTGCCCAATGTGATCTGGATAACCGAGCAGTGGGAGAGTGAGAGCGCCATTATGGCTCACCTCGGAATGCCCCATATCGTTGAGTTTATGGCCTTCTGTGGCACAGTCGAGATCACCGATATGAATGTTATTAAATACGATGTATCAGCCGCTGGCCCGCTGGTACTGCCCGAAGCCTAAACCCTTCATCAGGTGAGGAATATTGAGCATGACTATTGCAGAAAACTATAACCGTATTGTCGCTCGCATCATTGATGATGTTGACAATAACACCACGGACCAAGCCGAAAGCACGCTGACGGTACCCTCTAAAAATTATACCGATGCCGATATTTGGCAGCAGGAAATGGACCTTATCTTTAAAAAGGTGCCTGTTTTTGTCGCCCTGACCGCCGAGCTGCCCAATGCTGGCGACTATAAAACCTTTCAGTTTCTCGACAAGCCACTGCTGATTACCCGTCTTAAAGACGGCACTGCTCGAGTAATGCTCAATGCCTGCTCGCACCGCGCCATGACCGTGGCCACCGAGCCCTGCGGTAACAAGTCACGCTTTACCTGCCCCTATCATGGCTGGATGTATAGCAATGACGGTGTGCTGCGCGGCGTTGCCGATCAGCAGAAATTTGGTGACTTTGATAAGCAGACCAATGGCCTCACTCAGCTGCCTGTCTACGAGCGCGGCGGTATGATCTTTACCGTGCTTGAACCCGGTGAAGACGAGGTAGATTTCGATGATTTCTTGGGCGGCATAATGGAGGATATCGGTCTTCTGGGTATGGAAAACTGGCATTTCTGTGGCCAGCGCAAGATTGATGGCGCCAACTGGAAGGTGGCCTATGACGGCTATCTAGAGGGCTATCACTTTGCCGCAGCCCACCCGGACACCATCGCTGAGCGCACCTATTCCAATGTTATGCAATTCGATGCCTACGGCCCCCATACCTTGATCTGCTTCCCCCATTTAGCCATTAAAGAAAACCTTGCGGATGTGGCGCCAGAGGATTATCACAAGCACGAAAACAATGGTTACGATTGGATTCGTACATTGTTCCCTAATATTTCGTTGTTTGTGGCACCGGAAATTACACTGGTCAGTCAGATTATTCCCGGCCCACTGCCGAATCAAAACACTACCTATATCAACTTTATTCACCCCACCAAACCCGCCGGAGAAGATACCGAACTCCAGGGCATGATGGACTTCTTCCAAGAAGTGGTGGATGTAGAAGACTATCAAGTCGGGCTGAAGATTCAGAAAGGTCTGGAATCTAATGCTCATGCCAATGTTACCTTCGGTCGCAATGAAGCGGGCAACCAACTGTTCCATAAGTGGGTTGAATGGTATTTGGCCCAAGACCCCTCCGCGCCCAAGCCTGAATTGGATAGAAAAAAGGGTGCCCTATGAGTATTCACGAAAACCGCGCAGGCCGAATCAACTGCTTATTAATTGCCGGAGGCGTGTGGCACGACATCGATCATGCGCGGCTCGAACTGCTAAAACTATTGTCGGAAGATGAACGTTTTAGAGTTCGTGTTTTTGAAGATTATGAAAATATTCAGGCCATCGAAGAAGCAGACTTTATTGTCAGCTATACCTGCAATGTAGTGCCCTCTCTCGGCGCCCAAGAGGCCCTTAAAACCTGGGTTGAGCGAGGCGGTCGCTGGTATGCACTGCACGGCACCAATTCGATTATTCGACTGATGTCTAGTGGACTCTATGGCACACCAGACTGGGCGCCACTATTTGTTGAAACCCTCGGCTCGATGTTCCGATCGCACCCGCCAATTGCGCCCTATACCGTGTCTGTTGCAGACCCGGATCATCCACTGGCACAGGGTATTGAACCCTTTGAGTCGGACGATGAACTCTATCTGATGAAGACCTATGGTGACCTCCACGTTATCTTGGATACTGAGTACGGCGGAAAGGCCGAAGGCTTTGAAGAGGATGAATGGGAACATGCACGTCACCCGGTGTTTTACACCCATAAGGTGGGAGATGGGGAAGTGCTCTATCTAACTCTGGGGCACTGCCGTCATCATCATGATATGCAGCCGCTGCTGGACTTCTGGCCCACTATGGATCGCGGTTCATGGGACTTGCCGGTATTTTATCAACTGTTGAGACGGGGTATTCAGTGGGCGATTGAGCCTATGGATAAAGAGACTGCTGATGCACTGGCTAAGGCTCGAGCTGCTGTCGAATAATAGCCTTGGATTCCGCATAAAAAAAGGGACATGTGAATGTCCCTTTTTTTATATTCTGTTTTATATATTCTTTTTTATATTGTTTATTTATACGCTCTTAGAGAAAAGCCTAATCGTTAAATTACCAGCGTAGTTTTAACTCATTAACCACACCCACAATACCGCTACTAAAACTGATCGGACTGCTCTCATCAACCTCAAAATTCGGAATCCGCTTCAGCCATTCTTCCAGTGCCACGCGCAATTCAACTCGCGCCAGATTTTTGCCCGGACAGGTGTGTGCCCCGCGGCCAAAGGTAAGGCTATTACCCTGTTTGCGACCAAACTCAACATCCACTGCATTGGCGGTAAAACTATTATCCATACCCGCCAGTGGTGTTGGCGCGGCGATCATATCGCCAGCCTTTAACTGGACGCCGTGAAATTCCATATCCTCGGTCACTTCTCTGGCCACAGTCACCAGCGGAAAGCGCCTTAAGATTTCTTCAATCGCTTCCGCGGAGGAGACTTGTCCCTGAATTATCTGCACGCGATGCTTTTCGTTGCGAGCCAAAAACAGGAATACAAAACCCAATAAATTAACCACTGTATCAACCCCAGCAATAAATACCTGAATGGATAATTTAATCGCTTCATCGCGGGTCAAACGACGACCAGCCGTTTCAGTGTTAATCATGCGACTAAGCATATCGGTGCCCTCTTGGCCCATGCGCTGATCCACATAGGGGGCAATATAATCTTTTAGATTTTGCAGTGCATCGGCAAAGCTAATGGTGCCATCGGGTCTAATTAATTGGTCGGTCCAATACTTGGTGGTGGCAATATCATCTTCCGGCAAATCCATCATTGAAAGGAAGATACGGATAGGCAAGATATCGGCAAACTGCTGGGTAAAATTACACTGGCCTTGGGCGACAAAATCATCGATCAGAGATACCACAATGGCGCGAATCTCTTCCTCCATCGTATTTACCGATGGTGGTGATAGCGTCTGATTAAGGGTTTTGCGATAGAAGTGATGCTCTGGAGGATCTATGGTGGTGGGCAACAGGCCATGGTCGGCGCTATGGCTTTTGGGAAGAATAATGCTGCGGCTGGAAAATTTACTGTAGTCGGTCAACACCTCTTCGATAATCGCTGAGCGGGTTGGTAGCCAATGGCCTTCATTGGCCTGAGTCCAGACCAGCGGACAGTCGTCCGCTTCTTGCAGTAGAGTTGCCCAAGCCTGATGGAAGTCTGCATCTATTCCTGGCGGTGCATAGATATTAAAATCTCTTACTAACGCCTCTGGCACATGGTCGGGCAAGATTACACTTTCCATGGGTGCTCCCACTTTTTATTATTTTAAGTCTGCCCCGCTAATGCTATTAGCCCAATCGAATTGAGTGAGCAGCATCCACAGTGATTACCGAACCACTCATATAACTGGAGGCATCACTGGCCAACAATAGCAGCGCCCCATCCAATTCCTTCAGCTCACCTGCGCGCTTTAAGGGTAAGCTGGCAAGATCGCGCTGACCGGCTTCGGTGGCATAATAATCGCTCACCATATCAGTCATCATATAGCCCGGCGCCAATGCATTAACACGAATGCTGTGCTCTGCTAGCTCATGACCCATCACCGCGGTGAGCTGATTGAGCGCCGCCTTTGAAGAACTATAATGGGTAAGTCCCTTAAAGGATGCCACTGCGCAGATAGATGAAATATTGACAATGCTTCCGGGTTTGCCTGCTGCAACCATGCGTTGGGCGGCTTCCTGCCCAAGATTAAACACACCTTTTAGATTCACATTAAGTACGTTATCCCAAACCGCTTCTTTCATTTCAAGAAAGGGCTGCGCTCCGGTTGCTCCGGCATTACAGACAACAATATCCGGTGTACCCAGCTGTGCTTCTGCGGCATCAAAACCGGCTTTCACCGAGGCTCTATCCGTCACATCCATAGTCACCACTATGGCCCGGCCGCCCTTGGCAGTAATCCGATCGACCACCTGTTGTAAGCGATCGGTTCTGCGTGCGGCACAGATAACAGCTACGCCGTTATCGGCAAACATCTCAGCCATATGTTCGCCTAAACCGCTCGAAGCGCCGCTTATCAGAGCGACTTTGCCCTCGATAGAAAATTTATTATCTGTCACTGGATTTACCTTTTTTATTATGTAGCTACTTATATAGCTGTTTAACCACGCCGCTTTTCAATTACAAAGCTCAGCGTCTAATCCGATTCCCCTAAAACTGGATTCGCTTGGTGAAGCCACCATCGATAACCACATTGGTACCGCTGGTATAACCGGAAAGTGGACTCAACAAGAGTGCAACTTGAACACAGACTTCTTCAGGTGATCCCATACGTCCCGCCGGAATATTGGCTACGGTGCCCTCATAGATCTCAGGCATGGCTGCGCGGATATCTTCCCAGGCGCCGCCCTTAAAGTAGATTGGGCCAGGGCTTACGCTATTCACACGAATACCCGCGGGTGCCAGTTCCTGAGCCAGATTGCCAAAGTAGTTGAGCAGTGCCGCTTTCATTGCGCCATAGGGCACAGCGCCGGCAAAGGCTTCGAGAGAGGCGGTTGAACCTATGCTGACAATTGAGCCGCAATCTGAGGCTTCCAGATAAGGCTTCACTGCGTTGACCGCTTTCCAGCTAGCCAGTACATCCGCTTCGAAGTTACTTCTCCAGCCAGACTCTTCATTGTCGGCGCCACCGGCGCTGACGTTGGCGACAAAACCATCGATGCCACCCAGGGCTTCGGCACAGGCTTTAATCCAGGCTTCAAGAGAGGCGCTGTCAGTCACATCCACCACTTGACCATGGGCCTTAACACCCATCGCCTGAATCGCGGCAACTGCAGCATTCACTTCATCGGCATTGCGCGCGCAGATGCCCACATCACAGCCTTCGGCAGCCAGTGTTTTTGCCATGGCAAACCCAATACCCTTCGAAGAGCCGGTAATCAATACTGTTTTATTTTTTAGTTGAAGATCCATAATGATCGTTCCTTATTATTATTCGAATGTAATTTGGTCAGCGCTCATGCCTGAGATGACAGCTGAGCACTTAATTGGGCATAGCGCGATAGGTGAGAATCTCTGGAGCCAAACATCACTCCTATGGTCGCTAAGCGTTTAAAATAATGTCCGACACTAAACTCGTCGGTGGTGCCTATACCACCGTGAAGCTGCACGGCATTGTGTGACACATAACGGCCGGCCTTGCCCACTTTGGCTTTTAACGCGGCGACACATTGCTCAGCATCGGCAGCGTTGTTATCCAACTTCCAGGCTGTGGCCATAAGCAGCGATCGGGTCAATTCAATTTCCATAAACATATCGACCATGCGATGTCGCAGAACCTGAAACCCTGAGATCGATTGACCAAATTGTTTGCGCTGTTTGGTGTAATCCACTGTCGCAGTTAGCAAAGCGTCCATCGCGCCGACGGCTTCAGCACAGACTGCTACCTGGGCACGGGAAAACACCGGCGCTGCAATAGCAAAGCCATTATGTAATTCACCCACCAATGCTTCGCCGCCGACCACCACCTGATCCAACTGCAACTCAGCAGCAGAGCGGCCATCGTAAGTTTTATAATGTTTACTGCTCAGGCCCGGCGTATCTTTGCTGACAAAAAACAGACTGATACCCGCAGTGGAGCCCTGTTTGGCAGCACCTGTACGCGCCGAGATAATAAAGAAGTCAGCCTCTGGGCCATTTAGCACTACGGTCTTTTTGCCGTTTAGCACAAAGCCATTTGGCTCAGAACCGTCAGCACTGACCTCAGCGGTTGTCTGAACCTGAGTTGGGTCGGCAACACTGCCCTCTTCCAAATAGGCAAATGCACCCTGTAATTCACCGGCGATCAAAGCGGATAAAACGGATTCTTTTAGGGCGGGCTGAGCACCTGCTTCAATAAGGCCGCCGGCTAAAACCACGGACTCCACATAGGGTTCAAGCACCAGAAATTTGCCAAACTGTTCGCAGAGAATCATGGTTTCCAGAGCACCGCCGCCAAAGCCATCGGACTCTTCTTTAAAGGTCATCGCCAGCCAACCCAACTCTGCAAAGGTCTGCCATTGCTCAGCATCAAATCCACGGGCCCGCTTGACGGCGGCCTGACGGTTATCAAAGCTGTAGTTGTCGCGAAGATAACGCTCTGCGCTGTCGCGCAACATATTTTGCTCTTCGCTATATTCAATAAACATTAAATGTATTTTCCTATTTTTATTCCTGGCTCTGTCTCTCTATCTTTTCTAGCTAGAGATGCAGAACACGCTTGGCGATAATATCCCGCTGAATTTCAGCCGAGCCACCATAGATGGTCGCCGCGCGATTATTAATATATTCGGCCATAGTGGTCAGGCCACAGCTGGGACCTATGGGCTCGCCCTCAAATCCGGGAAGCAGTGCATCGAGTTGTTTAACAAAGGCATGTTCGGCCATCATTTCCACACTCAGTTCATTAAAGCGCTGGCCGATTTCGGTACCCATTACTTTAATCAAGGAGGACAGTGCACCGGGATTGCCACCGGCCTCAAAAGCGCCTTTAACGCGCAACTCGGTAAACTCCAGAGCTAGGGCATCAACCGCAACATCGGCCAACTTAGCCTCAAATACTGGATTGTCTTGCCAAAGACCGCCGTCGCTTGAGAGCTGCGTACTGGCCTGACGATGAATTTTTGCCATCTGTTTTTTGTGGTCGATGGTGAAGTTATGGCCACCGCGCTCAAACTCCAGCAGTGACTTGGCCACATCCCAGCCCTGATTTTCTGCGCCGACTAAATTGGCTGCGGGAACCCGCACATCATCGAAGTAGACCTGGCATTGCTCAACGGTGCCATCGAGACCCACTATAGGCTCAACGGATAAACCCTTGGCATCCATATCCACAAGAATAAAGCTGATACCGGCCTGGGGCTTACCCTCTTTCGAGGTTCTAACCAGACAGAAAATTTTATTGGAATGCTGAGCGTAACTGGTCCAGATTTTGGAGCCATTAATAATATAGTCATCGCCATCGCGAACCGCGGCGGTCATCAGTGATGCTAGATCAGATCCAGCCCCGGGCTCTGAGTAACCCTGACACCAAACATCCTTACCGGAGAGCATGCGCGGCAGGTAATAATTTTTTTGCTCGGCGGTACCGTAGCGAATCAACATCGGGCCAAGCATCTGCAGTCCCATGGCAAATAGCGCTGGGGCATTGGCCAACTTGCACTCTTCTTGGAAGATATAGCGCTGACCTAGGGTCCAGCCAGTGCCGCCATATTCTTTCGGCCAGTCCGGGGCAACCCAGCCTTTGGCATAAAGGGTTTTGTGCCAGTCCATAGTGGCATCAAAGTCGGCAAACACACTGGTCATCAGCTCACCCGCACGCTTAATCTCTGGCGTTAAAGCCTCAGCTAGAAAAGCGCGAACCTCTGTGCGAAAAACATTGTCAGTCATAAATCATCTCTGTTGAACTGTGGCTTTAACATTAAACAAGCCAGACTGTTTTTATTTTATGGCTATAGTTAAACGAATGCAATGGCAGAGACGCAAACAGTTGTCTGCCCAGACTAAATATTGCTAAAAGCGTCTAAAAATTAGCTCTCAGATTCAATGAGTGCCTTTACCTTCTGGCGTAAAACATCCTTGCGCACTTTTCCGGAAGCGGTTTTTCCCAGCGCTTCACTGAGTTCAATGCGCTGGGGCCATTTTTGTTTCGCCAACCCACTCTCTTGCAAAAAAGCTTGCAGCTCAGGCATGCCAAAAGCGGCTGAGTCACGCATCACCAGAAAGGCACAGACGCCCTCCCCGAGTCGCTCATGGGGCATAGCAACCACTGCTGCCTCGCTGATCATGTCGTGGCGATGCAAGACATCCTCAATCTCTCGGGCGGAGATATTTTCGCCGCCGCGAATAATGATGTCCTTCTTGCGATCAGTGATCACAACGGCACCCTCTGGGGTGATATGGCCTATATCTCCGGTGGCAAAATAGCCTTGGTTATTGATCGCCTGACGGGTTTGCTGTTCCTCGCCATAGCCGAGCATCAACGCCGGCCCTTTGACTAGAATCTCGCCATCGGCGCCCTGAGCCAAAGTCTGCCCTTCGTCATCGACAATCAGTACATCCCAGTTATTGATGCGGCCATCGGTGGTCGCCGCTAGCGCCTCTTCCTCCGGCTGCATAAAGCCGACGGTGATCAGCGGCGCTTCGGTGCAGCCATAGACTCTAAAGGCACGGCAGTTGGCGAATACTTTATGTGCATCGGTTATTAGGTTCGGGGGTACTGAGGCACCCCCACAGGCGAAGAATCGCAATGACGGCAAATCCAGAGAGTCGCGCTGGGCTTTCTCAACCAGCTCTTGCAAAAAGGGTGTCGCACTGACACAACCTGTAGCACTCACCCGGTCTATATAGGCAACCGCAAGATCCACATCCCAGCGCTCCATAAAGGCTGTTTTACAGTCGCTGATAAACGCCTGTTCAATGCCGTTGGCAAAACCGGTGATATGGGTCACAGGGGATGGCATTAACATCACGTCGCCATCAGCCAACCCCCAGCCTTCGACACCATTGTCTATGGCTCGGGACAGTGACTGATGAGAGTGGCGCACCGCTTTTGCACGACCGGTGGTACCAGAGGTATACATCACCACCTTAACGGCGGACATATCGGTGGGCTGTTTTGCCGGCACCAGTTCATTGCGCGGCTCAATCAAATTTTCATAGCGCAGCATAGTGTTTGCAGCCCCCTCGCGCTGGGCCTCATCACGCACAGTAATCACATGCTGCAAATCGGGAAGCTCTGGTGATAGTCGCTCAATCATTTCAGGAAAATCATAGCCGCGGTAGACACCGGGAATAAACAGACAGCGACAGCGACTGTCAGCAAGAATAAAGGCCAACTCGTGATCTCGGTATATGGGGATGACCGGATTGACCACTAGGCCCAACCACACCGCCGCTATATCCAGTGCTACGGTCTCGCGCCAATTGGGCAACTGAAAGCTAATCACATCCCCGGCTTTTAAGCCGAGATTGGAGAGTGATATCGCCAGAGCCATAGCCTCACTAAAGATACTGGCAAAACGGATGTGCTCGCCATTTTCTAAATAGATGGCAACTGCATCGGGAGTGTGGGAAGCTTTTTCTTGAGCGTAGTCGGCTAGATTTTTGGTACGTAGTCGCATTGTCGGCCTTAGGCTGCTGGTTTGATTAATTAAACTGGGTTGATCGAAGTGGGATTAAAGTAACCTAGATTATAAAAACATTCAATATTGTTTGTAATTTGACTGAAGAAGCCGGCTTACTTAACAAAGCCTGCTAGACCTTTCCCTTTGTAATCAATAACCTACCCTTTTTGGTAGCCATAGATAGGACCTAAAAATACTCTTTTGTAGCGCGATTAGAGGACAATCCGGTTAATAAAATAAGTTGAATTTTGCTAATCAGGGGTTTATATTCAGCGCAGTCGAATTAAAAAGCAGTCTCGATTGTTTTTTGTTTGCAGGGAGAGAAAGCGGAAAAATGCCGCCTTTATTGGGTTACAGAGCATCTGCTTTGAACAAAATTATAATAATGTCCTGAGGGGATAAATCGATGAATTACCAGAAAAACTTTAAGAAGCAGGTGCTTCCAGCCCTGATTTCTGTATGTATGTTACCGCTGTACGCTAACGTAGCCGTTGGCGCGACTGTTCTTGAGGAAGTCGTTGTTACTGCTCGAAAGCGTCAAGAATCCATTCAGGATGTTCCTGTAGCCGTTTCCGCAATCACTCCTGGTCAACTAGAGCGCGGTTCCATTACAAGCTCTCTTGAGCTAGGTAAACTGGTTCCAAACGTAGAACTGCACGAAACTGCGATTGGCTCTGAATCTCTTAGCGCTTCAATACGTGGCATGAGCTACGATGATATTGAAAAGTCAATCGAACCAACAGTTGGTGTTGCTATTGACGGTGTATTCTTAGCCAGTAACTCAGGCGGTGTCTTTGACATGTTTGACGTTGAGTCTGTCGAAGTGCTACGTGGGCCTCAGGGCACATTGTTTGGTCGTAACACTATTGGTGGCGTAATCAGCGTCAATAGAACGCAGCCAACTGGCGAATTTGGTGTCAAATTGGAAGCCACTTTTGGCGAAGAAGATCTGACTGATATCAAAGGTATTATTAACTTGCCTTTGGGTGATAGAGGCGGCGTCAAGCTTTCCTTTAAAGATGTTGAGTCTGACTCTCACGTCTACAACACTACGCTAAATGATCGTCGCCCAATGAAAGATTCATCGACTGCGTCTATATCGGTGAAATATGACCTGACTGACAACACAACTGCACAGCTAACTTATGATGACTATGATCATAACACCACCGCAGCTGACACCGTGTTTGTCGCTACAGGGTTCCTCGCTTCGATCGGCTACAACGACGGTGCAGCGGCTTCCGAAGCGAACGATTGGAAAACATCTCCTCAGCTTAATGCGCTTACGGCGACTTTGGAGGGCGAAAACACGACCTTCAAATTATCCCATTCTGGTGACAACTACGAGATCAAGTACATCATGGGTATCATGGACTACAAAGAAAAAGTCCGTGAATCGTCTTGGGGAACACCTGGCGTGTTTTTCCCAGTTGATAGAGATCAAACCTTTAAGCAGACTTCCCATGAACTGCAGTACATCTCAGACCTAGATGGCCCAATGAACTTCGTTGCTGGTATCTATACGCTGGAAGCTGACTCGGACATCAGCTCTGGTCCAGTTCAAAACTTCCATGCTTTGCACTTCCTGGACAGCACTGCCTACTTTGGTGAAATGAGCTATGAAATCAATGATCTATGGTCATTTACTTTAGGCGCTCGTTACACTGAAGAAGAGAAAGAGCTCAATAGTCGCTCTTACCCGCAGGCTACAGGTAACGCGGCACGACTCGCCAACAGCTTCGATCCAGCTGATCTGCTAAATTTTGCCAACCCAACCTTCGAGGATAACAACACGTCATTCCGAGCAGTGTTGCAGCGCGAAATTGAGTCTGGAATGGTTTATGCCTCTTACTCAACGGGTTACCGCAGTGGTGGTTTCTTCAACCGAGGCATTACACCTTTAGAAACTCAGCCGTTTAAGTCAGAGGAAGTAACCAGCATAGAGTTGGGTCTTCGCAGCAACCCAACTGACAATACTCAGATCAACCTTACTGTCTTTAATGCTGAGTACACCGATAAGCAAACTACCGTTATTGTTCCTGCAGAAGATGCGCTCTGTGCAAAAGAGCAGAACGAAGCCGGTAGTGTGACCTGTTCTTTTGTTCGTAACGCAGGTGAGGCAACAATGAGCGGTATCGAGTTTGAAGGTATGTACATGCCCTCAGATGCTCTTACGCTTCGCCTTAACTTTGGTACGCTTGACTCCGACTACGATGAATACGATTACAACGGCGTAGATATCTCCGCTCAAGCACGCATCCTGTATGCGCCAGAGTTAACCGCTTACCTAGGTGCTGAGCACACGTCAGAACGCGCTGGTGGCACACTGACTCTGAACGCTGGATTCAGCCACAAAGGTGAAGTAGAGACTCAGGCAGATTGGTCTACCTACAACCCTGTAACTGGTCCAGAAGTCACTATTGAAAGCTTCCAAACTTTGGATATCTCCGCAACCTACATGAGAGAAATGGGTAACGGCACTCTAAAAATACGGGCTTACGGTACTGATGTGCTAGAAGATGGAAACCGAGTAGGCCGCCGATATGATGCCGGCGCATTTGCTTGGGCAGAGCTAGTTCCCCGTCGTCAGATGGGTGTAAGTTTAGGATATGAGTTCTAAGTATCTGAACGCTTAAAAAGCAGTAACTAAAAGGCGGTTGAACCTGGTTCAACCGCCTTTTTTTATATTTTTCGCCTAACAAAACCACTAACAAATCATCCATAAAAAATAGGCACGCAACCATGCGACAAACTGAGACTACAGTACTTAACCGTCATATCGAGGATGGCATTCTGTGGCTAACGAAAAACAATCCTCAGGACAATTTTGGTATGTCTGGGGCCATGCTTAAGGCCATGGGCGAAGCCCTTCACAGTATTAGTGGTCAGCCTGATATACGCGCAGTCGTTATCAACGCCGGCGGTCGTGGCTTTCATGCCGGTGCAGTGGCCGTAACAGAGCTGCAACCTCGACTGGAAGATCTAGGCCGCGATGACTTTCAGCGGCTGGTAAAATTGGGCCATCAACTGGGCAGCCAGATTGCCGCACTGCCTATTCCGGTAATTGGTATAGCCCGCGGCGGTGCCTTGGGTGGCGGCCTTGAGCTGCTACTGCGCAGCGATTTTCTCTACTGCCTTGATGGGGCACGCTTTAGCTTCCCAGAAGTGACTCTGGGCTTTGTTGCCGCCTGGGGTGGCACTCAGTTAACGGCTCGATTAATGCCCTTTAGACGGGCTCAGGAGATGCTTTTACTAGGAGAATCGATCAGCGGCGTTCAGGCTGCGGAGTTTGGACTGGTGACAGGCTCATTTGCCACTCCTGAGCTCTTAGATGGACATCTAAGGGATGTACTGACCCGTTTGCGACACTGTTCACCCGCATCGGTGCAATGGACTAAGGAATGCTTAGGGGCTGCCTGGGAAGGCTCTCTCGATTTGGGCTTAGATAAAGAGATGGAAGCGGAAACCGAAACCATGGATAGCGGCGACTTCCTCAAAGGCTTAGACGCCCTTGGCAGCGGCCAGATCTATGATTACAGCGCGGGAAAAGCCGTGGCAAAGAAAAGCCGCTGATGGCAGCGGCTTTTGGTGCTCTTAACTTTTCTTAAATGCGCTTTGCTTTCTTACTATAAACCCTAAATCAAAAACCCATCTCTGTGGCCGTAGGAATACGACGCAGAGTTTGGCCGCCAGAAATATCCAACATCCTACCCGTCATAAAGCACTCATCGGATAACAACCATAAAGCTGCGTTAGCCATATCATCAGTGCTGGGCAACTTACCCAGTGGAATCTCATTAACAAAAGCCTGCTCGATCGCTGGCATCGCCAGAAAGCCCTCGGTCATAGCACTGGGCGTAAAACCCGGAGATAGCGAGTTAACGCGGATATTCTGTCCGCCGTACTCCACTGCCGCTATACGCACTATATGATCTGCCCCGCTCTTGGTGCCGGCGTAAGCGGCCAGTCCCGGAGGCGCTAACAGAGCAGTCTGTGAGGAGGTTGTTACCACGGAGCCACCCTCTGCCATGCGTGCGGTCATATGCTTAATAAACAGCGTAGTGCCTATTAGATGGACATCGCAGTTCTGCTGCAATACTTCGCGACTGATATCGGCAATCGACGATGAGGTTTCAATACCGGCAAAGTTAATTGCGCCATCGAGTTTTCCGTAATGGGCTACAGCGGTATCAGCCAGAGCTGCAAGTTGCGCTTCATCAGTAATATCGCAACCTACTGCCACCGCGCCAATGGGATCTGCAATAGCCTGAACTTTATCCAATCTCCGCGCGGCTAATACTAGCTTAGCGCCCTCAGTATGACAGCGCTGTGCTGTGGCGGCGCCCATACTGCGCTCATCAGATGCGCCCAAAATAACAATGACTTTGCCTTCTAATCTACCGGCCATGATTGTGCCCTCTAAGTCCGTAATAAATAGTTTTCTTATTTTTTATTAAATTTTAACCAGCTGCTTGCCAAAATTATGACCGGCAAAAAGACCCGCCAGACCAGCAGGACATTCTTCAATACCCTCAAGAATATGTTCCTTGACGAGGATCTTGCCCTCATCAACCCACTGGCTTAACTGCTCTATCGCAGCGGGATAACGCTCCACATGATCGAGCACAATAAAGCCTTCCATATGAGAGCGACGAATCACTAACTGCATATAATTTTTCGGCCCCGGCGGCAGTGCTTTAGTTTGATAACCACTGGAAATACCCCCACAGAGAACCACCCGTGCATGGTTGGACAGATTGACCAATGCCGAGTCGAGAATGTCGCCGCCAACATTATCGAAATAGATATCGATGCTGTTTTTGCACAGTTCTTTCATGCGCTCATCGACAGATTCTGATTTGTAGTCAATCACGGCGTCATAGCCCAGCTCATCAATAAGCCACTGACATTTGGCCGGGCCTCCAGCGATACCGATTACACGACAGCCCATCAGCTTGGCAATTTGACCCACGGTGGAGCCTGTAGCCCCTGCCGCACCTGAAATCACCACTGTATCGCCAGCTTTGGGTTTGCCTATATCCAGTAATCCAAAGTAAGCCGTTAAGCCGGTGAGACCATAGATATGCAGTGGGTAAGCTATAGGCATCCCCTCGGGGATTTTTGATACTGGAAAGAGTCCAGTGCCATCGCTGATAGCATATTCTTGCCAGCCAAAACCGCCCTGCACACGATCACCTACCTGATAGTCAGCGTGCTGGCTGGCAATAATTTCCCCCACTGCCATAGAGCGCATCACTTCGCCGATGGCCACTGGTGGCACATAGCTGCGCACATCATTGAGCCAGCCTCGCTGGGCAGGCTCAAATGAAAGATACTGATTCTTGACCAAAAATTCGCCATCCACTAAATCGCGGATGGTCTCAGTCTCAAAGTTAAAATGCTCTGCGCTCACGGTGGTTTCAGGACGGGATTTTAACGTCCACTTTTTATTGATTACTGGTGCTGTCATGGGGTGTACCAAATAGGTGATGAGTAGGCGCGATCTTGAATGGTTTTGGGTGCTCGGGGGTCTATAACTGCACCAAAATATTTTTCGTCATAGGCAGTCCAGCGCGGGGTTGGAATCTGAATCACTCTGGCATAGTAGAATGCACGCTGGTCTGGATCGAACTCGGGATCAGTCCAAACTGCGGTTAATTCGGCGGCACCTATGCTATTGCTGTAGGTGACATTTTCACTGTCAACAGTATTGCCCACCGCGGGAATCTCGCCGGTTAACCAGCTCTTCTTGCGGCCATCGGAGAGGGCCACATCAAATATCTGCTCCGCCGTTTCGCCACTGGCATTGAGCCAGCCTTTAATAATCTGTACACGATCCAAGTTGGCACCATCTGGATCTCTGGTGGCGGCGACCATAAAGCGTGGGGCTTTAGTGTCGGGACCGCGGGTTAAATCGCCCCCCATAGGAACGCCCTTTGCATAGCCGATACTGGCGTAATCAGCGCTCAGAACATCTGCCTGTGCATATTCCCAGCCACCAAAAAAGCGCAGCTTAATGCGGGTGCCCGAGGTGGCATAGACTTCGCGACGCTTAATCGCATCAAAGATCGACTCGCGAGTATTTTCCTCAGACCAGACCGCTGTCAGACCGGAGGATACTAGCCGCCAGATTTTCTGTAGCTGATCCGCCATACGTTTTTCGGTGCGGTCCACTGAGGGCTCATCATGGGCAAACTTACCAAAGAAGTTATCCTCATTGGTGGTGGCCATGCCGGTGTGAGAATCGGTGCTACCGATAATGCCAAACTTAAAGGGGTTGGTACCCAAGTTAGCCTCGTGGCGGAGACCTTCGCGGAGGGCCGAGCGGGTATATTCGTACTGCAACATTTCCGGTTCTTTGTCCGTGCCTAAAGTGATATTGCCCTGATCCCAGGTTTCAAAATCGGCAAATTCGTCATCTGGAGACAGGTAAGGATGTGCTTCACCATCGCCTTTTACCTGAGTGGTCTCATAGACCGGTTCCCAACGTGCACGTTTGCGGGCATAGGACGCATCTAGGGGCAGTCCGTTTTCCCGGTTCGGCGAAAACATGCGGCCATTACTGACATTACCATTGTGGGCAATGGCAAGTACTTCACCCCCGGCTTGCTTTTCATAGTCCGCTAAGGCGTCCCATAAATCTTCCGGGTCATTGCTGTGCTGTGCCGAGAAAGGCGTCATCTGAGATGCAGTCTCGGCACCGTCTTTATAGATCACTACGCGGTGTAGATTGTCGCCGGTAATCATGGAGGTCCATTCGTAACCCACAAAGGCAGTAAATAACCCTGGCTCATTGTATTTATCAGCAACGGCAGACGCCTCCTGCCAAATAGAGCTGCGCAGGCTGTCGGGCGTCAGATACTCTGGTTCACTGGTCTGAATCGCATCTGAGAATGCCAGAGCTAAGCTCATCATATCCCCCTGACGCATTAACTCCTTCCAGTCCGCACCCATTTTCCAATCGTCTAAACGGGGATCATCGAGGGCCATCTGAGCATAAATACCCAGATATTCCGCATGATCTGTCACCGCTAAAAAATCTAATGGGCGACGTAATTTGGCCGGCATGCCATTATCCGCCTGAACCGTTTCACCACGGGCAAACTTAAACGCCTGATCTTTGGTCAGTCGCGTCTGTAAAATATAGGCATCGGCTGAGAGTTGAGAGTGCAGGTGCAAATCACCCCAATAGAGGTTTGTCATACTGTCTCGCACCGGTGCTGAGTAGAGCAATTTTTGATCCGCGAGCGAGGGCTCTGCCGCGTTTGCTGGCAACGCCAACGCAGCCAGTAACGAAACATAAATAAGTTTATGCATTATTATTTTTCCTATTTATAAACATTTACTCGGCTACTTCAATCCGAATCAACTGCCCCTGATTTTTATTCGGCAGCCAGACGGTGATACGATCAGCGGAATTATCGACTACGACTTTGCGCGCATCGTATTCCACCGGCATAAGATATTTGACGACCTTTCCAGTCTCTGGATCCAGCCGCAACAGGCGGTCGGAACCGGTGCTGGATATCCAGATTTTGCCATTGCGATCTGGGCGTGCGTAGTAGGGAGAGATATGTCGCGGCTGCAGCGGATACTCGGTAATTTCGTCATTATCGAGATTGATCACCGCCACATTGTCAGCAAAGAATTCGGTAAACCAAAAACCATTGTTGGTATCTCTATAACCTCGGCGCGGATAAGCATTGGGCGTCGGTGTCGGCACTAGGCGAACATTGCCTTCTCCATCAGAGCGTGCAATAGAGGACGCTTCAGGTGCGGTGCAGAGGAAATTCCCCGCGGCATCCTGATCCATCATGTAGCAGTAATTTAATTGGCCGACTCGATCGGGATCTGTGGGGAATGGTTTGTCATCAAAGAGCATTATGCCCTCACCCACTTCACCGCTTTCGATATCCAAGCGGAAGGCGTGCTCATGGCGAATACCTCCCTCGGGTATGGAGGTGATACCTGTTGCCCAGAGTCCCTTTTCACCGGCTCTCACTGGCCCTAAAAAGGGGTTTTTCCAGATCACCGGCAAATCAAATGTCTGCCAGGTTTCAGTCTCAGGAGAGAACGCCGCATGCTTATTGCCGCCTATACCTACCCAGACGGTATCGGTGCCATCCACCTGTATATCCTGAACACCGACAATACGACTGAGGCCCTCTTCCGGCTCGGGTAAAAAGTTCGGTGCCGGCCATTCGGAAAATTCGCCACTGCGGGGATCGAGTTTGCCAATAAAATCCCACCCGGTATTGCCGTACCAAACATTGCCTTTTGAATCTACATCCAGATCATGGATCACGCTGGGCTGCCGGGGAATCGGGTACACCGTGACTGTGGCATTGGTGCCTTCACCTGAAGGGCGCGGCAAGGTTTTTAACGGGTAATCCCAGGTCGACTGCCCCTGACTGAGATTAACTGTGGCTAAATATTCTGCTATATCAGTGGCTTTGCGTCCGTACCAAATAAAATCTTCTAGGGGCAGCGGGTGGCGCACTATCTGGATACGATCGGCGGAGGCATGGTCCGTCTCATAGGTGTGCATGCGCTGAATCACCTGAGTAAATTGCTCTGCGTTATAGCCGGAGCGAGCAATACGCTCGAGGCTATGGCAGAAACCACAGTTGACCATATTGCGCACCAGCAGATCTTTTTCTGCCTCGCTTCCAGGGAAACTTTTCACCCAGTCCAGAGAGGTTAGATGAGTGGCTAGGCGCAGTGGGTCGGTAACCGCCTGCAGAGACAGCTCGATTGATGATGGGCGATCTTGATTAATCACCACCTGCTGGGCGCTGGATAATTCATAGCCAGCGGCTCGCACTGTGACCTCATAGGTGCCGGCATTAAGACGCTCGCGCCTAAGACTAAACTGACCCGTGGCATCAGAGGTCACTGCGGTCAACAGGGATTTATCGACTCCCCGAAGAATCACCACAACCCCTTCCATAAGCTGTTCTTGGGGTGAAGACACTACCCCCGTGAGAGCAATATCAGGTGATCGGTTATCACGCTCAGTGCAACCCGCAACCGCTAGCAATACCAATAAACTTATTCGAATAAACATACTCAAACTAGACCTTGGTTGCATACTTAATCCTCTTTGCTGGAGAGCGGCGTCACTATCTCAATTAGGTTGCCATTGTTATCGCGGATAAACAGCAGGCGAACCCCTGCCGCATCAAAATCGGTTGGCGGCAGTTCAAGCTCGACTCCACGACTGACTAACTCTGCCGCCACGGCGTCTACATCGGCACTGCGAAAGGCAATGTGCACATAGCCGCGGTCGGACATGGCAGTGAATACATCTGGGGCAACTTCCTCAGCCTGAAATGCCTCCGGGGTACCTACCACTTCGATCATAAAACCATTGGCGGCTATATAGCCCACATCCACCTCGGCGTAGCCCTCGATGTCCCACTCGCGAACCACTTCAAAACCGAGAATATTGTGATACCAGTCAACGGTGCCCTGATAGTCTGCGGTGGAAATCATAATATGATCGGCACGCATAAGAGCCAGTGGATTCGGTATCCGGGAACTGTCTTTTTGTGAAAGGTCTTCAGCAAACGCACCGGCGGTAATAGCAGACATGATCATGGCAACAACAATGGCTTTAAACATTTTGATTACCTCAGCTGATCAGAGTTAATAATGTCGGTGCTCACATCCGGGTTCACATAGTCATTGAGCAACTCGTGGAAACGTTGCACGCGCTTCTCCTGATGAGTCAGTATGCAGCCACTAAATCCGCGGGAATTAAGCCCCTGCTGCTGACTGGTGCCAATACTTAAATCCTGATCCGCCACATAGCCCACCGACTGACCATCGCCATAAACACTGTGACGATTTTCCGCCCATTCCAATGGCATGGGCCCAATGGGTGTCTCCACTTCGGTCATACCTTTAACTGGCGGCGCTATCACCCAGTGATGGAAAACACATTTCTGCGGATCCGTTGGATGGGGTTCGGTGCGCAGTATCTGGCACTGCTCCGGTGACATGGTAATGGTCAGATTGGGGAACAATGTGCAGTGAAAATAATCCACCAGCTGCTGATCGCTCATATTTTCATAGTTGGTAAAACCGCGCTCCGGGCCAAGACGGCGTTTGGCGGCGATAATCGCCTCGCGGATATCACCGGTATGACCGTTAAAGTCGGCTGGATCTACCTCCCAAGCGCGAGCCACATCATCTAACGGTGAGGGCACTTCGCCAGTATGGAACTCTGGATTGCGGGTGGTGGCCTGATGGCCTTTCATCCACATAGCGTTATGACCGGTTTCATACATCTCAAATAATGTATCGGGCAGACCATCATTAATAAAGGTCGACAGTTCTGGGTGGATGGTGGGCAGGTGATAACTTTCATTAAAGTTATCGCGGATAATTTTCCAATTAAAATCGGCATCTGCCGACAGATACATCACTCGTATCCAGTTATCGAGACCGTAATCTTTAAGGCGTTCTGGCAATGGCGCCAGCCAGTCCAATAGGGGTTTTACCTCTGAGTCCATGCAGTAAAATATAAACGGCCCCCAGGTTTCACAGCGCACTTCGCTAAGCGTCACTTTGCCGCAGGGATTGCCATCGGGAAAATCATCTGGGTCTTGAACATTGACCAACACACCGTCGGGGGCAAACTGCCAGCCATGGTAGCCACAGGTAATGCGGTCACTGCCGCCAATATCACCCAGCACTAGACGGTTGCCACGGTGGGGACAGGAGTTATAGAAAGCTTTGATGCTGCTGTCGGCCTGACGAATCATAATCACCGATTCGGTGCCCAGGTTATGGCGCACATAGTCCCCTTCCTGTTCTAACTCAGCGACCATGCCACCCAGATGCCAAACCTTTGGCCACAGATGCTGGTTCTCCAGCGCCATAAACTCTTGGGAGATATAGCGGTCCGCGGTGATGGTGTCGCCGCGCACAGGAATATCAAAACCCTTGGCGTAGCGGGACGTGTCAGATGGTGCGCCCATAATATGGCTCTCTATAATTGGCAGTGCTGATTAATAAAAAACAGATCGAATAGACTGCAATAAAAAGAAGCTGACCAGCTAAAAGGTTTTGCTGTTTAACAAAACCTATTAGCTAATCAGCATTCCCGGGGATTACTTTGAAATAAGACCGCCATCAACCACCAGCTCAGCGCCAGTGACGTAGCTGGATTCATCGGAGGCTAAAAACAGTACACAGTTGGCCACTTCCACTGGATAGCCCATACGACCAAATGGCACGGTGTCGCCAAGCTTTTCAAACTCATCTGGATTATCGCGACGGGAGTCATTTTGAATGTTGGTGTCGATTAAGCCTGGGTGCAGAGAGTTACAGCGAATACCATCGGCAGCATGTTCCAGGGCAATACTCTTACTGAAAATTTGTACACCGGCTTTAGCAATACCGTATACCGAGACACCGGGAATGCCGCGCAGTGCAGCAACAGAAGACATATTGACAATAGAGCCGCCACCGGAGGCGATCATTGCTGGCAGGGCTTTTTTACAGCCGAGGAAGACACTGCGAATATTCACATCCATCTGCAGATCGTAGTCTGCCGTGGAGTATTCACTGATCGGTCGCATAACCGCAATACCGGCATTGTTAACCAATATATCCAGACCGCCAAAGCGCTCTACGGTGGCATCAATCACTTCCTGCCAGCGCTGCTCATCGACCACATTTTGCTCCATAGTCAGTACTTCAGCACCTAGGGCGACCATCTCTTTTTCGGCGGCAGCCAGTCCAACCATATCGATATCGGTCAGTACTAGTTTGGCACCCTCTTGGGCAAAGCGCATAGCAGTGGCATGGCCGAGGCCCGGGTTAGAGGCAGCGCCGGTAATAATCGCAACTTTATTGAATAATCTAGACATGGAATTTTCCTTATAATATTTTTTTAACTTGCTTTAAATTTAGTTTTTTAAAATTTTGTATTTTTTTATTCTTTGCTGTTTATTTTTTTTCAGGCCCTAAATCGCATTCCAACCGCCATCCACTTCGAGCAGACTTCCGGTACTAAAAGACGAAAGGTCCGAGGCCAAAAACATCACCCCATTGGCCACCTCTTCAGGCGTACCCAAACGTTTGATCGCATGCTTTGTTGCCAGCACCGATAGATCCTCAACCAGGCTCACCACTAGGGGAGTCGCCACATTTCCCGGGCAGATCGCGTTAATCCGAATATCGCGATCGGCATATTCCACCGCTACTGTGCGGGTCAGACCGGCCACGGCAAATTTGCTGGTGACATAGGGCGAGGCATTGGGGTAGGTGTTGCGACTGGTGGCCGAAGCCATATTGACTATCCGCCCCCCGCCCTGCTCTAGCATTTGGCGGATCTCCGCCTGCATGCACAGCCATACACCTTTTAAATTTACCGCCATTACCCGATCAAATTCCGCCTCACCCACTTCATGAAATTCCTGTAATGGGGTTGCTGTACCGGCATTGTTGACGGCAATATCGAGACGACCAAAACGCGCCACTATGGCACTCATCATGGCACTGACATCCGCAGAATCGCTGACGTCATTAATCAGCCCCAGTACCTCAGCGCCAGCCTGTTCAAGCTCCTCAACGGCCTTATCCAATGGCTCCTTGGATATATCGGTAATCACCAACTTAGCACCAGCCGCTCCAAATGCTTGGGCGCAGGCATAACCCAAACCACCGGCTGCGCCGGTGATTAACACGACTTGATCGTGAAAATTAAATGTCATAACACTGCTCTTATTATTTTTATGATTATTGTTTTTTTTATTATTAATCGGTGAAGATTGCTCTTAGGTGGCATTGCCACCATCGACCATATACACACTGCCGGTGCAGTAACTGCTGTCATCGCTACCTAAGAAAACCATCATATTGGCGATTTCCTCCGGCTGGCCATAGCGACCCAAAGGTGTCACCGCCTCAACCATAGCTCTAAAATCACCGGCGCCCGCTTCAGCAAAGCCATCTTCAATGGATTCCATCATGCGGGTTTCCACAGCACCTGGGTTAACGGTATTGACTCGGATACCAAATTGCGCAGATTCCAATGCCGCGCAGCGCATCAGACCAATCACCGCATGCTTGCTGGTATTGTAGGCGGCGGTATTGGGCGAGCCCTGCACGCCTGCACCAGAGGAAGTGATAATAATGCTGCCACCACCGCCATCGCGCATCACCGGCATGACGAAGTGCAACCCCAACCATACACCTCTGACATTGACTGCCAATACCTTATCTAGGTTGCTGACATCGGTATCCATAATCGAACCGATCTTGCCCTCGGTGCCTGCGTTGGCCACAAAGACATCAATAGAGCCGAAGGTGTCGACTGTGGTGCGCACCATATTCTCAACTTGATCCGCTTCAGCTACGTCAACGGCGACACAGGCGCAGCGATCGGCACCTAGTTCATTGACCAATGGCTGAGTGATATCAGTATTGATATCCGCGAGCATGACTTTGGCGCCCTCACTGACAAACTTGCGCACCGCTGCCTGACCAATACCGCCGCCAGCACCAGTGATCAATACCACTTTTTGATCTAATTTCATGTTCTTTCTATCCTTGTTCTTTTCGCTGCTTTTGGTTTCAGGCTATTGATTACAAGCTATTGATTACAAGCTATTGGTTACAGGCTATTAGTTACAAGCTATTGGCCACAGCCTATTGCCCAGGTATTTCACCCGCCGCCACCATGGCATCAAATAACTCAGTACCCAGTGGATTGCGGCGCAGACAGAGACCGCCGTTGACCTGCAAGTTTTCGCCGGTCATAAAGCATTCATCGGAGGCGAGGAATAGTGCAGCGGCGGCAATATCGTCACTGCTGCCAATGCGACCCAGGGGGTAACAGCTTTCAAACTCTGCCAGCAGTGCAGCGCTTTTTAGGGGTTCTGCAGTCATCGGGGTATGAGTCAAACCCGGGGAGATACTATTGGCGCGAATGCCTTTTGGACCGTATTGATTGGCAACACAGCGGATCAGGTGATCGGTGCCCGCCTTGGTACCCATATAGGCAGCATGGTCATCGAGCATAATATTGGCGGTGGCCGAGGAGATTTGAATAATCGACCCGCCTGTATCAGCCATAACCTGAATCAGCTTCTGCAGCCACACAAACGGCCCTTTGAACTGCAGGTCAAGCATCTGATCGAGCTGTTCCTCTGAGTTCTCTTCTAAAGGCACTAATAGACCCCAGCCAGTGCTATTAATCGCCACATCGAGCTTGCCATGGCGATCGATAATCGAGTCGATCATGGTGTTAATAGAGGCTTTTTTAGAGAAATCACAGAGCACCCAATCGCCATCAATCTCTTCGGCGAGTTTGCTTAGTGCAGCCTCATGACGACCGGAAACAACCACTTTCGCCCCTTCAGCGGCGAAACGGCGAGCCATAACCTGCCCCATATTGTCTTCACCGGCAGCGCCGACTATTGAGACCACTTTTCCAGTAAAACGCCCCATCAGAAACCCCTTGCTACAGCTATTTTGGTTTTATTCTCATTATTATTGTTTTTATGCTGCTTAGTCAGTCTGCCAGATAATTCGAAAATTAGCGCAACTGAATTTTACAAAACAGACATGTATGTTTCTTTTTTAAGACTATATTATCAATGGCTCCAAGCTGCAACTGGTTTGTCCTGAATCTGCTGTCAGATAACCTGCCCGGCGCATTAAATTAAGGCGACTTAAAGGGCTTTGCCATAGATGGTAGAGAGCTATTGTATAAATAAGGAGATCAGCTGCAATAGTGAACGTTGGAGAAGTTGCACGAGGGGTATAGAGACCCGTAACGAGGCTTGTAGAGAGATATGTAGAGAGGTATTTAGAGAGGCCGGTAGAGACGTTTCCAGGCAAGCAACTAGAGAGACCTTTGCCAAAGAACAGGCGCGGGAAGCCAAAAACCTCCCGCGCTGGATAGTTACTTTTCCATCAAATCCGCTTCTTTGTAGATATCATGGAGAATAGCGGTCAGGTAGGTCATCACGCGCTTGGCGCGAGCATTTTTGCGCACTGACATATGACTCAGGGCCATGCCCTTCATCAAGAACTGCACCATATCATGAGCGCCTTCCAGTCGCGCCAGATTTTGCCAGTGTGGGAACACCGCTTTTACAGTGTCGAGAAACTGCTTTTCAAAGTCTTTTTCTACCGGCTCAATAATCTGTCGCAACTCTCCATCAGTGCGCGATGCAGCAAGCATCTCTTGGTAGGCAAGAAACGATGGAAGGTTCACATAACGCCATGCAGCCTCAACTGATTCGCGAATCGCTTTATCGGTCAAATTGCTTTGAGGATCATCAATATCGACCATCAGATCGCGGTACTCTTGCAGACGCAAGACATGGAGATAGTCGATCACCGCGCGCATAACCGAAATACGCGAGGGGAAGTGGTGCATCATGGCGCCCCGTGAGACGCCGGCATAATTGGCAATCAAAGCGGTAGTGGTATTGGCATAACCCAACTCGAGAAGGCATTGAATGGTTGCCTCGAGAATTGCGGAACGCGTCATTGCACTCTTCTCGGCCTGCCATCCCTTTTCATTGCGCTGCGGCCGCTTTTTGCTGGCTGCCGCTGTTGTTTTCGCCGCGCCCTCTTTACCTTTTGCCACCACCATGCCATCTGTCCTCTAAAATATTTCGTTTGCATTAACATTCATAATAGTAAAAAACCGACAGCTGTCGGTAATTTCAGAATGGTATAGAAAAGTCTTACTTATTTCACCACTCTGAATAGAAAACAGGTGTAATTGTTTAGAATAATCACTATTACATTATTTTAACCGATCATTTCTACCGCCATTTGTGCCAGCGGCTTGACCAGCGCTCTCATTTCAAGCGCTTTATCACTTGAAGCATTGCCACCCAAGGCGCGCTGACCCACACCCTCGAGTATTGCGGCAAAGCGAAACATGCTGAAAATTACATAGAAATTCCAATTGGGAATAGTCTCTAGCCCCATGCGCTGGCAGTACAGCGCCACATAGTCCTGTTCGCTGGGAATGCCCAAGCTCTGGCGATCGATACCTCCCAGTCCCGCCAGCACGCAATTGTTATCAAGGCGCAATTGCATGCACTGATAGGCAAGATCGGCGTAGGGGTGACCCAGTGTCGATAGCTCCCAATCGAGAAGTGCAATCGCCTCGGACTCAGTGTCGTGAAACATCATATTGTCCAAACGAAAATCACCGTGGGCGAGAACTAATTTGCCATCGTCCTCCGGGGTATTCACCGGCAGCCATTCAATCAGTCGGTCCATATCGGCAATAGTTTCGCTCTCTGACGCCTGATACTGTTTTGTCCAGCGGCCAATTTGGCGGGCAAAATAATTTCCCGGACGGCCATAGTCCTGCAGGCCAACCGCATCTATATCCACTGAGTGCAGTGCCACCAAGACACGATTCATTTGATCGAAAATATCACCCCGATCAAGATTGCTTATGCCGGGCAGTGCCGGATCCCAGAATACCCTGCCCTGCTTGTATTCCATCAGGTAAAACATGCTGCCGATAATCGAATCATCGTCACAGAGATGGTAAACCTGGGCCACGGGCACATCGGTGTCGGCAAGGGCCGACAGCACCCTGAATTCCCGATCCACCGCATGGGCCGATTTCAATAACTCACCCGGCGGTTTGCGGCGCAGCACATAGTCAGCGCTCGCCGTGGTAATTTTAAATGTCGGGTTCGACTGGCCACCGGGAAATTTCTCAGCTGTTAGCGGCCCTTTAAAACCAATAATCTGAGATTCCAGATACTGCGCCAGCCTCTCGGCATCAAAGTCAAAATGTGACTGCATTATTAAGCCTTAGCGCCGGAATAGCGTTCAATAATTTGCTTGCCCAGGGCCATTTGATGAACCTCATCTGGGCCATCTGCCTGACGACACCAGCGAGCATAATTAAACGCTTCGGCCATGCAGTAGTCTTCAGTGAGTCCACCAGCACCGTGCATTTGGATGGCTTTGTCGAGGACATTTTGGATCAGTAATGGAATCGTGGTCTTGGTGGCGGCAATCATATCCACCGAGGCCGGAACCCCTTCCTGGTCGATTTTGTGACAGGTTTTTAGCACCAGTAAGCGAGCCATTTCGATCTCAGAAAACATCCGCGAGATATTTTCTCGCACCGACTGATGTTTGCTGATCTGGCGGCCAAAGGTTGAACGTGCAACGCTGCGTTTGCAGGCCAACTCAAGGGCCCGCTGACCGGCACCGATTAGGCGCATGCAGTGATGCATGCGGCCGGGACCCAGTCGTCCCTGCGCAATTTCAAATCCGCGGCCTTCACCGAGCAAAACATTGTCCAGCGGTACACGACAGTTTTCAAAACGCAGTTCGGCATGGCCGATAGGTGCATCGTCATAACCAAAGGTGGTCAGGGGACGAACCAGAGTCAGGCCCGGAGTATCTTTGGGCACCAGTACCTGAGTCTGCTGCAGGTGGCGGCTGGGGTTTTCTGGGTCCGACTTGCCCATCACAATAAAGATTCGCGTACGCATATTCATGGCGCCGGTGATAAACCACTTGCGGCCATTGAGCACCCATTCATCGCCGTCTTTAACAATGCTCAGCTCAACATTGGTGGCGTCACTGCAGGCCACTTGTGGCTCGGTCATGGCGTAGGACGAACGGATTTCACCGGCTAAAAGAGGCTGCAGCCATTTGCTCTGCTGCTCTTTGGTGGCGTAGTTCATAAAGACTTCCATATTGCCAGTATCCGGGGCATTGCAGTTGAACACTTCCGGAGACCAGATTACCCGCCCCATAACTTCGCAGAGTGGTGCATATTCGGCAAAACTGAGTCCGCCGTGATCACAGTATTCAGCATGAGAGGGGGGTACAAATAAATTCCAGAGGCCGGCGGCCTTGGCTTTTAATTTTAACTCTTCCATTAATGGCAGCGGGGCGAAACGATTCTCGGCATTGTGTAATTGCTGAGCATAAGCAGCTTCATTGGGATAAATATTCTCATCAAAAAAACGCTCTAGCTTTTCCAGCATCTGCTGAGATCGTTCACTGTTTTGGTACATGTTGGTGCTCCATTAAAAGGACAGTGTTAAAAAATAAAATTAAAAAATGGGTAATACAATGCTTACCACCAAGGGAAAAAGGGTGGCATACCTGTAGCAATTTTGGCGGGGAAGTTGGCCTGACGCTTTTCCAAAAAAGATGCCACGCCCTCCTTGCCATCTTGCTGACTGGTGTAAAACACCGCCAGTGATTCCACCTTGTGCGCCTGATCTGGATGCTCTGCTGCTGAGTTGCGATAGAGCATCTGGCGAGTCAGTGCGACAGATACGGGGGCGGTATTGTCAGAGATTTTTTGCGCCATCTCATAGGCCTTGGGGAGCAGAGTATCCGGGGCACACACCTCCAATACTAAGCCGCCCTGATAGGCCTCTGCCGCATCAAAAATATCACCGGTCAACATCCACTTTAGGGATTGCTGCATGCCGACAATACGCGGCAAAAACCAGGTTGAGCAGCCCTCTGGGACAATACCGATCTTGGTAAAGACAAAGCCGAAACGGGCTTTTTCTGAAGCCAGACGAATATCCATCGCACAGGCCATGGTTGCCCCCACACCCACTGCAGCACCGTTAATGGCACCGATAACCGGCTTTTTACAATCATAAATAGCGAGTGTGACCTTGCCTGCGCTATCGCGAACGCCATCCATTTCTTCAAATGATTGCATCTCATCAAGGGTCGGAGTTCGAGTCTCATCCAACCCAAAGACATTGCCCTCGGCGGATAAATCCATACCGGCACAAAAGGCTCTGCCAGCGCCAGTGACAACAACAACGCTGACATCAGCATCATTGCTTGCCCGGTTAAATGCGTGCACTAGCTCATTACACATTTCGATGGTGTAGGCGTTCATCACCTCTGGGCGATTTAGCAGTAGAGTTAGGATTTTGTTATCGACTTGGTATTCGATAGTCTTGTAATCGGTAGCTTTGTAATCAACAGCTTTGTAATCAACAGTCTTGTAATCGGAGTTCATGTTTTATCCTTAAGCTCTCTCGCCAGAATGGCTTATAAGCTCATTCCGAGAGAGTATTTGGAGGCGCAGCAAACGTTGCGCTAATGTATTTGGTGATTTCGCTTTTCTGAGCTAATACTACCATTCATAAAAAAAACAAACTAGCATAACTTTTATTTTGAAAGGGTAAGAACCCGTTAAGAATGCGTTGGGCAGGGCTTAACTGAGAGGGGTTTTGGTCGAACCACCGAGATCTCTCACATGCGTTCGAGATGACAGTTAGGTGGTTCGGGGTGGGAGTTTAGTGGTTCGGGGTGGGAGTGTAGGGTTCGGGGTGGGAGTGTAGTGGTTCGGGGTGGGAGTTGAGTGGCTCGAGATAAAAACATCCACTGTCATCCCGACAGAGCGCAGCGACGAGGGATCTCAAACCAGCTTATACCCACCCATCGGAATGGGTACCACCCAAACAAAAAAGCCCAGCAATGCCGAGCTTTTCAAAGTGACCTGAGATAAAGATATCCAATCAACCAAATTTTAACGCCTGATAATCATCCAGATCCACCGTGAGACGGGCCAACCAAAGGTCATAGTTATCTTGCATTTGCAGCCAACTCTCTGGAGAGCGACCTATTACCTTGGAGAGTTTGAGCGCCATCAAAGGAGAGATATCGGTCTTCTCATTGAGCAACCGACTCACCAGACCAGGACTGACTTTTAACTGCCGAGCGAGCTGATTAGAGCCCACATTAAAAGGCTCTAAATAGACCCGCCGAATAAAGGTGCCGGGGTGCATGGGCTTATGCTGTTGGATATCCATTAGTGATAATCCTCATAGTTAACGACATAGACATGACCATCGATAAACTCAAACACAACGCGCCAGTTACCACTGACATTGACCGCCCACTGCTTGTTTCTACTGCCTTTAAGGGGATGTAAACGCCAACCGGGAATATTCATGTCATCCACATAACAGGCGGTATGCAATGCCTGAAGTCGCTCTTCGAGCCGCGCTCTGTGCTGGGACTGGATGCCAGCTGTATTCCCGGTAGTAAAGAACTTCTCGAGCCCTTTGTGTTTGAAGCTTTTTATCATAGTACAGTCTCATGATAGTAGCGGAGTGTTTACTGTTATGCAACAGAAAACACCTCGACTCCCATTACTCTATTATTGGTAATGGGAGATCAAACACTATTCTGGGCGCATATGGGGGAACAGCAGCACATCTCTAATGGAGGGAGAATCAGTCAACAGCATCACCAGACGATCGATACCAATACCCTCACCGGCGGTTGGCGGCATGCCGTATTCTAGGGCGCGGATATAGTCGGCATCAAAGTGCATGGCCTCATCGTCACCGGCATCTTTCTCTGCTACCTGCTGCTTGAAGCGTGACTCTTGGTCTTCGGAATCATTGAGCTCAGAGAAGCCATTGGCGATTTCGCGGCCGCCGACAAAGAACTCAAAGCGGTCGGTGACATGGGGATCTTGATCATTGCGTCGCGCCAGCGGAGAGACTTCAGCGGGATACATGGTAATAAAGGTTGGCTGCTCTAAAAGATGTTCAACAGTCTTTTCAAAGATCTCAATCTGCACCTTACCCAAACCCCAGATATCTTTTAATGGGATATGTAAGTCTGTAGCAATTTTCCGCGCACCGGCTTCATCGGCAAGCTGCTCGGCACTGATCTCAGGGTTGTACTGCAAAATCGAATCGAATACTGACAGGCGAATAAACGGCTCGGCAAAATCATAGTGAACTTCGCTGACCACTTCTCCTTCAGCATCCTTAGTGGTGTTAACCACTTTGGTGGAACCCATTACTTCGGTGGTCATCTTGCGCAGCATATCTTCGGTCAGATCCATCAGATCATTAAAATCCGAATAGGCCTGATAAAACTCCAGCATGGTGAACTCGGGATTGTGTCTTGTGGACAGACCCTCATTGCGGAAGTTGCGATTAATTTCATAGACCCGCTCAAAGCCGCCAACCACTAAACGCTTTAAATAGAGCTCAGGAGCAATACGCATATACATATCGATATCCAGAGCATTGTGGTGGGTGACAAATGGTCGTGCCACAGCGCCGCCGGGAATCACTTGCAGCATAGGTGTTTCAACTTCCAGATAGTCTGCAGCATTTAAATAGCGACGGATAAAGTCGACAACCTTGGAGCGTATCCGAAAGGTATTGCGCACATCCGGGTTAACAATTAGATCTACATAACGCTGACGGTAGCGCATCTCTTGATCCGCGAGACCGTGAAACTTATCGGGCAGAGGACGCAGGGCTTTGGTCAGCAGCTGGTAGTTGTCCATTTGCACATAGAGATCACCTTTGCCCGAAAGGTGCAGGGCGCCGGTGATGCCGACTATATCGCCAAGATCCAGTGACTTGGCAAAGGGTCGCGCCTCTTTGGTGACATACAGCTGGATGGTGCCTGAGCTGTCTTGTACCACGATAAACGCACCGCGGTTGCGAATCACACGACCTGCAACGCTGACGACTTTACCCAGCTGCTCGAGGGCCTCTTTAGTCTCTTCGCCAAAGCCAGCCTGCAATTCTGCAGCGCTGTGCTGGGGGCGAAAGTCATTGGGGAACGGGCTGCCACCCTGCTCACGCAGTGCAGTGAGTTTGGCGCGGCGCTCGGCGATTAGTTTGTTTTCGTCTTGTTGGTCGGTCATAGCGTTTTTGGTTTCTTGGTTATTAAATTGAATTTAGTATTATCTTTCAGTATTTCTTGGTCGTCCCGCAACTACTTATCCTGTTATCCCGAGATCTCTCACAGGAGTTCGAGATGACAGTGTTTACTTAAATCACCCCAACTATTTCTTACCGGCCCAAACACCAACTATGTCATCCGACTGAGCGCAGCGATGAGGGATCTCATGCCACATTCTGAGATCTCTCACATTCGTTCGAGATGACAGTGCCGGCTGCTCGAGATGACAGTACCGGCTGTTCAAGATGACAGTACCGGCTGTTCGAGCCGACAATCTGTGCCTAAAGCCCCGCCTTCAACGACGCCACAATAAACTGATCCAACTTACCATCCAGCACTGCACCCGTATTGCGTGTTTCAACACCAGTCCGCAAATCTTTAATCCGCGCATCGTCCAATACGTAGGAGCGAATCTGGCTACCCCAACCAATATCAGACTTAGTATCTTCAGTGGCCTGAGCCGCTTTCTGACGAATGCTTACCTCAAGCTCATAGAGTTTGGCACGCAACATCTGCCAGCACTTATCGCGGTTCTGATGCTGCGATCGCTGACTCTGGGACTGCACAACTATACCACTGGGTCCGTGGGTCAAACGCACCGCGGAATCGGTCTTGTTAATATGCTGACCACCAGCACCGGAGGCGCGGTAGGTATCGGTGCGAACATCCGATGGATTGATATCGATCTCGATATTGTCATCAATTTCAGGGGACACATAAACCGCAGAAAAAGAGGTGTGACGACGATTGCCCGAATCAAATGGTGACTTGCGCACCAGACGATGCACACCAATCTCGGTGCGCAACCAGCCATAGGCATACTCACCGGAAATCTGCACAGTGGCGCCTTTGATACCGGCAACATCACCAGCGGAACACTCCACTAACTCTGCTTTAAACCCCTTGTCATCGGCCCAGCGTAGGTACATGCGCAGCAGCATCTCAGCCCAGTCCTGAGCTTCGGTGCCACCGGAACCCGACTGAATATCCAGGTAAGCATTGTTGGGATCCATCTCGCCAGAGAACATTCGGCGAAATTCTAATTTAGCGAGCTGCGCTTCAAGCGCAGCGATCTCCGTTTCCACATCGGCAACGGTATCCGCATCATCCTCTTCAACCGCCATAGCCAATAGCTCGCGAGAATCCGCGACACCAGTGTCTAGGTCTTCAATGGTTTTTACTACAGCTTCGAGGGCGGAGCGCTCGCGGCCCAATTCTTGAGCGCGCTCAGGTTCGTTCCAGACATCGGGTTCGCCGAGTTCTAGTTCAACTTCAGAGAGACGATCTTTGCGGTTAACATAGTCAAAGATACCCCCTCAACACGTCGGTGCGTGCCTGCAGGTCATCGAGGGCGTTATAGAGCGGATTAACTTCCATGAAATAATCTTTTATCAACGGCTAATAAGTCGCGCATTTTACATGACCCGCCATGTCACACCAAGGGAAAACAGCGCACAGCTCAAGGTTGATTAAGCTGCGGCACTAGCGCACCATGCTGAGTCAGATCTAACTGACAAATCTCTAAATAAAAGAGCCGGGAGCAAACTATCATGCTAAAAACCAGCCTATTAATAATCATCGCCCTTTCCGCCTATTTACTACTGTGGCCAGTACCCATTGATCCGGTTAGCTGGAATGCACCGGTGAACAAACTCTACACCGGCGATTTCCAGCAGAATACTCGTCTCGATAAAATTGAAATATTGGAATTAGAGGACACTCACGGCCCCGAGGGGCTGGCGCTGCTCAATGGTGAAATCTATACCGCCACTCGTGAAGGCTGGATTATTCGTTTTAACGAAGCCACTGGCACCATGACCAAATGGGTCAATACCGAGGGTAGTCCACTGGGTCTAGCTTTTGATGCGGAGGATAATTTACTGATTGCCGATGCCTACAAAGGTCTGCTCAGTGTCTCCCCAGCAGGTGAGATTACGGTTCTCACTGACAGCTATAACGGCGTGCCTATGGAATATGTTGATGATTTAGATGTGGACGCAGAGGGTAAAATCTATTTTAGTGATGCCTCCACAAAGTTTGGCGCTCAGTCGAATGGCGGCACCTATGCAGCAAGCCTATTAGACACTATGGAGCATGGCGGTCATGGTCGTCTGATGGTCTATGATCCAGCAGACCAATCCACCAGTATGCTTATGGACGGACTCAATTTTTCTAATGGCGTAGCCGTTGCCGAAGACAGCAGCTTTGTCTTAGTGAATGAAACAGGCTCCTACCGACTGCATAAATACTGGCTGAAGGGCGATCAAGCAGGCACCTCAGAAGTACTGATCGACAATCTGCCAGGCTTTCCCGACAATATTGTCCGAGGTCGCGATGGACGCTTTTGGGTAGGTCTAGTATCACCCCGCAGTCAACAGTTGGATGACATGTCAGCCTCACCGTTTTTACGTAAAATCGTTCAGCGCTTGCCCGCTAGTGTGCGCCCCCAGGCAGTGTCTTACAGCCATGTTTTTGCTATGAATAAGGACGGCGCAGTGATCACTTCACTGCAGGACCCCGACGGTGAACATCACACCAACACAGGTGCGTTGGAAACCGATAACTGGCTCTATATCAGCAGCCTTCACGCAGACAATCTCGCCCGAATCAGCAGGGAAAACGCCGGAATCTAATGACTTTATTTATTGACCGTTTAGAACACACCTATTTTGAAAGCTTTAAAGAACGTGAGGACGCGCACTTTAGTCCGGTGATGGCATCCCGTTTACTCGACCCAGTTGTGGTCAGCAGCAATAAACTGCTGGCAGAAGAACTGGGTATAGATCCAGACAACTTAGATAGTCCAGAAATGCTGGAACTGATGAGCGGCAACTTTATGACCGCCAATATCAAGCCTATTGCACTGGTTTACTCCGGGCATCAGTTTGGTGTCTGGGCGGGCCAGCTTGGGGATGGTCGAGCAATGACATTGGGTGAGTTGCCAGTAGCAAAGTCAGCCCTAGGTGAAGACGAACTCGCAGAAACTGAAGTCCCTCACAGCGAACTTTGGGATATTCAACTTAAAGGCGCAGGGCCCACACCCTACTCCCGATTTGCCGATGGTCGTGCGGTACTCAGGTCGAGTATCCGTGAGTACCTCTGTTCCGAAGCCATGCATGGACTGGGCATTGCCACTACCAGAGCACTGAGCCTGGTAGACAGTAAAACTCAGGTCTATCGTGAAGAGGTGGAATCCGGCGCCACGGTCTGTCGTATAGCTCGCAGTCATATCCGCTTTGGGTCATTTGAGCACTTTCACTATCGCAATCAGCCGGAATCCGTTCGCGCTCTCGCCGACTATGTGGTTCAGCGACACTTTCCACAGTGGACAGAAGACTCAGATCGCTTTATAAAATTATTTAAAAATACAGTTTTTAAAACCGCCAAAATGATCGCCCAGTGGCAGTCGGTTGGCTTTAATCACGGCGTGATGAATACCGATAATATGTCGATACTGGGTGACACGCTTGATTTTGGTCCCTTTGGGTTTCTGGATAATTACAACCCAGATTTTATCTGTAATCACTCGGATACCAATGGCCGTTACTCATTTAAAAATCAGCCTTCCGTGGGACTCTGGAACCTCAATGCTCTGGCCACATCTCTAACGTCACTGCTTAGCAGCGACGAGCTAATCGATGTACTAAAACAGTATGAGCCAGAATTTTTAAACCAGTTTCGCGGGATTATGGCGAGCAAGCTGGGATTGGAACAATACCAAGCTGAGGACGAACTCTTATCCAATGAATTGTTAGATTTGATGCAGACCAATAATGTGGATTACACCATTTTATTTAGATCACTCTGTGACTTTACCGCGACCAATCAAACAGTCAGAGATCAGTTTATTGATCGTGAGGGCTTTGATCAGTGGGCGGTTAAGTATCTTGCGCGGCTCGAGCAACAGCGCCTGAGTGATGCACAGCGCCGGGATAATATGCGCGCCATAAACCCGAAATATGTGCTGCGTAATTACATGGCACAGGGGGCAATTGAAAAGGCTCAGACCGGTGATTACTCTGAAGTAAACCTGCTGTTGAAAGTGTTGCAGAGCCCCTGCGAAGAGCATCCAGAGGCCCAGCATTATGCTGGCCTGCCACCGGATTGGGCGGAGACAATATCGGTTAGTTGTTCGTCTTAAAAGTGTCAATTAACTGCTGTGCGGCAACAGTAGCCGGCAGCAGACCATCGAGCACTGCCTGTTCCAACTGGGGAACCAGTGCTTTGACCTTGGCATCACTTTTTAGATCACTCACTAATGCTTCGGCGGTTTCAGCCCACATCCATGAACGCGCCTGCTGAGCACGCTGCTGCTGCAGTTCGCCATCAGCATTTAGCGCTGCACGAAATGCGTTAACCTGCTGCCAGACTTGCTCAATACCTTTATTTTCCGTGGACGAACAGGCCAATACCTGAGGCTGCCAATTGGCAAAGCGCGACTTCATAAAATGCAGTGCAGCGGCATAATCCCCCTTGGTTTGCTTGGCAGTATTGGTCTGATCGCCATCGGATTTATTCACCAGAATCAGATCCGCCAATTCCATAATGCCCCGTTTAATACCCTGCAATTCGTCACCACCAGCGGGTAGTAACAGCAGTAAAAACATATCGGTCATATCGGCCACGGCGGTTTCTGACTGACCCACGCCCACCGTCTCTACCAAAATCACATTGAAGCCAGCGGCTTCGCAGAGCAATAGAGATTCGCGGGTTCGGCGTGTTACGCCACCCAGAGTTTTGCCTGCGGGGGATGGTCGGACAAAAGCATTTTCGGCAAAGGCTAGAGTTTCCATTCGGGTTTTGTCCCCAAGAATGGAACCGCCAGTGACTGCGGAGGTAGGGTCTACTGCTAGGACTGCAACCTTATGGCCCAGCTTGATCAGATGATGGCCAAAGGCTTCGATAAATGTTGATTTGCCGACTCCGGGGACGCCGGAAATGCCGAGACGGATGGATTTTCCGGTATCGGGCATCAGGGTTTCCAACAGAGCAGCGGCCTGCTGACGGTGATCGGCGCGGGTGGATTCAACCAGCGTAATCGCCTTGGCTAAGGCGCGGCGGTCACCGGTTTTAATCTGCTCTGCTAACATTTATTGGCCTTTTGGGTCCTTGTTTATGTCTGTGGGAATGGCTGCAATGAGATCTCTCACATGCGTTCGAGATGACATATAACTAAATTGTCATCCCAACAGAGCGCAGCGATGAGGGATCTCATAGAGGTCTCTCACATGCGTTCGAGATGACATGCAACTAAATTGTCATCCCGACTGAGCGCAGCGACGGGGGATCTCATGCCACATTCTGATATCTCTCACATTCGTCCGAGATGACATATAACTAAATTATCATCTCAACAGAGCGCAGCGACGGGGGATCTCATGCCACATTCTGATATCTCTCACATTCGTCCGAGATGACATGTCACTAAATTGTCATCCCGACTGAGCGCAGCGACGAGGGATCTCATACTCTCAGGATATCCTTTTTATTCGAACTCCAGAATAACCTCATCCACCATCAAACTATCCCCCTCAACCGCGGTTACCTTAGTCACAATACCATCTTGAATGGCACGCAGGCTATTCTCCATTTTCATGGCTTCCACCACAGCCAGTTCTTCGCCCTCTTTCACCTCCTGCCCCTCCATAACGGCCAACTTAACCAGCAAACCGGGCATAGGCGAGAGCAAATACTTCGACATATCCGCCGGTGGCTTATAGAGCATATAGCTGCTCAACTCCGCAGCCCGAGGCGATATCACGCGGGCATTGATCTCAGCTCCGCGGTAAAACAATTTGTAACCTGCAGCAGTAGTCTCAATCTGCACCGAGACACTTTTACCGTTTATCCGTGCTTTAAATAATGGCTGGCCCAGACTCCAGTCAGTTTCAATTTCATAATCCTGATCATTGAGGCCAACCCAGTAGCCGCTGTCGATTAACTCGACAGTCACAGGACTCTGCTGATCAGCCACCATCACCACCCAGTTATTCTCTGCAACATGCTCGTGACCAGCCAACTGACCGGACAATAAACTGCCGCGCTCCTGGTATAACTGATGAGCCGCAGCCGCAACTACTAGTGCAACAGCAGGATCATCCTGCACCACCAGATCAGCATTAAAACCATCGGGAAATTCATCGGCAATAAAGTTTGTAGTCAGGCGTCCCTCAACAAATCGCGGATGCACCATCAGGGCATTGAGAAAACTAATATTGTGGTTTACGCCGCGGATATAATAATTATCTAGCGCCTCAACCATTCGCTCAACCGCCTGATTGCGGTTGTCGCCATAGGTGATTAGCTTGGCAATCATCGGATCGTAAAACATCGAGACTTCGCCGCCTTCATAGACACCACTATCGACACGCACACCGTCACCCTGGGGCTCTGCGTAACGCACCAAGCGCCCAGTAGAGGGCATAAAATTGCGGAACGGATCTTCGGCATAAACTCGAGATTCCATAGCCCAACCGGTCAGGGTGACATCGCTCTGAGCCAAGGGAAGCTTCTCACCGGCAGCTACACGAATCATCAACTCCACCAGATCCTGACCAGTGACCAATTCAGTCACCGGGTGTTCGACCTGTAGTCGGGTGTTCATTTCGAGAAAGTAAAAGTTCATATCTGCATCGGCAATAAACTCTACGGTGCCGGCAGATTGATAGTCGACAGCACGGGCCAGAGCACAGCTCTGCTCGCCCATTTTCTGTCGCGTTGCCTCATCCAAAAACGGCGATGGTGCCTCTTCAATGACCTTTTGGTGGCGACGTTGAATCGAGCATTCTCGCTCACCCAGATAAATCACATTGCCATGGCCATCGGCCATCACCTGAATTTCAATATGCCTTGGCTCTTGGATATATTTTTCAATAAAGATTCGCGTATCGCCAAAACTCGAGCGCGCTTCGTTGGTTGCACGCTCAAAACCATCGCGGCACTCAGTTTCATTCATGGCCACGCGCATGCCTTTGCCACCGCCACCGGCAGAGGCTTTAAGCATCACCGGATAGCCAATACCGGCACTAATTTCGACTGCATGCTCGGCATCTCGAACCACATCGGTATAACCGGGAATACAGTTAACGCCAGCCTCTTGGGCAATTAGTTTAGAGGTAATCTTATCCCCCATAGACTCAATTGCCTTTTTTCCTGGGCCGATAAATACAATCCCAGCGGCATCCAATGCATCGTGAAATTTACTGTTCTCAGAGAGAAAACCATAACCGGGATGCACTGCATCTGCGCCAGTATCTAAACAGGCCTGAACAATTTTTTCGATTACCAGATAGCTTTCCGATGAAGCCGCCGGACCTATATGGACAGCCTCATCGGCCATCTGCACATGCAGTGCATCGCGATCGGCGTCGGAGTAAACCGCAACGGTTGCGATACCCATTTTTTTTGCGGTGGCAAAAACACGGCAGGCGATTTCGCCTCTGTTGGCCACTAAAATTTTCTTTAACATAATTTTAATCTTCTCTTAATCACTTTTTAGAGCGGAATATTGCCGTGCTTGCGCCAAGGATTTTCAATATCTTTGTTCTTCAACATAGCCAACGAACGCGCCACGCGCTTGCGTGTGCTGTGAGGCATAATCACGTCATCTATATAACCGCGCTTGCCAGCAATAAACGGATTAGCAAATTTCTTGCGGTATTCTTCAGTGCGCGCAGCGATCTTTTCTTCGTCACCTATATCCTTGCGGAAGATAATTTCCACCGCACCTTTTGGCCCCATTACCGCAATCTCAGCCGTGGGCCAAGCTAGGTTGGCGTCACCACGCAGGTGCTTAGAGGCCATCACATCGTAGGCACCGCCATAGGCTTTGCGGGTGATCACCGTAACCTTGGGCACCGTGCACTCGGCATAGGCGTAGAGCAATTTGGCGCCATGTTTGATAATGCCGCCGTACTCCTGACTGGTACCGGGCATAAATCCTGGCACATCGACAAAGGTTAAAACGGGGATATTGAAAGCGTCGCAGAAGCGAATAAAGCGCGCAGCTTTTTTCGAGGCATCGATATCGAGACAGCCGGCCAGCACCATTGGTTGGTTGGCCACTACGCCTACAGAGGAACCTTCGATACGAATAAAGCCGGTAATAATATTTTTTGCATAGCTGACCTGAGTTTCAAAAAACTCACCCTCATCGGCAACTTTTAAAATCACCTCTTTCATATCATAGGGCTTGTTGGGGTCATTGGGGATAATCGTATCCAGAGACATTTCAATGCGATCGGCTGGATCCTCTGTTGGCCACACCGGGGGTTTCTCACGGTTATTGGCGGGCAGATAATTAAAGAAATGTCGCAGTTTGCTGAGGGCTTCCACATCATTGGCAAAAGTCAGATCGGCAACTCCAGACTTGCTGGAGTGAGTGAGTGCACCCCCTAGCTCTTCCGCAGTAACGGTTTCATGAGTCACGGTTTTAACCACATCGGGCCCAGTGACAAACATATAAGAGCTGTCCTGAACCATAAAGATAAAGTCTGTAATGGCTGGAGAATAAACGGCACCCCCGGCACAGGGGCCCATTACCATGCTGATTTGCGGAATTACACCGCTGGCCATCACATTGCGTTGGAAGACATCCGCATAGCCACCTAGGGAAGCGACGCCCTCTTGGATACGGGCACCACCGGAGTCATTTAAGCCAATAACCGGAGCCCCCACTTTCATTGCCTGATCCATAAGCTTGCAGATTTTCTCGGCGTGAGCTTCGGAGAGGGAACCGCCAAAGACAGTGAAGTCTTGGCTGAATACAAAAACCAAGCGGCCATTGATAGTACCGTAGCCGATAATGACACCGTCACCCGGGACATGCTGTTGGTCCATATCGAAGTCGGTGCAGCGATGTTCGACAAACATATCCCACTCTTCGAAGCTGTCGTTATCGAGCAGCAGATCGATACGTTCTCTGGCGGTTAATTTGCCTTTAGCATGCTGGGCATCGATACGCTTTTGTCCGCCGCCGAGACGGGCGCGTTCGCGCTTGGCTTCAAGTTCTGCAAGAATTTCATGCATGGTTTTTTCCTTTAATGTTTATTTGTCCCCGAGTGTTTTGTCTCGGGTACATAATTTTTGTTCTGTCATACCGCTTACTAATTCTGTCATGCCTAGTTCCAACCCTGTCATCCTGACTGAGCGAAGGGACGAGGGATCTCGCTGCTGATTCTTGAGATCTCTCACATTCGTTCGAGATGACAGCTGAGTGCTTCGAGATAACAGCTGAGTCCTTCGAAATAACAGCTGAGTCCTTCGAAATAACAGCTGGGCAGTTCGAGATAACGGCTGGCTGGTTCGCGCATCAGTAGCGCAATTCCCAACCTCTCTATTTCATGTCATCCCGACTGAGCAAAGCGACGAGGGATCTCTTTGCGAGCTACAACGCTCTACTTAATCAACCCCAACACCTTCTCCGCCGCCTCGGGAATATTTGTCCCCGGTCCAAAAATCGCCGCCACACCCGCCGCGGTCAATTCATCGTAATCTTTCGGCGGAATAACACCCCCGCAGATCACCAAAATCTCTCCAGCGCCCTGAGCCTTTAAAGACTCAATCATCTTCGGCACCAAGGTCTTGTGACCCGCCGCCTGCGAAGAAACACCCACAATATGCACATCATTCTCAATCGCCTGACGAGCCGCCTCTTCGGGAGTCTGGAACATAGGTCCCACATCCACATCGAAACCCAGATCAGCAAATGCCGTAGCAATCACTTTCGCACCGCGGTCGTGACCATCCTGCCCCATCTTCACCACCAACATGCGCGGGCGACGACCATGAGTTTCGGCAAACTCTGTCACTTTTTTTGTAATATTCATAAAGCCCTCATCCCCTTCATAGGCGGAACCATAGACACCGCTAATAGATCTTGTCTTGGCGCGGTGACGACCCCATTGTTTTTCCAGCGCATCGCTAATTTCACCGACCGTAGCGCGCACTCGAGCAGCATCCACCGCCAACTCAAGCAAGTTGCCCTGGCCTGTTTTGGCCGCTTCGCTCAATGCATTCAGCGCCTGCTCACAGGCTTGTGGATCACGCTCGGTACGGACTTTTTGCAGACGCGCAATCTGTGAGTCGCGCACCGCGCTGTTATCAATATCCAGCACATCCACATCCGGCTCTTCAGTCAACTGATACTTATTAACGCCGACAATCACCTGATCGCCGCGATCAACTCGCGCCTGCTGTAGCGCCGCCGCTTCTTCAATGCGCAGTTTCGGCATACCCGATTCAACCGCTTTAGTCATACCCCCAAGGTCTTCAACCTCGTTAATCAGCACCATTGCCGCTTCAACCAACTCATTGGTCAGGCTCTCTATATAGTAGGAGCCGGCCAGCGGGTCCACTACATTGGTGACGCCAGTCTCTTCCTGAATCACCAGCTGGGTATTGCGCGCAATACGTGCAGCAAATTCAGTTGGCAAGCCCAGTGCCTCATCAAAGGCATTGGTATGCAGTGACTGAGTGCCGCCCAATACCGCAGACATGGCTTCAATGGTAGTGCGCATAATATTGTTATAGGGGTCTTTGCTGGTGAGGCTGACACCGGAGGTCTGACAGTGGGTGCGCAGCAGCAGTGAACGCTTATCTTTTGGGGCAAATTTCTCTTCGATCAATGTGGCCCAGAGAATCCGCGCCGCACGCAGCTTGGCGATCTCCATAAAAAAGTTCATACCAATCGCAAAAAAGAATGACAGTCGCGGAGCAAAGACATCCACATCCAGACCGCTATCAATCGCAGTACGCACATACTCAATACCATCAGCAATGGTAAAGGCGAGTTCCTGCACATTGGTCGCACCGGCTTCCTGCATATGGTAGCCACTGATGGAAATAGAATTAAATTTCGGCATCTTGGTGGCGGTGTAACCAATAATATCGGCGACTATGCGCATGGAAGGTTCCGGCGGATAGATATAGGTATTGCGCACCATAAATTCTTTTAGAATATCGTTCTGCAAGGTTCCGGCAAGCTGCTCCGGCGCCACGCCCTGCTCTTCCGCGGCCACTATATAGCTGGCCATAATGGGCAGCACCGCGCCATTCATGGTCATGGACACAGACACCTTATCCAGCGGAATACTATCAAAGAGAATTTTCATATCTTCGACAGAATCGATCGCCACACCAGCCTTGCCCACATCGCCTTCTACTCGGGGATGGTCTGAGTCATAGCCACGGTGGGTCGCCAGATCGAAAGCCACCGATAAACCCTGCTGACCGGCAGCCAGATTGCGGCGATAAAACGCATTGGATTTTTCGGCAGTGGAGAAGCCAGCATACTGTCGAACCGTCCAGGGACGACCGGCATACATGGTCGCCTTGGGCCCGCGTTTATAGGGTGCAAACCCCGGCAGGCTATCCATATGATCGAGATCCGCAGTATCTTCGGCGGTATACAGTGGTTTGACATCAATGCCTTCGGGGGTCTGCCAAACCAGATCATCAGTTGAACGTCCGCGCAGCTCTTTTGCCGCAAGCTGCTCCCAGTCACTCAGTGTCGGTTTTTTATCATCGGCCATAATTTTCTCGAAATTGTTTTTGTGCCAAACACAGGCTGGCATCCAGTAAGACGCACTATGCAGGACTGAGCTAATCAATAGAAGGTCTAAATCCAACAGTAAAAAGCACATTTATTGCCATTTTATTGGCGTAAACCTGCCTCTAGATGGTATAAAAGCGATCTAAACTCACAAATAACACCTCTTAACGAGTACTATTTAATGGCTACAATTTGCAATCACCATGTTCTCTCCTGCATGCATGGGCTGAGAGAGAACCGCCTTGCTCAACAGCCGGCACTTGAGCGCGCTGGCATCAATCCAGCAGTTATGGAAAACCGCAGTCAGCGAGTGCACACAGATCAGGTGGCGCGGTTATTTAAAACTGTACAGGAAACCCTCAACGACGAGTTTATGGGCTTCACTCAGAACAGCTGCAAAGTAGGCCTGTTTGCCACGATGGCGGAGCTGGTTAGTCACTGCAGTACATTGGGTGAGTTGTTAGAAAAGGCGGTGAATTTTTACAATCTGGTGAGCGATGATATTCCCATGCGCCTGAGTCGCTCCCGGGGTAATGCAGTGCTGAGTTTTAAGATGGCCAAACCCGAACTGGACCCAGAGCATTTTATGGCGGAGTTTTGGCTGGTGATCTGGCATCGATTTCCGAGCTGGTATATTGGCCAGCCAATCCGTCTGCAAGAAACCCACTTTACCTTCAGTGCGCCACAGCACCGGGATGAGCTGCAAATTATGTTTCCCGCCGATCTACAATTTAATAGCAGCGCCAATCGGCTAATATTTGATGCTCAGTATCTGGACAAACCATTACTACGATCCGCTCAAGAACTGGCACAGTTTGTGGAAAATGCTCCGGCGGATGTTATGACTATTCCCGGCTCGGATAGCACTTTGGAAGTGCAGATTGAGCGGATTATTACCCAGCGTCATCCAGATAGACTGATCTTTGTACCCATACACCAGATGGCTGCGGAGTTAGGTATCAGCTCCCAGACATTGCACCGCAGGCTTAAAGAAAGCGCTACCAGCTATCAGAAGATTAAAGATAATTTGCGCCGGGAAGTGGCGATTCAGAAATTGGTCAGCGAGCGGCTCTCAGTTGAACGAGTTGCTGAAATTGTCGGGTTTACCGAGTCGCGTTCATTTACACGGGCGTTTAAGCATTGGACTGGATTGACGCCGCGTGAGTATTGCAAGCGGGAGGCATGAGATCTCTCCTTCCAGTTCTGCGGTCAGACGTAGCCTTTTAAGCTATCACCCTCGACATCGTAAAAAGGCCTCAACAACTAAAACGATGAATCCCCGTTTACCTTCTTAAAATACTCCACCATCCCAGTTATCTCATTGGGTTTAACTTATGACTCTTTCGATGATTTCGATTACATCACATTTGATGCTCATTTTGATCTGTAATATCTAGGCCTCACTGGTAATCAGATTTAATAGTATGTGGTTGCCAATCTTTAATATTGCAGCATTTAGACCAACCCCAGAGTGCAGGTTGAACAGATTAACAATGAGCTTCGCCCATGAAATTGCGCTTCAAGGAACATTAATAGCCGGTAAAAACAGCACACTCATGAAAAAGGGAATTCCTATGAACAAGAAAGTGACCAACAAAGATATCGCATCAAAAGCCTCTGCCAATCTAAAGTCGAGCAGTACAGGCAAGGCATCAAAGACCGCCTCTGCCAGCGCTCTAGCTCAGGCATCATCACCCAAAAAACAAACTTCCGCAGCAGCGGCTACAGCAGCCTCAAAGGTTCTGCGTGATGGTCGCACCAGTGCCAGCTCAAAGTCGGCAGCGGCAAGTACCTTGGCTCAACGTGGAAAGAAGAGGTGCTAGCGGTTTGAACTAGAGCCAGACACGGCATACTCATGTTTAAAAAGACCTCTCAAGTTAAACCACTTTAGGGGTCTTTTTATAGGTAACCCTATTGCGCAAAGCCTGCTGCCAGCAACAAACCCATGACCTTGTCTAATAAAACAAGTACTCTAGGCCTCTTAATTTTTAGTCATAAAAGAACTCCATGCCCAACGAAAAAATCCGCCTCACCCAATACAGCCACGGCGCCGGCTGCGGCTGTAAAATCGCCCCCGGTGTTCTAAAGAGCATTCTCAAAACCGACTTTGTCGCCCCTGATGATCCGCGCCTACTGGTGGGCAACAACACCAAAGATGATGCGGCAGTCTATGATCTTGGAGATGGCACCGGCGCCATCAGCACCACCGACTTCTTTATGCCGATTGTCGATAACCCCTTTGAGTTTGGCCGTGTCGCGGCGACCAATGCGATCAGCGATATCTACGCCATGGGTGGCACGCCAATGATGGCAATCGCAATTCTCGGTTGGCCGATCAATGTGCTGCCAGCAGAGGTAGCACAGAAAGTGATCGATGGCGGCCGTCATGCCTGTGGCGAGGCGGGTATTCATCTGGCGGGTGGGCATTCAATTGATTCACCAGAACCGATCTTTGGCCTGGCAGTGACAGGTCGTGTGGATCTGGCCAAGCTTAAACAGAACAGCACGGCTCGTGCAGGGGATATTTTATTCCTCAGCAAACCCATAGGTGTAGGTATTCTCACCACCGCCGAAAAGCAGTCTAAGTTGCAGCCAGAGCATGCTCGACTAGCAGTCGAAAGTATGATGAAACCTAATAGTATTGGCGCTGAGCTGGCCAAAATTGATGGCGTCAACGCCATGACCGATGTCACCGGCTTTGGTTTATTGGGACACCTTTTAGAGGTCTGTCAGGGCAGCAACCTGTCAGCCACGATAGACCTGAAAAATGTTCCACTGCTGGACGACGCCGTGATTGACTACCTTGAACAGGGTTGCGTTCCCGGCGGCAGCACCCGCAACTGGCAGAGCATCAGCCAACATATCAGCGGCACCGACCAGCAGAGTCAAACCCTGCTCTGTGATCCACAGACCAGTGGCGGCTTATTGGTGGCGGTGGCGCCGGATAGCGCTAATGCAGTAAGTGAACTCTTAAAAGATGCAGGCTGCTATCACCTGCCTATTGGGACCCTTGGCCAAGTGACTGAACCGTCATCAGACCGGGCTACTATTAAGGTGCTCTCGTGAGCCACCTACCTCTGGTGAACAACTATCGTCAATTGCTGCTCGATGGCACGCCAATGATCGATGTGCGCGCACCCATAGAGTTCGCCACAGGTTCCCTACCCAATTCCATCAATCTGCCACTGATGAGCGATGAAGAACGTCATCAAGTGGGCATCTGCTACAAACAGCAGGGTCAACAGGCTGCTATTAAACTGGGCCATCAATTAGTTCAGGGGGAAATCAAAGCTCAGCGCATCGAAGCCTGGCAGAGCTTTATGACAGCTAACCCCAGTGCCGTTTTATATTGCGCCCGGGGCGGCCTGCGCTCCCAACTCAGTCAGGAATGGCTCGCCGAAGCTGGCATTGAATGCCCGAAGGTTGAAGGCGGCTACAAATCTCTGCGTGGGTTTCTGTTTAACTATCTCAATGATTACTGTCAGCAGGACTCATCATTCAATAAAGACCGGGCCCCAGAAAAATTTATTATCCTCTCCGGAATGACCGGCACTGGCAAAACCGACATTATGCTGCAGCTAAAAACGGGCATTGACCTAGAAGGGGCAGCCAATCACAAAGGTTCTAGCTTTGGCCGTCCGCTAAATGGCCAGCCAGCACAGATCGATGTTGAAAATAGAATTGCCCTCGACCTGCTGAAAATCGAAAATCAATTTCCAGGCAAAACCGTTATCCTCGAAGACGAAAGCCGCAATATTGGTGCCCGTCACCTGCCCCCCTATCTGGCCGATCTGATGGCCCAAAGCCCCATAGTAGTTATTGAACTACCCTTGAAAGAGCGTATCGACAGGCTCTGGCAGGAATATGTGATTGAGCGTTATCACAATACTATTACCTATCATGGGGATCGGGGTGAAGAGGAGTTTGCGCAGTATTTGGTGGACAGTTTATTGCGGGTTAAGAAACGTCTTGGGGGCAAGCGTACTCAGGAGATTTTAGCGCTAATGGAGTCGGCGATTGCTGTTCAACATTCGGATAACTTTGCTAGCCATAGGCTTTGGCTGACGGCGTTGACGGTGGATTATTATGATCCTATGTATAGTTATCAGTTGAGTAAGAAGCAGGAGCGGGTGCTGTTTCGGGGAGATCGGGCTGAGGTTATGAGCTGGCTTGACCGGACATAGGTTGAAGCGTCTAAGCGCAGAAACTTTGCTTATACTGAGCGCGCCAAATGGCTAAATGCATTGAGCTCCTTAATTAGAAATACGACATCTCGCCTTTTCGAACCCATATCTTTTCACCAATATGTCATCTCGAACGAATGTGAGAGATCTCGAGATCCCTCGTCGCTACGCTCTGCCGGGATGACAGCTTTGAGGATTCTGAGACAATGTTTTCTTAAGCGCCCTGCTAGATTAACAGTCCTTTAGAGAATCCAGTTTTAAACTACTAACTAAGCCCCAAACCGCGGCAACGTCAACCGAAACCAAATCGCCGCCGCCCTAAGCCCAAATCCCATCAAAAACGCTACACTGGCTGCAACCGAATCTCCAACCCCAAACTGGTTCAAAATCACATATACCGAAGCACCCAGCAATGCACAGCTGATATAGATCTCCGGCCGCATTAGGGTCAGCACTTCAGCACAGAGCACATCGCGCATCAGCCCACCAAAGGTCGCCGTCATCACACCCATCACCACAGCAATGGTCGGCGGTACTTCATATACCATCGCTGCCTGAGCACCCATAACCGCAAACACTGCTAGGCCTATGGCATCAGTCCATAATATCCAGGCGTCGCGTTTGCGGTATAGGTCAACAGTGAAGTAAGTTAATGCGGAGGCACCAATACAGATATAAACCGCCATTGGGTTGTGCACCCAACTCACTGGAGAGATGCCCAGCAGCAGATCTCGCAGGGTGCCGCCACCCACTCCGGTAACGGTGCCAACTAAGATAAAGCCGAGAATATCCATACGCTTCTCAGCGGCAAATAACGCCCCTGATACGGCAAAGACTACAGTGCCGATTATCGAAAAAACATAAAGCAGTTGATCAAGTGAGGCCATTGGAATCAGGCTCCAGTTTTTAGCGCGGTTGCATCCGCACACCACCATCCAGACGAATTGTCTCGCCATTGAGATAGCTATTCTCAACCATATGCACCACTAACTGACCAAACTCGGCAGGTTCACCAAGACGCTTGGGGAAGGGGATATTGGAGATAATGCCGTCTTGAACGGGCTGGGGCATGCTCATCATTAAGGGTGTTGCCATAACACCGGGGGCAATTGTGTTTACACGTATGCTCTGACTGGCCAGATCCCGAGCCATAGGCAGGGTCATTCCGACTATGCCACCTTTGGTGGCTGAGTAGGCGACCTGTCCCATCTGGCCATCAAAGGCGGCAATGGAGGCGGTGTTGATGATTATGCCTTTTTCAGTTTTTTCGTCAGGTTCGTTGCGCGCCATAGCGGCGGCTGCGCAGCGTGAAATATTAAAGGTGCCGATAAGGTTTACTTCAATCACTTTGCGGTAGTGATCTAGGTTATGTGGGTCGCCATCGCGGTTAATGGTTTTTTCGGCTATGCCTATGCCAGCGCAATTGACGCAGATATCGACGCGACCCAGGTCAGCAAGAATGGTTTCGAAGGCGGCTTCTACATCGGAGCCACTGGCGACATCTAACTGAATAAAGCGCGCTTGGCTCTCACCGAGCTCCGCGACTGCGGTGTTGCCGGCTTCTGCGTTCATATCGATAACCACGACTTTGGCGCCGCCGTCGACCAGTGCCTGTGCCGCCGCGCGACCTAAACCGGATCCTGCGCCCGTGACTACTGCAACTTTGTTTATTAGATTCATTGTTCACCCCGAGAGTATTCGCCTGATATTCAGGTCATTTTAGGATAGTTTCTTGCTGTTGACTGATTATTTATTGAGCTACTTGTTGGACTAACACAAAGGGCGGAATAACCAGCGCCCAAAGTTGTTGATTATCGTTGAACCACTGTTGCGCCTGCTGATCACTGATCTCAAATAGGCTGCCATCTGCCAGCCACTGCTGAATTTGTGCGGCGTTGTCGCGGTTAAATTCTATCGCCACTTTGATCAGATCGGCGGCAGGGGCGATGCCCACGACATTGCCGGCGGCATAGTGGGTTTGCAGGTCGTGCCAATCAATTTTTGCTGTCTCGCCATTTAAGCGGGCAATCAGTTCCTGCTCTTCGTTTTGCTGCACTTCATTATGGTGCTTTGATACCTGCTGATCGGTCATGGCTCAACCCATCCAGTTGCAAAAATTGCGCAGCAGTTGCAGGCCGGCATCAGCACTTTTTTCTGGATGGAATTGCACGGCAAACAAATTTTTATGACTTAGGGCAGCGGCAAAGTTGGTTCCGTATTTGCAGCGCCCGGCCACGTAGCTCGGGTCTGCGGGCGCCACATAGTAGCTGTGGACGAAATAGAAACGACTGTTCTGCTCAATGCCCTGCCACAGCGGGTGATCAATGCTCTGTTCAACATTATTCCAGCCCATGTGAGGCACTTTGAGTTTGGCACCCTGCTCATCTACTAACTTGTCGCCAAAGAATTTCACTTCGCCAGGCAATAGACCGAGGCAGTCTACACCGCCGTTTTCTTCGCTTCGCTGAAGCAGCGCTTGCATGCCAACACAGATGGCCAATACCGGTTTGGTTTTCATGGCCTGGTTGACCACATCACCCACATTGAGTCGATTGATCTCGCCCATGCAGTCGCGGATAGCACCGACACCGGGAAAGACTACCCGATCGGCGTCTTCAACCACGTTGGGGTCGGCGGTAATCGAGACTTTAGCTCCAGGGCAGACGTGCTCAAGGGCTTTGGCGACGGAATGGAGGTTACCCATTCCGTAGTCGATAACGGCAATATGGCTGCGAAAATCACTCATAGGATTACTTCGTGTAGGCCCAAAAAATCAAAGGCTGTGTTAGAACAGGTACTCTTTTTTAATTAAAGAGTACCTTTTGTCGATGGCATTACACCGGCCATACGTGGATCCGCTGAGGCGGCGATTCTGAGGGCGCGACCAAAGGCTTTAAAGATTGTTTCCACCTGGTGGTGAGCGTTAGCACCGCGCAGATTATCGATATGCAGTGAAACCAGCGCGTGATTGACAAAGCCCTGAAAGAATTCACGGGTTAGGTCTACATCAAAGGTGCCAACGTGACTGCGAACAAAATCCGCTTTCATAATCAGTCCGGGACGTCCGGAGAAGTCCATGACAACGCGAGACATGGCTTCATCCAATGGCACATAGGCGTGACCATAACGGGTCAGGCCTTTCTTGTCGCCAATCGCTTCAGCAATTGCCATACCTAGAGTAATGCCGATATCTTCGACTGTGTGGTGATCGTCGATGTGCGTATCACCCACTGCTTGAATATCCAGATCCACTAAACCGTGGCGCGCGATCTGATCGAGCATGTGGTTTAGGAATGGCACTGGGGTATTAAAGTTTGCGACACCGGTTCCATCCAGATTTACCGTTACGGTGATCTGTGATTCCAATGTATTGCGTGTCACTGTCGCGATGCGATCAGCCATGATGTTCTCCAGCAGCGGTGTATTTTTCAGCGAGCTAATTTCAAGCCGCTATTTTAGAGCGGCATTATAACCGTAATTTGTGGTTTTTTTCGAAACAATTAGCTGTTACAAACTTTTCCATGAGATATGCGATCAAAAATTATAAGTGGGTTTTCGCGATTACGCTGAGCCTAGTTTTAGGCTTGGGGCCTGCAGTTGCGTCGGCCCATGCTCATTTTGACAGCGAGTATCAAAACAGCAGCTGTGAACTCTGTGTACTAACCACCATCTTATCTATTGCCAGTATTGATACGGCAGTTGATCATCCACCGCTCAGCTCTGTCGCCGCTATTTAGATTGACCTGAGTATTGCCTGCGCAGCGGTTTAGTCCAACAATCTCGCCCGAGCACCGCCCCAGCACCTGTAAGTTTCGCAACAGAATTTTCGGCTCTAAAAATTACAGGTGAAAAGTGAATATCCAAAATTATATTGGGATTGCCTTATTGGCGACCCTGCCGTACCCGCTGTCAGCTCAAAAAAACACTCACACCAATACCACTACCAATACCAATAAATCTCATTCAGAGCTTGAAGAGGTCATAGAAACGTCTCACCACATCCCAAGTCTATCCAAGAGATCGTCGGCTCCACATCATTATTGCGTGATATTGCACCAGAGGCGGGACGTAATCTGACTGTTGGGGTAAGATACCAGTTTTAATCAAGACGGCTAAATAGCCCGTCTGATTCGGGTCTTAGACGTAGAGGTTATTGTGGGAAGAGTTATTAAGTGGCTGCTTAAAGCAGTGATTTCGCTGTTGGTAATAATTATTTTAGCAGTGGGTTATTTACTGGTAGCTGTAGACCCCAATGACCTCAAACCTGAGATAGAAACTGGCGCCGCTAGTCAGGGTCTTGAGTTGTCGTTAAATGGCAATTTGAGTTGGCAGTTTTTACCTCAGATCGGCGTAGTAGCCGAAAAAGTTGAGTTCGCTCACCGCGGTGTTGCTTCAGGTAGAATTGAGGAGTTGCGACTGTCGGTGAGTTGGACTGAACTGTTCAATATCGATCTGGCCTCTGGCCTATCTTCTAATTACCTGCCAGTGGGCTCAATTACCGTTAGCAACGGGACTATTTTAGTCGCGGAGTTGGCACCCAATACCTTTCCAGTTCAGTTCAAGCAAGTTAATGCCAAGGTTAACAATTTCTCCGTGGCTGGTGATCGCTTTCCCATAAGCGCATCGGCGCAGATATTCTCTGGTCTCGCTCTCGAGCTGCAGGCGGTTGTCGCAGTAGAGGCAAACACCAATAGCTTAGTAATAGAAAAAATCACCGTTGATGACCTCGAGACCTCGATCGGCAATATGCAGGTCAACGGTCATTTTAGTGCTGAAAATAATTTCGCTACAGCTCAGGGTACTCTGGGCAGCAATAGCTTCGATCTGCAGCAGTTGCTCAAAACCATCAGCATTAACTTTCCTGTGGTGAAATCCCCCGCTATGTCATCTGCGGACGCACTCACCGCGGTGGCGTGGAACAGCAGTTTTAATAGCGACGCAGAGGGTCTTTCGAGTATTAACACGCAGCTCAATATAGACGGCCAAGTGCTCAGCATTGCCAGTAAAATAGACCACAGTATCAACAATCTATTTATGCGGGTCACCGGCGATCAGTTTGATATAAGCGACTATTTGGCAGCTAATAGCAGTAATAGCCAACAAAACGGTGCGCTATTTGCACCTCTTGCGATCCCCTTTGCCCTATGGCTAGGACGCAGTCAGATGGAGCTATCCCTGGGCAAGCTAAACCTTCCCAACTTCGAGGCCAACAATATCTATATCAATCTATTTGGCAATCAGAAGGTACTGCGCCTCAGTTCATTTAACAGCGATATTTTTAGCGGTCAGATAAATGCCACTGGACGCCTAGATATGCGCCCCAGTTCGCCGACATTTGCTTTGCAGACCTCGCTGACAAATATAGATTTAGAGACGGCATTGCCCAGCATTGCCGACAGCAGTGATATCACCGGCCTATTGAGCCTTGAAGCCTCAATTGAGGGCGCCGGCAATAGTGCCGATGAGATTATTGCCGCTCTGCGCGGTGGAGGCGATATGACTATTGCCGATCCGCGCTATGCCGCGATTAATGCGGAAGAGATGTTTTGTAATGCTGCGGCACTGTTTGGCAGTGATATTAGCAATAGTAGCTGGCCCCAAGGCACCCAGTTTAAAACCCTTACCGGCTCCTTTCAGCTCAGCGATGGCAAACTACTGTTTAAAGATATGAACAGTGCCACCGGCAATCTTACGATCAAATCTCGTGGCACTCTGGAGTTGGCCCAACAGCGCTTTAAGATTATTGCCGACACTAGAGTTAATGGCAGCAGAACAAGCGCTTCAGGCTGCTCGGTGAACAAACGTCTACAAAACCGCAGCCTGCCATTTATATGTAGTGGGAGTTTTGACCAAGGTGGCAACACAAGCTGTAAGCCTGACGATAATTTAATCAGAGATTTGCTTAAAGGCAGTGTCTATGAGCAGCTTGGCGAAAAGCTATTTAAAACGCCGGTGACCAGTGATGGCAACGAAGAGCAACAGAGCGATCCACTAAAAAGCTTGCTCAAAGGCATCTTCAATAAGAACCTTAAATAGAGTGCCACCCATAGCGAGCAGCCAAAATATGCGCCCCGCGCAATTCCAAAAAGCCGTACTCGACTGGTTTGATCAATACGGTCGTACCAACCTGCCCTGGCAACAGGACACTGGAGCCTATCCGGTATGGGTTTCGGAGATCATGCTGCAGCAGACTCAGGTGGCCACCGTTATCCCCTATTTTGAGCGCTTTATGCGGAGCTTTCCCACTGTCCATGACCTCGCCGCTGCACCCTTGGATGAAGTACTGCATCACTGGACTGGTTTGGGTTACTACGCTCGGGCACGGAATCTGCACAAGACTGCGCAGCAAGTCGTCACTGAGTTCCAGGGCCAGTTTCCGGACAATGTGACCCAGCTTATCGAACTGCCAGGAATTGGTCGCTCCACTGCCGGAGCCATCAGTTCCATAGCCTTTAAGAATCAAGCCAGCATTCTCGATGGTAACGTCAAACGCGTGTTAGCCCGCTTTAGCGCTACCGAAGGCTGGCCCGGGAAGCGCGAAGTAGTTGAAAAACTCTGGTTGATCGCCGAAACCTTTACGCCACTAGAGCGCATCGCTGACTACACTCAGGCGATGATGGATCTTGGGGCAACCCTTTGCACCCGATCATCCCCAAGCTGTAGCGAGTGCCCACTAATGGGCCATTGCGCGGCCTTTAAGCAGGGCAATCCAAAGGATTACCCTGGCAAGAAGGCAAAGAAAAAGCTGCCGATTAAGACAGCCTATTTTTTGATATTGAGTAATGAACGGGGCGAGCTGCTGTTGGAACAGAATCCACCGATAGGGCTCTGGGGTGGCCTGTGGATTTTCCCCCAGTGTGAATCGGAGGCTGAGATTGCCGAGCTCTATTTGAGACTCGGCGTCAGGCCAGAGACGGAAGAAATTTTTGAAGTGAAACGCCATACTTTTAGCCACTTCCACCTCGACTATCAACCGGTGCGCGCAACAATTGCCAGTGCAGCAACATCTGCACTACAGGTTGCTGAGTCGCCTAATCAAGTCTGGTATAACCCGCAGAATCCACTATCATTGGGAATGCCTGCACCGATCAAAGCGCTGCTTGCCAATATCGCCTAAAATCAATTGAACACACCGTTTTTAAGACTCACATTCACATAGAGGTTAGTTATGGCTCGCACAGTATTATGCCGCAAGCTCAAGAAAGAACTCCCCGGCTTAGAATTACCCCCCTTTCCTGGCAAAGCGGGAGAAGATATTTTCTACAATGTATCGAAACAGGCTTGGGCTGAGTGGATGACGCACCAGACCACACTGATCAATGAAAAGCACCTCAGCATGATGGATTTGACCGCCCGAACCTACCTTGCTGAACAGCGTCTAAAGTACTTTGCCGGAGAAGAATTCGATAAGGCTGACGGATACGTGCCACCAACCGAATAATCCCTTGACGAAGCGCATTTCAAACGCTTTAATACGCGCCTCTCGAGATATGAGCAAGTTTGTCGAGACGCCCGGTTAGCTCAGTTGGTAGAGCAGAGGATTGAAAATCCTCGTGTCCTTGGTTCGATTCCGAGACCGGGCACCATAATATTAAAGAGCCTCAGTTAGCGCTGGGGCTTTTTTGTTTCCGTAAGAGAATCATCGAACGGTTAGATGGACTCGCGCCAAAGCGCTTCGGAGTTGCACCCCGCCTTCGCAAAGCGAATGCGCCCAAAATGCTGCGCATTTAGTCCGAGGCCTAGATTGAATAATCTATAGAGAAACCTCAATCTAATTAATCTGTCATCCCGACAGAGCGAAGCAACAAGGGATTTTGAGATCTCTCACGTGCGTTCGAGATGACAGTGCCGGGACATTCGTCTGGGTCATCCCGACAGAGCGAAGCGACGAGGGATCTCGAGATGACAGTGCAGGGACATACATCTGGGTCATCCCGACAGAACGAAGTGACGGGAGATCTTTACCACCGGCAGATTAGCTAATTAACTTCTCAAGATCTTGCGGGGATGATATAGACAGACTCAAGTCTTTCAACAGTCCATTCTCAATACTGTAAATCCAGGCATGTACTGACAGATCCACACCATTCTTCCAAGCACTCTGCACAACAGTGGAATTACACACATTGGCCGCCTGCTCTAAAACATTTAACTCACAGAGCCTATTGAATTTTTCATCGCCTTCTAACTGATTCAACTCTTCAGCATGAAAACGGCTAACGTCTTTAATATGCCCCAGCCAGTTATCAATTAAGCCATTCTCTTCATTGCCCATAGCCGCTTTGATGCCGCCACAACCATAGTGGCCGCAGACAACAATATGCTTAACCTTGAGGGCCTCAACAGCATATTGAATGACTGACAGACAATTGAGATCTGAGTGAACGGCAACATTGGCAATATTGCGGTGAACGAAAATTTCACCGGGAGGAAGCGCGACTATCTGATTGGCTGGAACTCGACTATCTGAGCAACCAATCCAGAGATACTCAGGAGCCTGCTGCTTGGACAGGTCAGTGAAAAAATCTGGGTTCTTATCCTTAACGTCGCTGGCCCATTTAACGTTTCGTTCAAACAAATGTGATAAATTTTTCAAAGCCGGATCTTCCTATTCAGGGCTGCTACAAGGAGAGTGGTAAGCATCGTATTCTACAGATAGCGGGCCAAATTAATAGCCACTCTAGGTTAATAACCGCTGAGAAGAATCCCTGCTGGAGTAGTAGGATCGGGCCGTGCACGGGTGAAAGCACGCATCAGAGATCGACTAATATCTTCACCTAAGTATGCAGCCAACTTCTCTTCACGGCTCTGAGCTGCCGCTCTAATCATCTTAATACCCTGCTGGGGATCGGTCTGACGGACAAAGTAGCCCTCAATCATCTCTTCTTCGCTATCCGAGATAATCTGATAGGCAGCCAATATCTGACTCTCGGTTAGGTAATAGCGCTCACCAGCAGCCTTAAATTGGGCAAATCGGTTGTCCAAATTGGCAAGAATTTTCAAGGCGTCCTCATGACCCATTAACTGCTTGAGTTTGTTGCGCTGAGCCATCAGAGTATTGGCATCAAAGGCGTAGCCCTGCTGACTATCATAGATAGGCGCCAGAGCCACATAGCTGTCGCGAAAGCTCTGCTCGCTAAAACTCACACCACTATTCACCAGTCTGGCGGCCAGAGAGGAGTAACGCAGGCGATACTCTAAAGCACCCGCCTCGGTGAGTATTTCTGCGCTGACCAGCTCATCGACTCGGGATGCCAGCTCTGCGGCAATTGTGTTCTTTTGAGCGCGCAGCTGATATTCACGCAATGCGATCTGATCTCTGGACGTTAGAAAGCTCAGAGGTACCAGCTCAGAAGAAGTTTCTTGCAGGGTCTTGTCCACCTCATTTGGGTCATCAAACAAACCTGTCAGGGTGTCGCGCAGCGCCCTCTCAGCTTCTATCTTAGCTTCAATCTGCTGCGCCAAGGCCTCGGTATTATCAGCTTGCCAGTAGTGGCCAAGACTCCCCTCTAACCGAATAACATTCTCAGCTTTTAACTCCTGCAAGATCAGCATGCTCGCCTGCTTGTCACTCAGACCCATTCTCCGCAGTTGCGTTAGATCACTGTGCTGATAAGCCGGATATAAACCGCTATCAAGTTGAGCAAGCTGATCGCCGGAAAGCTCATTGACCGATGCGGTAGAGTCACTATTGTTTGCCGTATTACTCGCAGCATTAGTGGTATAGAGATAGCTGATCGCCGCTAGATTTAGCAGCAATGATAGTGCCAATATTATCTTGAATTTCATATTCACCCTTTTATACAAAGTTAATTTCCATATAACCTGTATTGAATATAGGTGAGATTTGCTGAGTCTGCCGAGGGTATCTGCTGCTCGGCTTGGGACTAGATGTATCGAAGGCTCAATACTTAATGCTGATTCCAAGTCTGCTCAGCAACACTAAGAGAACCGCCATTATCCCTATCCCAGCCTTTGGCAAAGGTATTGGTGAGCTCAATAAAACCATCTCCAGCCTGATTGTTTTTCGGTGTGGCCCGAAGTGTGTAGGTGGAGGCAGAGGAGGCCTGTACAGCAATATCATAGGACTTGGTGCCGCTGTCTCGGGGCGATTCTCGCAGTTGCGCGGGAAGTGTAACGGCAGTGCCATCGGTGTCTTGATCGTAGCGGTTATTTTCGGTGTAAAAGCGTTCCATAAACTGTGCGGCTTCCACCAATACCGCCTGTGCGTCAGTGCGTCGCGATTGAGTCACTTGATTGAGATAACTGGGGTAGGCGATTGAGCCGAGGATGGCGACAATAACTACCACGATCATTAGCTCTAAGAGACTAAAGCCACCGATGGTTCTCTGTCCTGCTGGGCTGTTAATTTTACTCATGTTGGATACTCTCTATCTCAGGGCTATCCATTTAATCGCCTTGCTATTACCAGGCTCCACATAAAGCCAGATACGGTTTCCGAGCTTTAAATTAGCCAGGGCAATAGGCCTATTCTGAGCATCGTAGATCGGCGTATTAAAGGGCACAAAAAACTCTCGATCACTGGCGACAAAAAGACGTTCTTTAATATCGATATAATCAATACTGACCGAGTACTTTCGCCAATTTGGATCGATCTCCAAGTCAGCTACTGCCGTCATCGAGGCCAGTGACAATATCAGGGCTAGCCAGAAGTGATTAATACGAGTGAGATAACTGTCCATTTAAACTTCCCTATTTAGCGGATTTCTCGCCAAGGTGTCTGGCGATTGCGACCGGAATCTTCGAGTATGGATTCGAGATTGCCCTTAGATGTGGTGACATATTTAGATTCCGTGCGACCATCCGGGTGATTAACAATGCCGGGGCGAGAGAGAATGCCAGCGTTAATTCGCTGAATACCGGAACCGTGAACATAGTTATCGTTGCCATCCCCGTCTATATCGCCAATATTGATCATATCGGCATCGTTAAATTGACGGTCTTTATTAAAGTCGAACACAGACTGATCGAGACGACCGCCGTTCAGCGCATCCACTTCCATAAGCCAACTGCTGCCCTCACCATCGCAGGGATCGCTGGCCGGGGTCAGGGTGACAAAGATTACCCGACCATCACGCAGGGTCGGTGGCTGCTGAACACGCTCTCCGGATTCAGGGAGATCTATATACCAACCTAGTTTCTCGGCGGCAGTCACTGGATTGCTGCCATCGTCCCATTCAATCGCGGTATCCGATACCACTCTGGCGCGCAGATCCGTGGCCGGCGCACTAAAGGTTGTGATAGTTTGTTCGAGTAGATCTCCCCGATCAAAGCCATTGCTATTGTTGGCCTCGCGATCCCAGATAGCATAGAAAGTCTGCTGGCTGCTGTCGGTGAGATCGCTTTTCCCGAGATACTGGCCAGTCCCAAAATAAACCATAAAACCATCGGACGTGGGGTGACTTTTCACTTTTAAATCAGAGGTGATTGGCTGGGCGACACCAGAGACCTCAGCGACAAACAGCGGTTGTGGGCTGCTACTGGAACCATAGTCAGTGCCCCAATTATTGGTATTACTGCTGGAGAGGTCAAAGGCCCAGACATTGCCAAATAGATCCGCCCCATAGAGGCGATCAACAATAAAGTCACCATCGGCATCCACAACACTGGTGCCAATAATGCCATTGGGACGAGACAGTCCCTTTGGGTCATCGGCGCTGCCGACTTTGGTATCGAGCTTTTTAATAACGCTGCCATCTTCAGCATCGAGAATAAAAATAACCCCATTGCCGGTAGTGCTGGCATTGCCGTCCGCTTCAGTTGAGTTGATACCATTGCCGACAATCACACCCCACTTGCCATTGGCCAGACGCACCAATGAGGGTTTAGAAAAACTATAACCCAAGTCAGCATCGTCCTGATCGGTAAACTCCCAGCGTGCGATCGCCGCCGCATTGCTCTCGGAAAAACCCGTGGGATCAGTAATATCGAGGGCGAAATACCCCTGCCCGCCAGTCCCGAGCCCGGAGATCAATAAACTGTGCCAACTGCTGCCATAGTAAGCGTCATTATAGGTTATGGGGCCATCGACAAAATTTATATGGCTGTAGTCTGGAAGCGATAACTGCCATAAATTATCAAATATTGAAGCCGGAACATAGGCGAGCTTTTCTCTACCATCTGCGGTATTAAAACCATGCAGCATGCCATCGTTGGCACCCACATAAACCATCGCCATGCGACTTTTATAACTGGTTTTAAACGCTGCATAACTGCTGCCCTCAGGGAAATCGGTAGAGGAAAAATAAAACCTGTCAGGTGGGCCCACATAGGTCGGGATTGAGGCAATAATATCTCCCAATACTGACTTGCGGTTGCGGAACTCTCCGCCATTGCCTTTGGCTATCTCTTGACCACGGGCGCCGCGCAAATATTTCAAACGTGCGCTGCCGCGATCATTATTCGGCTGTTTTAACGAGGCCTTGCGCACAGAACCCAGCGCAGATGCCCAGCGAAAAGGTATCGGCGTGCCATCATCGTGACGGGTAATAATTACTCGATCACCCTGTTTTGTTTTTGAGATATTCCTCCCCAATTCAGGACAGAATCCTCCGGTTAACCTGCAAGCTGCATCCCATGCGGAAGAACAAATATCACCCAACGCTATGGGACCACAGTTGGTACCATCTGAAATAGGTTGGGCAATCAAACTACCGGTCCAATCGTTGGTGGTGAAGCGGGCAAAAAACAGTGCGGTATCTGATGAAATAGTTCCAGAGTTAAGTGCTGCGGTGGCAAATGACCCGATGCGCTTAAGCACACTGTTAATCACATCGGTAAAGGCGGCCACCAGATCCTGAGGATTCTGTGCCGAGAGATAGGTGCCACGGGAATTGATTGAGGCGTGCCAGAGATCATCGACTTTCGCCTGTTCATTGCCACCACTTGCCGAAGGCCAGTTCAGAGTGCCATCGAGTAAGTCATCGTAGTCATCGGGAAAATCCCGCTCCCCAGAGACACCCAGACCAATCATAAAGTTAACCATATGCTGCCAACTGGCGGGATCGTTCACCGGGTTCCAAAAAATATCGTTATTGTCGGTGCTACCGTTGCCATCGATATCCGAAGACAGATCACTGACGCTAACGGGAACATTATTAGTCGCAGTGGGCCGTAAATCTCGATACCAGTAATGAAAAGCAACATCACCCAAATAGGTTGAATTACCGTCTTTAAATGGCGCTCGGGGCACATAGTTAGTAACGCCGTAGTCGTTGGCTAAAATACTGTGGCTGCTGTTATCGGAGTTATTAATTCCCGATGGAGAACCGCTATTCCACTCACCATCGGTCATCATAATGTGGAAATTCTGCCGACAGGAGCGCTCAGTTGAACTGCTATCCGATGGATTGTCTCTGTAGGGAGCCGTTGTCTCGAAGTATTGTCCCGCCTTATTCATCGCCGTTAACAATGGTGTACCGCCATCGGCTGGCAGACTTAGCAACCAGTTAAAGAAGGTCTCCCGGCGTGTTCCAGAAAATGCTTCGACCCCCGTGAAGGTGCTGTTATTAATGCGCTGATAGCCGACCCGAATATTCGAATTAAAATGAGAGAAAGCGAGAGATGCAGCGGTCTTAGTGACATAAACACGCTTTCGATAGTAGGAGTACCAGTTGGCAAAATTCGTTCGTTCGTCGGCGCTATCGGTAACACCGGAGCACGATGTAGAGCTGACAACAACTTTGCTATAGCAGTCATCATCACTCGCTGTGCCGTTGCAATTATTCAGCGAATTATCAAATGCATAGTAGTAGGCAGCTTCCGATGTTGAACTAGAGTAGCGGTTGTAAAATCCATCAGAATCATTCGATGCACCGCAGTGGTCTTGACCAATGCCGCCCCAACTTGGCCTATAAGTGGTGGAAAGGTTTTTAGTACAGCTACCAGTGCCGGTTTTGTTAAAGCCATCATCCCAAGCCGCTGTAAATGAAGCGTTGCCCAAACTGACACCCTCTTCGTCCACTGGTGGGTCATAGAGAATCTCTGGGTCGTAATACATTTTATTGAATGCCGAGGATTTAGCTCTTTTGGTGGATGGGTAATCACCGACACTGGTGGGCATAAATGACCAGGCCATACTGCCGGAATCATCCATGGTTAGAACAATATTTGGATCGACTCCAGCAAGGGTGAAGAGCGGCGTATCGCTGAGTTCAAACTGCTCGGCCAATGTTTGCCCGCTGGCGCTTAGGGCGGTTATCAGCAGAAAGCAGTGAAGAAAAAGCCGCTCACCTCTAAATTGTCTTTTCATCGATTAAACGCCTCAATTATTGTGCTTTTCCAATGTTGTTTGCAGAATCGAACGGGCCCCTGCTGAACGGCCACTGCCGAGAGCTGAAACACGGTAATAAAATACGCCAGTAAGTGTCGCCAAGGTGTCCGGATCATTATCTGAGGGTTCAAACCCTGATTCTTCGATAACATATCGCGGCATGGCATAGAGATCGTCAAACAGGTCGGTAGAACTTCCCGAACTGCTGCCGTAAATCAGCCCACTGGTCGACCAGTCAAAGCTAGATGAGCCGATAGCGTCTGAAACAGAGCCTGTTTGCCAGACACCACTGGTACCATCGGCGCTCGCTTCAATTAAATCCGGTTGGAATAAAAACCACTGTGCGGCATCGATTAGTGCAGATTCGGCGGCCTGGAAAGCGCGGGATTGCTCCCATTGATTGGAGGCCATACGCTCTTCCATCGCGGTGCCGCGCATCGATGAGATACCCAACATTGACAACACCAGCATATAAATCATTACCGAGATTAAGACTGCACCTTTTTGCTGTGAAATCATTTTTGGCCTCATTTAATTAATCCTATTGCGCAGCGCGGCATAGCTCCAGAACGCTTTGCGCAATCGCATATCATTTCCTGTATTCGCCTCAGCACCATCAAAACTAAATGACCTCGACTCGCTGGCAACGCCATTTTCTGAACGTAGCAAGAGGCCAACACGAACTCCAATGACCGCCTCCCAATCCACTACTGCAGTGGCATCCACATAGCCATCCGGCTGTTGATCACCGTCGCTGTCTTCGGCGAGCATAAACTGCAGATTTTCAATACCCTGAGTTAGCAGAGTGACGCTATTACTGTTTAGTGAGTATTGGTAGAGACTAGTTTCACCAGCGGCATCTTGGGCGACAAAATAGCTGTGGGAGTCAAAGAATAATATTTGAGCATCAGACTGATATGCTTTGGAAAGTCGATTGGTTGTATTGGTACTGTTGGCGTGGGCAATGGTCACGGTGGAGCCACTGGAGACCGATGTGGCGCGAAATAGATCGGCGCTGGAACAGTCAGAAATCAAGATCAGATCGTCAGCCACCAACCCATCAGGGTTGGAAGTGATCTGAATATTGGCATTGTCCGCAGTCATATTGCTGGTTAAGGATACACCGCTGCCACGAGTCGATTGCAGAGTAATTACATCAGTGCCGGCGACTCGTGTCAGGGTGGTTGGATTGTTCCAACCAACACCGTTATCAAAAACACTTAAACCATCACCGAAGCTGACAAATGCCGGTGGAGAGTTGGCAATAATATTCGGCGTAATATCTTCCATGCTGCGACAGCCAACATATCCAGACATGCGAATATCATAGAGCAGCGCATCGGTGGCATGACGACCATTTTCCTGCACCCGAGCCATCTGCTCGTTCACCGCGAACATCTGCTTGCTGCCGCCATAGACATAAATCATCGCCGCCAGCAAAATAAACTGAATGGCCATAGCCACCAGTAACTCCACCATACTGAGGCCAGTCTGATATGCAAACGAACTGTTTAAATGTCGAGGACGCACTATTGCAACCTCACCGTAAGACTAAACTGCTGGCTGCCGCCGCCGGCCAAACCGCGGCTGTCATCCCACTGCACCACCAAACTACAGATCTGAGTTGCCGAAAAACAGGCTATGGAACCTACTCCGGAGGGCAATATTACAGCCAGATCAGAGCGCCATTGAGTCAGATCGACCACTTCAATACCGCCACTGATGGGTGCCGATGCCGTCAGTGCCAAATCGTAATCACCATTAATCGCAGCGCTTGAGTTGGCGCGCAACTGATCAACCATGCCATTGGCCGCTACAGCAGCCTGACTGCGCAGATAGGCACTATGGGTATTAGTCACTGCGCTAAGTTGCATTTTCGTCACACTGAACAGTCCGACCACTGAGATCAGAATAGCAATCAAAACTTCAATCATACTGACCCCTGACTGACGATAGTCTAGCCCTTTTAAATTCGTCATTAGCTACAGTCTCCATGGCTAATAGCTCCGCGACCACTGGGCTGCAAAGAAATAATTCGTGAGTCAATGGCATCGCAATCTCCCGGATCGAGGATCAAGACAAACGAGGCATTACTGGGAGACAGAGATCCCCTAGAGGTGAAGGCAATATAGGTATCTGTGGGAGCGTTAGTGGCTCCGATAGCCAGACTGCCATCGCCATTTAACGCCTCCCACTGCATTAAAATATCTGCAGCATCAGTGAAGTCTGAGTCATTATTGGTGTCGGCAACCAAATTCCAACCGCCGCTCCAGTCGCTGCCAGCAACCGAGACCAAGCGCACCTCAGCGCCACGTTTAATCGCCTCACTGCGCGCCATATTGAAACCATAAAGCAGATCATTGGCTTGAGAGGTGACACGGTTATTATCGATAAATGTCATATATGAGGGCACGCCAACGGCCAGCAGAATTGCTGCAATCGACAGTGTTACAAGTAGTTCCAACAGAGTGAAACCCCTGCATTTACTAACACCAACCTGTGCATCCATTACTCTAAACCTACATCCGATGTAATTGTATTAGCGCTTTTTCATGCCAACGGCATACCACCTATTTACGCCCCATCCCGAGGCAAAACTTGGCGGAATAATAACAACTGCTTAAAAGTATGGATGTGATAGTACTCACAACTACTTTGGATTCAGTCGATTTTTTTAGAAAATTAATCAATAACTTACCGGCAGTGTAGGCCTTAGACGTAACGAACGCACAACAACTGGGTACCCTCAGTATCAAACCGGGAGCTATTTTGGATGCCGGGAGCTATTTGGATGGAATCAGAACTGACTGCTACTGTTTATAGCAGCAAGAACAGGTCAGATATAAAATTATTGCAGGTTAACCAAATGCTTCATGCTCTGGCTAGAGGGAATTTCAATGCAGGCTTATTCCCAGTAGCGGGACTTGGAATGCTTCGCTCGGATTTTAACAAATGGTCTGAGACTTTGGAGTGGTGCCATGGTGAAGCGATTACCTAAGCTTCTATTGATCACTACTCTACTCATTAATTAATAGCCCGGCAGTGTCTTTCGGCTCATCCATCTCCGAAACAGTCCCTGAGCCCAACAGCACGCCAATCCAGCGTGTCTCATCCTGATTTTCCAGGGCAATTTTGATCATAATTGTCAGGGGGATCGACAGTAGCATACCCACTGGACCCAACACCCAGCCCCAGAGTACCAAGGAGACAAAGACCACCAGTGGCGAGAGATTTAAACCCTTACCCATCCAGCGCGGCTCGACTGCATTGCCCATTACCAAGTTAACCACTACAAATCCGGCGAGGGTTAGGCCGGCGGGAAATACTCCCAGTTGAACCGTGGCCAAAAGAACCGCTGGCACCGCAGCGATAAAGGAACCCACAGTGGGAACAAAGTTAAGTAGGAAGGCGATCAAGCCCCAGAGCACGGCGTAGTCCACGCCCAAAATCGTCAGCCAGATAAAAATCAGCAGGCCAGTGACTAAGCTGATGCCGGTTTTAATCGCCAGATAGCTGTGCACACTTTCTGAGAAACGGTTGAGCCATTCTTCCGAGACATCTTTGCCCCGAGCCAAACGCAGCTTTTCGCCGAAACCGACATTTTCTGTAAGGATAAAAATGACCGTTAAAAGAATCATGACGGCATTGGTCATAACACTGCCAAAGGAAGCCAGAGTACTGCCGGCAAAGGACATCACCACACTGGGATCAAAGCTGCTCTGCCACTGCTGAGGATCTATATCAATACCGCGCAGGCTCAGCCAGGCCTGAGCCTTGTAGCTCATGGCAGATAGCTTTTCGGAATACAGAGGAATGTCCTGACGGAAGTTTTCCACCGAAGAGCCAATCACGGCAGTCAGCACTAAACCCACCAACATAATCAATACCACAATCATAAGGATTGCTACAGCGCTGGGAATGCTGCGGTTTTTTAGCCAGCTCAACAGCGGCGAGACAATCATGGCGATAAATACGGCCAACAAAAAAGGTACCAACAGTTCGCCGGCCATTTTTAGGCCGGTGACAACCACCACAAAGGCGGCGGCGATAACCAAAAACCGTGCGATGGGAGAGGTCTTTTCAATCATGGTGGTGTTCCTTGTCTGGCAATAATTCATTATTAATGCGCGTTAATATGGCGCTCAACTCACTGCGGCCCATCGAGGAAAAGTACACTCGGTCATCGCGCAGGCTCATCTCGCGCTCGGCTAACATAGCACATTGCAGGCGTATCTCATCGAGGTCCGGATTATGCCGGATGGTCATACCAATAAATACATCCCAATCGGCTTCAGTGGCCTGCCCCTCGAGCACTGATTCAAGTAAGACTTTGACATTAATCGGTTCGACACGATAGATCGGCAGGCCGATATAACGAAAGACCAGCAGTGCAATCAGGATCAGTGCGAAGGAGAGTATCAGGGTAATGATAAAGTTCATTAGTCCAGCTTAAGCAAGACTTAGGCAAAGAACAATAATTTGATCGCCATCAACAGGGTAACGGTGGTGATAATGGGCTGCACCAAACTGCTGCCACGTTGCATAACTAGATTGGAACCTAAGCGCGCGCCGATCATCTGGGCCACAGACATGGCAATTGCCAGCCCCCACAAAACATGGCCGCCAGTAATAAATATCACTGCCGAAGTACCATTGACCACCAGAATCATCAGCTTGGTTTCAGCGGTGGCGGTCACCAGATTGCGGGCCACCAACCAGACCAGCAAAAAGGGGAATATCGACCCCATGGCGGGACCAAAGAAACCTCCATAAAATCCCATTCCCAATCCCGCGGTACAGGCAAACCAGCCCTGACTGATTTTGGGCTGTGAATCGCGAGGGGATATTTTCGGCATTGTTAGAAAATAGATAGCTATGGCGATCAGTAGAAAGGGGATTAGCTTTAATAGGATCTCGCTATCCAGCTGTTGTACCGCCAGAGTGCCGGTTACTGAACCGATAAAGCCCAAAAATAAGACAGGTATCAAAGGCTTGATATCGATATGGCCGTGCCGAAAGAAATTCCATGCCGAGGACAGTGTACCGATGGAACTTTGGACTTTATTGGTGGCTAAGGCACTTAAGGGAGGCAGGCCTGCCCACAACAACGCAGGCAGTGTAAGAATACCGCCAGAGCCGGCGATAGACGAGATCAGTCCGGCAAAAAAGGCAACGCCAACCAAAGAGGCTTGGGTAACAGTTGATAAGTCCATTTAAACAGGTCCCTCTGATTTAGGGGGCTAAGGTCTAAAATTGGTCCGGATATTTACCTTCGTAGCGACCATAAAATTCTTGCAGAGTCGCAATATCGGCGTCGTGATCGCCGGTGGGTTCAAACATCTGATCCAGCACAATGCGCTTGCCGGGAAAATCTAGGCCAACCAAAAAAATCTTACAGTCAATGGCATCGGCAATACGCAAGAATCCGGTTTTCCATGTCGCAACTTTTTTACGCGTTCCTTCAGGGGCCAATCCAATAACAATGCCCTTATCCTTTGCCACTAGGCGAGCGACATTATCGACTATTGATTCCGGCTGACCACGGTTAACCGGAATGCCACCGAGCCATTCCATAAACCAGGTCACACCGGGCATAAAAATCGTGTGTTTGCCGAGCCAGCGCAGCTTGATATTGAGCCCAAGAATCGCTGCCATAGCATAGACAAAGTCCCAGTTGGAGGTATGCGGTGCCCCAATAATCAGTAACCGCTCGTGATTGGGAATTTTACCCTCCACATGCCAGCCAAAGACACGCAACACTGTTCGCCCAAACCACATGGCAAAGGCCGAGCGATTGGCGCGCAGATGCACTGGCGTCATATCCTGGCTTACAGGTACTGTTTTACTGCTCATCCTGACCTCTCTTAACTCTTATTATTTTTGTAGGCGGGGCTATTAATGCTCTCTTGTCGAGCGAAATGCTATTTCAGGGTAACGCTCTTCAGTCAGAGACAAGTTGACTCTGGTGGGCGCCAGATAAGTTAGATGACCACCCCCGTCGACTGCCAAATTATCTTGGGTTTTATTTTTAAATGACTCAAGCTGTTTGTTATCTGAGCACTCAGTCCAGCGCGCAGAATGAACATTAACCGCTTCATAGATCGCTTCAACACCGTACTCTTCGCGCAGTCGATAGGCTACCACTTCAAACTGTAACTGGCCCACAGCTCCAACAATAATGTCATTATTGCGAAACGGGAAGAAAACCTGGGTGCTGCCCTCTTCCGAAAGCTGGCGAATACCATTTTGTAGCTGCTTTGCTCTGAGGGGATCTTTTAGACGAATGCGTTTAAACAGTTCCGGGGCAAAATGCGGGATGCCACTAAACTTCAGCTCTTCGCCTTCAGTAAAGGCATCACCAATCTGGATCGAGCCGTGGTTGTGCAGGCCGATAATATCGCCAGCATGGGCCTCCTCGAGAGAGACTCGCTCACCGGCTTTAAAGCTAAAGGCATCGGCAATACGCACAGTCTTGCCAGTGCGCACATGCTTCATTTTCATACCCTTGGTGTACTTGCCCGAGCAGATACGCAGGAAGGCGATGCGGTCACGGTGTTTGGGATCCATATTGGCCTGAATTTTAAATACAAAACCGCTAAAAGCGTCCTCTTCTGCCAATACTTCACGTTTATCCGAGGGACGGGGCTGCGGCTGCGGCGCCCAGCGCACAAAATCATCGAGCATTTCGCGGACACCAAAATTACCCAGAGCGGTACCGAAAAACACTGGCGTCATACGCCCAGCGAGCAACTCGTCCATATCAAATACATTGGTCGCGCCCTTAACCAGCTCCAACTCTTCGAGCACATCCTCAGCATAATCACCCAGCGCCTCGCGAGCTTCTGGAGAATCCAGACCTTTGATCTGAATATCATCCATCAGAGTGTGGCCCTTGCCCTGCACATAGACATGGATAGTATCAGTGTAGAGATTGTAGACACCACGAAAACCTCGGCCCATGCCGATTGGCCAATTAATCGGCGCAGCTTTAATTTTTAAAACGCTCTCGACCTCATCTAATAGCTCAATAGGGTCGCGAATTTCCCGATCCATCTTGTTCACAAAGGTAAAGATTGGCGTGTCTCGCAAACGGCAGACATCCATTAATTTAATCGTTCGGGCTTCCACACCTTTGGCGCCATCAATCACCATCAGGGATGAATCCACCGCGGTTAATGTGCGATAGGTATCCTCAGAAAAATCCTCGTGACCCGGTGTATCGAGCAGATTGACCATACACTCGTGATAGGGAAACTGCATCACCGATGAAGTCACCGAGATACCCCGCTCCTTCTCCATAGCCATCCAGTCGGATGTGGCATGGCGATCGCTCTTGCGGCCTTTAACCGTGCCCGCCACCTGAATCAGATTGCCAAGCAACAGGAGCTTTTCAGTGATCGTGGTCTTGCCCGCATCCGGGTGGGAGATAATCGCAAAGGTACGGCGCTGTGTGACGGAATCAGTCATTGGGGTTTCTGGGCTTGTTGAAAGGCGAGCATTATAGCGCTGCGAGGGTTGGTGGTCAGCTATTAATGCACCTCGCCTTCTAAAGCAACGTCAAGAAGTCGCCCAAGAGTCGGCTCCATTAGCAGCTTACTCGTCGCTTAATCTGGAAATACTCAATATCCAAACTACTGTTAGTGAAAAGAAATAACTTAATAACAATAACTTGGAGGGTTAAGACATGACTAAAGGTATCGCGCAATCCCAGACTGATCTGGATAACATAAGCAATCTACTTAAAAAGAATTTGCCAGCATATCGCAGAGCCTACAGCGACAGAACCAGTTGGCTCATGTCATGTATAGCCGAACTCTCCTATCTTCGCTTTAACCCCCTATTTTCAGGTGGCTCACAAAAAGACTACTTTTTAAAATCGATCAGTAAACTTGTGGGTGAGAACAGCCAGTCGGCGCTATCAAAGTTGATTGGCCTTGTGGCCTACGACAGTGAACAAGAAACCGCAGAACTCTCAGATAACTTGACCCTACTTAGCCTCAAGCTGATAGAGACCTTTGACAGCAATGGCACCCAGGCCATTATTGTCGCCAACGGCGATTTTGTCGTCCTCGGATTTAGAGGAACCGAAGCCAGCAGTATTAAAGACATAAAGACCGATGCCCGAGCCATAACAGTAGCCTGCCCCAGCGGTGGCAATATCCACAGCGGATTTAATGACGCCTACAACGAGATCGGATTGGATATTCAACAGCGACTCGACAGGGATGATTTGAAAGATCTGCCGCTGTTTATTACTGGCCATAGCTTGGGGGGCGCCCTCGCCACAATCGCGGCGAAGAAGCTGACTCACCCCGGAGCGGGCATTGCTGCCTGTTATACCTTTGGCTCCCCAAGAGTGGGTGATGAGCATTGGCTCGCCAATTTTAAAACACCGGTCTACCGGCTGGTGAATGCCGCGGACTGCGTTACCATGTTGCCTCCCGGAGACGAATTGATCACGGTTCTCGGCTGGCTAGTCCATTGGGTTCCCCGCATCGGCAGGCCGATCCGCGCCTTTTTACTTAAAAAAGTGAATGGCTACATGCATGTGGGCGATATGCGCTATATGACCAACTGCACTACCCCCAATGACTACAGCAAGGTCGACCTGCTCTTTTCTGTAAGTCTGTTTCGCCGGATTAAAGGGTTAGTGATTAAAAAATTGCCCTGGCATAAATTTCTCAAAGACCACTCTATAGAGACCTACCGAAAAAAGTTATTAGTGATTGCCTCGAGGCGTAATGCGTAATGCTTAGTGGATCTTAAAGTACCAAATAAAAGCCCCCGCAGCCCCGACAAATCTATTTACTCAAGGAATGAGATATTATCTATGCAAATGTTTAAAAAACTCCGCCAACTGACCCTGATTGTGGCCAGTTTATCCATGCTGGCCTGTGTCTCTATTCCCCCAGAAGCACCGCAATTATCAACACAATTAGGTAATCGAATCGCGGCCATCGAAGAGTCTAATCTGACCCTATTGCACCGCTACTTCGATCGAAAAAAACAAGATGTGGATCAGTTTATACAAAACGAGTGGGTTCCAGAATTTGCCAATCAGTTTTTTTCCGACCCTGCGATTGCCCGGGTGTGGAATCAGGTAGTAGCCAGTGGTAACAGTGAGGACCGTCTAAAGTTTATTCTTAAAACCAGCCCTAAACTGCAGCAAAGAATCAATCAAAAACGCGTGGAATTGATTCAGCCTTTAGAGATATTAGAGCAGCGTATAGAGACCAAATTGACCGCTGACTACGCTCAAGCCAAAGCCATCAACAACAGCATTACTGGTTTTTTACTCTCCGCCTCCAAGGTAGTAGAAAATCGTGATCGATATCTTGAAATGGCCGGAGTGAGCAATGATGAGATCACCCAGATGATCGATAAAACTGACAGCATCGTCTCCGACCTCCTCGTCAAGTCAAAGGACCTTCAGGGAAAAATTGCTAAAGGTGAAGAGTATCTGCAAAAGATTAATGAGCTGCGCACTTCCCTATAACCCGAACCCACAAACAAACCCCAAACCCTGAACCCCAAACCAAAAGGAACAGTCCAATGGCTATAGATTGGGATCAATTCGATATCGATGTGGACCAAGCCACTGAGCGCAGCGCCAACTCAACCGATCAGATACTGGCATCCAAAGTCTCATCTCTCACCAGTATGACCGATGCAGAAGTAAAGGAGCTTTTGCCCTCGCCAGCCGATGTAAAGGCGCTGGGCGAGCTATTAAAAATTGTCCAGTCAGCAGAGACTCGAAATACAAAAATCAACCAAATAGTCAGCAATGCAGAGGCGTTTTCAGGGGTAGTGCTGGCCCTAACCACAAAGCTTATCTAGGCCAAACACAGCCCCACAGCTATCATCCAGCCGCCCCTATGGCCCGTATTTAGGCGGTCTTTGCAGGAATTATATTTGTCGATCCGAGGCGCTTGCAGTATGGTCTCGGATTTAGCGCATTCACCGCATTCAGGAGCAATCAATGAAATACCAGGGCCAGACCGACTACGACCACCAAGGGCCTTCGCCTCGTCGTGGAGTGCTGCTATGCAATCTGGGTACGCCTGATGCACCGAAAACAGCTGAGCTACGGCGCTACCTAAAAGAATTTCTGAGTGATCCCCGTGTAGTTGAGGTGCCTCGACTGCTGTGGTGGATGATTCTCAACCTAATTATTCTGCGTATTCGCCCGAGTCGCTCGGCGAAGCTCTATGCCAGTGTCTGGTCTGAGGGAGGTTCACCGCTAATGGTGCACTGCACAGCTCAGACTGCTGGCGTGAAGAAGATTCTCGATGAAAAATTTAATGACGATGTGCCAGTGGCTCTGGGTATGAGTTATGGCAATCCGTCGATGGAGTCAGCGATCGCTGAACTGACGGCACAGAATGTACGCAATATTACCGTGCTGCCACTCTACCCTCAGTATTCAGGGGCCACCATAGGCTCCACCTTTGATGCCGTGGCCAAAGTGTTCACCAAAACACGTTGGGTACCTGAGCTGCACTTTATCGGCGGCTATCAGCAGTCGGAAGCCTATATAGATGCCCTCTGCGAAACCATTCGCAAACAGTTCGATGAGCACGGCGAGCCAGATAAATTGGTTTTCTCCTATCACGGCACACCCCAGAGTTATCTGAAAAAGGGCGACCCCTACCACTGTCTCTGTCATCAGACCACGCGATTGGTGCGGGAACGCATGGGTCTGGATGAACATAAAATTATGACCACATTCCAGTCGCGCTTTGGCCGTGAGCCCTGGTTGCAGCCCTACACGGACAAAACTATGGAAGCACTGCCTGATCAAGGGATTAAGCACGTGGCAGTGATCTGCCCAGGGTTTTCATCTGACTGTTTGGAAACGATTGAAGAAATCAATATGGAAGCCCGCGAGCTGTTTATTGAGGCTGGGGGTGAGAGCTTTCATTACATTCCCTGCTTAAATGATAACTCGGCACATATTGAGGCTCTGGCTGAGGTGGTAAGCAAGTACCTGTAGTCTGAATCCAAAAATGGTCATCTCTCACTTAGTTTGGAGTTGACCCATTTGGCTGGTTGCGCTAACCCGGCAGCGGCATTGGAATAACAGGCGTTTTTTTACCCAGAGTTACAGATTGCTTTCCAGCCAATTCTGCAAAATATCACCACATGAACCCGCCACGGTGACCGTGGCAATCTCGTCGCCACGGGTCTTGCCATCATTAATAATCACAATGGGTTTGTTCTGCTTGTCCGCCCAGAGACAAAATCGATAGCCGGAAAAGGCCACCAGAGACGACCCCACCACCACGAGCCCATCGGCATCCTGCATTTGCTGCTGCGCATCGGCGACTCTCTGAGCCGGCACCGAATCACCAAAAAAGACCGCATCCGGCTTTAATATGCCACCACAGTTTTCACAGTCCGGTACTTGCATGGCGGAGTAATCGAGATTGTCCACATCCGCATCACCATCCGGCGCTATGACTCCGGCGAGTTTGGCGAAGTCAGGGTTATTATTTTCCAGCCATGCCTGTAAAGGTGCTCGGGGCAATCGCAGATTACAACTCAGACATGACAGAGTATCCACACGACCATGCAGATCAATCACTTTTTCACTGCCGGCGCGCTGATGCAGGCCATCAACATTCTGTGTCACCAGACAGGAAATCATCCCCAACTTCTCTAAATTGACCAAAGCATTGTGCGCGCCATTGGGCTGAGCACTGCTCATAAATCGCCACCCCACTAGATTACGCGCCCAGAAGCGCTGCCTCGCCTCGTGGTTGGCGACAAACTCCTGATGAGTCACCGGCGGTTTGCGCTGCCACTGACCCTGACGATTACGATAGGTGGGTACACCGGATTCGGCACTGACACCGGCGCCGGTAAGCACCAGCCAGCGAGATTGAGAATTGAGCAATTTGGTCAGAGTTTGCAATGGTTCACCTAGGTGCGTTGCTGGGTTTTACAGCGATTGAAAGTCACACATTATTTATACGCTGTACGTATAATGGCGGTTTTAGATTGAAAAGACTTTAGCCAAGTAAAACTTATGAATATTCAAGCTTATATGCAAACTCTCGGCAGCCAGGCTCGAGATGCCTCTCGAATTATTGCCGGGGCGGATACTGCACTGAAAAATCAGGCACTTCTGGCAATTGCCAAAGCCCTTGACCACGACCGCGAAAAGCTCCTGGCGGCCAATGCCGTGGATATGCAAAACGGTCGTACCAATGGTCTCGATGCGGCACTGCTCGATCGTCTGGAACTCAACCCAGCGCGTATCGATGCCATGATCGAAGGCCTGCATCAGGTTGCCGCCCTGCCCGACCCCATAGGTGAAATGACTGACCTAGAGGAACGTCCAAGCGGCATCAGACTCGGCAAGATGCGCGTGTCTCTCGGTGTAGTGGGCATTATTTATGAGTCGCGACCCAATGTCACAATCGATGCGGCCAGTCTCTGCCTGAAATCCGGCAATGCAACTATCTTGCGCGGCGGCAGTGAAGCGATCCAATCAAATCAAGCGGTTGCTGCCTGTATCACAGAGGGATTGATCGAAGTCGGTTTGCCTGAAGCCGTGGTGCAGGTGGTCAACACCACTGATCGCGCAGCGGTGGGCGAGCTGATTACCATGACAGAATTTGTCGATGTCATTGTGCCACGGGGCGGAAAAAGCCTGATTGAACGCATCAGTGCCGATGCCCGCGTGCCGGTTATTAAACATTTGGATGGCAACTGCCATATCTATATCGATGATCGTGCGGATCTGAAAAAAGCCGTGACTATTGCTCTAAATGCCAAGACCCATCGCTATGGCGTCTGCAATGCTATGGAGTCTCTGCTAGTGGCCGAAGCAGTGGCCGATAAGGTATTGCCAGAGCTGGCTGCACTCTATGCTGAGCAAAACGTTGAGCTGCGCGGCTGTGAGAAGACCCGCAAGATTATTGCCTCAGCGCTTGCCGCCACTGATGAAGACTGGAGCCTAGAGTATCTGGCACCTATTTTGTCGATCAAAGTAGTGGCCGATCTCGATGAAGCCATCGGGCATATCAATCGCTACAGCTCCCAGCACACTGAAGCGATTATGACCGAAGACCAGGAACGCGCCAGTCGCTTTATCCGTGAGGTGGATTCAAGCTCCGTAATCGTCAACGCCTCTACTCGCTTTGCCGATGGTTTTGAATATGGTCTCGGTGCTGAAATCGGTATCTCGACAGATAAGATCCACGCCCGCGGACCAGTGGGTTTGGAAGGACTCACCTGCCAGAAATGGGTGGTCTATGGCGACGGGCAGATCCGTCAATAATATGTCAGTCGCTCTGTTTGGTGGAACATTTAACCCGGTACACCTGGGTCACCTGCGCATTGCCGTAGAACTTGCCGAGCTGCTCGAGGTAGAACAGCTGCGCATGGTTCCCTGTTCACTGCCACCCCACCGCGAGGCATTAAGTGTCTCCGCTGAGCAGCGCATGGCGATGTTACAAATTGCCGTAGCCGACTACCCGCAACTGGTAGCAGACGATATTGAACTGCAACGTGGGGGCACCACTTACACCATAGACACGCTGCGCCAAATCAGACAGCAGATCGGCAGCGATACACCGCTATATTTTTGTATTGGCATCGATGCACTGATTAATCTGGATAGCTGGCAAGAGTGGCAACAGCTCTGTGATTACTGTCATTTGGTGATCTCCGCGAGACCTGATTATGTGCTGCCAAGATCCGGGGTACTGACTGATTGGATAAATCAGCACCGCTGCAACGATTTACCGCAACTAAAACAGTGCAGCGCTGGTAAACTGTACTTTTGCGACAGCACTAGGCTGGCAATCTCATCGACTGACATACGCGATAAGATCAAGCGCGGCAACGGGATTGATTTCCTGACACCGGCAGCCATCGTTAACTACATTCATCAACAGAATTTATACGAGTAATTTTTTCACTATGACCCAATCATTAAAAGACGTTGTTATCGCCGCGCTGGAAGAAGTAAAAGCGCAAAATATTATTGCTCTGGACGTTCGCGAACTGACCGGCGTGATGGATCATATGATCGTCGCCAGCGGTAATTCCAACCGTCAGGTAAAATCTCTCGCCAGCAATGTCGCAGTGGAGGGCAAAAAAGCCGGCTTCGACATTATTGGTGTCGAGGGTGATGATACCTCCGAGTGGATTCTGGTGGATTTCGGCGATGTGATCGTCCACGTTATGCTTCCCGCAACACGTGCGTTTTACGACCTTGAACGACTCTGGTCGATGCGTCCAGGGGATACCCAGGACGATCCAGACAGTGACAACCACCTGCTCGGCGATATCGACTAGGCACCCTGAAAGACGATGAAACTAAAGCTTCTGGCAGTGGGTACTCGCATGCCCAGCTGGGTTGAAACCGGCTGTACTGAATACGGCAAGCGTATGCCGCCAGAGCTGCGCATCGAGACGGTTGAAGTTGCACTGGGCGCTCGCGGCAAAAATCAGCCCGCCAGCAAAGCCATAGAAAAAGAAAGCCAGGCCCTGTTAAAAGTTATTGGCGATCAGGATTTTGTCGTGGCACTGGATGTATTGGGCCGCTCAATGAGCACTGAGAAACTGGCAGCTAATTTAGCTGACTGGCAGATGAATGGCCGGGATATCTGCCTGCTGATCGGCGGCCCGGATGGCCTCTCCAGTGAATGTTTGGCTCGCGCCAATATGCGCTGGTCGCTGTCGGATTTAACCATGCCCCACCCACTGGTGCGCATTGTACTAATGGAACAGCTCTATCGGGCATGGACGATAAATGCCAATCACCCTTATCATCGCAGTTAGAGACAATGGATTTACGGTGACAGAATAATATGATGGTTGACGCGGCTTTTTCAGATCCGGCACGGGAGCGAATGCTATTTGCGCGCAGACTGTTTGTCGGCACTCTGGTGACGCTAATACTCTCCATCGTCTTGAGCCTGCGCTACTTTGACCTGCAAATCTCCCGCTACGAAAACTTTGCCACCCAATCGAATAATAACCGAGTATTGGTTCGACCCCTGCCACCGCCACGGGGTTTAATCTACGATCGCAATGGCGAATTAGTTGCCGACAATCGTCCCAGTTATGATCTGACCATCGTCCCCGAACGCAGCGATGATGTTGAACAGCTACTCAGCGATCTGGGGCAGTTGATCACCATTTCGAAGCGCGATATTCGACGTTTCCGGAAAAACCTCAATCGCCGGCGCCCCTACGAACAATCCACCTTACATGTCAATTTAAGCGAGGCAGAGCGAGCTATCTTGGCCGTTAACGGCCACAGACTAAGTGGTGCTGAAACCTCCGCTCGCTTAATTCGCCACTATCCATATGGAGATTTATTTGCCCATGCCGTCGGCTATGTGGGGCGTATCAATGAGCGCGAGAGCCAAACCATTGAGAGCGTCAAATACAGTGGTACCGACTCAATCGGCAAAATCGGTTTAGAAAAATTCTATGAACAGCAACTGCTCGGCACAGTCGGCAGCGAGCAGGTGGAGACCAATGCCCGCGGTCGCGCCATGCGCGTGTTGGATAAAACTCCCGCGATACCCGGCGACAACCTGACCCTCCATATCGACAGTGATCTTCAGCGAGCCGCTTTTGAGGCCTTTAAAGGCGAGCGCGGTGCACTGGTGGCCATTGAAGTTGATACCGGCGGCATACTCGCCATGGTCAGCACCCCCAGTTATGACCCGAATCTATTTGTTACCGGTATCAGTCAAAAAAACTATGACAGCCTGCTCTACTCAGGTGACCGACCACTTTTTGACCGCACCATTCGCGGCCAGTACCCACCGGGCTCGACAGTTAAGCCAATGTTTGGACTGATCGCCCTGCAGCACAACGTTGTCACTCCCGAGCACCAAATCAATGACAACGGCTATTACTACTTCGAGGGCATTGAGCGCCCTTGGCGTGACCATAACTTTGCTCGGGGCGGCCACGGGGATGGCGTCAATCTATCGAAGGCGATTATCGAGTCCTGCAATATTTATTTCTATGACTTGGGCGTAAAAACCGGCATAGACCTGCTCTCAAATTACGGTTCACAGTTTGGTCTCGGCACTGCCACCGGTATCGATATGCCCGGGGAAAGACCCGGAATTATGCCCAGTCGAGCCTGGAAAAGAGGCGCGCACGGACAGAGCTGGTTTAATGGCGACACCATTAACGCCAGTATCGGCCAAGGTTTTATGCTTACCACACCGCTACAACTGGCCGTTATGTCGGCCCGAATCGCCAGCCGTGGTGATGTGCGCCAGCCGCGCCTCGTTAAAGCGATCAATGGTGTTGAACAAACAGCCCTTGCGATCGAGGACAGCATTCAGATCGATGCCAAACACTGGGACTATATGCATCGGGCCATGCAGGATGTTGTTCACAGTAGTCGCGGTACGGCGAGAAGTATCAGCAAAAACTTGGATTATAAAATTGCCGGCAAAACCGGTACTGCTCAGGCCATCAGTATTGATGCCGAAGACAAATATGACAGCAGCAAGATCGACAAGAGCCAGTGGGATCATGCGCTATTTGTCGCCTTTGCACCGGTTAAAAATCCCAAGATAGCCATTGGTCTAATTGTTGAAAATGGCGAACATGGCGGCTCCTCTGCCGCTCCTATTGCACGAGAAGTATTTGATGCCTATATGCAGTCTCAGGAATCCACCACTCTGGTGAAAAGGTAATGACCTATGCATAGAGATGATTTTGTTCGCCAGCTCAGCAGTCCCGGTGGAGACCGGCGGCCATCCCGTGTTCTGCATATCGATATACCTCTGCTCTTTTTATTGCTAGTGCTCTGCGGTATCGGTCTAACAGTGCTCTATAGCGCCAGTGGTCAAAGTATTTTTTATGTCAAACGTCAGGCGACCTTTATGCTGGTAGGTCTGTTTTCCATGCTTATTATTGCCCAGTTTAAGCCGCGCTTTTGGGAGCGCGGCTCAGCACTGATATACCTTGGCGGTCTGTTATCTCTAGTGGCGGTACTATTTTTTGGGGTCGGTGCAAAGGGCGCGCAGCGCTGGTTGGATCTGGGCTTTACCCGCTTTCAGCCCTCGGAGTTAATGAAGATAGCAGTACCCATGATGGTCTCGGCCTATCTCAGCAAGCGCTATTTGCCACCACAGTTTAAACATGTCTTTTTTGCCACGCTAGCCACTCTTATACCGGTATTTCTAGTGGCCAAGCAGCCTGACTTGGGCACCTCTTTAATTATATTTTCCTCGGGTTTTTTTGCTATTTTTCTCGCCGGTCTCGGCAAGCGCTATTTGATTTCTACTGGATTGCTGGCGGTGGCCGCGGTTCCAATCCTATGGTTTTATGTGCTCCTAGACTATCAAAAACAACGGGTGCTAACTCTGCTCAACCCTCAGGATGACAAGCTCGGCGCCGGTTGGAATATTATTCAATCCACCACTGCCATTGGCTCTGGAGGCTGGAGTGGCAAAGGCTGGACTCAGGGCACTCAGTCACAGCTTAACTTTCTTCCAGAGAGCCATACCGACTTTATTATTGCCGTACTGGCGGAGGAATTTGGTTTGATCGGCGTGCTGACCCTGTTAGTGGTATATCTGCTATTGATAGGCCGCTGCATGGTTATCGCACTGAATGCACAAACTATGTTTAGCCGGCTGGTGGCGGGCACCCTAAGCCTGACATTCTTTGTCTATATCTTTGTCAATATGGGTATGGTTTCCGGCATTTTGCCGGTGGTTGGCGCGCCGCTGCCGTTTATTAGCTACGGTGGCTCAGCAATTGTGACTCTGTTCAGTGGATTTGGTATTCTGATGGCCATCAGCACTGAGCCAAAACGGATTTAGGAAAAATACTTTGAAAAAATATCTCGCAACGGCATTACTCTCCCTTACCGGCCTAGCTACATTACCCCTGACAAGCCTCAGTCAGGCGGATTATTCCGTGCATCCAGAAGCCGTTGAGTTTATCGACAAAATGGTCGAGGAGCACCAGTTTGCCAGAGCCGACATTGTCAGCTGGCTGGCGGTGGCTGAGCATCAAGAGTCCATCGTCAACGCCATGAGCCGCCCAGCGGAAAAGGTCAAACCTTGGCACCAGTACCGCAAACACTTTATCTCCGACAGACGTATCAGCGGCGGCGTAACGTTTTGGCAACAACACAGTGAAACACTGGCACAGGCAGAGCGTGATTTTGGCGTAGATCAGGCAATTATTGTCAGCATTATTGGTGTTGAGACTAACTATGGCAGCAACACCGGCAGCTATAAAGTGGTTGATGCACTGGCCACTTTGGCCTTTGACTACTACACCTACACCAATAAGCGTGCCTCGCGAAAACGCTTCTTTACGGCCGAGCTGGAAAACCTCTTTCTGCTCGCCCGAGAACAGGGCCAGAACCCCGTTGGACTAAAGGGGTCCTATGCAGGTGCTATGGGCTGGGGGCAGTTTATGCCGAGCAGCTATCGCGCCTATGCCGTTGACTATGACAACGATAAGTTTGCCGATATCTGGAACAACCCCACGGATGCCATTGGCAGTGTCGCCAACTACTTTGCCGAGCATGGCTGGAGACAAGGTGAAACCGTCGCAGTGCGCGCCAATATCAGCAGAGATCCCGCGGAAGACAGCCTCAATAAACTCCATCGTCCCAAACTTTCGCTGGCCGAGCTGGACTCTCAGGGCTACAAAGTGATGGAGCAACTAGATCCAGAAACCAAAGCCTTGCCGATGCGCTTTAGCGCCAAATATGGCAACGAATACTGGCTTGGCATGCACAATTTTTATGTTATTAGCCGCTATAACCCGCGGACCAAATACGCTATGGCGGTCTACCAGCTGAGTGAGTTAATTCGTCAAGCAAAATGCGCAGAAACAGATGCTTGTTCGCAGCTATAACTTGCTACTTCAGCGCCTGTGGATCCTGCTTATAGCAGTGCTTCTCAGCGCCTGCAACACAGTGCCAAAGATCGAAAAAGACGGTGCCGGAAAAGCCATTGATACCAGCGTAATACCCAACGCAAAACCCAAGTCAGAGCCGATCACCAATGCCGGCAACAAAAGCCCCTATGAAGTATTTGGCAAAACCTACTGGGTATTGCCCAGCAGCAAAGGCTATAAGGCCACTGGAATAGCCTCTTGGTATGGCACCAAGTTCCACGGTCGCCTCACCTCCAATGGTGAAGTCTACAATATGTACGGCATGACGGCCGCTCACAAAAGCCTACCGATCCCCTCCTACGCCCGTGTCACCAATATTGAAAATGGCAGCTCAGTGGTGGTTAGAATTAATGACCGGGGGCCCTTTCACGGTGCTCGACTGATCGATTTATCCTATGTTGCGGCGATGAAACTGGGGTATGCCGACAAGGGCACCGCCAAGGTATTGATTGAAGTAATTGATACCCCCGTACACCCGCAGACTCTAGCCAATCCGCCATTAATTGCACAGGTCGCCGCCAAAACGCCGGTCAAACCTAAGACGCCATATAAGCCCAAACCTAAAACCAGCTCCCCTGTAGTTGTCGGATCTGGCAACTACCTGCAGGTGGGTGCCTTTAAGGATATTGCACTGGCCAATGAGCTTCAGGGTAAGATCCGCGGCCTCACTTCAAAGCCTATTGTGGTGCGCAATCAGGACAATCTATTTAAATTATGGATTGGCCCGATCTCAGATAACCTTGAACTTCTGACTATTAAAGCTATGTTAAAAAAGACCGTTAACCTCTCCGCCTTTTCGGTGTCGCCATAATTTAAGCTACAACGCTCCATGATCTCACTATAAACTGACTATAACCCGATACCTAAGCCACTTAATTTGACCCTTAAAACTATCTCAAGGGAGCACAGCAGCGACTGAGGTGTTAAGCTTACAGCTCCGCAAATTTATAAAATCACGGTTCTATTATGTTAAAAAAATGGCTTGTCTCTTTTGCTGCTATGGTCCTCAGTCTGCAAGGCCTGTCTGCCGTTCAGGCGCAACAGTTAATCCCTGCACCACCAGAGCTGGCGGCCAAAGCTTGGATTCTGGTAGACGCCAACACTGGGGATATTCTGGTTGAGAGCAACGCCGATATGCCACTGCCTCCCGCCAGCCTTGCAAAAATGATGACCACCTATATTGTCTCTAACGAAATTGCAGCGGGACGCATGAGCAAAGATGAGATGGTGCTGATCAGCGACAATGCCTGGGAAAAAGGCGGGGCCAAGACCGATGGCTCAACAATGTTTTTAAACCCGCGCACTCGGGTTTCTGTGAGCGATCTAATGCGCGGCGTGATTATCCAGTCTGGCAACGATGCCTCTATTGCCCTCGCCGAACATATTAGCGGTGACGAAATTGCCTTTGCTGATGTCATGAATCACCAGGCCTCACTGCTGGGCATGAACTCCACCGAATACTATAACGCCACCGGCCTGCCCTATGAGGGCATGGTTTCCACGGCTCGTGATCTGTCCCTGCTGGCCCGTGCGATTATTCAGGATCACCCGGAGCACTACAGTATCTATTCGGAAAAATATTTTAAGTACAACAATATCAATCAGCCCAATAGAAACCGTTTATTGTGGCGCGACAGCAGCGTTGACGGACTGAAAACCGGACACACCAATGCCGCTGGATACTGTTTGGTAGCCTCAGCCAAACGCCGGGATATGCGTCTTATTTCAGTTGTTATGGGTGCATCTAGCGACAAGGCCAGAGCCAGAGAAACACAAAAGCTGCTGTCCTACGGTTTCCGCCACTATGACACCAAGACCATTTACTCCGCCGGCGACCTTATCAAAGAAAATGCCAAGGTCTGGTACGGGAAACAGGAATTTCTCAATTTAACCATCGCCGAAAATGTGACCCTCACATTGCCTCGGGGATCACAGAAAAACCTCAGCGCCAATATCCTCGTTGACGAGCAGATCAAAGCACCGATTACCTCTGGCCAAGAACTAGGCCGTCTTCAGGTTTCGCTGAATGATGAGCTGTTGATTGATACAGCGCTCGTGGCGGAAAAAGATATTGCTCAGTCCGGCCTGTTTTCGCGATTTGTCGACTGGATTGTGCTGTTTATTACTCAGCTTCTGTCCTAAGCAGCCAAACTACTTAAAAAGACTAAAGAGATTAGAGAGACTAGAGTGACTCAACAAACCAAAGATGATGCACCGCTTATCGAGTTTCCCTGCGACTACCCAATCAAAGTGTTGGGCGCCGCAGATCCCTCCCTGCACCAACATGTGCTGCAGGTTATGGATACCCATGCTCCCGGTTTCGATCGCCGCAAGATAACCATTCGCGACAGCAGCAAGGGCAAGTGGCAGTCAATAACAGTGATTATCACCGCCACCGGCAAGCCCCAACTGGACGAGATCTTCGCCGAGCTCAAAATCAGCCCACAGGTCAAAATGGTACTCTGACAGTGAGTGCAGTAATAAGCAGTTCGACCCCTCTGATAGTTCGCCATCTCGGCCTGCAGGATTACAGTGCTATCTTTGAGGCCATGAAAGCCTTTAATGAACAGCGCGACGCTAGCACCGCAGACGAAATCTGGATGCTTGAGCACCAACCAGTGTTCACTCAGGGTCAGGCTGGAAAAGAAGAATATATTTTGCTCCCCGGTGATATTCCGGTGGTCAAAAGCGACCGCGGCGGCCATGTGACCTATCATGGGCCGGGTCAAATCACTGCTTATATATTGGTGGATTTAAAACGCCTAAAGATTGGCGTGCGGGATCTGGTCACTTTGATTGAGCAGTCTCTGGTGGAGACACTGGCATACTGGAATATCAGTGCCGCGCCCCGAAAAGATGCCCCCGGCGTGTATGTGGACAATGGTGAGAAGATCGCGTCACTGGGCCTGAGAATCCGTAAAGGCTGCAGTTATCACGGTTTAAATTTTAATGTCAGTATGGATTTATCCCCCTGGCTGCGTATTAACCCCTGTGGTCTTGGCGTGGCCATGACTCAACTGGCGGATCTGGTTGAGCAGCCGCCGACAATTAAACAGGTTATGGATAAATTAGCTGACTCCCTGTGCGCAGGTCTTGGCTATAATGCCTACCTTAGTGGCGAACCTGACGCCGTGCTAAATAAACTTATATAAAGGTCTGTTATGACTCGAGAAACTGTCACACCTCCGCAGCGCACCCGACGCTTGCAGCAAGGTGAAAAATTACGCAGTGCCGACAAAGTGGAGCGGATTCCCGTCAAGGTAATCCCGACAACCGAGATTCAGCGCAAACCCGAGTGGATGCGTATTCGTCTCTCGTCCTCGCCAAAAGTTCAGCAAATCAAGAATATTCTGCGCAAGCACAAGATGGCTACGGTCTGTGAAGAGGCCGCATGCCCCAATCTGCATGAATGTTTTAGCAATGGCACCGCAACCTTTATGATCATGGGTGAAATCTGTACTCGCCGCTGCCCATTCTGCGATGTCGGCCATGGCAAACCCAATCCTCTGGACACTGAGGAACCCGTGAATTTGGCCCGAGCGATTCATGAGATGGGTCTCAACTATGTGGTTATTACCTCAGTTGACCGAGACGATCTACGGGATGGTGGCGCTCAGCACTTTGCCGACTGTATTCGCGAAGCCAAGCTGCTCTCACCAAACTTGCAGGTTGAAATACTGGTCCCTGATTTCCGTGGCCGCATGGCCCCAGCACTCGATATTCTCACCGCTACACCGCCAGATGTTTTCAATCACAATATGGAAACCATCCCGCGCCTTTACCGTGAAGCGCGTCCTGGTGCCAACTATGAGTGGTCACTGAAACTGCTAAAAGATTACAAAGCACGAAACCCCAATGTTCCCACCAAGTCTGGCTTAATGGTCGGTCTCGGGGAGACCAAAGACGAGTTGCTGCGCACCCTCGATGATCTCCGCGCCCATGATGTGGATATGCTCACCGTAGGCCAGTATCTGCAGCCATCGGTCAGTCACCTGCCGGTAGAGCGCTTCGTGCATCCGGATGAGTTTGCTGAATACACCGCCTATGCCGAGAGCATTGGCTTTACACAGGCTGCCTGTGGTCCATTAGTGCGTTCTAGCTACCATGCAGACAAACAGGCTCGCGGAGAAGATATCAGTTAATTTTCTGTTATATGGCGCCTATGACTTAAAAATCTTTCGTCTAGAGCGAGGGATACATGGGCGCTACTCAGTGAAAAACGGTGTCACTGAAAGGGAATATTCTGCAGAGGATTTAGCGCTGACCGAGATTAAAAGAAATTCGAATCTCGGGTGTTATTGTTAAGGGCAGTTAGCTACTTTTTATCACTGGTCCAAACTTCTCGGACCGCTTCACCAAAGTCATCATAGATAACCTTTTTCGCCACCTTTGGGGTCTTACTGACTTTCTTTGCCACCGGTTTGGTTTTCTTCTTTTTGCGGCTGTCTAAGGCGGAGACAACATCATTAATATAGGTGCGAGTCTGTCGTGGCTGGCTGCTAACAAATACCGATTTAGCACGGGGCTTATCAGCAGGCTCGCCGGTCTCACCACGATTATGCTGTTTTATTTCACCGCCGCGCGATAGAAATTCTTCAGTCTTGCGCTGAATGTCATCTCGGGTCTTGTTTTTGCTTTCACGATCTACCACAGAAGAAATCATCCTAATAACAGTTGGCTAGTTTAACATTTTCACTTGGAATTGCCCACCAAATCGTCTGACTAATCAAAAAGATCTAACTGTAAAGCCCGCCCCGGCTCACCAGAATCGATGAAGCGCACACCCAAGCCCATAAGACGTACAGGCCGAGCACCGCGCTGCCAGGCTTCATCAAAAAGCGCCTCAAAGCTCTCGAGGGGCAAACCCTCCGTCATCGCCCGCTCCAATGTTGTGCTGGTAAAGTCATTAAATTTAATTTTTAAAAACTGTTTAGTGACAATGTAATCGCTGTGAACCTGACGCAGCCGACTGCGCAATTCTAGCAACAGTTCAGGCAACTTGAGCATACAGGCTGCCTGATCTGCTAAGTCGCCAGAATAGGTACGTTCAACACTCAAAGACTTGCGTCGGCTGTTGGCATTGACCGGTCGATTGTCTATGCCTCGACAGAGATCGTGAAGGCGCTTGCCGAAAACACCGAACTTATCCACTAAATCGAGCAATTCAAATCGCTGAAGATCACCGCAGGTTTTCACTCCTAGGCGCAACAATTTTTCATTGGTGACTTTGCCGACCCCGTTAATGCGCTTAACCTCAAGCTGCTGAACAAAGGCCGCAATATTTTGCGGTGTGATCACATATTGACCGTCGGGTTTATTTAAATCACTGGCGACTTTGGCGAGAAATTTATTCGAGGCAACACCGGCAGATGCTGTAACACCCACCTCTTCAGCGATGGTGCGGCGAATCTCCTGAGCAATAAGCGTGGCACTGCCACTGCACTGAGTACAGTCTGTAACATCCAAAAAAGCTTCATCGAGAGAGAGAGGTTCCACTTTGTCGGTGTAGCGATAGAATATCTGACGGATTTTCATCGATGCTTCACGGTACTTGGCCATAGTGCCGGGGACCACTACCAGATCCGGGCAGAGCTTTAGGGCTTGCCCGGTGGGCATTGCCGATCTAACACCGTATTCCCGAGCTTTATAGTTACAGGTAGCCACTACACCGCGGCGATCAGACTTACCGCCAATGGCAATGGGATAGTTGCGCAGGGAGGGGTCGTCACGCATTTCCACTGCGGCGTAAAAACAGTCGCAATCACAGTGAATGATTTTTCTTGTGGCGCTACCCGCTTCCATCAAAAGGCCTTCGGTAAAGACACTGCTGGTAAAAACATTGTTGGTAAAAGCACTGTTATGAAAATAAGTGCTCGTTAAAAACACCCTTGTATTAAAGCGTTATTGAGACAGCTGTCTGGGTAGGTAGGATACTCGATACAGGTACGGGAACCAACTGGGCACTGGCGTTATATCCAGTACCCAGTGAATTACTTAGGCGATGTCATTATCAAATTCGTTGCTACCCACTCGCACACCGAAACGCTTTGAAATAATTTCCGGCAACAAGAGCATGGCCGGAGTGAGCAGTAGTGTCAGGATAGTTGAGAGCAACAGTCCGTTGACGATGGCGCTGGCCAGTGGCTGCCACCAAGTAGAGACCATACCACCCGCTTCGAAGGTGCGATTAATGATATCCACACTGTAGCCATTAGCTAGGGGTAACAAGCCAACCACGGTGGTAATGGTGGTCAACATCACCGGACGGAAACGGGATTTAGCCGCTGAAAAAACAGCCTCTGCTGCGCTCAGACTGGTATCGCTGCGGCGCAAAAAGTTGTAGCTATCGATCAGTACAATATTATTGTTAACCACAATACCCGCTAGGGCTACGATGCCCACACCGGTCAAAATGGTACTAAAGATCGCCTGGGAAATAAGCAGCCCCAGCATTACGCCGGCAGTGGACATCACTACAGAGAACAGAATCAGGAATGCCTGATAGAAGCTGTTGAACTGCATTACCAACATAATCAACATCAGCGACATGGCCAGAGAAAATGCCACACTAAGAAATGCAGCCGAATCGGCCTGCTCTTCATTGGCGCCACGGAAGACGATTTTGATCGACTCATCTATATCTTGAGTTTCCAACCAGGCGGAGATGGCAGTGGTCTGATTATCCGATAGATAGCCATCTTCGGTATTGCCCAAGATAAATACTGTCTCAAGCATATCGATACGCTGGATAGCATCGACTCGTGGCTTGGCGACACGCTCACTGAAACTGCTGATCGGGACTGGCCCCGCCTGAGTGTTGACGCGCAACTCATCCAGCGCCGCCAGCTGGCGATTTTGCTCTGGATAGCGCAGACGAATTTCAACTTCGTCATCGGCATCATCGGGACGGAATTCACCCAGCCTTACGCCATTGGTGACCATCTGTACCATCTGACCAATATTCGCCACATTGACCCCGAGCATTGCCGCATGGGGACGGTCGACAACCATTTCCCACTGAATGCCTTTCAGGGGCAGCGTATCTTCGATATCCCGCAGACCTTCGACATTGAGTTTTATCCAGTCTCGGATCTCGGCGGTGGTTTTATACATCAACTCACGGTTAGTGGATGAAATCTGGATTTGAATATCCTTGCCCACCGGTGGTCCACCCTCAACTTCCTTGCCGGTGACATAGATGCCAGGCATATCCGCTGTGGTCTGACGAACCTCGGCAAAAATTTCAAGACTCCCGCGCTGGCGCTGACCCCGAGGGTAAAGCTCGACCAAAAATGAACTGATCTGGTCGCGACTGGAATCACGCTCAAGAGTTAGTGAGTTGCCCTCACTAAAGCCATAGAGCTGTTGAATACCAGCAATAGTGCTGATGCGCTGCTCAACTTCTGCGGTAATTTTGCGCTGATCTTCGATAGAGAGGTTGCCCTGAGCGCGAACATTAACCACGCCATAGCGATTTTCGATATCGGCGAAAAATGCCTGACCGGCACCAAACTTGCCATATCCGTAAAAGATCGACAGCAGAAATAGTATTGCCACAACAGTGGATGTTGCCGGGCGCTCAATAATCGGCTTGAGCAAGCCCAGATAGAAATTTAGTAGAGGCTGAAAAAGGTTTTTGGCTGATTTTTCAGAAGCATGATCCTCGGGAAGCTTTCTAGACTTGCCGCGACGGCGTGAAATAACAATGCCGAGCGTCGGGGCAAAAATCAGGGCATAGGTCAGAGACCAGCCCAACACGGCAAAAACGGTAATCGGCAAATAGGACATAAACTCGCCAGCAACACCAGGCCAGAATAATAGAGGCAGGAATGCCGCCAGCGTTGTGCCGGTCGAGGCAATAACCGGAATTGCCATACGCTTTACCGCAACCAGATAAGCATCGCGATTAGACAGGCCCTCTGAGGCTCGGGTATTGGCAAACTCCACCACCACGATGGCGCCATCGATCAACATGCCCAGAGACAGCAAGAGACCGAACATCACCATAAAGTTAAAACTAAAGCCGAGCAGATAGATCACTACCATGGCGCCTAGCAGACAGAATGGAATACCAAACCCCACCAGCAAACCCGAGCGCACACCCAGTGTTGCCACGACCAAGACCAGCACCAGAGACATTGCGGTAAGAATATTACCCTGCAATTCACTGACCATAGATTGGGCATATTCAGAACTGTCGAAGATGTAGTCAATTTTAATATTCTGCGAGAACAACCCTTCGTGACTGGCCACTTCAGCGCGCACAGCGGCAACGGTTTCAATGGCGTTGGCATTGAGTCGCTTGCGCACATCAACGGCGATGGTCTTCTGCCCATTGATGGTGCTAAATCCGCTCGCATCTTTAAAGGTGCGGCGCACATCGGCCACATCGCCCAGCGTAATCACTCCGTCATCGGCAAAACGTATGGGTAAATTGCGGATATCCTCGGTGGTTTCAATCAGCGCCGGCACCTTTATGCCAAAGCGACCCTGAGCCGCGTCGATCTCACCGGCGGGGATCAGCAGGTTGTTGGCGCGCACAGAGCGCAGCATCTCATCCGCTGTAATGTTGTATTGCTCAAGACGGTAGGGGTCGAGAATAGCCTCAACCACCTCATCTCGATGACCAGAGATATCGGCTTTTAACACATCGGGAAGCATCTCAAGCTTGCGCTGAAAGAACTTGGACGCTCTATAGAGCTCACGCTCGGAGACCTGTTCGCCGGAAAAGGTGATTACCACGGTGGGTTCAGGACTCGGGCTCAGTTCGTTGACAATCGGCTCTTTGGTCTCCTGAGGAAATTCGGCCTTGGCGCGGTCAACTGACTCACGCACCTCAGAAACCACCTTATCGATATCTTCGCTGATATCGAATTCCGCCATAATGTAGATGGCACCCTCTCGGGCGACGGCGTTGATTTCATCAAGGCCATCCAGTGTCTTGAGTTCTTTTTCGATCGGGCGAATCAGCAAGCGCGTGCCATCTTCAGGGGAGATGCCATCGTGCCTGACCATGATCATAACCAATGGCAGAGTGACGTTGGGGTTAACCTCCACTGGCAGAGCAATGCGCGCCATAGTGCCAGCAAATAAAACCAACAGCATAATCGAGAGCGTTGCTCGAGCGTGATCGACAATCAGATTGAGAAATTTCATTGGTTTTTGTTATTCCTGTTACTGACTGCCAGAGCTATTGGGAGAGGAGCTATTAGAAGAGGGGCTGTTTATCTCATAGCTCTCTCTATAGGAAACCGACACCTGCTCAGCTTCAGTGACATAGTTTTGCCCCACAGTGACTAGCGCTACTCGATCCGGAAGTCCAGTTACCCAAACTCCCTCGCTGCTCTCACCCACATTGGCAACCGCTAGGGTGTTGATAATGCCCTGAGTACTAACAGCCCGAACCACCAGATGACCCGCATCATCGAGCAGCACCAAACTGGAGGGGATCAGATGAGCAGACAGGGGCTCGGCAGCAATTTTTAAGCTGCCTGACATGCCGGCAAAAAAGCGTAACTGAGGATTGGCAATGGTCGCTTCGACACGATAACTACGCGTAATTGGGTTGGCCTGACGGGATAAATAAGTGATCTCGCCACCCAGAGTGTCGCCATTCACAAGCGTGAAGTGCGCACCTCGGTCCAGAGAAATGCTGCCAATCTCCTGCTCCGTTATCACTGCTGTAACCTTTAAGGGGTTGAGTTCAACCACCTGTGCACAGAGCTGTCCCGGCTGTACAAAGTCACCCACTTCCACAGGGCGTCGCTCAACAATGCCATCAAAAGGTGCCTTGATTGCTAGATTATTGAGATCTAGTGTACTGCGTTCAAAAGCTACCCGAGCAGATTCAAGTCGGGTCTTGGCCTGAGCAATGGCCAACTCAGACTGGTAGCCGCCCTGCTTAAGTTTCTGCGCCCCCTGATACTCGATCGTTGCCTGCTTCAGTGAAGCCTCCGCATGCTGCAGACGCAGCGCGCGATCTTCCCGATCAATTTCACAGAGTGTCTCACCAGACTCAACCAGCGCTCCCTCAGATGCAGGTACCGCGACAATCCGGCCAGAAATCTGGGCTTTAACATCCACTGATCGATTGGCTTCAGTTCGTCCACGCAAGACCAGTTGCGGCTCATAGGGCTGCATTTTAAACCAGTCAGCCTGCACAATAGTGAGTTTGGAATCGACATTGTTCGGATCGCTATCAGTCTCAGAAGAGGCAAATAATCCAGAGATCAACCACAGGCTGATTGCCAGGGCGATAAAAAGTGAAACGCGCACATTACTGTTCAAGGGTAGCCATCCAATTTTGCTAGTTATTATCTTGTGTCTGTCTACGGCAGACTCTGCTTTATAGTTTACTTCGGTTTTTGCTTCTATGCAGAGAAAATACGCATTTGGATAATCAATCTGGCCCTCTTTTGATCTCACAAGCAGTGCGTTTGGTTGGGTTTTACATTTGAATCAGCCCAAATATTCTTTGGAATCACTCGACATTTCCCAATCCAAAATGTGATCTTCGCGACAGGCCACTGCTATTAGGCGTGTCACAGTTGGCATTCTGTATTTAGTCGGTTGAACTGGGCCACCGGTTGACGACAATGATCGTACGTTAGTTTGGTGATTCACTCGCCATGACACAACAAAGGGATTTGAAATAATGGGTATTCAAGAGATCATTAAAGGACTATCACGCAGAGCGCTGTTCAATAAAAAGGTAACCCACTATCGGCCTTATCAGATTGGCCTAACGCTACTTTTACTGTTAGGAGCTTTATCTGCACAGGCAGACCTAGTGCTCAATGGCAGCAGCGTTTATTCCGATCTGGGCAAGAACCAGTTCGCCGCAGCACTCTATTTAGAGAGCCCAGAAAAAAACCCAGATAGCGTTCACTCTATGCAGGGTGAAAGGCGCATGGAAGTAAGGGTGTTAAATAATTATTCTAAGCGCCGCTGGTTCAATCTGTGGATGCAGAGTATCTCCATTAACAATAGCCGCGAAAGCTTTTCTGACTCAGCCCAAGATCTGATCACCCTGATGCAAGCCGCAAAATCCGCACCGCAAAAAGGCGACTTTATCGAGTATCTATCTAGCTCTGACCAGGGCACATCGATGCGTTTTAATGGCACCCAGTTAATTTCCGACCTGCCGGCAGATGTATTTGATCTGCTGCTGAACACATGGATCGGTGCAATCCCTCCTACTACGAGCTTTAAAGAAGAGATTCTTGGCAAACAGCGCAACTCCGAGGCTATGCAACTGCTCGACTCAGTTGCCATAGATCCACAGCGCGTAACACTGGCTGCATCCTGGATACTGCCGCCACCTAAGCCTGCAGCTGTGGCTGCCAAAGTGGCAAAGCCTGTGGTAAAAAAGGCTAAGAAAGCCGAAGTCGTAGCAGCGGTTAAACCTAAAGCAGCCTCAGCTCCGATCACTGCAGCAGAAACCGCAGCTGCGACTGACAAGAAGCTTGATAGCAAGGGCGTCACTCAACAAGTGGCTGAAGCAGAACCTACTGCAGATACCCATAATTCAGCCAGTGCTGATTTAAGTAAAACAGCTTCTAGTGAGATCGACTCTACTGACAAAGGCGCAGCTAGCAGCGCTGAGAGCCAAGACGAAGTCGACTTTAGCGTTGCCCAAGCACTGGCTATGCGCGATTACACTCCGCTGGTGGTGCAGCAGATTTATAGGAAGATCAGCTATCCCAGCCGCGCGATTGACCGCGGTTATGAGGGCACGGTGCGCATGGCAATAGTAGTGGATAAAACCGGCGCCCTTGAGAGTGCCACCGTGGCACAGGAAAGCGGACATTCGCTACTCAATAAAGCGGCAATTAAAGCGACTGAGCAAGCCGCGCCGTTCCCGGAGCTGCCGGCTGCTTTGAACACTGATCAATTCGAAATCACCGTACCCATAACCTTTAAGCCCAAGTAGTTAGGCTAAATCATGGCGCATGGCTATTAGCGCTTGTCTGCTCCCTATTAGCTCTTACATATCGAGATCAGTGGCGGCATAGAGCTAGTCTGTCGCTACTGAGCTTCACGCCACTGGCCAATTTTTCAGCAAGTGGCTATAATCCGCACCAGTTAAATTCAACCCTCCTCTCGGCACCATCACATTCACGGATTTAAAATCATGAGCTACAACGACATCCCACCAGGCAACGATCTGCCTAACGATATTAATGTAATTATCGAGATTCCTGCGAATCACGACCCTATCAAATATGAAGTCGATAAAGACAGCGACGCGATTTTTGTCGACCGCTTTGTCGCCACACCCATGTTCTACCCTGCCAACTATGGCTATGTGCCTCAGACACTGTCAGAAGATGGCGATCCACTGGACGTGCTGGTTGTATCACCCTACCCAGTAGTTCCGGGCGCTGTGATCCGCAGTCGCGTTGTCGGCGTTCTCAATATGACTGACGAATCTGGCGTCGATGCCAAGCTGCTCGCCGTGCCACACACCAAGCTGACCAAGATCTATGATCATGTTCAAGAGATTGGTGATTTGCCTGAGCTGCTGTTGAAGCAAATCGTCCACTACTTTGAGAACTACAAAGCTCTCGAGCCAGGCAAGTGGGTTAAGGTTGATGGCTGGGATAATGCTGAAGCAGCCCGTGCTGAAATCATGTCATCTCGTGAGCGCTATCTGGCTGAGTAATTTCAGAGATTTAGTTGCACGAAAAAAAACCGGCACTGATAGCAGTTGCCGGTTTTTTTATGCTCGTCGATAAAATTAAGCGCTTATGGCACTGGCGCCATATCAGTTTAAGCCCCCTCGAGCTCCTCAAACAGCACATCACCGTTTAAGCCATGCTTGCGCAACACATCGCGCAGTCTTCTCAGGGCATCCACTTGGATCTGACGCACACGCTCTCGTGTGAGACCAATCTCACGCCCAACCTGCTCAAGAGTTTCCTCCTGATGATGCAGGAGCCCAAAGCGCCTAACCAACACTTCTCTCTGTTTGTCTGGCAGTTGCATCAGCCATTTATTCAGCACCTCGGAAAGATTTTCACCTTCGATCTGTCGCTCGGGGCTACTGGCTCCCTCCGCAGAAATCGTTTCAATAAGGCTCTTTTCATTCTCGGCAACCGGTATATCGATGGACGATATACGCTCACTGAGACTGAAAATCTTTAGGACATCCTCCACCGGCTTATCCACCTCTTCGGCAATCTCTTCCGGTGTCGGTGCGTGATCGAGACGCTGGGCTAGTTTGCGTGAGGCGCGCACATAGACATTGAGTTCTTTAACTATATGCACCGGCAATCTAATGGTCCGGGTCTGATTCATCAGCCCACGCTCAATAGTCTGCCTAATCCACCAGGTTGCGTAGGTGGAGAAACGATAGCCAAGTTCAGGATCGAACTTCTCTACCGCGCGCATCAGACCAATATTGCCCTCTTCGATTAGATCGAGCAGTTCGAGGCCACGATTGACATAGCGACGTGCGATTTTAACCACCAATCGTAGATTGCTTTCAATCATACGTTTGCGTGCTGATTCATCGCCTTTGAGGAGTTTTCGAGCATAGAAGACTTCTTCTGCTGCCGTAAGTAACGGAGCATAACCAATCTCTTTGAGGTAGAGACTAGTGGCATCAATAACCTGATGACTAACTTCCGATGAGCTTCCCTGATCGTCGTTTTTTGCTTTTTGTTGATTTACTTTTAACGCTGATTCCATAACGTTATCATCCCTTTAGTGTTACTCCATGTTCCAGCCACCATCTAGTGACCTTTCTAGAACTGTACCGCTTCCTTTTTTACAACTACTTTTCTACTGCTTGCGTTGAGCTAACTCAACAAGGCTGATAATGAATCCGTCTAAATTACCAAACTCTGTAGCAGACACTCTATCAACCTTTCTACAAAGCACCTTGATAAGGAATCACCTTATCAAGCCACCTACTTCTATACTAATTCAAATAGGCTTCAGGATCCACTGGATCGCCATCTTTCCGAATCTCGAAATACATCGTACCATCAGAACCTAGTCGAGTGATAATTTCCGTCTGTTTTACGGTCTGGCCCTCTTTGACCATTATCTGATCGTTGTGGGCATAAGCACTCAATAATATTTCGCTGTGCTTAATAATAACCAGCTTACCATACCCGCGTAAACCCTCTCCGGCATAAACAACAAACCCCGGGGCTGAAGAGCGCACCGCTGCTCTACTCACTGACTTAATTTTTATTCCCTTATGTAGCTTAGCGAGACTATATGGCTCGACTATTTTGCCTTTAATCGGCCATTTCCACTTCCAATTGGTGCTGTAAACCGCCGGTTTGGAGTTGGGCTTAGGCTTATTACTGAGGCTTTTTGTCACTTTTGCGCTGGGCACAGTAACATTAGATTGGGCTTTTGAGGCTACTATTTTAGGCTTTTTTACTGATTTATTGACGGTCTTCGCAGCTGCGTTGCTGATCTTGCTGGTATCCAATGACAGCAACTGACCACGATTTATAACAAAAGGCTCTCTTATACCATTGGCCCGAGCCAGCTTGCGAAAGTCCAGATCATAGCGCCAGGCAATGGAATAGAGGGTCTCCCCCGACTCAACCTGATGCACCATTATGCGGCTGCTGGGCGGCCCGGAACGGCTGCTGACGGATGCCGAATTAGGGGTGCTACAACCGCTCACTAGAAGGGTTGCTGCAAGGGCTAAAACCGAGGCAATTGGGGCCGACTTGGTTGTCAAATTAGACTACCTACAGAGAGTTTTAAGTTTTTACACTGCGTTATTTTGAAACTTTGAACCAACATATTCTAAACCCAGCACTAAAATCAAGCCCAATAGCATCGCACTGACACTGATCAGGGTTTGCGCATCGGCACCAACCAGCTGCGTATATTGGCTCGGCCAGAGATTTTGCGCCGCCAGCACAATGGTTTTCCCGGAGTGACTCAGAGTCGATTCGAGCACTAGTTTCCAAGGCCAAATAATATTCAAGCTACCCACCAAAAAGCCGCACATAACCGCAATAACAGATACTTGGTAACGCGCCAGCATCCATGAGAGAAATCGACTAAACAGGGCCAGACCAATAATCCCGCCGAGGGCAAAGACGCTCAGAACATCCAGCTGTACCTGGGCAATGGCAGTGATAAAAATGGGGTATAGCCCCAGTAAAACAAGAATAAAGGAGCCTGAAATGCCGGGCAGGATCATCGCACAGAGAGCAATAGATCCAGCAAAAAACATAGTCACCAGATCTCCCTGGAGCTGTACCGCGGGTGCCACAGAGACACCCCAAGCAACTGCAATGCCGACCACAAATAACAGCATATCCTGCCATCGAGTGAGACGATATTGGCGCAATAGATAGATCACCGAGCCAGCAATTAAACCGACAAAAAACGACCAGACTGGCAGCGGGTGCTGTGCCAACAGATACTGCATAAATACAGCCAGTGAGAATAGACTGGTTAAAATACCACTGAGCAAAGTCACTAGGAAGTTGCCATTAATATGTCGCCACAGGGCAGCGAAGCCCTGATACCTCAAGACCCTGAGCGCTTGGAGATTCAATGACTTTATGCTGTCAATCAGCTCCATATAGATGCCGCTGACAAATGCGATGGTGCCCCCGGAGACCCCGGGAACCACATCGGCGGCACCCATAGCGAGGCCTTTGGAAAAAAGTAACAGATACTGTTTGAAACTGCGCATGCCTACTCCAGAATCTATATTTTGAGTCATATTCTATGAGCTTGTTCTGCGGCACCACAAACCGCCGTGCAGTGAATTCCTCTACTGGGCTAAGCCACCCAGTAGCGGAACAAATTTAACCTGCTCAACAATCTCTTCTTCAAATTCCGAGGTGTTGCCAACTCGGCGTAACACTCGTAGATCCTGAACATCTCCGGCACCCACTGGGATTACCAGTATTCCGTCTGGCGCCAACTGATGAAGCAGGTCATCAGGAATTGACTGCGGCGCTGCGGTGGTGATGATGCCGTTATAGGGCGCATGACGCTTCCAGCCAAAGCTACCATCGGAGAGTTCTGCGGTGATATTGCGCAGACCAAGCTTACGAAAGCGCTCTTTAGCCTTTACAAGCAGTGGCTCTATGCGCTCAACTGAATACACTCGATCGACCAACTGGGCCAAAATAGTCGCCTGAAATCCAGAGCCAGTACCTATCTCAAGCACATTTCTCAGGGGCCCTGCAGAGAGTAAAATTTCAGTCATTCGGGCAACTATATAGGGCTGTGAAAGAGTCTGTGAAAAGCCAATCGGCAGCGCTGTGTCTTCGTAGGCGCGATGGGCTAGTGCCTCATCGAGGAAGATATGTCGCGGTGTGACACGAAATACATCGAGGATCCGTTGATCGGTGATACCTTGATCTTTCAATCGCTGGATCAGTCGCTCGCGGGTGCGCTGAGAGGTCATGCCGACACCAGCCAAGTCAATCGAGTTCACACAAAATCCTCTATTCTTAAAGCCTCTTAGGGCTTGCCGAGTTCAGTTTAAAATCCGCGGGTAAAACGCTGTGCAAATATATCACAGGGACTCTATTGGAGGGCGGAATAATTCAGCGATCTCACGCAGTATAACAGTGGCAAAACAGCCCCCAGAGAGGTCAAAACCCAGCTCTAACTGATCGACACCGAATCTATGCCAGTGCATATTTTGCGGCTTTAAAATAAGCCCCCGGCGCTCCTGCTTGAGTCCGGCGTGCTCCAGGGCATAGCACCAAGACTTCCAGGGCGCCAAAATATCCTGTTCCAATTTTTCGAGATCGCCACTGGCCGCCGATCGACCGCGACCCCACAGCGGCCCGCTAGGTTCAGCCTCGCGCTCAAAGGGTTGTGACCAGCTGTTCTGTTGTAGGCGCTCAGCTAGCACCAGATTAAACAGCCATGAGCGTGCGGCGGACAGATAGATCCCGGTGCCACGGCGATTACCCTTGAGCTGATCCCGCTCAATCAGGCTCTGAGCTTGAAGCAGATTGCCCGAGTCGTGGCCGAAGCGCTGTTCGCCAAAATAATTCGGCACACCACTGGCGGCAATACTGTTGAGGCGGGCATCTATATCTGAAAAATGCTCTTCGAGAGAGGCAAACTCGCGCAGTACAAGGCGAAAGCGATTGGCACTGTGCATGCCGCGACGCAATTTTTTATTGTTGCGCGCCATAGAGAGAATTTCAAAGTCACTGTGAGCTAATTGTTGCAAGGCAATTTCCTTGCCCGGCAAATACAGACTGAACCATTGAGTCGTCACGGCGAAGCGGTCTTTCATACCACAGTAGCTGACGTCATTACGCTTAATTCCAGCCAGCTCGGCCAACAGCCCTGCTACCCATTGGGTGTTCTGATCCCGTTTGCGGATATGCACAAATAGGTGCTCACCCTCGCCACTGGGTTCAAAGCCCAGAATCTCATCGACCTGAAAGTCCTCTGGTTGGCTGCGGTACTGGGCGCGACCAAAGATAGCAGGGAACAGGCGTGGCAAACGCTGAAAGTCGAAGTGTTGAGAATCGATAGTATTTAATCCGAGGGTAGTTGTGGGAATGAATAGAGCGAATATCTACCCAGTTTAAACAGCAACCAATAACGCCACCGCGTGACAGGCAATCCCCTCCTTGCGTCCGGCAAAGCCAAGCTCTTCTGTGGTGGTCGCTTTGATATTTATTTGATCAATGCTGCAGCCGATATCAGAGGATAGATTGAGGCGCATTTTATCCAGATGAGGCAACATTTTTGGCTCCTGGGCAACAATGGTGATATCTGTATTGGCCAACTTATAGCCTTTGCCAGTGATCATGGCCACAACAGCCAATAACAGCTGGCGGCTATTGGCACCCTGCCAGCGGCTATCTGTATCGGGAAAATGCTGGCCTATATCTCCCAGTGCCGCTGCACCGAGCAGTGAATCAATCAAGGCGTGAATCAGCACATCGCCATCAGAATGAGCAACAAAACTATGCTTATAGGGAATCGTCACGCCACCCAGCATCAACTTATCGCCGGGACCAAATCGGTGCACATCGTAGCCATGTCCTATACGCATTGTTCAGTCTCCTGCTGATTCATAATCGCCGCTGCGATAGTTAGATCTTCCCGGTGGGTAATTTTTATATTGTCCCGGCGACCCTCAATTATTTTTGCCTGCTCACCCAAATACTCAATAGCCGAGGCTTCGTCAGTGGGAGTTTGACCTTCCTCAAGCATAGTCTCTAGCGCCTTCACCAACAGACCGTAGCGAAACATCTGAGGCGTTTGCGCCGCGCGATAGAGACTGCGATCGGCAGTGGATTGAATAATATTGTCGACAGCGACTCGCTTTAAAGTATCGCTCACCGAGGTTGCCAGAATCCCCCCTACCGGATGATCAACCAACTCGGCAATTAGCTTATTGATATCGCCAGAGGTAATACAGGGCCGCGCCATATCGTGGACCAACACCCAGTCATCGTTAGCAGCTTGATCGGCAATAGCCTGCAAACCTTGCAGCACTGAGTGCACTCGCTCAGATCCGCCGCCAACTAGCTCGACTCGGGAATCGCTGGCTGCAGGTATCTGCGGCCAATAAACGGAGTAACTGTCACAGGGAACAATAATTTTTTTGATACAGGAAACATTCAGCAGGCGGCTGAGGCTATGCTGCGCCACTAGATGATCACCTAGAGGCTGAAACTGTTTCGCCACCTCAGAACCAAACCGCTGGCCGCTTCCTGCTGCGGGAACAATTGCCCAGTACTCAGGGGCACTCATTGCTTGGCCTCTGCTGGACGAGGTTGGTTGTTTTTATCGATTACCAGATAGAAGGTTTCACCCTGCTTGATCATACCGAGATCGGAGCGCGCTTTTTCTTCGATGGCATCGAGATTGGTTTTTAGACTCTCCACATCAGTGGCAATCAATTGATTGCGCTGACGCAGAGCTTGATTGTCGTCTTCCTGCTGCTGCAGCTGCCGATTGAGCTCAGCTCGGTGGGCGAGACTGCCCTCACCGATCCACAGTCGCCACTGTAGTCCGGCCAGAAGAACAAATAAGATAATGATTAACCAGCGCATGCAGGCATTCTATTCGCTTTTCGGATATTTGCCCATCAACCGCTGCTCTCTGCCGCTAAACAGCTAACAAAAAAAAGCAGCGATCGATTGGCTACAGCAAAAGCTCGCTATTACTGAGCTTTAAATTCTGCCAGACCACGGTATTGAGCCTGCTCACCCAGCTCGGCTTCAATGCGCAGCAGACGGTTGTACTTGGCTACACGATCTGAGCGACACAGCGAACCGGTCTTAATCTGACCCGCAGCGGTGGCCACAGCCAGATCCGCAATAGTAGTGTCTTCGGTCTCCCCAGAGCGGTGAGAAATAACCGCGGTGTAACCGGCTTCTTTGGCCATAGCAATGGCGTCAAGGGTTTCAGACAGAGTGCCGATCTGATTGAATTTAATCAGAATGGAGTTGGCTACGCCCAGTTCAATACCGCGACCCAAGATGCTGGTGTTAGTAACAAATAGATCATCGCCTACCAACTGGATGCGCTCGCCGAGCTTTTCGGTCTGGTACTTCCAGCCATCCCAATCGGACTCATCGAGACCATCTTCAATGGAGATAATCGGATAGACATCACAGAGCTCTGCCAGATAGTCACTAAAGCCTTCTGAGCTAAATACAACGCCTTCACCGGAAAGATTGTAGTGGCCATCTTTGTAGAATTCAGAGGCGGCACAATCCAGCGCCAAAGCTACGTCTTTGCCCAGCTCATAACCCGCGGCTTCAGTGGCCAGCTTAATCACAGCCAGAGCTTCAGCATTGGAGGCCAGATTAGGTGCAAAACCACCCTCATCACCCACTGCAGTGTTCAAACCTTTGTTGCTGAGGACCTTTTTTAGCTGATGGAATATCTCAGTACCCACTTGCAGGGCTTCAGCAAAGCTTTTAGCAGCCACTGGCTGAACCATAAATTCTTGGATATCAACATTGTTATCCGCGTGCTCACCACCGTTAATAATATTCATCATCGGCACCGGCATGCTGTACTGACCGGGCGTGCCATTAACATTGGCAATATGGGCATACAGTGGAATGCCCTGATCCGCGGCTGCAGCTTTGGCGGCGGCCAGAGAAACCGCGAGGATCGCATTGGCGCCCAAAGTGGCCTTGTTCTCAGTGCCATCAGCATCGATCATAAGCTTGTCGAGCAGGCGTTGATCGGCAACATCTTGGCCAACCAAAAGGTTTTTAATAGTGGTATTGATATTGTTTACTGCGGTCAATACGCCTTTTCCCAAATAGCGATTGCTGTCACCATCACGCAACTCAAGCGCTTCGCGAGAACCCGTTGATGCACCGGATGGCGCATTGGCGGTTCCAACAACACCATTATCTAAAATCACATCTGCCTGCACCGTTGGGTTGCCGCGGGAATCGAGAATTTCAAACGCCTGAATATCTTTAATGTTGCTCATTTACTATGTTCTCCAGTATCTATGGTGGTATGCATAAGGGAGTTACGCATCATGGAATTTAACAATTTGATTCGCTCAGCCCAGAGTCAAAAACCGCCCTGGGCTTAGTAGGATAAGGGTCAGCGCTAAATAATTCCGAGATCTTCCTGACATTTTATCAGGTCATCAAAGGCTTTCATCTGCGCGAGAAACGGCTCCAGTTTATCCAGCGGCAATGCACTGGGGCCATCACAGCGAGCCTGATCTGGATGGGGATGTGCCTCGAGGAACAGACCGGCTATACCGACAGCGATACCCGCACGACCCAGCTCAGCCACCTGATGGCGGCGACCGCCGGATGCAGCGCCCAAAGGGTCTCTACACTGCAGGGCATGAGTCACATCAAAGATTAACGGCAAGCCGCCACTGACATCTTTCATAGTGCGAAAGCCGAGCATATCCACAACTAGGTTGTCGTAGCCCATGCAGGTGCCGCGCTCGCAGAGCATCACCTGATCATTGCCACACTCGCGGAATTTATCGACAATATTGCCCATCTGACCGGGGCTTAAAAACTGCGGTTTTTTAACATTTATCACCGCGCCGGTCTCCGCCATTGCCTTGACCAAATCAGTCTGGCGGGCGAGAAATGCTGGCAGCTGGATAACATCACAGACTTCAGCAACTGGCGTGGCCTGTTCGATTTCATGGACATCAGTGATCAGAGGAATATTAAACGTCTGTTTGATTTCCTGAAATATTTTCAATCCCTCATCGAGGCCGGGGCCACGATAGGAGTTGATCGAAGAGCGATTGGCCTTATCAAAGGAGGCCTTAAAAACATAGGGGATATCCAGTTTTTCGGTTGCGCGAACATAGGCTTCTGCAATCTGCATAGCCATATCTCGCGATTCCAGCACATTCATGCCGCCAAACAAAACCATTGGAGCGTCATTGCTGACACCTATATCCGCTACCTGAATCGTCACTGCGGTCATTATTTACTTCCCTGAGTTAGATGACTGAGTTTGGTAATCCAACGCGGCGCTAACAAAGCCCTCAAACAGCGGATGGCCATCACGGGGAGTCGAATTAAATTCTGGGTGGAACTGGCTGGCAAAGAACCAAGGATGGTTTGGCAATTCAATGGTTTCTACCAAAGTCTTGTCATGGGACAGGCCGCCTATCACCAAACCGGCTTCTTTAAGCGCCGGCAAGTAGTTGTTGTTTACTTCAAAGCGGTGACGATGTCGCTCTTCCACCTGATCAGTGCCATAAATATCGTGGGCCATTGAACCGGGAACCAGATGACAGACCTGTGAGCCAAGGCGCATGGTGCCACCGAGATCTGAGTCTTCGCTGCGGGATTCTTTTTTGCCAGCGGCATCGATCCACTCAGCGATCAAGCCAACCACTGGATTGGCGGTCTCAGAATCAAACTCGGTGCTGTTGGCACCCTCAAGACCACAGACATTGCGCGCATATTCAATGATCGCAATCTGCATACCCAGGCAGATGCCCAGATAGGGAATATTGTTCTCACGGGCTGTCTTCACCGCAAAGATCTTACCCTCCGTGCCTCTGGTACCAAAACCGCCAGGCACCAAAATGGCATCAACGCCATCTAACAGAGAATGATCTTGCTCCAACAGCTCAGAGTCGATATAACGAATTTTCACTTTGGTCTTTTTGTGAATGCCGGCATGAATTAACGCTTCGGTCAGAGACTTATAGGCATCCAGCAGTTCCATGTACTTGCCCACCATAGCGACAGTCACCACAGCATCGGCGTGCAACTGGCTCTGGACAACAAAATCCCATTCACTGAGATCGGCATCAGGCACATCTAAATCAAAGCGATCGACAACAAATTGATCCAGTCCGCGCTCGTGGAGCATGCGCGGTATTTGATAGATGCTGGCGGCATCGATCACTGGAATCACCGCACGCTCTTCAACGTTGGTGAACAGCGAAATCTTCTGTCGCTGACTCTCTTCAATCTGCACTTCAGAGCGACACAGCAGCACATCTGGCTGCAGACCAATCGAGCGCATCTCTTTAACTGAATGCTGAGTTGGCTTAGTTTTAGTTTCGCCGGCAGAGGCGATATAGGGCACCAGAGTAAGATGCAGTAATAGCGCACGCTTATAACCAAGCTCGACTTTTAGCTGTCTCACTGCTTCTAAAAAAGGCTGTGATTCGATATCACCCACCGTGCCACCGATTTCAACAACCGCTATATCGGCATCTCCAGCACCAGCATAGACGCGGCGCTTAATTTCATCCGTAAGGTGGGGGATAACCTGCACAGTGCCGCCGAGATAGTCACCGCGACGCTCGCGGCGCAAAATAGTCTCATACACCTGACCACTGGTGAAGTTATTATTCTTGGTCATTTTTGAACGCAGAAAGCGCTCGTAGTGGCCAAGATCCAGATCCGTCTCGGCACCGTCTTCAGTCACATAAACTTCGCCGTGCTGATAGGGGCTCATGGTTCCGGGGTCGACATTTAAATAGGGGTCAAGCTTTAGGATTGTGACATTGAGTCCGCGGGATTCAAGAATAGCAGCCAGCGATGCAGCTGATATACCTTTACCCAAAGACGAGACAACACCACCAGTAACAAAAATAAAACGTGTCATAGAGACCCTGTAAAATCACGACCCTTCGCTCATATAGGACGGCATCCCATATAAACAGAATCTTGAAAAATGTAATCGAGAAAGGCTTGTTTGGTCGTGAAATTGACCGAGGCCCACCCTACCTAAGATGGGAGAGTAGATTAACAGAAAGGTATAGAGGTTTCTACAGAGAGTTTGTCTGCCAGATGATTTTTAAGCCTTCTATTTCAGACCCAGCCTGCCAGTCCTGACAGACCCACAAATCCCCCACAGCGACTAACTGCTGATCAATATAAAATAGCGGCACCCGCTCTCGCCACCAAGGCTCTAAGCCGTATTCCTGAAGTAATTTTTTAAGGCTGTTGGAATGATCTCGGCCAGCTGGCTGACAGCGCTCGCCACCCCGGCGAAAGCGCACAGTCAGGCGATCGACACTATCCACCCGTAAACCTTCTCCAAGCGCCGTTTCAGCGACTAATAGGTTGCCGTCTGGCAGCACTAGAGGTTCATCGCCGGACCAAAATAGACAGAGCTCTGGATCAGCTTTTGGCCGCCCACTGAGTCTCAGCAAATAGAGCCTCTGACGGTAGCGGCAAAGCTGCAGATCAGCCCTTACGACTTTTGGCTCACTGTCCTCCCGAGCAGTGAGCAGCGAACCCATAATTTCATCGATCACAGCCTGCCCCAAGGCCGGCAGTCCATGTATTTCAGGCCAATAACGCAGCAGGTTTCTCTGCCGCAGCGGTTCCAGTTCAATAAACGCGGTTAAGTTCAATGACCAACCGCCCTGTTCCGTGCGCGGATCAAGACCGGCAAGATCCCCTCGGGCCACCGAATCCGCCAACTGATCCGCCTGACTACTCTGCTCAGCAGTGCGCATTACACCCTGCAAGTAGTCGGGCCAGCGCCGAGCCAACACAGGGATAACCCTGTTACGCAAATAATTGCGATCAAACAGCTCCTGCTGATTGCTCTCATCCTCAATCCATCTCAACTGCTGCAAGTTGGCGTAGGCCTGCAAGCTCGACTTAGGCCAGGGGAGTAGCGGTCTGATCAAGCGCCCGGATCCCACTGCGCGAGATTCGGGAATACCCGATAGACCTCTGGCACCGGAACCACGTAGCAAACGAAATAGTACAGTTTCCACCTGATCGTCAGCATGATGACCCAGCAGTAACAGCCCACCTTTGACTAAATATTTCTCAAACACCCCATAGCGCGCATCTCGCGCCGCAGACTCCAACCCAGAACCGCTTTTATTAACCGACACGGATTCGGTAATAAGCCGCAGCCCCAAAGCCTGACAGACCGCCATAGCATGCTGCTGCCAATCATCCGCATTAGCCGATAGCCCGTGATTAACATGCACTGCGGTGATCCGCTCCGGGGCGATCACCTCAGCGAGCAGATGCAGCAATACCGCTGAGTCTAGGCCACCACTAAATCCAACTAGAATCTGAGGCGCCGCCTCAAGCTGTTCGAGACAGCCAGCAAACGCGGCTGCAGCATTGACCACAGAAGGATGCTTGGCAGCCTGTCTATTCACGATTGCTGCTCGTCAGCCTGTTGCTCGGCCTGAAATTTTACAAACTGATGGCGGGTCAATAGATTGCAGTTTTCAGTAGCAGGGTCAAAGGTAATCAACACATCACCCCTACTCAGCTGGCCCTTCACCTGATCGATTTTGCTTGCCAAGCTCACCTCATGGGAGCCGTAGTCCGTGCCTTCGCGCAGAATAAACTCTTCGATAATCCCGGAGAGGATTTCTGCACTTAGCATGTCGGCGGGAATTTCTATCACGTTATTGGCTTCCTTGATTGCTCTCGCAACGGTTGTCTTTGGCTGAAACATATTTGTCTAATCAGGGCGTTTCAGATTTATCTGTCCTGCATAATAGTGCCATAATCATTTGCAGTTAAGCAGAGGAATGAAAAATGACAGATTATTTAGTTCTAACAGTGATCGCAGACGACCGTGAAGGCATCGTTGAGCAAATTTCACAGGCAGTCAGCCAGCACGGTGGCAACTGGATGGAAAGCAGCATGGCGAGACTGGCAGGCAAGTTTGCCGGCATTTTGCTGGTGGAAATTGAACCAGCCAAGCAGGCAGATCTAGAGCAACAACTGGCGGCACTGTCGACTCAGGGCATCAAAATTACCGTGGAAAAAAGCGCCCCCAGCCATGAACAGGAAGCCAAGATCAGCTGTATCGAAATCGTTGCCAATGATCGGCCAGGCATTGTCGGTGAAATCTCAACCCTGCTGGCGAGTAACAATGTCAGCCTTATCTCTCTGGAAACCTTTTGTGAAAGCACCCCCATGTCAGCTGGCATGATGTTCTATGCCCATACCTATCTGCAGCTACCAGAGGCAATGACTGAGGAGCATTTAACCGCGGTTCTCGAAAGCCTATCGGATGATTTAATGGTGGAGATTGTCGACGCCTGAGTCGACTCTTAAAAAAACATGCTCGATATTGTTTTATACCAGCCGGAAATTCCCCCCAACACCGGCAATATTATTCGCCTGTGCGCCAATACAGGCTTTCGCCTGCATCTTATCGAGCCCCTCGGTTTCGATCTCGATGATAAAAAACTGCGCCGCGCCGGCCTTGACTACCGCGAATTTCAGTCCTTAAAAGTCCATGCCAGTCTCGAGGACTACCAGCAGAGCCAGCAGCCCAATAAGATCTATGCTCTCAGCACCAAAGGAACCATCTGCTATTCCGCAGTCCGCTTTGAACCGGGAGATGCCCTGTTGTTCGGTCCTGAAACCCGCGGCTTGCCTGCCGATGTGCGCAACAGTCTGGGGGCGGAGCAAGTCTTGCGCCTGCCGATGCAAAAAGAGAGTCGCAGCCTCAACCTCTCCAACACCGTTTCGATTATCGTCTACGAAGCTTGGCGCCAACTTGATTTTGCCGGCGGCATCTAACAGCCATTTCTTTAAAATGGCATTCCGCACCGCAGGCAGAGCAGGTATCATAGCCGCGTCTAGATCTCTGCCCCAGAGCAGATAATCACCACCTAGCTTGAGAACAAAATCAATGAGTTCAGCAATCGGCCTATTTTACGGCAGCTCCACCTGCTACACCGAAATGGCCGGAGAAAAGATCTGTGCGCAAATAAATAGCCAATTTAGTGACAGTGTCAGCCTGCACAATATCGCCGACCAACCCCTGAACCTGATGGCGGATTATGATCTGCTGATTCTTGGCATCCCCACCTGGGATTACGGCGAGCTGCAAGAGGACTGGGAAAGCCATTGGGACGAACTCGACAAGATCGATTTCTCCGGCAAGCAGGTGGCGGTTTATGGTCTCGGGGATCAGATCGGCTATCCAGAATGGTTCCAGGATGCACTAGGCTATCTCTGGGCCAAGGTGAAAAACCAAGGTGCAACTATGGTCGGCGCCTGGCCCAACAGAGGCTATGAGTTTGACGAATCCAAAGCGCTGACTGACTCCAAGGAGTATTTTGTCGGCCTCGCACTGGATGATGAAAACCAACTCGAACTCAGCGATGATTATATCCAGCGCTGGTGTCAGCAGATTTGCACCGAGTTTGGCCTCAGCCAATGAGCAAGCAAAAACCCAGCGCTACGCCCTGGTATGAAACCGCTAATCCCGTTCCACGCACCCGCAAAACCGTCACGATTATAGGAGCCGGCATCTCTGGCTGCAGCGTGGCTGCCGCCTTGCAAAAGCGCGGCTTCAAAGTGACGGTTATCGATCGTCATGGCCAAGCTGGAGCCGAGGCCTCGGGCAATCCGGAGGGCATTGTCTACCCGAAATTATCTCCCCGAGACGATCTGTTACCCCAGGTTAACCTCGCCGCGATTAAGTTTGCCAGCGACTACTATCGACCCTTCTGGGACAGTGGTCTGGGACGCCAGTGCGGCGTTTTGGTGGTGCCGGAAAATGACAAGGCTCGCAGTGACTTTAAGTTGATTAGCCAGCGCTACGCCGATCAGACAGAGATGGTCGAGACTATTGCCCATGAGCAATTGGAAGAGCTGAGCGGTGTGCCCCTGCAAGCCGAATCCGCTCTATATTTCCCCAAACTGGGCTGGCTGCCACCACAGCTTATCTGCAAGCAGTTGCTCGAGCTAAACAATATCCCGCTGGTACAGGCCGATATCAAAAGCCTCGAATACTGCGAACAGCAGAAGCGCTGGCAGCTCTACGATAAAAATCAGCAACTGGTGTCCCTAGAGGGAGACAACCACAGCGAGAGCGTTATTATTGCCAGCGCCTTTGACTGCAAAGCGTTTAGTCAGACCGATTATTTGCCACTGCGCAAAATTCGCGGGCAGATCACGCAGCTGCCCTGTACTGAGGAGAGCCGTAAAATGAAGATGGTCATCTGCGGCGAATGCTATATCACCCCCGCGGAAAATGGCCTGCATGGCTGTGGCGCGACTTATAACAAAGATCTGTTCACCACTGAATTACGCGATATAGACCATCAAACTAATCTGGCACAGATCACAGCAACCGATGCTGGACTGGCGGCGGTATTGGGCCAACCCACCAGCGATAGCCTGAGCGGCCGCGCCAACTTTCGCTGCACCACCTCGGACTATTTGCCAATTGCCGGCCCAGTGCCAAACCGCTCAGCAATGCTTGAGGATTACGCCATACTGCGCCGGGATGCCAAAACCGCCCTAACCACCCCTGGCGCCTATCTGCCCAACCTCTATGTCAATTGCGGCATGGGATCTCGGGGTCTCAGTTACGCACCGCTAACAGCCGAATTACTGGCATCGGAGATCGCTGGTGAGGGAGCAGAACTAGATAAAAAAATAAATAAAGAACTGCGCCATGCCATGCATCCAGCGCGATTCTTGATTCGCGATCTAAAGAGAAATCGTATCTAAAGCCTCCCCTAAAATTGCCCCTAGCATTGCCCCTAATGAGACCGACCACCGTGGCGATGGACATAGCTGGCCAGCACCGTATCCATAGTGACAATATGGTTGACTAACCAGTTGGGGAATTTATCCGCGGCATAATCGCTCAGATGGGTGATGGTGCTCAGGCTGCAATCCGCTATCCAGAGACTGTGCTCTTGCGCCATCCACTGCAATACCCGCTGATGCTCTTGGCAGTGCTCCGCCCTAGCAGGAAAGCAATGTTCCTCCATCCACTGCTCCTCAAGCTCAAAGTGGGTAACAGTGTCGAGCAATAATCGCTGTAGCAAGCGTTCAATTTTTACACTGTCAGACTCACTCAGATCAGCCTTGATCTGGACTTCAACCTCAGATTCTAAGACCTTTTCTGGCTGTGGGTTCAGCCTATTATCTAATCGGCATTTTAAGGCCTTATCGAGGAGAATCTTTAAGGCATTGGCATCATCGAAAGCCTTGCGGTGCTCTCGATTCATAAACTCCAGGTCTAGCTGGGGCGTGCATCCAAAATCAACCATGATAGTAGACCCTTTTATTGATCAACCGAGAAGGCTATCAGAATTTCTCCTGAGGCCCGTTGATGGCAATCAAGCCCTTTGGATATTAATCTCTTTTACCTTATTATCCTCGTCTTTATAAACCCTGACTTGTCTTCGTGAGAATAGATCACTATGAAATATATTGGCGCCCATGTTAGTGCCGCTGGCGGCATCGAAAATGCACCGCTAAATGCCCAGGCAATCGGCGCCAGCGCCTTTGCATTCTTCACTAAAAATCAACGTCAATGGCAGGCCAAGCCCCTGAGCCAAGAGAGTATCGAGACGTTTAGAGAGAACTGTGAACGCTACGATTTTTCCCCGGAACAAATCCTGCCCCACGATAGCTATCTGATTAACCTTGGCCATCCAGAGACTGAGGGCTTAGAAAAGTCACGCGAGGCCTTTGTCGATGAACTACAGCGCTGTGAGCAGCTGGGACTCAAGTATCTTAACTTCCATCCCGGCAGCCATCTGCGCAAGATCTCAGAAGACCAGTGTATTGCCACAATTTGCCAGTCAATTAATCAGGCCCTAGAGGCAACCTCTGGAGTTACTGCGGTAATCGAGAACACTGCCGGCCAGGGCAGCAATCTAGGTTTTAGTTTTGAACAGTTGGCGGCCATGATAGACGGCATAGAAGACAAGAGCCGGATCGGTATCTGCTATGACACCTGTCATGCATTCGCAGCGGGCTATGATATGCGCAGCACCGATGGCTGCGAAAAAGTCTTTGATGATTTCCAACGCATTGTCGGCTTCGAGTATCTCTGCGGCATGCACCTCAATGATTCACGCTCGGAGTACGGCAGCCGTGTCGATCGCCACCACAGCCTGGGACAGGGCAATTTAGGGCTGAATGTCTTTCAATTTATTATGCAGGACAGGCGCTTTGATGGTATCCCGCTGGTTCTAGAAACCATCGACCCCTCCATTTGGGCCGATGAAATAGCCTTGCTGCGGAGCTTTCAAACAGCGGTTTAACAGTAGTTAGCTATTCTCTTGTTGCTGCTCATATTCGCGCGCAGCAAGTAGCCCATTCCGATAGGCCTCGGCACTGGCTTTGCTGTCGCCGATTGTCTCCAGCACGGCAGCCAAATAGATAGAGCCCTGCACCGAGGGGCGCAACTTAACCGCGGCACTGAGATAGTCTTTGGCTTTGCCCCAAAATTGTAAGCGCTGGCAGATTTGTCCCAGCGCTAAAAGCAGATCTGGATCTTCACTGTGCTGAGCAAACCATTTTTCCGCCACCGCCAATTGTTTCTCGGGACTGGCTGATTGGAGCTCACCAAACTGCACAACCAATAGGGGATGCCACTGTCGATTGAGGCTTTTTATCAACAGCGCCTGTTGTTTTTCCGGCAACTGAACTCTACCAAGACTGGCGCCATAGCTGGCGACAATCTGAGGATCTCGATGCAGTTTTTTCGGAATCAAATACCAAATATTCTCCAACTCCCCCCTGAATGCACTTATTGAGGCGTCCCCGTCAGCTACCAGACTGTCGAGCAGATTACAGTAGACCTGCTGTTCTAGACTGGCCATATCCTGTTCGCCGATAGCCTTAAAGTGGCGTAAGTCACGGAGTATTTTTTGCAGCGGCATCCATTCTTCAGCTAGATAATAGGCATCGGCCAAAAGTCGCAAGAGCCCTTTATCTCGAGGGTTTTTATCATAGATCCCCTGAAGAATTTTCAGCGCCTCACGGGGCTTTTCTTGCAGCAGGTACAGTTCCGCCAGCGCCTTATCGGCAACAAAGTAGCTATTTGGTAAGGATACTTTTAGCCTCTGTAATATCTGAGCCGCCTGCTCAAATTGCTCGTTGTCCGCCGCAGCCCGAGCTGCAAATAACAAATTTACCACCGGCATAGATGATTTATCCGCAGACTGAGACAACAGCTTCGTCGCCTCAGACCAATCGTCACCGGCAAACAGTAATAGCCCCTCAGCGGTCTGATTGCGATTGCGAGTACTGCGACGATTGCGCCACCAGGATCTAAAGCCGCCAGCACCCATAATCCAGCGCCAAGTCAGCAGCAGCCAGAATAACAATAGCGTCGCAACTACATAGATTAGCAGTCCAGTCCAGACACTCATCTCAATGGTAAATTCGGCAAAACTCAATAACACATAGCCACTGCCAAACTGCAGCACCCAGACTGCGGACGCGCCCACAAGTAGGCCCAGAACCAGTAATAACAAAAGCTTTCTCACTTTTCTGCTCCATCGTCAGCGGCGCCGCTGTGACGCAAACTCAGAGCAGTTTGGATAGCTTTGTGAGAGGCAGAAATATCCGGCAGGCCTTGAACTACTGACTTGTCGGCGAGGGCTTGTAGTCCTGTAATCAAGGCTTGAGATTCACTGTTTAACTGGAAATAGCGGCGCAACAATATCTCGGCTTTATTGAGGCTATTGTTAAAGATCGGCTGTTCTTCACGGAGCAATGCACTCTGGGCCTGTTCCAGCAGCAGATAAAGATTCTGACGCACCATAGTTTGCTCTGCCTGACTGAGCAGAGGCTCAATCGGCTGCTGGCGTTTTTGCAGGACAATTAACTTGCCGAACTTATCACTGAAGCGCTCAAGGGTCTCTGCAAGGGAACTTGGAGCCTGTTCAGTGCCCTGATCCGATTGAGCGATCTCAGGATCCGTATGGGGCTCTAGTATCGAAAGCGTCTCAAGGGCAGAGGAGATTGCCTGCAACTCAAGATAGATGCCCTCACGATCAACTTTTTCGGTCATGCGCAGAGCCGCAATATCAACTGCCACGGCACTGCGCACCGCGAGCAACTCCGGGTCATTGAGCTGAACAAAAATATCATCAACCGTTTCTAAAATCGCCAGAGGATTGTCAACACCGCGTTCCACTTGGAGTCGCTGATTGGCGAGGCGCACTAAATAGGCAGCCTCTGCCAGCAGCCAATCACCACGCGTTGCTGTACCCAAAACTAATATCTGCTCCGCCTGCCGGTTGGCCATTAGACGCAAAGAGTAGAGTTGCTTTGTAAGTTGATCAATATCTACCGCGCGCGCCTGCTCAATTTTGAGTAGCGCTTGTTGCTGTTGTTCAACTCTGTCACTAAGCCTGGTTAGGCTGTCGTTAAAAATATCGGTTAATACCGCGCGCTGCTGCCATTGCATCCAGCCAAACCATGCCAATGAGGCGATTAGTAACAGTAGAAAAATCGTTTTAAACCAGGGGAAGGATTTTGTAGAAGCTTTGTCTGGAGAGGCTTTATTTGCAGCAGCTTTTTTATCCGCACCCTTGCCGCTGCTCTGCAGCGGTGACTTAACTGAGCCAGCCTTATCCGCCGCAGAAGAACTCGCTTTCGCCGGGGCGCTTTTGTCGCTGGCCGCAGGCGCAGCTGGTTTTTTCTCAGTCACCATTTTCCCTCTTTTATTTCGCGTTTCTTAAACGCCAAAAAAATTTATTCATTAATCGAAGAGTAGCTCTTGAGTCACCCTTGATGCAATAAATTACAGCGCTTTCTCCACCGCGGCAAACATTGACTCGGGCAGTGCATTTTCGGCGCTGATAATATTCTGGTAACCCAACTCTCGAGCAATCTCCGCCACTCGCTCACTGGGAACTACCACAGGAGTCCCAGCCCCCGGTTCGCCAACCTGTTCACCCAAGGCTTGCAGCAACTCACCACTGTGGGCCACTAAACAATCACTTTGCGCCAACTGCTGGCGCGCCAACATTGCCTGCTCTGGGTTGATCACGCGCCTGTAAAGTTCGCAGTAATCAACTCGAGCGCCGCGCTCCATAAGCGTGTCACCGAGGATTTCTCGACCGCCACAGCCACGAAAAATAATCACTCGCTGATCACTCAGAACCTGTAACTCAGGCAGCGCTAAGAGCGCCTCACTATTTTGTCGCCCCATCGGTGACAGGGCAGTAATATCTGCACCTGCAAGTATCTCTGCGGTCTGTTGGCCAACGGCAAAGAACTCTATACCCACAGGCATCATGGGCCAGTAACGATCTAGCCACTCAAGGGTCAATTGCGCAGCATTGCCACTGACACAGATGGCCTTATCAAAATTATCCACTTCAAGGATAAGGTTTTTAATCTCCTGACCATCGACTAGGGGTTCGATAGTCATCACTGGGGTATGGCATATCTGGGCACCGGCCTGCTCTAACAGTGCGATAAATTGATCCACCTGCCGCGAGGGTCTGATCACCAGAATGCGTTGCGACATTAGTCTGCCCCGTAAACCTCGGCGAGAATTTCACCTGCACCAGCTGCAAGTAAGCGCTCCGCCAGTTCAATCCCTAACTCTTCCGCCTGCTCCACCGGTGCCGACAGTTGGTCCTGCAAAATACGACTGCCATCAACGCTGCCAACCAAACCTCGCAGGTGCAGCGAACTACCAGCTTTATCGAGTTCTGAATAACAAGCGATCGGCACCTGGCAGCCCCCCTGTAGGCGTCGATTAAGCGCCCGCTCAGCAGTGACGCGGATGCGTGTTTGGCTGTGCTCTAAGGGTTTCAACAACTCGATGGTGGCATGATCCTCAAGACGGCATTCAATGCCTACAGCACCCTGTCCACCGGCAGGAAGGCAGAGTTCTGCTTTCAGGCGCGAGGCAATTCGCGCTTCCATGCCCAACCGCATCAGTCCGGCGCTTGCGAGAATAATTGCATCGTAGTCACCATAATCGAGCTTGGCTAAACGGGTATTCACATTGCCACGCAGGTCTTTGATCTGTAACCCTGGGAAGGCCGCGCGAATCTGACATTGACGGCGCAAACTGGAGGTTCCCACCACAGAGCCTGGGGGCAGTTCAGCAAGATTAGTGTAGCGATTGGAGACAAAGGCATCGAGGGGGTCTTCACGCTCACAGATAACCGTTAGGCCCAGCCCCGGAGGAAATTCCATAGGTACATCTTTCATTGAGTGCACAGCAATATCGGCGCGGCCCTCTAGCATTGCCACTTCAAGCTCTTTAACAAATAGGCCTTTGCCGCCGACTTTTGCCAGAGGTGTATCAAGCAACACATCGCCACGGGTGGTCATGGCCACCAGCTGGACATCAAGCTGTGGATGATTCTCAAGTAATCGGGCTTTTACAAACTCGGCCTGCCAAAGGGCTAAAGGGCTCTTTCGCGTCGCAATTCGGATCGTCTGGGGCACTGAATTTCCATCACTGTGGTTAACTAGACAAGCATTATCGACCATTTACTCGCGCTTGGGCAGCTCTAATACGGAGATTTTTCACCCCTAAACAGCCTTATAGCTGCGGCACTAACTGACGCAACTTAGGCTCGAGGCGACGACTGACAATCGGCTCAATAGTAATATCCCTGAGCTTTACTGCGAGATGGCCCTCAGCATAGGTAAGTCCTTCGATGGCATCTCGGGCCACCAGTGCACTGCGATGAACACGTATAAACAGCTGAGAGAATTCCTCTTCGATATCTTTGAGAGTATCGGACAGCACGGTTTCACCCTCGGCGGTATAGGCGGTGACATATTTTTGATCTGCCTGCAGCAGTCGAATTTGTTCCACTGGGACTAACTCAAGGCCATTGTGAGTTCGGCTGCAAAGGTGGCGCCTGTGACTGCGAGTTCCACCGTTGAACTGGGCACGGGTCGCGCTTGCTGCTCGCTGCAGCGCCGCATCCAAATCAGCGGCCTTGATCGGCTTGAGCAAGTAGGCGAAAGCTTTGGCGTCAAAGGCACGCAGCGCAAAGTCTTCAAATGCGGTACAAAAAATAACTGCCGGGGGCGGATTCATTATTGCGATCTGACGCGCAGCTTCGAGACCGTCCATCTCGGGCATGCGCACATCCATCAACACAACATCCGGCAAGTATTGCTGCGCCATTTCCACCGCTTCAAGCCCATCCTTGGCTTCACCGACAATTTCCACATGCGACTTCTTTTCCAGCAGACGCTGCATGCGGACTCGTGCTAGCGATTCATCATCTACGATCAATACCTTGATCATCTCTAACCCTCCAATGGTTTAAATAGAATCCTCGTATGGTAGTGATTTTTGAATACAGTTTCCTGTAACTCAGCGTTACCATTAAAGTAGGTATCAAGCCGGCAACGCAAATTATCCAGCGCCAATTGGTGGCCTGAGGTAGGCGCAATAAGGGCATTACCCTCTCCAGTTTTGTCCGGGAGGCTATTTATCAAATCTATAGTGAGCCACTCTGACTGTCGATAAATAACGATATACAGAGCGCCACCCTTACGCGCTGGCTGCACTCCGTGAAATACTGCATTTTCGATTAATGGCTGCAAAATCAGCGCTGGAACATGAATATTATCGAGCTCTATTTTAATGTCCCAGTTGTACTCAAGACGCTCATCGAGGCGCAATTTTTCTATCTCTAGATAGCGCTTGCAGGCCTCCACTTCCTCCTGCAATGTCACGGAACTGGTGCTTTTCAGGGCATAACGGAAAAGATCGCAGAGACTCTCAACGGTTTTCTCAGCCCTGTCCGCATCAATGCGGATCAGCGTTGCCAAACTGTTCATGCTGTTAAATAAAAAGTGTGGACGGATGGTTGCCTGCAACGCCTGCAGTCGCGCCTCAAGGCTGGCACTCTGCTGTTGATGCAAACGCCGCTGCAGATAATAAAGTCTTAAAATTACGCCGGCGGGAATTGCGGTAATCAGCACGGTGTTCAATATAGAAATTGGATCGGCGCGCCAGATCCTGTTGAGGGAATAGCTGTTCCAGTATTCTGCGGCAATGGCGCAGAGAGCTGCGGCCAACAAAACCAATAGATAATTGATCAATGCCACCTGCGGCAGTTCGAGGTGCAACAAATAGGGCCGCGCGCGACATAAAAATAGCGCGCTGATCAGAGCAATCCAGCTAATGAACAGGCTAACTTTGCCCAACCAGAGAAAATCGAAGTCGCCAATCCCCCCCTGAAGCAGCGCCATTAATACTGCCGATAAGGCAGCAATAACAAATATTCCCAACAATCCCTGCCCTCGACAGAGGTCAGGAATAAAATAATCGTCTATTTGACTCTGATTTGCCCCTGAATCACGCATTCTAGTTATTGCTCATCCCTGTGATTAGCTATAATCCTAGTCGCGATATAACCACTGAGCAAACAAGTCGATGAGTAAAAATGAAAACAGCGAGACCAAGCAAACTCCAGCCACGCAAACTAATCAGGCTTGGGGTGGCCGTTTTAATGAGCCAGTGGATGATTTTGTCGCCCGCTTTACCGCCTCGGTGGATTTTGATCAGCGCTTCTACCGTCAAGATATTCAGGGATCTCTAGCCCATGCCAGCATGCTCTGCGAAGCCGGTGTATTAACCGTCGCCGAACGGGATCAAATTGTTATCGGGCTAGGAGAGATTGCAGCGCAGATTGAGGCCGGTGAATTTCCTTGGTCAGTGGCACTAGAAGATGTACATATGAATATCGAGGCGGCTCTCACCGCTAAAATCGGTATTGTCGGCAAGAAACTGCACACTGGCCGCTCGCGCAACGATCAGGTGGCAACCGATATTCGCCTCTGGCTGCGCGATGAGATCGACCATATAGCGCCGATTTTGACGCGTTTACAGGATGGCCTAATCGGTCTGGCTGAGCAGGAAGCAAGCACAATTATGCCTGGCTTTACGCATTTGCAAACGGCTCAGCCGGTGACTTTTGGCCACCATCTGCTGGCCTGGAATGAAATGCTCGAGCGCGACTACAGCCGCCTGCAGGATTGCCGCAAGCGACTCAACCAAAGCCCCTTGGGAGCCGCGGCCCTGGCTGGAACCACCTACCCTATCGACAGAGCCTTTACCGCTCAGGCTCTGGCCTTTGATAAGCCTACGGAAAACTCATTGGACTCGGTTAGCGATCGCGACTTTGCCATCGAGTTCTGTGCCTTTGCCAGCATCTTGATGACTCATATGTCACGTATGTCTGAGGAACTGGTGCTCTGGACCTCGGCGCAATTCCAGTTTATTAATCTGCCTGACCGCTTCTGTACCGGCTCATCGATTATGCCGCAAAAGAAAAATCCCGATGTCCCTGAACTGGTGCGCGGTAAAACCGGCAGGGTCAATGGCCACCTTATCTCTCTGCTGACTCTGATGAAGAGCCAGCCCCTGGCCTATAACAAGGACAATCAGGAAGATAAAGAACCGCTGTTTGATGCTGTTGATACAGTGCGCGACTGTCTGCGTGCCTTTGCTGATATGATCCCTGCCATCGAGTCACGCAAAGATATGATGTATGAAGCCGCCCGCCGCGGATTCTCAACCGCCACCGATTTGGCCGATTATCTGGTACGCAAAGGCATTGCCTTTAGAGACTCTCATGAGATTGTCGGCAAGTCTGTTGCCTATGGACTGGCTGAAAACAAGGATCTCTCGGAGATGACACTGGAGGAGCTGCAGCAGTTTTCCACTGAAATCAGCGCCGATGTGTTTAATGTCCTAACGCTGGAAGGATCAGTTGCTGCCCGAGATCATCTTGGCGGCACAGCACCGGCTCAGGTTGTGGCAGCAGCCAGCCGCGCCAAAGCTTTGCTTGGTGAGCGCTAAGAATGTAACGGGATCTGGCGCCTAGAGTCCTAGGCGCCGATCAATAAAAGATCTTAAAGACATTGGCTAAAAATCGAAACTGACAGCTTCACCTGACTGGGCTAGACAAGCCTGACTGAGCATATCAATCAGCGGCTCATCACTGACGGTATTGCACCATACACCCTCTTGCAACTTAAAGTGGAAACCACCAGATTTTGCCGCCAACCAGATTTCACCCACCGCCGCTTGGCGTGAAAGAATTATCTGGGTGCCGTTGGTTTCACAGGTGATGGTCAGCATACCGGCACTGTTCTCGTAGTCCATTTCCGCACCACTGTCGTCAATGCTCTCCTCGATGGAAAACATCAGATCGTCTACCAACTGATTAAACTGTGCTTCATTCATTCGTTACATCCAATATTTGGCCACTGCCAGATGAGTTTTAGATTGGGCTAGCGCCGCATATTTGTTTGAGTGTCATCAGCCACTGCCGCTATACTGATGATCAAACGTTAGATAGACATATCGCCGCGTCAACGGCAGGAATTATAAACCATGTATCGTCATTTACTTGCGCAATTATTTAGCTATGTATCGCTGATCAATCGAGGGGCGGCAACTCGATGTGCTGGGATTATCTTTGTCGCCACGTTTTTATCCGGCTGTGGCAACAAGGGCGCTCTGTATCTTCCCGAAGATGTTGCGACCAGCTACCAAAAACAAACTGCTCAAACACCAGACAATCAATTACTAGCCAATCAAAATAAAGACTAAATCACTATGCACCATGCCGTTAGCTCCCAGGATGGGAATCTGTTTATTGAGCGCACTTCGCTCGCCACTATTGCCAATCAATTTGGAACACCTTGCTACGTTTACAGCAAAGCCGCCATCAGCAATAACTTTCTCGCTTACCAATCCGCTCTGGCCGAAAAAGAGCATCTGATTTGCTATGCCGTTAAGGCCAATTCCAATATTGCCGTACTGCAAACGCTTGCTCAGCTGGGTGCCGGCTTCGACATTGTTTCCATTGGCGAGCTCGAGCGTGTGCTTCGTGCCGGTGGTGATCCAGCCAAAGTCGTTTTTTCAGGGGTCGCCAAAACTGCTAATGAAATGCAGCGTGCTCTTGAGCTGGGCATTCACTGCTTCAATGTTGAATCTGAAGCCGAGCTTGAATTGCTGAATAATACCGCAGCTAGCTGTGGCTTGATCGCAGCCGTATCGCTGCGCGTCAATCCCGATGTCGACGCCCAGACCCATCCCTATATTTCCACCGGTCTGAAAGAGAATAAGTTTGGTATTGATATCAATTTGGCCGCTCAGGTCTATCAGCGTGCCGCACAGATGGCCCATATTAAGGTTGTCGGTGTCGACTACCACATCGGCTCACAACTGGTGGATATAGCTCCCTTTGTTGCCGCCTTAGAGCGCTTGTTGGCACTGGTGGATGAGTTGGCGGAGCTGGGCATCACACTGCAGCATATTGATATTGGCGGCGGTCTTGGCGTGCGCTATGACAACGAAGAGCCACCTACACCCCAGAGCTATATGTCGGCTATTTTGCCGCTGTTGATGGATCGCAGTGAAACACTCGTGCTGGAGCCAGGCCGCTCGATTACCGCCAATGCCGGCGTGATGTTGACTCAGGTGCAGTTTTTAAAGAGCAATGGCGAGAAGAATTTTGCGATTGTCGATGCCGCCATGAACGATATGATTCGCCCAGCCCTGTATCAGGCGTGGATGGATATTCAGCCAATTTCAGCCGGCAACTCTGAGAGCGCCGTTTACGATGTGGTCGGGCCGGTCTGTGAGACTGGAGACTTTCTCGCCAAAGATCGCTCTCTGGCAATCTCAGCTGGAGATTATCTCTGCCTGATGTCAGCCGGTGCCTATGGTTTTGTTATGAGCTCCAATTACAACAGTCGCCCCCGTGCACCCGAGGTAATGGTGGATGATGATCAGGTACATTTGGTCAGAAGACGCGAGACCATTGCAGACTTGTTGAGTGGCGAGAGCTTAATGCCCTCGACTGCGGGATAGCCCTGATGTTAATGAAATTTACCAAAATGCACGGCCTCGGCAATGATTTTGTGGTGATTGATGCGGTCACGCAAAATGTCCGTATCACTGCCTCGATGGTGCGGCGCTTGGCCGATCGAAAGACCGGTATCGGCTGCGATCAGGTATTGGTTATTGAACCGCCCTCAGCAACAGATATCGATTTCGACTACCGTATTTTTAATTGCGATGGTGCGGAAGTTGAACAATGCGGCAATGGTGCGCGCTGTCTGGCACGCTTTGTTCACGATCGTCAATTGACCGGTAAGAAGTCGATTCGAGTACAAACCTCAAACCGCGTAATGACTCTAGAGTTGATTAATAAGAATCTAGTTGCCGTAGATATGGGCGTTCCAGAACTGGACCCTACAGCCATTCCCTTTCAGGCTGATGAACCGGCAACGCTCTATGATATAGATGTCGATGGGCAACTAGAGCATATCGCTGCCGTCTCTATGGGCAATCCCCATGCGGTGTTAACCGTAGCAGATATAGACACAGCACCGGTGACGGAATTGGGTGCAGCACTGGAGTCCCACTCGCGTTTCCCCAATCGCGTGAATGTGGGTTTTATGCAGATTGTCGATCGCAGTAATATCAAACTCAGAGTGTTCGAGCGCGGCGTCGGTGAAACTCAAGCCTGTGGCTCCGGCGCCTGCGCAGCTGCAGTGGCAGCCATTCAACAAGATCTAGTGGACTCACCGGTAACTGTTCATCTCACCCGAGGGTCACTAAAAATAGACTGGAAAGGTGTGGGTCATGCACTGATAATGAGTGGATCAGCCAAGTCAGTTTTTCACGGACGCATAAGAATATGAGCAAAGAAATAGCAGCAGAGCCCATCGATAAAGTGGTACGAGAGTTCCTCCGCGATAACCCACGCTTTTTAGATGAGAACACAGATATTCTTGAAACAATGGTGCTGCCCCACAATAGTGGCAAGGCAGTTTCCTTAGTTGAACGTCAAGTTGGCGTATTGCGCGACCGCAACAAAGAGATGCGTTCGCGGCTGGATAATATGCTCCAGACGGCCAAGGATAATGACCTGCTGTTTGAGAAAACCAAACGACTGGTGCTCAATCTGCTAGAAGCCAAAACACTGGGTGCCTTAGCCGAGGCCCTCTATGACAGTCTAGGCAAAGATTACGGTATCGAATTTTACAGCCTGACCCTATTTGGCGATGAAAAGAAGCTGCCGCGCACTATGGCGCGAATTGCCAGTACCGATAAAGCCAATGAGCAAGTCGGTACATTGATCGGCTCCAACCGCGCGGTCTGCGGCATACTCCGCGAAGACGAAATGGTATTTTTGTTTGGTGAGCGCGGTCGTCAGGTGGGATCAGTGGCCGCGGTGCCTCTGCGCTATGACAGCCTGTATGGCATTTTAGCGGTGGGCAATAGCGACCCCAACTTCTACAAAAGCAGTATGGGCACGCTATTTCTCAGCTATATCGCCGAGATCCTCAACCGTGTACTGCCCAGCCATCTAAAATAGTGTGGTTTAAGCAGCTACATTAGAAAAGCCCCTTTAAACGGAGAAGCCTCAAAGCGCAGCGACTAGCTTTTAGGTCCTTTCGTTCCCCCAGAACTAGCCCCTTTATTAGCCCGCCCAGCGGCCTTTGGCGCATTGCGCCTGCGTTTCGAGCCAGAGGGTTTATCCTTGCCGCCGGCTCCAGAGCGAGCACCAGCACCGCGCTTCTTTTTGCCTTTGGGCTTGTGTTTGGAATCTTGCTCGCGGGTCTTTCTAGAGGACTTGCCAGCGGGTTTTCCCGCCTGCTTTCTAGTAATTTTCCCCGCCGGCCTTTTAGCACCTGAATTATTGCTAGAGTTCTCTTGCCCAGACAATTCAAAATCAATCTTACGCTCATCAAGATTTACCCGAACCACCTTCACTTTCAGCTTGTCACCCAAGCGGAATACGCGGCCGGTGCGCTCGCCAACCATCCGATGTTGCGCCGCCTCATGATAATAATAATCTTTTGGTAGACCGGTAACATGGACCAGACCTTCGACATAGAGTTCATCGAGCATCACAAACAGGCCAAACCCAGTTACGGCAGTGACTACACCTGGGTATTCTTCACCAACTCGATCAACCAGATATTCACACTTGAGCCAGTTGACCACATCTCGGGTCGCCTCATCGGCACGGCGCTCAGTGACCGAAAGATGTGCTCCAGTCTCGTCCAGACGCGGCAGTTCGTAGGGGTAAATCTCAGCTTTGGTAAGACCCTTGGCACCTTCAACCCGCACCACACCGGAGACTTTTTTACTGCTTCTAATCAGGCTGCGAATGGCGCGATGCACCAGCAGGTCGGCGTAGCGACGAATCGGCGAGGTGAAATGGGTATAGCCCTCAAAGGCGAGGCCAAAATGGCCGAGGTTTTCGGCCTGATAAACGGCCTGACTCATGGAGCGCAACAATACCGATTGAATAACCGAGGCGTCATCACGATTCTTAGCGGACCTTAAAACCCGCTGGTAGTCATCTGGCTGGGGATCGTCCCCGCCTCCCAGTCCCATGCCGAGTTCCCCGAGAAAGTCGCGCACTGAGGAGAGGCGATCTTCACTGGGGCCTTCATGGACACGATAGAGTGCCGGCAGTTTTGATTTTTCAAGGAATTGTGCAGTGCAGACATTGGCGGCAAGCATGCACTCTTCAATAAGTCGGTGTGCCTCGGTGCGCTTCACCGGAATAATCTGACTTATTTTGCGCTGACTATCAAACAGGATGCGAGTTTCCTGAGTGTCGAAGTCAATGGCACCACGTTCATTGCGACGCTTGTGCAGCACAGTGTAGAGGTCATGCAGCGAATCAATTTGAGGCAGAATGGCGGCAAATTGATCTCGGATATTGGCCGCTTCGGCAGATCCTCGCTCCTCAATAATCTGCGCCACCTGGGTGTAGGTCATGCGCGCATGGGAGTACATCACCGCTTCGTAAAACTGGTATTTGGTAACATCTCCTTCGCGACTGACCTGCATTTCGCAAACCATGCACAGACGATCTTCCCGAGGATTTAAGGAACAGAGGCCATTGGACAGCTTCTCTGGCAACATCGGCACTACATGGTTGGGAAAGTACACCGAGTTGCCCCGCTCAAAGGCTTGCTTATCAAGGGCGCTACCGGGCTTTACATAGTGCGACACATCGGCGATAGCGACAATTAATTTCCAGCCGCCGCGAGGTTTGGGCTGACAGTAAACCGCGTCATCAAAGTCACGGGCATCTTCACCATCGATGGTAACCAGTGGCAGAGATCTCAGATCAACGCGAAATTCCTTGTCCGTTACATGATCCGGGATGGCGTCAGTTTCCACTTTTACGTCATCATTCCACTGATGGGGAATCCCGTAGTTGCGGATCGATACTTCGATTTCTAAGCCAGGATCCAAATGATCCCCCAACACTTCAGTAATACAGCCACTGGGTGGGCTATTGCGAGACGGCGCGTCAGTGATACCAACCAATACAATCTGACCCGGGGTAGCACCATTCAGCTGATCCGCAGCAATTAAAATGTCCTGACTAATACGTGGGTTGTCTGGGCGGACAAAATGAATTCCGCTCTCACAGAAGTAACGCCCCACCAACTCTGTAGTCCTGCGCTCGACAACATCCACCAGTGTCCCTTCAGGGCGCCCGCGGCGATCTCGGCCGGCGATTCGCACTAATACGATATCGCCATCAAAGACACGGCGCATCTGGCGACTGGAAAGATAGATATCCTGTTCATCCGCCTCTAGGGGCGAGACAAAGCCATAGCCTTCCGGATGGCCGATAACGCGCCCTTTGACCAAATTTAACTTATCCAAGGTGCCATAGCCATCCGCTCGATTGCGTGCAACCTGACCATCTCGCTCCATAGCCCTTAAACGTCGACGCATGGCTTCAATCTGCTCATCCTCAACCAACTGCAAACCCGCACAAATTTCCTCGTGAGTCAGAGGTCCGACACTTTCGCGTAAATACTCGAGCACGAACTCTCGACTTGGCACAGGCTTCTGGTACTTGGATGCTTCGCGGCTAGCATAGGGATCATTGAGTTTTTCTTTTCGAGACATAGAGGTTTGAGTATCCATTGAATAAGCAGGCAGTCTATGTCTTATAAGCTATGGAGTAAAAGAAATTCGATGGTATAAAAAAACCCGAACTGGCAAGCGCCATGTCCGGGTTGTAAGGGGGTACCAATAATCTAACTACAATTTGACTCGCACCATCCATAGTGTGCAACTTCCTGTGCCGATACATCTATCACATACCCTATCTCGCATATTACAAAATCGGTAATATCGGCAATACTAAAACGGCCTGTGCTAATTTAGGCTGATTCCTTAACTAGCCAACTCCCTGTCAGCTATGCCTCAAGCGTCCTGCTTATTAGCGCCGTCTGTATAAAACGCAGTGTAGGACTGTTATCTATTCACCACTACCTTCCCTTTGTACGCATCATGCTAGGGAGCCAAAATAGGGGTCTATAATAGGGCTGTGATCGACAAAAGAAAATTACACTGACGAACTAGTACGAAAGGATTAGTTTTTTGTTTGAGCAGCTGTTCACGCCAAACTATTTCAATGCCCAGCAGCTAGGAAGTTCTCGATGTGCTGACGAATTTGCTTTACACGCATAAGGTTTTTGTCGGCATTTAAAGAACCATAATCGGCCCTAAAGGCCTGCACCATATCCCGCAGCTCCGTCATACCATAGAGACCAGACAGCCCCATGAGGTCGTGAACGATTTCCCGCAAGCTACCGTTCTCATTATTGATCAACTGCTCTTCAAGCTTGTCGAGACTCTGGTAGAGCGCTTTTTTAAGCTCTTCAACGGGCACTACGGTGGAGAGTATTCCAGCCCCTCGAGGAGCTGGGGTGTCTATGGAGCGGGCCACAACCTGAGTCAGGCTATGGATCAGTTCATTCTCATTGACCGGCTTCAGTAACAGCATTACCGCGCCAGCCTCGGTGATTCTCTCACGATCAATCATAGTGACATCGGCGGTCAAGGCAATGATCGGCGGACTTTCACCAGACTGCTGAACTATGGTCTCACTGGCAGTAATACCATCAATAATCGGCATATGAATATCCATAAGAATCGCATCTAAATTCAGGCTGCTAGCGATTTCAATCGCCTCTTGACCATTGTTGGCTGTAAGACAGCTGGCTCCATAGCCCTCAAGTAGGCGCACAATCAACTTTTGATTAAAGGCATTATCCTCGGCAACCAGTATCGTCGCTCCAGCTAGCACTTCATTTGGTGCCGTCCTAGCAGTGGATGCGCCAACCAAACTCTCTACATTGAGTGCATCACTTGCGCTTAATTCACAGGTAAAGGAAAACACCGACCCTTCGCCAACTCTGCTGTGAACCTCAATTTGACCACCCATAGCCTGAACCAAATTTTTGCAAATGGACAAACCTAACCCGGCGCCGCCGAAGCGCCGATTGATCGATGTATCCTCTTGAGAAAATGGATCAAACAGTGCCGGAATCTTTTGCTCATCAATACCTTTGCCGGTATCGGCAACCGCACATTCCAACATCACCGTGCCATCGGTATTACTGAGGCAGCGAATATCCACTTCTATAGATCCGGCATCGGTGAATTTAATGGCATTGCTTAAAAGGTTGCTGATCACCTGAATAAATCTAACCGGATCACCCACCAGTGCGGTGGGGATTTTCTCATCGATGGTGTAGTTTAAGTCCAACCCTTTCTCTTGCGCTCGCTGTCGCTGAATCGACATCAGATCGACAATCCAAGACTCAATATAAAAAGAAACTTTCTCCAGAGTAAAACCGCCCACTCGAGCTTTGGAAAATTCGAGAATATCGTCAATCATCGTTAACAACATGGTCGATGACATATTGATAATACGCAGATTTTCATCGCGTTTTTCTGTATCGGTCTCAATCGCGAGCAATTTCGAAAAGCCAATAACAGCAGTCAGTGGTGTTCGCAATTCATGGCTCATTCTGGCGAGAAACTGATCCTGAGCTTCTATCGCTTCTTCAAGCTCAATTAAGGTTATTTGCAGCTGTGCGGTTGCCAGCGCTACTTCACTTTGCATGCGCACATTGGATTGTCGCACAGTGGTCGCTAACTGGTTGATACCCGAGGCTAGCTTGCGTACTTCGACCGGCCCATCCTCCACCGCTAAGTTGTTGAGACTCCCTGCCTCCATAGATTCAACGACCCCGGTAAGTGATTCCACCGGCCTGGAGATACTTCGTCCAATTCTCATGGATAACCAAGCAGCTATCAACAAGCCAACAGTGGAGACCAGTACAATGGCGAAAATACCTTCGCGATACTGTTTTTCGAGCATTTCATCAGTCAGTGAAACAACTACCCAACCTAAAACATCAGCACTGGCTTGCTGGCCCTCGTCATAGTCTTCGAGCGCCGACGATGTCAAAGTTACACGAGAATAGAAGTACCAATTTTGATCGATATAGATCGGCTTACCAAACTCATAGCTATCGGGAATACCGATCATGTCACTGTCAATTTCTCCTATAGCGACACTGGTATCTTGGCTAGAATTGTAAAACAGCAATCCATTGACTGCCGGAATATCCAGCACCGACTCGCCCAAACTTACCTGCATTCCTCTATTGTTGGAGTACACCGCGAATTCAGCGTTGGCTGAAATCTGCTGCGCTGCAACAGAGCCTGTATTGTGGAGATTAGTCAGCAGCACAGTGCGCTGACTGGATATCATGTAGCTGGCTAATACAATACAGAGCAAAGTCAGCGGCAATAGCGATGTAATGAGCATTCGTGAGTGGATGCTGGAAAATTGCTGCTTTGCCGCCATCTACTTGCTCCCATCTAGCAAACGTTGACGATAAAACTGTTCAGTTTCTATCGGCACATCAAGACTTGCTGCTACGGAATAATTGAAGTGCATCGAATAGTACTTAGCCTCATAGGCGCGCCCAGTTTTATCCCTATTGACTGCATCATTGGCAATCCAATCAACCGTCTGCATAGCTACATTTTGTGGAGACGAATAGATGCCAGCAAGTGCTCCAGCCTCCACGTAAGTCCGTGAGAATGCGATTACCGGTACTTTGTGCCGATAACTGAGGTGCAGGATCCACTTCGCTGTTGCAATATTCATCAGACGACTGTCAGGCACTGGAATAAACACATCACTACTGCTTATCACCGGCTCGATCTTGGCAATAGGATTGTCTTTGGCACCCACTATGACAAAGTCTGATTCCATACCCGCATCTTCAATTGTGCCTGCCAGCTCCTCTTCGAGAATTGCCGAAGAAAGGCCCAACATGACTCCGGTCTTTTTACCCTTGGGCAAAAGGAGTTTTGCCAGAAGGATGCTGCGGCTGGTGGGCTGATCAATACAAATTGACGACACTTGGCTAGCAAATGCTTGATCGACAGACCCGAAATGTTGACTCGCCAAGGCGACAAATGAGCTGTCGGTGATAAGAGCACTAATAATCGGGGGGCCAAGCTTGGGTTGAAGAGCCCTGTATTGATATGCGCTGTCCGCCGCTGCAGTGCCAATGGTGACAACAAGGTCAGCAGAGGCAATCGATTTAAGGGCTGTCCGCTCAGGAGCTACAGTTTCCGAGACGAACTCAATCCTGTAGCTATATTTTTCCGGAAACTTAGCCTCTAACTCCTTTTGAACCGTTGTCAGCACATCCAAGTAATCGGTTGTCGGTTTGCTCACCAAAAAAAACACATCGGTGGTATCTGCCGTCACAGAGGTTCCATACATCATTGTCACGACAAAAAGCACGGGCATCGACCAACCTGATTTTGGCCGTCTCCCACGATATGTCTTATTCTGTGACAAAGTACTTCTCATAAGTGACTCAAAAATCCACTGTAATCGACAGTTATCCCAATTCAAAAATCGATACCCTATAAAGGAAAAACTTAAGGCATTGATACCTTCAAACCCAAAACATATTGGGTGTCAAATTGGTTGTAATTATAGAATTCCCTATAGGGTTCACCGACATTTTGCACGAGGAGTGACAGATCGATATTCGAGTTAATAATAGTCCAGCGTCTACTGGCCTTGAGATCGATTCGCGTGTGGCTTCCCACGTTAGAACCCCGATAATGCTTAGTCGCCGAACGATAAGAAGCCATGGAGCTCAAGGTGATACCCCGATCAAAGCCATAGCTGACAAGAAAGCCAGCGCCATGCTTAAGGCTATGGATTCCCAGTTCGCGAATTTCTAGTTCTGGGGGAGATGTGTGTATGGTCTCACCGTCGATATCCGAATAGCTGTAATGGGTTCGTAACAAGAAACGATCGTTGGGCCGATACTGGGTCTGAATCTCAAATCCATTGACATTAAATGTGTCGGTATTATCGCGAATATTAACAAAATTATCGAAGTCGGGATAACCAGAGCGACGCTCATTGATAACGTCTGTTAACTGTTCGCGAAAGAGCCTCACATCAAAACTCAACTTGCGATCCAACAGATAACCTAGGTAGCCAACCTCGATACTTCTAAGCCGCTCATTGTTAATCTCGCCATCTGAGATAACGCTGGCATCAAGAATAATGTTTTCATTGTAGCGAACAAGCTGTTCTTGCTGGCTCTCTAAGAGGGTCGGCGATCGAAAGCTGCGGTTAAAGGCTACCCGCAGCGTATGCTCAGGATAGAGTTGATAATTACCCGCTACACGATAGGAAAAGTAGCTGTCGGCACTGTCCTTTTTCTCCAGCACCAACCCGCCGTTGAGAACCAATCTATCAGACTGGGTCAACTCAAGATTAGTGTAGACACGGTGCGATGTCTCACTCAGTGACTCAGGTCTGTCGAACAGCTCCTGTCCCTGAACCCGGTCATAGCGCACTGCAACCCCGGTTACCGCTCGTAGATTATCCAGGGGGTTGAGTATGGCGCGTAGCTCAACATCCCAGCGCTCGGATTCGAATCGATCAGTATCATCAATCACTAACTTGTCCGGTAGGCCAGGAAGTGGCCAGCTCGGTGAAGTATCGGGGATGCCCAGAGCATCAGAGAGAAGTAGCGGCGTTGTCTCATCGGTTAGATCCATATCATTGTGATATAGAAGCATTTGCAGCTCGCCACCACTGACCATCAAGCGGCTCCAATTAATATATTGGTATTTGTAGCGGACATTGCGCGGGAAATATTCCCGCTCGCCTATGCCTAAATTACTGTCACTGATCCCCGCCTGAAACTCAAAACTGTCGCTGGCATTTGGAGTCCACAGGCCCCTAAATGTGGCGCTGAAATTTTCCGAGCTATCATCGGCGCTAACCGGCTGCCCCAGATCAAAGGAATCATCAAAACCCTGGTTGCTGCGAAAGCTTAGAGTAGTACGGTGATTCACCGGCCCCAGAGCACCGGTATAAGCAAGGTTTGCATTGCGTATATTGTCACTGCCTAGCTGAGAATTCATCATCCAACCGCTATCAACTAAGGGCGATCGAGTGACAATATTTATCGATGCCAAGAAAGCATTGCTACCATCGGCCGAAGCATTGGCACCACGGACAATTTCAACATACTCAATATCATCCAATGTGACGCCAATAACTGACCAATCGACTGCTGAGAAAAGTGACTCATAAACCGAGCGGCCATCCACCTTAACCTCGAGACGCCGAGGATACTCATCGCCAAGAGCATGATAGGTAGTTCCCATCCTGCTGCCATCGACAAAATAGGTCTGAAATCCCGGCACCAAACGAAACAAATCTATTACACCCAGTGCAGTAGAGGCCTGAATAGTCTGGCGATCGATAATAGTCACTGACGCCGGTGTCTGAGCCGGAGTTTGATCCATATGAGTCGGACCTTTAACACGCGGGATTTCAACCAGAAAATCATCTTCGGTGAGTACAGCTTGAGCCGCAATTGCTGGCGGTTCTGCAGACAAAACATTGACTGCTACTGAGCCTAACAACGCCAACCAGGTAAGTCTTTTAGCCGCGCCGAGTAGAGCAGAGAACATATGAAGCCCTTTTTATTATTATTTAATTACTGGCGTCGGCATTTTCATCAAGGCCCAGCTTCTGGCCCAAAATACCTGCCTGAGTTCGATTGGCTAAACCTAGAGCGCGGAGCATGGCACTGACGTGAACTTTTACCGTGTTTTCCGATAGATCTAGATCTCGAGCGATCTGCTTATTTGACCGACCCTGAGTGATATGACGCAGGATATCCATCTGCCGCTTGGTCATCAGTCCAGCGATAATATCCACATCTGCTCCGGAATCGACCTCATCGATTACTTTGGCCACATCCGGCATGGCTTCACGCAGGGACATAGGTATGTACTTCTCACCTTTTAATGCGCGAGAAATAGCCTCAAACAAAGCGTCTTTGGGAGCAGATTTTGTAACAAACCCAATAGCGCCAAAATCCAAGCATTTACGGATATGGGCCGGATTTTCAGAAGCCGAGAGAACAATGACAGGAAGGTTGGGATAACTTTCACAAAGCATGGCGATAAAGTTAAAGCCACCCCCTGCCCCGGGCATAAATAAATCGACAATAACCAGATCGATGGTATCACGAGCGAGGATTGTTAACGCGGTATCACCGTGATCTGTGGTGGTGACATCAATGCCCTTGTACTCCTCGAGCAGTGTCGCCTTAAGTCCGACGCATACAAACGCGTGGTCATCAACTATCAGAACGTGCATGTTTTAATTCCTTGTCTTCACGTCCCTGCGAATTTGACTTTAGCTATTCCCTAGCCGAGCCTGCATATAATACCTAATCAGCACACAAATAACCTTAATTTATTCATTTGCGAATATATTCCTCAATGTAGGCGGGGATTCAAGAGCAATCCCTTATGGCAATGCGATTTTCATTGACACTACAATTCACTCAAGGCGAGGGATATTTGTGCCTGCAGCGAAGCATCAGATGATGCCAAGTCTCTAGCTCGCAGCAATGATTTCTTGGCTTCATCCTGACGCCCTAATCGGCTTAATCCGACACCATGATGATAGTGAAAAACCGCTATTGCTGGCGCAACTTCGATCACCTTTCCTCTCTAATCCTTCAGTTTAGTGTAGACCTTATTGCTCCCTTGAGAAGCGGCCGGTCCCCGGTCAATTATTAGTAAGCATTTTTGTTCAGAAACCCACCAAAGGCAGTCATCACAATCAATTTAATATCCAGCCACAGAGACCAACTGCGGATATATTCGAGATCATATTTGGTCCGCCCTTCCATCTTTGCCAGTGTGTCCGTCTCGCCGCGGTAACCCTTGATCTGGGCCAGACCGGTAATGCCGGGTTTGACTTTGTGACGGAGCATGTAGCCATGAATTGCGGTGCGGTAGAACTCGTTGTGAATAATCGCATGAGGTCGCGGTCCCACGATGGACATGGTGCCGCTGATAACATTTAGAAACTGGGGCAATTCATCCACTGAGGTCCTGCGCAAGAACCCGCCGAACGGGGTAATGCGGCTGTCGCCTTTGGATGCCTGAACAAGGTTTTTATCTCCCGCATCCATAACGGTCATGGTTCTAAATTTCCAAACGGTTATGGGTTCGCCGCCAATGCCATAACGCTGCTGCCGAAAGAGCACCGGCCCCTTGGAGGTCAGCTTTATGCCGAGGGCAATCAGTAACATGGGAATAACAATCAGCCCCAAGATCATGCTCCCGGCAACCAAATCAAGGGAGCGTTTAGCAAAATTATCCAGACCAGTATGGGGTGACTCAAAGACACTAATTGCCGGCATCCCCTGAATGTCGAGCCAACTGGCGGTGAGCAGATCAAAGCTAAATAGATCGAGCATCATGAAGGCAGAGACGGTGGTGTCGGCCAATTCATTAAGCAGCAGCTTGATGCGTTGTTCGGCGGCCAGGGGCAGGGTAATAAAGATGGTGTCTATCTTACCGGCCTTGGCCTGTTGAATAAGTTCTTAGGAGCCACCTTTAATAAGGCTTGAGTCGGATATAAAGCGACGAGTGCCATTGGTTTTGCGATCATCAAAATAACCGACAAAATTGTATCCGGACCAGGGCATATGTTGAATGCGACCCTCGAGACCAGCGCCCAACTCAGTGGCGCCATAGATAGCTACCGATTGAGCACGCACCCCAGTATCGCGAAACAGGCGCAAGACCATTCGCAAGATGGAGTGCCAAGAGATAAGTTCTGTGGGTGTCAGTACAAACCAATAAAAGACCATCTCGCGGTTGTACAGATCGGAGGGGTGGAAGATCACATCGACTAAAACAAGAACAAAAACAATCGTCAGCCAATTGCTGCCTACGCCAATCACCTCGGCGCGAAGACTGATATCCCGCCATGACTTACTGTGACTGGACTCAGAGAGAAAGCTAAATAGCACAATGGCGATCAACAGCAACCAGCTGTAAAGCGGCACCCAACTGAGTTTTAGTACCGACACTAAAGCCACCAGAGTGCAGCCTATAATCGCCGCGTCAATAAGGCGAGAAAAGGCGTTAATCTTGGCGTCGTGGCGACGTACCATCCTTGATAATTGATCGGCCATAAGATAAAACTGACTCTAAATGATTATTTCCTGAACTGGAGTGTACGCCACCGGCAGGTTGTGTCGATTGCGTAACACTCAAATTGTGAATCAGTTATCTTTTTATTTGGAGCACAACTACTGCTTTGATGATTTTCGAAGACCAGCCAAACCTAACAAGCCAGATAAGAATAACCAAGCCGCTGCGGGGAGTGGTGCTTCAGCTACAGCCCATTCAGTGTAGTGGGACACATCGTGATCACCGCCCACGATGACCTCTACCGTTTCACCTGGACTTCCATCGCCATCAACCAGATATAACCAGACTAAGGTTGAGGCTTTAATGGTCAAATAACCGGAAAAATCAGCGGCAATATTAAACGACTTACCGCTAAAACCATTCTCAGTTTTGTCACCGGCTAGACTGGGAATTACGACTCCTTCAAAGGCCAACATATTGAGCATATCCGGATCTGCGTGATCCTGTGCTGTGCCGACATTGCCGTTCGCGCCATAAAACTGGTTGGCACTAATATCGCTGATATCACCAGCTGAAATTGAGCCTCCGCAAGCATTGGCACAGAATAGCTGATCGGCCACGCCATTATCTGCGGCATCAGCATCTACGCCGTCTGGACTCCATATTGCCAGCAGGTCAACGCTGCCAGCATGGGCGGTATTTAGCGATAATAACCCTGCAAAAGGGTCGCTAGTAGTGTTATTTTCATGATGTCTTCCTTGGAGGTCTCTCCCTAGGATTCACAAAACATCTCGGAGAATTTCTGTGAATTATTTTTATGATAAATGTGAAATTGTTCACATTTTTAAGTAGTAAGTTAAAAGATAGACTATGGCGATGCGCTGTCAAGCTAGGAGTCAGAAAGACGATGGACTGATAGACGGATAATTTGTGGAGGGATTATTTTTAGAGATTAAAAAAGGCGGCCCTTTCGGAGCCGCCTTTGCGCAATAAATACTGCTTTGAAGCCAGCATCTATCGATTGAGCTTTTCTTTGATACGTGCAGATCGACCTGAACGCTCACGCAGATAGTAGAGCTTGGCGCGACGTACTGCACCGCGACGCTTAACTTCAATACTATCAACCAGCGGGCTGTATGTCTGGAAGGTACGCTCAACACCAATACCGTTGGAGATTTTACGAACGGTAAAGGCAGAGTTCAGCTGACGGTTACGCTTGGCTAATACTACGCCTTCGAATGCCTGCAGACGCTCGCGAGTGCCCTCTTTTACTTTAACCTGTACAACAACGGTATCACCGGGGCTGAAATCAGGAATTTCTTTGCTCATCTGCTCTTTTTCAAGCGCAGCAATTATCGATACTTTGTTAGTCATTTCTTGCTCCTCAATTTTCATTGGTTGGTGGCATGCCACCTGTTTTAGAGCTCTGTACAGAGAGGATGGTCACGATCCTTTGCCATCATCTGCCAGCGCAGCACTCATTTCCTTGAGTAGAGCCTGTTGCTCAGGGTTGAGCTCGAGGCGGTCCAGTAAATCGGGTCTTCGCTGCTGGGTTCGCACTAGTGCTTGCTGCAAACGCCAACGTCTAATTTTTTCATGGTTACCGGACAACAGCACTTCCGGTACTTCTTGTCCCTGATAGTCCTCTGGCCGCGTATAGTGCGGGCAGTCTAATAAGCCTTCGGCAAACGAGTCCTGGTCAGCGGAGTCCTTGTGCCCTAGAGCTCCTGGTATTTGACGGATCAACGCATCCATTAACACCATGGCAGGTAGTTCACCACCGCTGAGTACGTAGTCCCCTATGGACCACTCCTCATCTACCTCTTGCTCTATCAGCCGCTCGTCAATTCCTTCGTAGCGGCCAGCAATCAATATCAGTGACTGCTGTGTAGCAAATTTGTTTACTGCGCCCTGATTAAGGACCTGTCCCTGGGGCGATAGATACACCACTTTGGCGTCATCACCAGCCCACTGCTCAGCAGCAGTTATTGCCCTGCGAAGGGGCTCTACCATCATCACCATGCCAGGGCCGCCGCCGTAAGGGCGTGCGTCGACTGTCTGATGACGGTCTTCAGTAAAGTCTCTTGGATTGAAGCTTTGACACTCCAACAAGCCATTCTTTACTGCGCGTCCGCTAATACCATATTCGGTCAGCGAACTGAACATTTCCGGGAACAGGGTAATCAGTGCGATTTTCATGTGCCTGTTCCTCTACTACTGCTCTTTTTGAAACACTTAATTATCGCGTCTCTAAAAAGCCGGATCCCAGATAACATCGATCCTTTCGTCCGCCATGCTAATACTGGTGACAAATTGATCAACGTAGGGGATTAATCTTTCTTCCCGATCGATACTCTCGGCATCGCCTTTAATCACTAACACATCGTTGGCGCCGGTTTCGAGAAGCGACTTAACTGTGCCAAGGCGAACCTGCTCACCTTCGTAGTGACTTACCACTGATAGCCCTTCGAGCTGATGCCAGTAATAATCATCACTTTTCAGCTCAGGCAGCTTATCTTTCTCAACCAGAATGTCGTTACCACACCAGGTCTGCGCTATATCGCGATCATCGATACCAGCAATGTGCGCAACCAAGCTCTCGCCGTGCCTACGCCAATCGTCGATCTGTATCGGTTTTACGCCGGAAGCTGTCTCTATCAACCATGGCTGATAGGAGCAGAGTGTCTCGACCTGTTCGGTGTAGGCATGGACTTTCACCCAGCCACGCACACCGAATACAGCTGTTATACGACCAATAACTAGAGTTTCCATCAATTATGATCTCCAGTTGTGTGGCAACAGATGCGGGTAGATCAGGCAGCTACTGCTTGAGCCTTGGCAGCTTCTTTAATCAACGACTTAACGCGATCACTGACCTGTGCACCCTGGCCCTGCCAGTAGGTAACGCGGTCAAGGTCTAAACGCAGACGCTCTTCAGCACCGCGAGCAACCGGGTTAAAGAAGCCGATACGCTCGATGTAGCGTGCGTCACGCGCATTGCGTGAGTCGGATACTGTGATGTGATAAAACGGGCGTTTCTTAGCGCCACCACGTGCCAATCTAATTGTGACCATGTACAAAAATCCTGTATTCAAACTGGCACAATCGCCAGAGTTGATGCTTTTAAAAGGGCCGCGCAGCATTGGGCGCAGCTCCCCGAAAGGCGCGGTATCTTACGCCATAAGAGAGTAAAAGGAAACACCTTTAAACAGTAAACTAAGGAGGCTGAAAATTGACCCTTGCGGCCAGTCAGCGACTGGCTATCAGCACCATTTAACGGCGTGGAAAACCACCTGGAGGCAGTCCCCCTATTGGCGGCATAGAACCACCGGGGCCACCCATCCCGCCTCCCATAGCACCACCGAGGCCGCGCATCATATTTTGCATGCCCTTGCCCTTCATTTTCTTCATCATCTTACCCATCTGCTTGTGTTGTTTGAGCAGACGATTGAGATCCTGAATAGTGGTGCCGGAGCCAACCGTAATGCGGCGTTTGCGTGAGCCGTTCAAAATATCGGGGTTGCGGCGTTCTTTTGGCGTCATAGAGCTGATAATCGCATCCATCTGATCAAACTGACTGGTGACATTTTGCTGCTGTGCCATCTGCGCCATATTGCCCATACCCGGGAGCTTGTCCATCAAACCGGCCATGCCACCCATATTGTTCATCTGCTGCAGCTGGTCACGCAGGTCTTCGAGATCGAAGCCCTTGCCTTTGGAGATTTTTTTCGCCAGCTTTTCGGCTTTCTTTTTATCAACCTTGCGCTCAACATCTTCGATCAGCGACATCACATCGCCCATACCGAGGATGCGCGAGGCAATACGTTCGGGATGGAAGGGCTCTAGGGCATCGGTCTTTTCACCAACACCGAGGAATTTAATAGGCTTGCCGGTGATATGTCGCACCGACAGAGCTGCACCGCCGCGAGCATCGCCGTCAACCTTGGTCAAGATAACGCCGGTCAGTGGCAGTGCTTCATTAAAGGCTTTGGCGGTATTCACCGCATCCTGACCGATCATGGCATCGATCACAAACAGAGTTTCGACCGGATTGGCGGCGGCGTGGACCTGCTTAATTTCACCCATCATTTCGTCGTCGACATGCAATCGACCGGCGGTATCAACAATTAGTACATCGACGAATTTCTTCTTCGCACTATCAATCGCCGCTTTGACGATGGCCACCGGCTTTTGATTGATATCGCTGGGGAAAAATTCCGCCCCCACTTCTGCGGCGAGAGTCTGAAGCTGTTCAATGGCCGCGGGACGATAGACATCCGCAGACACCACCATGACCTTTTTCTTCTCGCGCTCACTCAGATAGCGGGACAGTTTCGCAACAGAGGTGGTCTTACCCGCACCCTGCAAGCCCGCCATCAAGATAATTGCCGGCGGTTGCGCCGCTAGATTGAGGCTTTCAATGTGCTCGCCCATAACCTTTTCAAGCTCGGCTTGGACAATCTTTAAGAACTGCTGGCCGGGATTAAGGCTACGGTTAACCTCCTGACCTACAGCACGCAGCTTGACCTGCTCGATAAAATCTTTGACCACAGGCAGGGCGACATCCGCCTCCAGCAGCGCCATGCGCACTTCGCGCAGGGTATCCTGAATATTGGCTTCACTGAGACTGGCTTTGCCGGAGATTTTTTTAAGACTATCCGAGAGCCTATCACTGAGATTTTCAAACATTGCCATAAGACTAATTTCCGACTTTTTATAGATGCGCAACATTATAGCAATTAATTGCCGCAACTCTTCACCCCGCTGCCTGAATATGACACACTCTGTCGAAATTAATTGCGACTTCGATGTAATGACCAGCCTCTCTGCCAGTGCAGCTATCGCGGTATACCTTTTGGCTTTTAGCTATCAGGTTCTGCAGCTGCGCAAACAAATTTATACTCCGACTACCGCGCTTCAGGTTGCTGGGGTATTGGCGGTGCTGTTACACAGCCAGGCAGTGGCTAACTTTCTCTTTAGTTCGGAGGGTCTGGATCTCAGTCTGTTAAAGATTTTTGCGCTGATCTCACTGGTTATTAATGTAGTGGTGTTTCTAAGTGGGCTAAAGAAGCCTCTCCACAGCCTTAATCTGTTTCTGTTTCCCATTTCGGTCATCACCATTGCAGCGGCGATGGCTAGTTCAAGCACCAAAATTGCCATTTTGCTGGCGCCGAGTATGCAACTGCATGTACTGATCTCAATTCTGGCCTATAGCCTGCTCGCTGTGGCAGCCCTACAAGCGGCTCTTATGGGCTACCAGAACTGGCAGTTAAAACATAAGCATCAAAATATATTGATGCGCACCTTTCCGCCGCTACAGAGCATGGAGGCCCTGCTGTTTGAACTGATTTGGGCTGGGGAGTTAATGCTCACCCTATCCCTGCTGAGTGGCTTTATCTTCTATGAAGATTTTTTCGCTCAAAAGCTTATGCACAAGGTGGTATTTAGCGTAGTGGCCTGGGTTTTCTTTGGTCTGCTGCTGTGGGGACGACAGGTACAGGGATGGCGTGGCAAAACCGCGATTCGCTGGACCTGGGCCGGCTTTGGCGCAATTGTTTTGGGCTATGTGGGTAGCAAAGTGGTGCTCGAATTCCTGCTGGTTTAAGCCTCCGCTGTTAACCCTGCCAGCCTGCTTGGTAAATCTCTATTGCCAAAAGCAAAAAACTACTTCAACATGATCGACCCGTTTATTAAAGGCTTCTAATTCTTGGACGTTTCCGAATCGTCGATGCTGTGGCTAGCACTCTTCATACTGCTTCTTCTCTCTGCATTTTTCTCCGGCTCTGAAACCGGCATGATGTCACTCAATCGCTATAGACTGAGGCATCAACGTAAGAAGAGTGCCGGTGCTCGCCGGGCAGCTAAATTACTCGCCACCCCCGACCGTCTGATCGGGCTTATTTTGGTTGGCAATAATGCGGTTAATATTCTTGCGGCCATTATCGCTAATGCACTGGCGATTATTTATGTGGGTGAGGCTGCTGCACCCTGGGTGGCCACGGCAACTCTGACCATTCTGGTGTTAGTCTTTTCTGAAGTCACACCCAAGACCATCGCGGCACAGTATCCAGAGTGGTTTGCCTTTAAAGCCAGCCATATCATTAAACCGCTGCTAACGATTTTCTGGCCGCTGGTGTGGGCGATCAACAAGCTCACCAACGGTCTGGTCAAGCTGCTCGGTTTCGACCCCAATTCGTCACGGGACGATGGCCTTGATACCGAGGAGTTGCGCTCGGTAGTCGATCTCTCCGGGCATAAAATGTCCGATAGCCACCAGGGCATGCTGAAGGGCATCTTGGATCTCGAGAATGTCACGGTCGAGGATATTATGATTCCTCGCAATGAGATCAACGGATTAGATATCGAGGATGATCCAGACGTCTTGATGGCAAAATTCTTTAAGTCTGAATATACCCGACTGCCGATCTACGATGGTGATATCAACAATATTATTGGCATCTTCCATATCCGTAAGGCCAATCACTTGGCACGGGCAGAACAGGTCACTCACAGTGCGATTAAACGCTTTGCCGAAGAACCCTATTTTATTCCCGAAAGTACCACTCTGACCACACAGCTTTTGAACTTCAAGAAGACTCACAACCGCTTTGCCGTGGTTGTGGATGAGTACGGCGATGTTAAGGGTTTGGTAACACTGGAAGATATTCTCGAAGAGATTGTTGGCGACTTCACTACCAATACCGCAGATGAGGCGGATGAGATCTTGGATCGCGGCGATGGCAGCTATCTGATTGATGGTGTAGCCACCGTTCGTGAAATCAATAAGGCTACTGGCTGGAGCCTTTCCACAGACGGTCCTAAGACTCTAAATGGCGTAGCCCTCGAGCAGTTAGAGAGCATTCCCGATGGCAATGTCAGCTTTATGGTTGACGGCTACCGATTTGAAACGGAAGAGATCAACGGCACCATGGTCAAGAAAATCGCCGTGACGCCAATGAAGAAAAAGCCGGCAGAAACCGACGTCTAACCTTTTCGGTGATCGAGATATCAAAAAGGATTTGAGGCGTTAGGCTCTAGATAGAGAATTTATAAATCTATAAGTCTTTATATCTAAATAAAGCCTAGTAAAACGGATTGACCTTGCGGTTGCGCTCGCCGCAGGCAATTATCACATCCCGGCGCTGGTCATTATTAAGCACCGACCAGGTCCGAATTTCTTCCGATGTTCTAAAACAGCCGGCACAGAGGTTGTCATCATTGAGCATGCACACCGAATTACAGGGTGACTTTACTGGTTTATCGGCCATTAGCGCTCAACCTCAACAAGCTCGTGCAACATCAGCTTGCCTTCATGGACATAACTTGCCGCCGAGCCAAGTAACGTGGCCCGAGACTGCTCATCCAACTGGCGAATAACTTTTCCTGGGGAACCCACAACCAATGAGCCATCGGGAATCACACTGCCCGCTTTTACCAAGGTGTTGGCACCAATAATACAGTCGCTGCCAACTTTTGCGCCATCGAGTATTACCGCATTGATGCCGATGAGGGTCCGATCACCTACTTCAGCACAGTGAATCATTGCATTGTGGCCGACAGTGACATCTTCACCGATGGTCAGTGGCTGACCCGGATCACAGTGCAGCACCGCGCCATCCTGAATATTGCTCCGTGCACCCACTTCAATATGATCACAGTCGCCGCGAATTACGGCATTAAACCAGACACTCGACTGCTCTTTGAGTGTCACCTGGCCTATAACGTCTGCGCTCTGGGCGACAAATACACTGCTATCAATAACCGGACTCTGGTCGCCAATTCGATAAATCATTACTGTTCTCTCTGTTTCAACTCAGTTGCCTTCTCTAACTCAGCTCTCTGGCGCATTTCTTCTATGCGCTCATGGCTCGGATAGTTAAGGTGGATATTCGCATCCAGGGTGGCATTTAACATATCGGTCAACACCTTTAAGGTAAAGCCCCATATTTTATAGCCGTTATACGACAGAAAGGGAAAACTAAGTGCACCCTGTTCGGTTTTCATCTCGAAATAATCATAATCATCGATATTCATAAAGTGGCGCAGCGGGACATCAAATAATGCGCCAATTTCACCTGGGTCCGCGACTAGATCTAGCGAGCTATCAACCAGCCCCACAAAAGGCGTGACATTGAGACTGCGGCGCTTGGGTGTCGCCACGGGGAGCGTGGCGATGGACTCCACTAGACTGGGTAACAGACCTATCTCTTCATGGGCCTCGCGCAAGGCGGTATGCAGCAGATCAGTGTCAGTCTCATCCCACATGCCCCCGGGGAAGGCTACCTCACCGGCATGATTATTGAGATGGAATGCGCGCTGAGTCAAAATAACCTGGGGGTCTTCATTGTCACCGTGGAGGGCAACCAGAACTGCAGCCGTTGAGCCTCGCTCTTGCGGGCTAGGCTGATGACGTTGTAGTGGAAAGTTTTTTAAACGATTTTTAATGGTTTCTAACATTTGTGCATTATACTCGGCTATCGCCTTTTTCTGAGAATTTCATGAACTTTTGTTCCAATTGCGGAAAGTCCGTTATCAAGCAAATCCCCGAGGGGGATAATCGTGAACGCCACGTGTGCGAATACTGCGTCACTATTCATTACGAAAACCCCAAGGTCATTGCCGGAGTATTGCCTGCTTATGGTGACCAAGTTTTACTCTGCCGCAGAGCCATTGAGCCACGCCACGGCTTTTGGACGCTGCCCGCCGGTTTTTTGGAAAATGGTGAGTCCTCTTTAACTGGGGCACTGCGCGAGTGCGAAGAAGAGGCCAATGCTCAGGTTGTGGAGCCCAGCCTTTACGCGCTGTTCGATATCCCCCAGATTAATCAGGTCTATGTGTTTTATCGCGCCAGACTCGCCGAACCCAAGTTCAACGCCACCTTTGAATCCTCAGAGGTAGCGCTGTTTGATGAAGCAGATATCCCCTGGGGAGAACTGGCCTTTCCGGTTGTTGAACTCGCCCTGCACCATTTCTTTAATGATCGTGCCAAGGGTGAATATATTATCCGCCATGACGAGATTCGTCGCCCGTGGAAAAGCTTGAGATCATAATAGTAGAGGTTTGTGGTTTAAGCCTCGACTAAAGCACCAACCGCAGACCAATAAACAGGCCATCAAATTCAGCATCGGACTGCAGCTCGTCCTGATCCTCGATTTCAATCAGCATTGAGCGATAACCAATACTGAGCCCTACCTCAAGAGTGGGCGCAATATCAAAGTCATAATTGAGCTCTGCACTCCAATCGATCAAGTGAAAGTCACTGACATTAATCCAATTGCCGCTAACTGCAGCAGTTAGCCCAGTGAATGGCATATCGATTCCAGCTCGGCCATAGAGCATCGGGATCACCGCATCTAACTCCACTCGCTCTTGCTCCGTTGAACCGATCAGACTGGCTTCGCCATCAAATAGTCGCGCCGTTAAGCCCAGATCTAGATCGACAATATTGTCTAGAATTTCATAGTAAAAAGTAACTTCGGTATGACTGAGATCGAGATCCGCTGCCACGGCTTGATCCACTGGAAATACCACTTCGTCAAGACGAGTTCCCGCGGGTACTACACCCTGCCCGGCCCATTCTAATTCGGTGCGCACAAGCCGCAGATTGGGCAACAGGGGTATTGGATGCTCAAGGGCGATATAAATATAGTTGCTGTTTTCTTCTTCAAAGTTAAGCGTATTTTCAAGACTGATATTGGTGTTACCTAGGGTGCCACCGGGGCCCGACTGCCAGATACCTAAGCCGGCGGAGAGACCGGCAATATCAGCAGTAGCGATAACAGGGGTTGCGATTAATGTGGCCAGTAGGCCGAGGCGAAATAGACTCATAGGGCAAAATCCTTTTTTATAGATTGTAGATAACGAAAGCGTGGGTGAGACGCGAGCGAATTGTAGTCGCTGCAGCGATCAAATTATCGCGATCAAGACACAAAAACCGATTCGAGAATAGTTTCCAAGGGACTAAAAATCTAACAAACAAAAACGCCGCTGACTGCCATTTAGTGGCTAGTCTGCGGCGTAATCGCTGACAACTGTGCTGAGGGTTAAGCTTCTGCTGCAGGTGTCGCCTCATCCATAAGGGGCTTTAACTCACCCTTGCCGTGCATCTCAGTAATAATGTCACAGCCGCCGATCAGTTCACCCTTGACCCACAACTGAGGAAAGGTGGGCCAGTTGCCATAGGTTGGCAGATTGGCGCGGATTTCAGGATTGGAGAGAATATCTACGTAAGCAAAGCGCTGCCCGCACTCCATTAGCGCCTGTACTGTTCGAGCCGAAAAGCCACACTGGGGCTGGTTGGGCGAGCCTTTCATATAGAGAATAATTGCATTGTTCTCTACCTGTTCACGAATGGTTTCCATAATGTCCATAGAGAAAAATCCTCTGAAATTAGTAGTTGGTCTGAATTTAAGCGGCATTTTACCTGTTTACTCTCACCGACAACACCGCGCAAACGAATTTATTTAGACCTAAATTCTCACCTCTTATCCAGTTTTGAGAAAGCTTAGATTAAATGCAAATGAGAATGATTTGCATTTGCGTTTAGATCTCATTATAGTGGCACCTGATTTAACCCATGACCCACTCGCAAACGTATCTCTTGGTGGAAAAAGCGCGACCAGTCATATTTTAAGTAACCATTCGCAAGGAAAAAAGACATGAAGAAGCAACTTCTCGCCGCCATTATCGGCTTGAATATCACTGCCGTGGCACAGGCAGCAACTCCTAGCTTGGAGGAAATGTGGCAACTTATTCAGCAGCAGCAGGGCGAGATCGCCACTCTGAAAGAGCAACTGCGCAACAATGATGCACGGATTCAAGAAACCGAAGTGATTGCCGAAGCGACTATTAGCGCCGTGGAACAGATCTCAATGGCTCCCAGCGCAAGCGCCAAGACGACTTTCGGCGGTTATGGCGAACTGCACTACAACAGCCTAGATCGTGATGATTCTGCAGCGGGCAAAGACAAAGACGCAATGGATTTTCACCGTTTCGTGATGTTTACCGGCCACCAATTCTCAGATGATATTCGCTTCTTTTCCGAGCTAGAAGTAGAACACAGCATTGCCGGCGAAAGTAAGCCCGGTGAAGTTGAGCTGGAGCAGGCATATATCGAGTGGGATTACTCCGCTCAGCACAGCCTCAAAGCGGGCCTGTTCCTGCTGCCTATTGGCATCATTAACGAGACTCATGAACCCAATACCTTTTATGGCACAGAGCGCAACAATGTTGAAAAGAACATTGTTCCCGCGACCTGGTGGGAGGGTGGCGCACTCTTGCACGGTGAGATCAGTGAAGGATTCTCCTACGATGTCGCCGTACACTCCGGCCTTTTCCTAGATGCTGGTGAGTACAAGCCCCGCGATGGTCGACAAAAAGTCGGCAAGGCTAAAGCCGATGATATGGCCTTTACCGGTCGGTTAAAATACACCGCCATTCCGGGACTCGAAATTGCCGCTTCCGTGCAGGTACAGCAAGATCTTCATCAGGGTGAAGGTGAAGCCATTGGCGGCACATTGTTTGAGACTCACGTTGCTTGGCAGCGAGATGATTTCCAACTCCGTGCGCTCTATGCCGAGTGGGACTTTGATAGCGCGATTAACAATGTTGTGGCAGGCGCAGATGAGCAGACTGGTTTTTATATCGAGCCCAGCTACCGTATTGGCGACAAGGTCGGTGTGTTTGCTCGTTACAGTGAATACGACAACCTTGCGGGCAGCGCAACTGACACCGCTGTTGAGCAATTCGATATAGGTCTAAACTACTGGCTGCACCCCAATGTAGTCTTTAAAATGGACTACCAAAACCAAGATACTCCCAGTGATACTGGCTACGATGGTATCAATATAGGAGTTGGTTATTCCTTCTAATGGCATTAGCTTAAATGTGTAACAAGCTCTACAGAGCCGCTTTGGCAGTAGCCTCAGCGGCCCTTATCGCAATCACCTCCTTGGCCTCATTTTCCGTGAGTGCCAAGGGGGTTTTTCAGTCTGGGCCAGATTTTGTTGCCGAGGTGTTTGCTCCACAACAGGCAGTTGCCAAAGTGCTTTGGCTAACACCAGAAATTCGCGCTCAGGCCGCTGCTATAGTTGACCATCCGGTGCGCGGATTGCGTATACGCTATCACCAGAGCGAAAGTAAAAGCGCTTGGATTCTTGAAGAAATTGGCAAGGAGATGCCAATCACTATTGGCGTGGTGGTTGAAGACAATATTATTCAGCAGGTGAAAATTCTCGCCTACCGCGAGAGCCGTGGTGGCGAAGTGCGCTACCCCGCCTATACCAAGCAATACCTCGGCGCCTTTCTGAAAGACAATTATCGGTTGAGTCAGAATATTGACGGCATTACCGGCGCCACACTGTCGGTATGGGCGGTTAATAAGGTCGCGGCACTGGCTTTGTACTATCATGCCCAAGCGAACCAAAACACTGACGCTCACTCGCCCTAATAAACCAAAGAAGTCATGCAAAATAAGACCAACCTGAACAACCAATCCGTCAATGGGATTAAAACCAATATGATCTGGCATCGCCGTCTTGGCCTGTCGACATTTGTGGTATTAATTTTTCTCGCCATAAGTGGCTTTGCGCTCAATCACTCACCGGGACTCAAGCTCAATCAAATTAGCCTGTCTAGCAACTGGCTGCTGTCCTGGTATGGCCTTGAACTGCCTGCAACTGAAGCGTTTAATCTTGGTGAGAGCTGGATTTATCAGGATGGCGACAAAACCCTCTGGGTTGATGGTAAAAGTGTCGCCCCCTGTACTGCCCCGCTTTTCGCCGCGGCCGAGACCGCGGATATGCTGTTTGCTCTCTGTGCCGATGGCTTATTACTCCTTACCACTGAGGGGCAATTTGTCGAACGATTTAGTACAGTTGATGGCTTGCCAGCCAATAGCTCAGGTCTGACAGTGCTGGACAACCGTATCTATCTGACCGTGGGCTTGATCGCTACAGAGTTCAATCCCAGCAGCTTTGAACTAACCGCCACTGATGTAGCCCCTGAGACCCTGACAGGCAGCCAAAAGGCTTTGCTGCCACTGCCTAAGCCACTGCAAAAAAGCCTTAGACAGCAGTCAGTTGGAGCCAGCATTTCACTGGAGACCCTGATTCTCGATCTTCACAGTGGGCGCTTTTTTGGACAGTTTGGCGTGTTGTTTGTCGACCTTATCGGCTTGCTGGTGTGTATTCTTTCAATCACTGGCTTGGCGACTTGGATCAAGCGCCGCTAAAAGACAGTAATACAGCGTTGCCAGCTTAAATAAACCGCGCTACTATTTAGTTCTGACAAGAGTAAATACCTTACTCGAAAGACAATCCCAACAAATACAGTATCAATCAGGGGCAGCATAGCTGCCTTTTTTTGTTATTTTGAAATATGCAAAGGATGCAACAGAGACAATGACCGATCAGGCACTGATGAATACCTATGGCACTCGAGCCGCCACCCTTGTTAAAGGCGAGGGCGCCTGGCTGTGGGACGCGGATGGCAATCGCTATCTGGATGCCCTCTCGGGTATCGCCGTATGTGGTCTCGGCCACTCTCACCCTGCCGTGGCCAAGGCTGTCTCTGAACAAGCAACGACCCTGACCCATTGCTCTAACTTTTTCACTATTCCAAACCAGGAGCTATTGGCGGAAAAATTATGTACCGCCTCTGGTATGGACAACGTGTTTTTTGGTAATTCTGGTGCTGAGGCCAATGAAGCCGCGATCAAAATTGCCCGCCTTCACGGCCATAAAAAAGGCATCAAACTGCCTACCGTTCTGGTGATGGACAATGCATTTCACGGCCGTACTCTCGCAACCTTGAGCGCTTCCGGTGGCCGCAGAGTGCAGGCTGGCTTTGAACCTCTAGTTCGAGGCTTTGCCCGCGCGGTATTTGACGATATGCAATCCCTTACGACTGTGGCCGATAATAACTCCAGTATCTGCGCCCTGTTTGTCGAACCCATTCAGGGTGAAGGGGGTATTCGCATGGCCAGTGCAGAATATCTGCAGCAGCTACGTGAATTTTGTGACCAACGCGGCTGGCTGTTAATGCTCGATGAAGTGCAGACCGGCAATGGCCGTACCGGAAAATATTTTTATTATCAGCACAGCGGCATTGTGCCCGACGTGGTTACCACCTCCAAAGGTCTAGGCAATGGGGTTCCCATTGGTGCCTGTCTGGCCCATGGCGAAGCTGCAGAGCTTATGAAGCCCGGCAACCATGGTTCAACCTTTGGCGGCAACCCACTGGCCTGTGCCGCGGCACTGGCTACTATTACGACTCTGCAAGATGAAAATCTTAGCGCCAGAGCCGAAGCATTAGGCGACCGCATTATGGCTGGCTTCAGAACTGCACTAGCCGGAGTGGAACATGTTGTTGATGTTCGCGGTAAAGGCTGCATGATGGGTATCGAACTTAACAAACCCTGCAAATCCCTATTTCCTGCGGCTTTGGCAGCGGGTTTAATTATTAATGTTACAGCGGACTCGGTGATTCGATTATTGCCGTCATTTATTATGACTGACGATGAAGCCGATCAGGTGGTGGCGATTCTTGCACCCCTTATCAAAGACTTTACACAGGACTAACCGATTATGGCTATTAGACATTTTCTCTCTTTGCGCGACCTGAGCCCTGAAGAACTATGCCAGGTCATCGACCTAGCCATTGAAATGAAAGCAGCCAAACGTGAAGGCCTCCAAAAACCTATTTTTAAGGGCAAAGTGCTGGGTATGATTTTTGAGAAGTCATCCACCCGAACTCGCGTTTCGTTTGAAGCCGGTATGGCCCAACTGGGCGGCGATGCGATATTTCTGTCATCCAATGACACGCAGCTTGGCCGTGGCGAACCTGTTGAAGACTCTGCTCGCGTGATCTCGCGCATGGTGGATATTGTTATGATCCGAACCCATGGTCAGGAGATCGTCGAACGTTTTGCGGCAAATTCGAAAGTACCAGTGATCAATGCACTGACCAATGAATATCACCCCTGCCAGTTATTGGCCGATGTGCAAACCTTTGTCGAGCATCGCGGTTCTATCCAAGGCAAAACAGTTGCTTGGATTGGCGATGGCAACAATATGTGTAGCTCGTGGATCAATGCAGCTATTCAGTTTGATTTTAAATTACAGATCGCCACGCCAGTTGGCTATGAACCCAATGCCGCCCTCGTGGCAGAGGCGGGTAATCGTCTCAGCGTCTCAAATGATCCTGTAGCAGCCGCGACTGGTGCCGACTTGGTGACTACAGATGTATTTGCCTCAATGGGGCAAGAAGCCGAGCAGGAAGAGCGCCTCGAGCACTTTGCTGGCTTTCAAGTGAATCATGCGCTGATGGCTCACGCCGCAGACAACGCGCTATTTATGCACTGCCTGCCCGCTCATAGGGACGAAGAAGTGTCTGGGGAATTGATCGAAGATGAGGCTATTTCGGTGGTTTGGGATGAAGCAGAGAATCGCTTGCATGCGCAGAAAGCGCTGATGGTGTTTTTGTTAGGTGCCAGCAGTTAGCAGTAAATCAACCTACAGGTTGCTAGCGTGAATAAACTGAGATATCTCAAAATCTCTTGTCCCGTCCAGGTGGCTAGTTGTGACTAGCCACCAGTTGATAAAATGTCACCTGAGAATAGTCATCCGCAATACCACCATCGCTGGTATTGTTTTGATTGTAGGCTCCGGCTTTAAAATACATAAACTCCTGAGCAATATCATATCCACTCGCGCTCATATCTATATTGGCAGTGCCTAAAACCTCTCCATAAAGATCACCACTGCGAATGGTTACCTCCAATTGGTTGCCCTGAGCAAGGATTTCATAGGACCAGAGTTCATTCAGAGCAATACCATCAGCGGGATCAGATAGAGAATTAGATTTGGACCCTATCATTTCGTAGTAGATATCGTCGCCACCATTGATTTCATGGGCAGCATATATTGAACCACTCTCATTCTGGGGCAACTTTCGGTAGTACAACCTGATCGGTTCATCATCTTTGGCGTGTATCTGACCGACAATCACACGTCCGACGCGACCACTGCTGCCAGAGGTCGTCACAGCGTTGACTGCCAAGGTTGCCTTCAACTGACCATCAACCGCACCGGCTGCCACCTGGGCTGAAGCTGGCGCGCTTGAGAAAACCCAATTATTGCGCGTTGGGGTGCCATCGGAACTGCGCGTGCTTATGCTGGTATCTCCCCGCCTCAACATCTCACGCAGTTCGGTTCGAGGATAGCTGGTATTGGAGGAGGTTCTAGCTCCCTCATTTGTCACGCGGAACACCATACCGCCGTCATCGGAGGTCCAAAAATAGTCTGGATGCTCGTAGCCGCCTGCGAGATCTACCTCTGCAATACGGGTAGAGAGACCTGATGAATTTTCCTCAGGTGTGCTCAAGTACCAGCCAAGCAGATCGAAATTTTGCCCAGGAGGCACACTGGGATCCAATCCACTTACCGCGAACACAGGCCCGTTTGAATCTGACAGCGGTGACTCAATAAAGCCATTATCATCTGTATAGCTGGCCCGTACACTTATATCAGTATTTATATCGGCACCGGTTACAATATAGGTCTCGGCAGAGGCTCCGGCAACTGCAACCCCATCTGCGAACCACTGATAACTAATAGTGCCGTTAACACCATCGAGATCTGTTACCACCGCAGTCAATATCTGGCCAACCTGATTATTGCCCATTGAGGTAACAGAACCTTCATTATTGACTGCTGGCGCTGTTGGCTCAGCAACAACAGTAACGGCCATGTCAGCTGCATTAGAGCCGCCACCACAGCCTGTTAAGGCCACTGAGGCGATAATGCAGGTGGCAATAAAAAAGCGCATTTGGAGGTCTCTTATAAAAGTGTTATTGGCAGAGTACTTTTCCAGGTACTGAGATTAATAACGGGTAATTTATGGTCTGTGAAAAGTTCGTCTGATAAGGCCTGACAGACAGCTGTCAGGCCTTATCAAAGCGGCAAAAATAATACTTTCCTTTGCCCAGCTTAATTCCCTGTGATAGTCACCGAATCAACGCGTATTTCCTCATCGCCACTGTTATATCCGCGCTCACTTCCAGCACCGCCGGTAACTGGACCACCAATACCTCTAATAAAGAGAGCAACACTAGTATTGTCCCCAACATTAAAGGTGTAGGTATAGGCGTTATAATCGGTGTTACCTGGGTTGCTGATCACTTGGGTTAACAGATTATTTTCAGCAGTTTCTACCTGAGCGACCGAGCTATAGCCTAGATTGTCACGAGGCATATCTACAGTGGCGGTATAGTAAGTCGGAGTGTAGCCAGCGTCATAGCCTGAACCGCTTAACACCCGCACTTCTAACTCACTGGGGTAGGAACCACCTTCAGAGCTTTTAAACGCTGCAAGTATATCGATTTGATACTCGCCATTGGCAGTCACCTCAAACTCTTGGTAGATAGCGTCAGGCTCAAGATTGTCAAACTTAACCACGTCAGAGCCATTACCAGTGCTACTCTCGCCATCATCGCCAATGCTATTGTTTATCCAGCCAGCGCAGGCACAGTCAGAGCCAGAGGATTTGGCTAATTTGTTGAAATCCGCATTAACCAAAACCGGATCCGCAGCCACTACCACGGCCGCTGGAGTTTCTTCAACCACACCACCAACCCAAGTTGTGTTCGGGCCTACACTGGCCTCTTCCACAAAGCTGAGGATATCAATATCCACACCTATACCAGCATCTGGGCCTGCACCTTCAACCAGCAAGTTGGCATCTGGAGCCGTTAAAGTGGCGCCATCTTCAGTACCATCGGCACCAATATTACCGTCCACACCTGCGCCTATGCCATTGAAGTCGAAGGTATTAGAATCAGAAAGGCTAGCCGAGTAAATATGGTTGTTATCGAAATCCGTTGCCGTGGCCATTGCACAACCCTTGCCCAAGTAACCACTCTCATGGATAGCAGGGTCCGCATCACCGGCAGAATCGCCAGCTGTACCAAACACATTATTAGCATCGGCCTGGTTAGCAATCAGGTTATCGTCAAAATCTAACAGATAGTTAAACAGCCCACAGTTGTCATTGCTGCCATATTCAAACTGTACAGCACGATCATTGTTGATAAAGCTATTGCGCGCAATAATCGTGGTCAGATCCAGAGAGGTGTCAGCAATAATATCGCTGCTTGAAGAGGCATCTAGTGGGTCAGAATCAATATGCAGAGCAGCGCGATCCGCTGACGTCGCCGTCGTATTACCAATAAAGTTATCGACAATGGTATGCCCCAGAGGCGCAAATGAAATACCGCTGTCCTCACTTTTCAGAGCACTTGAGATAACAATATTTTCCGACACAGTGTTACCAAACCCATTCTCAAGGGCAATATTACCTAGAGAGTTGAGGATCGTGTTGCCATGAATAGTATTGCCACCGCCCTGAACCATAATCAGACGACGGTTGGTGTTAACGTTATCAAAGCGGTTGTACTGAACCAGGTGAGAGCCAGTGCCCTTAGCATCACTACCTGTAGATCGGCCTACCTGTACAGCAAAGGTATTTGAATCTCTTGAAGTGTCGCCTTTATCGCCAAAGTCCTTAAACAGATTGTACTGAACAGTATTTCCTTCAGCAGCACCAGCATCGCCATTGACATACATACTGATTGCCGAGCCTTCGAAGTTATTGGCTGTTGTCTTGTTGGCAAACAGGTTGCGTTCAACAAGGTTATTGGTGCCATTGACCGTCACATAGTGGTATTCATCACTAGAACCAAAATCAGAGCTGCGGGGATTTTGATCACCGAGGAACCGGTTGTTGCGCATGATATTCGAATCGCCGTGGAGCACTACGGAGGCGTCAGGGCTCAGGCAGCTGGTATCGTAATCAAAGGTAAGGTTATCAAACACTAGGCCATCCATAACAACGCCAGAAGTAGAGCTGTCAAACTGAATACAGGTTTCACCTGTAATCACAGCGGCGCTGCCTGCCGTTCTGGTGATCATCATATTGTTACTGCCGATAGTCATCTCGGCCATATTTTCATAATCATCGCCATTTTGCGCATCGGCAATACCAATCCAGTCGCCATCAACTGAACCGGCCAGAGCGGCCGCAAGAGTCGCCTCACCCGTTGCGATAAAACTGTACACCACATCATTATGTTCGGCACTAAGAGCCTCAACATAGCCACCTATATCGGTGTAGTCTGCGGTTACCGACAATACAGTCGCGATTTGAGCGCTAGTGATGGTAAAGGTTGCGTTAGAGGCACCAGCAATATCGGCGCCATCGGCCTTCCACTGATAAGCCACTGTATCTGTGCCATTGCCATCGGTAATAGCGGCAGTGACTGAAGAGCCAACGGTGACATCACCCTCAATCGCCAGCACACCGACAGAATTTACTTCGGCCGAAACCACAGTACCGGTTGAGGCTGCAGTAGGCGTTTCAGCAAAGCCCTCATCATCGGTGAAGGTTGCAGTTACTGAGATAGTTGCGGTGAACTCGTTTTCGGTCAACACATAGGACGCAGAGGTTGCACCAGCGATGGCTACATCGTTGGCCAGCCACTGATAACTCACTGCACCTGCAGCACCGTTTCCATCGGTCACTGTCGCAGTCAAGGTTTGACCGACCTGGGCGGCACCCGAAATAGCCACGCTTGCAGCTTCATTGACGGCAGGTTGAGGAACCACTGCTCCGGTCACAGCAGATGTAACGTCCTCGGCAAAACCATCATTATCGGTAAAGCTAACCGACACGGCGATAGCTGCACCGAGCTGTGCGTCACTAAGGTCGAGGTCATCGCCAGTCGCACCGGCAATTGCAGCTCCATCAGCAGTCCACTGAATAGTCAGATTTCCAGGCAGGTAACCATTCGCATCTGTCAGCATCATATTGAGTCGTTGACCGGACTCCGGCGTGCCAGAGATAGCCACACTGGCAGCCGAGTTGACCGTTGTGAGGCTTTTATCACTAGAGCCTCCACAACCAGCCAAGGCCATCGCAGCCACAACAGATGTCATAAGTTTTATATTCATAGTTATCACTCCTAAGAGAATCTTATTATTTTTATTTGCACCCATAGAGCGCATCGATTTAATCCACAATATGCCGCTAAAAAATCAGGGGAATTTGAATAGTTATTTGATCCTCGACTAAACCTGTTACCCATCATTGGTAACCTCTATGTTTATTTTCAAGTTTGTAGAAAGTCGCCTGAACAAAGTCTTGTGGATCGCCGGAATTATTCTGGTTGTAAACACCGGCTTTGAAGTACATATAGTCTTTCGCTACGTCATAACCACTGTCAGTCAAATCAAAGCTATATTCAGCCCTGATTTTTTTATTTTGAATTATGCGAATGCTTAGCTGATGCCCCTGCGCTTCAATCACATAGGAGAATTTTTCATTTAGAGCGATGCCATCTGCAGGATCCTTGGCTGACTTAGATCGGCTACCAATCAGGTCAACATAGATATCATCGCCTCGCGAGACCTCATGAGCAGCGTACACAGAACCCCGTGTATGTCCCGGCAGCTTGCGATAATAGAGCCTGATCGGCTCGTCTTTAGCGGCGTGAATTTGACCAATAACAACACGGCCAACCTGAGATGAGGTTCCGCTAGTCGTAACATGGTTGACAGCCAGCGTTGCCTTTAATGTGCCGTCCACGCCACCGGCGGCAAGCTGCGAGCGCTTGGGTGCAGAAGAAAATACCCAGTTATTTTTATTCGGACTGCCATCATCAAGCTTGGTCTTAATTGAGCGATTACCTCGACGTAACATCTCGCGTAGTTCGGTGCGTGCAAACCGAGTGTTTTTGGAGGTTTTGGCTCCATCGATAGTCGAACGCATAACCAGGCCGCCATCTGGGCCAGTGTAAAAGTAGCGCGGGTCAGTAAAACCCTTTGCCAAATCGGATTCCGAGAAGCGATCAGATATACCATTGCCGTCGGCATCATCCGGAGTGTTTAAATACCAATCAGCTAAATCGAAATTTTGCCCCGGCGTCAAATCCGGAGATAGACCATAACCCCCGGAGCTGGAACTGAGAAACTTGATGCTGCTATCGGCAGCCTGCCCATCATCGGAAACCACAGCTAAGGCAAAATCATCAAAACGAACTTCGCGACCAGCAAAGCCGCCAAAGATAGTTATTGCACGTTGATCAGCAGAGCTGAAATTAACACTGAGCTGGCGCCAATCACTAGTTTTGGAATCCTGCTGTTCAAAGAAAATTTCACTGCCCACTTTAACACCGAGATTTCCAGTGCCGCGAACAGATGCGGTCAACTGATAGGAAGTGTTCGGATTAACTTGCACAACCTGGGCAACATAGGAGGATTTTTCAGATAGTTTTGCTGACTTAGAACCGCTATTGGCATTATCTGAAATCGCCGTTCCAGTGCCGCTTGGATCTCCATCTACCCAATTCGCCCATCCAGACTCAAAGCCCGGGTTGAGAATAGTCTGCTCTTCTGCATCTACTGCGGCAATCACCTCAGCAAAAACTGACAGCGCAAAGAGTCCTGAAACAGAGGCTAGGCGCAGTAATGAACACAGGCCACTCATCAGATTAGCGCCATCTTAAATCTATGGATAACACTCACTTCTCACCTACCCCTTATTTATTATTATCGCCATCAGTAACATCTTTGGTAAAACTGGAATTCTGATCTCAATGTCTGAAAATCCCCTGGTTCGATAAACCAGGGAGATCCCATAGGTTTAATTAAAACTTAGCCGTGACTCCAAAATAGTAGCGAGGACCATAGCTATTGACCTCGGCCAGATGATCGCTGGTGGGGTTGTATTGAGTCTTGGGCTCATCAAAGATATTGATACCTTCAAACTTCAGCGTCACATTCTTCCTCAACTTATAGCGCGCCTTAAATTCCCAAACATTGGTATCGTCGATCAGTCTGATAGTGCCCGGAGAGCTGATGAACTGCTGGAAGTATTCACTGCGCTTTTTGTTGATCAGGGACAGGTCTAAATCACCAATCTGGTAATAAAGCTGCGCTGCACTTACCCGCTCTGAGAAGCCGAACAGTTCAGTTGGAGGGATAATGCCACTCTGTTCAACCAGGTTACCGGATCCATCAATGACTTCCAGATTTCCCATGCGTACATCTTCAAACTCAAAGTCTGAACTGGCTTGGTTGTAGCTCAGCTTGAAGCCCAGTCCACTCAGGTATCCCGGCAGATAGTCAAAGTTATGGGTGGCGGTGATTTCAAAACCGCTAATGGTCGACTTTTCGTCGCTGGTTTGGCTGGTGGACACTACGGCAGGAAAAATCTCACCATCGATCACAAAGTCCTCTGACTGCTGAGTAACGCCAAAGCCACCTTGGAAGCTCTTGGTGTAGACACCAAAGGCGAGCATGGTGTCATCGTTGATATATTTCTCGATTGCGATATCAAAATTCGTCGACATCATCGGCTGCAATCTTGGGTTACCTAGAGCTGTTGCCCGACCAGTGAAATCAGCCAAAGAGGTTTCATCGCCATCCGCATTAATATTCAGACTTCTGCCAAAACCCAAAGCATCCGGATCTGGACGGGACATGCCGCGATAAGCACCGAAACGCACCAGCGTTTGGTCGTTAAGGTCGGCCACTAGATTGAAGCTAGGCAAGAATTCAGTGTAGCTATTGCCACCGGTTTGAGTCGTCAGAGTGCCTGAAACTGCTTCTAGGTAGACCGCGTTGGTTGGGTCCAGTAGATCCTCGTCAACCAGGGTGAATTCATTGCGATAGCCGATTGATTCAACCTCAGTTTGCACTACGCGCAAACCAAAGTTACCGCGCACAGGCACGTCGCCCCAAGAAGATTCATAGTTAAACTGCAAATAGGCCGCCAGAGTATCCTCAGTGACATTTAAGTTGGAAATATTTTCCAAGGTAGGATCTGGAATTCCCGGCGCTGCTTCACCTGGAGTGGTTGCAGCATAAAGCTCATCGACCAGACAGAGGGTGTCAAAGGCGGCGAAACTGCTGCCAGTGCCCTCTGCGATGACATTGCCACTGGAATCGACGTTAGTGATCAGGTTATTGTCATTGGATGCCTCAGAGAGAAAATCAGTTTCGGGGAAATCAACTCGACAGGCTACGTTAGCAGCATCCAGAGCATCATCACTATGGTTTGATTCAACTCGTGTACGGGGGAAGGTTGTGAACTCCATCTGTGAGTAGCGCACGCCACCCTCAATGCTGGTAATTGCGTCCCAATCTGTCGTCAGGAACTCAAAGTCACCACGATAGGATTCAATTTCATGCTCACGCAGTTGGTTTAAATCAATTCTTGTGCGCGCACTATCAGCAAAGGCATCGTGATTCGTGACATCGAAGTTCTCGATGGTGATAAGAGCCACGTCGGCATCGGCATAGCTCAAGTCATGGATAGCAAAAGGTCGGTCCGTTGAGCTGCTGCCATCTGCGTTGACTCGGGCAACATTGCCAATATTGGTTGGTTCAGACTGCAGACGAACGCCCCAAATATTTTCTTGGCGCTCAGTTTTTGACCTAGACGCGTCAAAAGACAGACTTAAACGGTCGCTGTAGGCATAATCAAAGGTCAAGCCGGCGCCATCATATTCTTCGATGCGCTCGATAAACTCGGAGTTAGTTTCTACTCGACCAAAATTTCTGAACTGAGTAATAACCGGCCCATTAGTTTGGAAGTTGTCTGCACCCAGGGTGTTGTAATAGTCGTCGGCATTGCCAGCTGAGACACGACGCATCTCTGAAAATACTAAGTCGTGGCGCTCTTCGGTGAAGGTACGGTCTGCCTGCTGAATATCAAGATTTATATCAATCTTGTCATTGGGCTGCCACTGCAGCGCAGCAAATACTGAGTCACGGGAGTCGTCTGTGGTGTTATGACGAAAGCGCCGTGAACTTGACGTGAATACATAGGGAGTGCCGGTGAACGCCTCACTCTGGATCTCAGAGCTAGAGGAGTTACAGTTGCCAGAACTGGTTCGGGACATTCCCTCAACCAGAGTTGGGTCATTTAAGCAGGTACCAAAATTACTTGTTGAGCGGTATTCAGCTTCAGGGTTAGTGGCATCATTCTTTTGCAAGCCCAAAGACACACCGAAGCTTCCCAGAGATTCTGTTTCAAACTGATCCATAAAGCTGAATGTGGTTCTGTATTTAATATCCCCCGCGTTCGGGTCAATATTGGCATTGTTTGGGTTGTAACCCGCTTTAACCGAAATTTGGCCGCGACGCTTACCGTAATCAAGTGGACGAAGAGTGTTTAGAGCAATTTGACCGGACACACCGCCCTCGATAAAGCTGGCCTCTTGGGTCTTATAAATCGCTATTTTGTCGAACAACTCAGATGGGAACTGACTGAAGTTAACTGAGCGGTCGCCACTGCCGTTGGTGGCTTCACGACCATTCATCACGCTCGAGCCAAGAAAAGGCCCCAATCCGCGAATTGAAATTTCTGTAGCGCCACCCTGCTCTCGGTGAGAGGAGGCACCGGTAAGGTTTTCAAGGGCCTCACCAATAGAGAGAGCCGGTAGCTCACCGATTTCAGCAGCGGAAAGTGCATCCACCACTGTGTCTGACATACGCTTAGTCGCAATTGAGTTGCGAATAGTCTCACGGGATCCGGTAACCAAAACTTCATCTATAGTCGCTTGGGCTTCCTGGGCATAGGAAAAACTCGGCAAAGAAGCCGCTATCGCCGCGGCTCCCAAAAGCGCTGTCAATTCAAGCGCACGCTGGCGACCCGTAAAAAACCTCTTCATCCTATTATTCATCGTTCTTCCCCTCGTAATTTTGACATCTGTCAAAATATTTACAAATTACGAGCTTCTTGTCAATCAATCATGTCATACCAATTTTAATTACCAAACAGAAATTGTGTTGTCAGAGACTATTTTAAAAATCTAGCGCGGCAAAATACCCTGCCGGTTACATAGGCTAAATTGTCATGGGAAAAACTATCAGGAAAGCGCAAGCACAGCGCTACGGTGCTTTATAAGCAGGTTATAAACCGGCTATAGCAAAAGAATAGAGCGCAACCTACGATTAAAATTCACTCAGATGCGATCCACACCTAAAGCTAAAGCCTGACTTGCGGTTCACAAAAAATTTTACTTAATCGAACAGTAATTGAAGCTGGAGAGACCAATTTACCAATCAACAGGGGAAAAGATCGATAATTTTTGGTATGACCAATATTATGGAAGTTTTGCTTGCTCATTACCAACACTAAGGGGCTCATTAAGCTCAGCCACACACCACATTATTGGCCACCGCTTTTAGGGGCCAATATTTTGCCCTTCAGCGAGCAGCTGATAAATGATTACCTTAGGTGATATGGCCCCTGCCAGCTGTATTCTTTGTCATCAATCTTGAGCTGATGCTTTTGCGAGGCTGCTGCATCCTTATTTGAAACAATAAATACACTGGACCTATTATCCAAGGTCTCAATAGCGATCGCGGTATAGGCCTCGCTATCAAATATAACTTTCAGCGCAGAAATATTACTGTTTGGATTTACCGACAACTCCGAGACTGGACTATAGCGTCCATGGGGTTCGATAAGTGACACGAAAAGAGTGTCGCCGACAGCTTTTCTTCGAAAAATTAAAGCGGCGTCTCGGCGCAAATTAAACTCTGGGTCCTCTGCCCCCAACCTTGCAAACAACAGCTCGTCCGCAGCGTCTGTGACTGCTGTCAGAGTATAAAACTTACCCTCAACCAACCAATTGAATTGGGTACTGCCTACAGATGGCTTGCCTTTGCCCTCCAAATAGAGGTGCTGGTAACCGTCGGAATCTCCCATTTGAACCAAGCTAGACGGAGCCTTATAGTCAAAGTTTGTCTTTAAAACCTGCCCCATAAAATAGAATGGCAAGTCGTACTGATTGGTGGATTTTGATGCCACTTTGACAATATCTAAGACTAAGGGCTTGGCAAAATTTTCCGGCTTAATGATTGCCATGGTGCGATGCAATTCCGTTCCTGGATAGGCATTGCTCTCTCTGGCGCTTGCTACCTGAACATCATCTCTTGAAGCATCAAAAAAATGTAACTCGGAATGATGCTGGCTCCCAATACCATAATCCCCCTTGAACTGAGAGGTCTGATTTTGGGTAATAGTGTTGTGAGCAATGGTCTGCTTTGCCCAAGTCTGGTTTTCTTTCAGATAGTTACCGCCGCCCTTCTGCCCTATATTGACAAAACGTACTAAGCCGTAATCCTGAATAACCTCATCTCCCCGGTCGTAAAGTGAAAATGACAGCTTGTCATAGTGACCATGACTCAAGCCCTGGGCTGCATATTTGAATACCACCGCTAAGTCTTCATCGCCATAGCGCAATACAGCCACACCGCCCTCATCGCCATCCATACCATCGGAGAGATTGATCGATTGTTTGGCAAAAGGCTGCGTCTTTTCATCGCGGATGCCCATAGCCACAGAGAGGCCAGCCTGATCCAACAGCACCTGGTCCTGTTTTTCAGCGATACTGAGAAGCTGTGAATTCTGGTCGCCGTAGTGATAGGCAATATCAACCGCGGTCACCAGACTGGCAGAAAAGTACGACATGCCTTTTTGGGCATCATTGAGGGGGAAAAAGTTTCCCTCTGCATCGGAGAGATTCAACAGTGCATTGACCGCCTTCAGCAGCACGCCGTTTTTATAGTCAAAGACTTTTGCTTTCGGCTTTACGTTTTCCATTGCCAGCGCAAAAATCAGAAACGGATACATGGCGTAACGCTGGTAATAGGGCCCCTCGGTGTAATAGCCGTCAGGTGAGAATGGATTCTCTAAATTGGCTAAAAACCCAGTCTTCTGCCCTTCAAGCTTAATAAAACCGCCGTCATTATCCTTGAGGCCCAACTCAAGACCATCATCTTCAATGCCGTAGAGTGCCCTGTCGATAAGTTCTTGATCGTCCATAACAAGGCCGATCATACCCACTGCAGCATTACCCCAAGTACTGTGATTGTGTATGCGATTATAAAACTGTGGGTTGCCGATGGAGATAAAGTCAGCGAAGGGGCGAAAGAGGTTTTGGTTGAACTTTTGTCGCTCTTCCTCAGACAAAAAATTGTAGATGGAATCATAGGCCTGAGCCATATAAAGCAACCAGTTACTGTCATTCAGGCACTGCCAGAATAATTTCCCTCGGGCATAAGATCGCGGCTTTGGATGCACCGGCAAGTCTTTGTACATAGCTTCATATTGAAACAACATATCTCGGACATACTCGGCATATTTATCATCCTGCAAGATCTGGTACAAGGCGCCAGCTTTTTGCGCGATAACAAAATTTTTCTTATGTCTTTCGTGAGTGTAGCCGCCGGAATAATCGGTTGGTATAGGTGTATCTATACCCATAGCCATTTCAATATCGACTTGCTGTTTGGCTGTCTCAACAGAACTGTCAAACAAAGGCACCTGTCCAAGGTTTTGTCTAATCGTCTCGACACCCGCTTTGGTCAGAATCAGCTTAGGGTGGTCATTTGCCTGCAGTTCAATTGGAATAATCATTGCTAGCAACGTTATCAGAATGACTTTTTTTGTGATTAATTTCATTAGTACTCCAGACAATAGTTTTTCTAGGGGTCAAAAATTTAGGCCGCAGCCCATGCCTCCTAGATTAGAAATTAAGGTAGAGCTCTGCTTTAACCAGACTTTTGTATAACCGAGCTATTGTTTAACCGAGCTATTGTTTAACCGAGCTATTGTTTAACCGGGCTTTTGTTTAAACAGGCATAGCTTCAATAGGGATAATAGCGCCGCGATACTGAATCACCACTGATGCCAATCGATTTGCCACCCCGCAAGCCGCTATCAGGTCTTGTCCTTGAAATCTCGAAGCCATAAACCCAGCGTTAAATGAATCACCGGCAGCTGTAGTATCCACAACTTTGACCACTTCGGCAGGTACCGCATCCAGTCCGGAGTCAGTACCAATTAGACAACCTTTTTCACCCATCTTGAGCACCACGTCTGACACACCAAAAGACTTTAAGCGTGCCACTACCTGCTCTGGTGTCTCTTGGCCAAACAGCTGCGCCTCATCTTCGTCTGTCGGCAAGACTAGATCCGCGAGCCCATACATCTTCTCATAGGCATCTCGCGCCACCTCGGGGCTCGACCAAAGCCGCGGGCGATAGTTGCCATCGAATATAACCTCTCCACCATTGACCCGGTAGCGTTTAAGAAAATCGAATAGACGATGACGGGCTGCTTCCGTATAGATGGCAAGACTGATTCCGGACAGATAAATATGTTGGTAGGCAGACAGGTGGTCAAATATTTCTTCGGCTTCAGCGGCATTATCAAACATAGCCGTAGCCGGGGAGTTGGCGCGCCAGTAGAGAAATGAACGCTCTCCCTGCTCATCAATTTGAATCATATACAGGCCTGGGACCGATTCTTTCTGTCGTGTCACCAGATTACAGCCGACACCTTCAGCGCGCCACTGGCTCAACATCCAGGAGCTCATATCGTCATCACCCAGAGCAGAGACATAATCCACATCTGCACCCAAACGAGCAAGATAGATAGCGGTGTTCAGCGTATCACCACCAAATGAGAGCCCCGCAGGAAGCGCAGCCTGTTCTCTGCTCGCCCCCATGCTACTAACTTCGAGCATACATTCGCCAATAACGGCGACCTTATTTTTCATAGAGCCCAACCCACCATCAAGTCTTAACTAATACGCTTAGGAAAATACCAAGCCGCCGTTTACATCCATATTGATCCCAGAGACAAAGCCAGCGTCACTAGAAGCCAGGAAGCTCACTGTATCTGCGACTTCATCGGGAGCACCCTCTCGACGCAGCGGCGTGTTACCAGCGTTGGCGATGCGCCCCTCGGACTTACTGAATGTATCGTGGAATGTTGTACTGATCATGCCGCAGCAAAGGGAATTTACGCGGATACCCTCAGGGCCCAATTCCTTTGCCATAGCGCGTGTAAAGGACATTACCGCGCCTTTCGAAGTAGCATAAGCGGAGGCGCCGGGGCCACCGCCATCACGCCCTGCCTGAGAGGAAAAGTTAATAATAGAGGCCCCTTTGGACATGTAGGGGACAACAGCTTTGGTGACTAAGAAGGTAGAGCTGATGTTTAGCTGCATAACATAGTTAAAAAACTCGAGATCCATTTCATCAATGGTTTTGCGGGCAACCAAGCCACCTGCTACGTTGACCAAAATATCGATCTTGGAGCCAAAGGCTTCTATAGTTTTAGTAATCAAAGCTTCTACAGCGGCGGGCGAGGTCATATCGCCTTTAAATAAAATAGCCTGCCCACCAGCTGACTCAATCTCATCCAATGTCTGCTGGGCCAGATCATGACTGCCGTGATAATTGACCACAACCTTTGCACCCTCTGCCGCCAATTTTAGCGAGATGGCCCTGCCAATATCCCGTACACCGCCAGTCACCACTGCAACTTTTCCCTGATGCTTCATATTCTTTTCACTCTATCCATACCAATTTAGAACGACCTAGCCCAACGTCGACCGCACCCAAAAATCACTTTTCGAGGCTACGGAAATAGTCGAAAACTTCCGGAACATTGCCATTGCCCATACCGGCATCAAAGGCAGCCTGAAGGTTCGCCGAAGTGCCTTCAGCGATTTGTGATCGTGTTCCAAGACCGTTAACCATTTCAAGGAAATAGGCCAGATCCTTGTTGGCATTCGCAATGGAGAAACCCAGATCACTGACGCCGTCTACCGCGTAATTCTTACAGAACTGCATAAACGGAGAAGTGGATGGGCCCGTCGACATAATGTCGAACAGTTGCTGACGATCGACGCCTGCACTTTCAGCCACAGCAAAAGCCTGGGACATAGCGCAAACCGTTGTCATGCCCATAAAGTTGTTAATCAATTTAGTGGTGTGACCAGCGCCGAGCGCGCCCATATAAAAGATATTCTCGCCTTGCATCTCAAGAATAGGCTTAACCTTGTCGAAAGTCTCTTGGTCACCCGCAGCCATAATATTAAGCAGTCCATCAAGGGCGTGAGCTGGTGTGCGACCCAGCGCGGCGTCAACCATGCCTGCGCCCTTTGCCGCCAAGTCTGCTCCGATTTTGCGCGTAGATGCCGGAATCGAAGTTCCAAAATCAATCACCACAGCACCTTCTTTAATGCCTGCTAGTATGCCGTCTTCGCCATACATTACCTTTTCAACTACGTTGGACGTTGTAAGGCAGAGCATAATAATATCGCTCGCCGCCGCCAACTCTGCAGCCGAGGTCGCTTCGGATCCACCACGGGCAACGACTGAGGCCACTACCTCGTTGTTGAGATCCATCACGATCGGCTTGAAATCCCTCTTTTGTAAGTTCTCAACCATGTTGCCGCCCATAAGACCTAGGCCGATAAAACCGATGACAGGCATTGTCATATACTTCTCCCTATAAAATTATTTTGTTAAATGCGTTAAATGCGTGTTACCACTTAGCCCTTCGGGCTCAGCGGTTCGATTTTTGGACACAGAATCCAGATACTGGCTAGTGCAGATATAGCTAGACCAGCGCCAATCATAAATGCGGGCGTATAGTTGCCGCCTGCGGTCAGCATGGGTACCAATGAGGTCAAACCAACGGCGCCAAGCTTAGCGGCCATACCAGAGAAACCCGCCAGCGTTCCCACCGTTTTTCCACCATAGAGATCACTGGGTAGAGTCTGAACATTACCAATGGCGGTTTGAAAGCCGAATAGAATTACTGCCATTAATAAAACGGCCACAATTGGAGTGCCAGGATTTGACATCGCCAGCAGTGCTGGAAGCATAGTCAAGCAACCCAAGGTGATAACCAGCTTGCGAGTATGATCAGTGCTCCATCCCGCTTTAAACCTATTTTGCGCCAGCAAACCACCAAAGAATGCACCGAGCATTGCTCCCATATAGGGAACCCAGCCATAGAGTGCAATTTGCTTAACATCCATTCCATAGACTTCGAAAAGATAGATGGGAATCCAGAAAATAAACAACCACCAAATCGGGTCTATACAGGCGGAGGCGATAATAACGCCCCAGCTCTGCTTGCGTGAAAGCAGCTCACCAGTGGATGGGTTGTAGCCCTCATCATCGTTATCATCAGCAGTTACAGTTTGGTTTTGCTGACCACTGAGAATATATTCACGCTCTTCATCAGTAATCCAGGGGTGATTCTTAGGCGGTGCTTTGACAAGAATCATCCAGGGAATAAGCCATAACAGGCCTAAGACACCAATCAAAATAAAGATCATTTGCCAGCTAAAATAGACCGCCATAGTACCGATCAAAGGTATTGATATTAGACCGCCGACAGCGGCGCCAGAGTTGAAGATTCCCTGGGCCAGCGCGCGCTCTTTAGTTGGAAACCACTCAGCGTTGCCCTTGGTCGCGCCAGGCCAATTACCGGCCTCAGCCAAACCCAAAAGTGCTCGAAAAATACTGAATGTGACGACACCTTTGGCAAAGGCATGCAACATGGTGGCAATGGACCAAACACTAATAGACAGGGCAAAGCCTAGACGGGTGCCAATCCAGTCAAATATCTTGCCGAAAATAGCCTGGCCAAATGCGTAGGAAAAAATAAAGATCACAGAGAGAAATGCATAAATCTCTTTGTGCTCATCACCGCTTTTATCTGGATAGAGGTCACCTGCAATACTCGGCCAAAGTACAACCAGAGCCTGGCGATCAATATAGTTAATCACTGTGGCAAGTGCGATCAGTGCAATCACCCACCAGCGAAGGTTAGTTATTTTCATTTATTATTCCCCTCTAAAAAGTCTTCTCTCATTGGGCTAAAGACATCGATAAGCGTTCCAACTTTCTTACAAATAGCACCATGACTGATATTGGGCTCCATAAAAAAACAGTCCCCTGCCACCAGCGTTTTTGTTTCAGTACCGACGGTGACATCAAATTCACCGCTTTCAACATAAGCAACCTGAGAGTGAAAGTGACTGTGCACATAACCCTCACTGCCCGCCTCAAAATTGACCTTGACCATCATGATCTGATTATTAAAACCCATGACTTTTCGTGTGACACCCGGGGCAACGGGCTCGACTAATAATTCTTCACCAAATAGAAAAGGTGCTGTTTGCATGGTGTATTTCTCCAATTTCTGGGTTGGGTGCTGCTACTAAAGTTAATAAACTAGGCAATGCTCAACGCTATCAAGCCAATTATCGAGCAGCCCTATTTAACAAAGTTATCCTTAATTAACGCGGTATTTTCCAACTTACTGTGCAGTTCACTAACTGTTGGCAGTGGCGTTTCTGTTAGCGAATTTTTGACAAATCGAGTAACTGGCTCGCCGACCGTATGCTCTATCTTGATCGCTGGGCTATTTGAAAAACGATTATTTTCAATGCTAGTTACCTGTACTCCATGCAAATAAATCGATGATTTAGACTTGTTTTTACTGCCACCGCCGACATTTTTCAGCTCAGAATTTGTCAGAGAAAAATGTGGCCCAAAGGTGCTCTCATCGGTGCCACCTCTATAAATATTGGCCAGTGCCCCCTGCACATTTTCAAAACTGGAATCGCTAATTTGAACATAATCCACATTAAAGATGCCGTAGTCATCAGCCTCTTTATCCAACCCCAAGATAGCGCCACTGACGTTGCTGAAGTGGGAATCGGCAATAACAACGCTATCCGCCATAGTGCTCTTTGCGACATTCAGAAAATTAAAATGGCGATTGATATCAAGGTCTATAAACTCGGAATTCTCAACTTCAATCTGGTAGTTGACCAACATTGAATAGGGGCTGGTGCGGATAACAGAGTTACCCACATTGTCTGGTGAACGCTTGCCGGACACCACCAAACCACTGAGCTTTAAACTGCCACCGTCTGCAATTTGAAACAGCGCAGAGCGCTCAAACTCGATTCTCGGACGGTTGTCCCCCAACAGGGTCAAAGGCTTGTCGATCTCAATAACTTTACTTACCAGGTAGTCGCCAGGGGCAAGTCGAATAATATCCCCAGACTGCGCTGACTCAATTGCGCTAAGCAAGGCTCCAGGCTTGGATGTAACTTGGATGGTCTGTCCAATATCAAAACGTAATGATGCATCTGACTTCGGATACCAAGAGACGCCAGTTTGCTCTTTATCCAACACCATAAGACCTCGCTTGGCACCTATATCAGACAGATCTGCAGACTTGGGATAAAGCAACCCGTTAGCCGCCCTAGCCAGATCAACCAACTGGTTGCTAAATCCCTGACTAATTTTTGGGCTCTCAACATTGTTCAACACACTATTGGCAAAACTGATGCCACTGACATCGTCATATAGAGTGAACGTGTCGCGTCCGTCATTATTGAAAATTAGGTTATTGCTGAAGTGACTGTTAACTGGTGCCGCCGAACGCTCAGCGTCGCTGCCAGCAGCCAACTGAATATGATCACTGTCAATCAGGCTGTTGTTCTCAATCACCGCGCCATCAACCTGATGGTACCGATTGATAGGTGAATTAGGTACGCCATTCATAACCACTAGAGCGCCGCCAAATCGATAACCTGTGAGGCCCTCGAGATAATTATTGCGAATAATCTGACCCTTATTGATCACACGAATGCCGCCAGTGTGATCAACTCGACCACCCAAAAATACGTTCTCTTCCACCAGATTATTGTCACCATGACGCAGGGTTATCGTGCCTTTAGATTCGAAAAAGAGGTTGCCACGAACCTTGTTGCTGCCAGACTTGACGGAAATAATTTCTACCTCACCATCACAGCGGTCAAAATAGTTATTTTCCACCAGGGTGTAGGAGTTGGAGAGGGAATAGTGGCTAGTACCAATACGCAATGTCTCACCGCCATTAGATCCCAACACAGGTCTAGGGCCAAAATAGTTGTGATCTATCCGGTGGTGGTTTTCTTGGCTCTGCTCGGAATCCAACCGGACCGCCATGGTCACACCTTTGTTGCGCTTGCCTTCAAGGTGGTTGTGATCAAAACGATTATTTTTTCCGTACATGGCAACCCAGTAGTCAGCTTCGAACCGCTCTGGATTGCTAAAATTATCAATTACGACTTCTGTCACTCGCGAGTTATTGGCTAAGGACTTCTTATCGCGGCGGAAGCTTATTACCTGGAGTGTCGGTGTATAACCATCTTTAAAAATCAGCCCTGAGACTTCGAGATACTCTCCCGCCAGACGCAGATTAGATTGCCCAGTGATAAATACTTTTCCCTTGGTCTCAGCGGTTAAGCGTATCGGCTTATCGGCTTCACCCGCTCCGGTAAACAATATTTCGAAGTCTTTCCAAGTGCCATCGGCAAGCTTAATAACGTCTCCTGGCTTGGCATCTGCCACGGCCCGGATAAACTCCGCCTGATCTTTAACGACTATCCCACTCGGATTAGTTGGCGTACAGGCACTGATTAGTGCCACCAGCATAAATAGGAGAGATAGCTTAATTTGTCGAACACTAGTCATTGGCTGCATATTATCGTCATTATTCGCATCAGTTAAATTATCAAAACGCTGGTCTGGCAACGAAGTTGAAGCCAAGGCAAGCCAACGTATAGAGTCAGGTCTAGCGCCCAAAGATATAGACCAAAATGTACCTTTCCACGGCTTAATTGTCAAACAATATTGTAATACCAATCGAGAATATTGGCCAACACTGCAGCTCGAAGGGATCGGAATGGGATCGGGAAGACATCGCTGGCCTAACTAAAGGTCAACGGCGGGTAGACGGGCTACAGGAGCTGTGTGGTTGGGGAGGAAAGGCCCTCAGCCTAGGCTAAAAACCATATAAGATTTGCACTGATCTCAGGAGATAACTAGATTACATCACCTAACTATAATTCCATACGCCCTACGGGAAAGCGTTCACGCATTTGTGAGACTTTGCGCTGCACTTCTGACACAGCCTCTTGCTCAATGGTTTCATGTAACGCGGTCAGCATCCGGGAGAAATGATTGCGCATGGCAACTCGCGCCTTATTGGAATCATTCTCTACCATGGCATCGAATATGGCTCTGTGTTCAGCCAGACGCCTGGCATCGTCTTTCATACAGACAACTTGGTGGGCTATACGAATATTGTCGAGTTCTTCCTGCACATCCCAAAGCTGGGAAATCAACATTGATAAGACGCGATTATTCGTCGCTTCAGAAATAATCGAGTGAAACTTTCGGTCTGCAACTACTGACGCAGGGTCCCCCTCAACATTCTCCAGAGCCATGGCTTCAAGCGCTTGCTCTAACTCCTCCAGTTGGGACTCGGTGATTAAAACAGCTGCCAGAGCAGCGGCTTCACCTTCAATAAATACCCGAGATTCAATCAACTCAAAGGGGCTGACGGACTTTGCTAAACCGGTGAATTCAACACTAGGCTCCACAACATAGACTCCAGAACCAGTCTTGACAGACACCCGCCCTTTTGCCTCAAGAGCAATGACCGCCTCACGAATGGTTGGTCGACTAACAGAGAAGCGCTCTGCCAACTCTCGCTCGGATGGCAGTCGACTGCCAATAGAATATTCACCCGACTCTATAAGCACCAATATCTTGTCTGCAATTTGTCGATATAAACGCTTGTTAGGATTACTCATGAGGATAACGCTACTCGTATTTGGGAAGTTTCAACACAGATTTGCCAGCTAAAAAGCCTTCATCGGTATTACAACACATCAAAACTGGTAAGACAATATTTCCTCCAAGGTTTAAGGATTTCGGCCCTTAGTTTTCACCAATCGCTTCGACCTTTAGTTTCAAGCTAAAGCCCCAAAGAATAACTATGCCGAATTGATCTGTTTGGCGCTTCAGTTCCTGATTTATATCATTTTCCAAAGGCCGCTAATCCCGACCATAGATGTAAAGAGTGAAAACAGGAAAATAACCCCAAATATACTGTTGGCAACCCAGCCATTTTTATAGCCTTGCATAAGATCTATGCGGTTACTCAGATAGAAAATACAGGCAACCGTGACAGGCAGAATCACAGCATTAAAAGCCTGGGAGACGATCATGACCACTACCGGTCTGGCTTCAAATATGGGTACCACAAGGCCAAGCAGGGAAATCAACAGTACCAATATTCTATACCGAACCAAGGTCATGTTTCTTCCAGCACCTGTATAGTCGCATAATAGCCAGGGCAGCATTAGCACATTTGGGATTTGGGAGGATACTCCTGCAGCAATCAGTCCAAATGCAAATATCGAAGCCGCCATTGGCCCGGCAAGTGGCTCCAGTAACCAAATCATTTGCGAGGCCTTAGATAACTCTAGACCCTCAACATGCAAGGTACCCGCAGCGGCGGCCATAATTGCCGCACTGATAATAAACATTAATGTCACCGAAAAAGCAGCGTCGTTTCGCTGCTTTTTATAATCTTCTAGAGTCCATCCGGCCTCTTTTACGAGAGTGGTGCGAATAATAAACAAACCGGAAAATACGGTGGTGCCCACCATCGACGCGATCACTAGATAAGCGCCACTACCGGAAGTACCCGAGGAGCCGGAATCTCCTGACACTTGTGGAATACTCGGGATTAATCCCTTAATAATTTCAATTGGTTGCGGCATCATAAGAATGAAATTAATCAAAAAGCAGGCTGCCATAATCGCCACAATCACCGCCAGACTGCGCTCGAAAAACTGGGTTCTGCCATTCCAAAAAATAAAGTACACCAAGGTGACAAAGAAGCTGGCGAAATATATTGGCGAGATACCACCTTCAATAAGGGATTTCGACCACTCATGGCAAATCTCCGCAACAATCCCCATAACGCCCATCACACTGCCGCAAACACCAGCAGTTAGGGCAGCAATAAAAAATATGCCTACCCCGGGATGGATGTGTTTCCGGAAAGCTTCCAGTGCTGTCTCACCAGTGATCAAGGTATAACGGCCGTACTGATTGACCATAAAGAAGGTGCACAGGCAGGAGGCAACAATGGTCCAGAGTAGAGACATACCGTAATCGGCGCCAGCCTTAGCCATAGCCGTCACACTGCCAGTGCCAACATTAAAACCCAGCAAAAAAATACCTGGCAGAAATAAGGCCAACCCTTTGGCAAATTTTTGCCCGAATGATGTCTCTGTGGCGCTGCCTTTTTCAACAGTCTCGCTCATCATAATGCCTCCATGTTCTGAGCAGAAAGCGCGCGGATAACTCCGCGAACTTCCGCCAAACCTTTCAGGCGACCAATAGCCGAATAGCCTGGGTTCACTGTTTTTCCCATGTCATCCATCATTTGATGGCCATGGTCGGGGCGTATATAGATGTGACTATTGGTCAGCCCATCATGTTGGCGACGCTTTTCTTCATCCAACAACTCCTTGATCACCTGAACCATATTGATATCGCTATCTAGGTGGCTGGCTTCGTAAAATGAGCGGGGCTCTTTGGGGTCGAGGCAAACACCACGCAAATGGGAAAAGTGGATGCGCGAACCGAACTGTCTAGCCATGGCCGGCAGATTATTATCTGGTCGGCTGCCATAGGTCCCAACGCAAAGGGTCATACCGTTGGAGGGGCTGGGAAGAGCTCCAAAGAGAAGTTCCAGATCATCGGCCGTACAGATAACTCGGGGTAGCCCGAACATATCTCTAGGGGGGTCATCGGGATGAATGGCGAGCTTTACGCCCAGCGCTTCCGCACGGGGCAATATCTTCGACAGAAAGCTAAATAAGTTATCCCGCAGAATGGCTGGGGTGATGTCTTTGTAACAGGCCAGCATGGCGCGAAAATCATCGATGCCATAGGCTTCAGTCATTTTGCCTGGCAGACCGGCAATAATGTTATTGGTCAGTTGCTGCCTTTCTGCTTCCGACATCTGTTCGAAAACCTGCTTGGCCTCGGCGATCTCCTCTTTGCTGTAATCGAGCTCGGCATTGACTCGCTGAAGAATAAAAAGGTCAAAAGCGGCAAATTTTCGCTGGTCAAATCGCAGGGCAAAGGCACCGCTCGGAAGCTTAAATTTGAGATCTGTGCGGGTCCAGTCAATCACTGGCATAAAGTTATAGCAGATGGTTTTGATGCCACAGTGGGCGAGATTTTCCATGGATGCGATCCAACTATCCACATACTGCTCATGGCCGGCTCGCGCTAATTTGATATCTTCATGAACCGGGATACTTTCCACAACGCTCCAGGTGAGAGGTGTGAGATTGGTCTCAAAGCGCTCAATCAATGCCTGATGCTTTTCTATGGCTTCAATCGACCAGGGTTCACCTGTAGGGATGCCCTGCAACGCACTGACGATATCAGTGGCGCCGGTTTGTCTTATATCATCGATAGTCACTGGATCGCTAGGTCCAAACCATCTCCAGGATTCACGCATGATTGTTCCTTCGAATTAGGGTCGAATAACAAACACCAACCGATTTAATTTTTTTGTCTGAAATCTAGTCCAGTTAATACAGACTGACTCCAGAGCATTAACGAATACCTGCTGGCAGAACAAAAAAAGGGGCACCAAAGTCAAACTCTGGCGCCCCTTACTTCTAGATGACTAACGCGCGTTAATTAGAAACGGTAGCTAGCGCCTAGAGTGATTCTACGATCAGGAAGGCCTACGAAACATGTAGGACCAGTTCCAGCTACACAATTTTGCACGATACCTGATTCGGTAAGGTTCACCGCTTCAATACCAACACTCAATTGCTCATTAACATCATAGTTGACGCTAGCGTTTAGCTGGCCACGATCAGCAGTTACAACTGGGAAGCTGAAGGTACTGCTACCACTTGTGTTAGCGCCACCCGCGAAGTCATTAGTGCGGAACTCTTCACGCCATGTGTAACGTACTCGAGCTGAAACACCATACTTCTCGTAGAAAACAGTGAAGTTATAAGCATCTTCAGAAAAATCAAGCAGGCCACGTGGAATAGTTACATCACCAAGTACGGTAAGACCGCGACCTGAAGTCGTGTCAGATGCTGAACCACCTTTGAACTCCTGAGTAGTGTAGTTAGCGATAACACCAAAACCAGACGCCCAACCCAGTTGCTCTTCATAGCTGGAAAGGTCGTATTGGAAAGCAAGCTCAATACCTGATTGAGTAGTGGTTACGCTGTCGTTGTCAGGCTGCGTAAAGTCAACACACATACCTGGCACATCTGGATTACCCAACTGGTTAGCAATAACGGTCGGGTTGAAGACGCCGCCACCAGGACAAGATGGATCTGTCTCACGAGCGAAACCACCTGTAGTAGACGAATCTGACACTAGCAGAGCACCTTCATAGCTCTGACCAAAGATATTGGTACGATCCTTAGTGAAGTAGCCGATGCTGGCAATGGCTGAAGGAGCAAAATACCACTCAACCGACAGATCAAAGGAATCGACTTCTTCGGGCTCCAATGCCGGATTACCTAAGGATACAACCGCATTTTCACTTGGGTCATAGGTAAAGCCAGTATTCAGATCGCTAAAGTTTGGACGACGGATATCAGTACCGTAACCTAAACGAACAATCACATCATCAGTTGGCTGTGCAACCAGATTTAAGCGCGGCAGCAAGAAGTCGTAACTACCAGAAGTAGTTTGCAACGCTCTTTCACCATTCGCGTCTTCAGGACCAAAGGCCACCGAGTCAACAGTAGTATCTACATAACGCAGACCGAGGTTACCGCGGAAGATACCATGCTCAAAATTAGCCTGTACGTAGAGCGCCTGAGTTTCTTCACTAACGTCAAAGAACGAGTTTTTATCAGACTCCAGGTTCAGAGTAAGATCGCCATCAGCTCCTGGCTCGTTAACACGATGGGCTGCAAGAGCAGATTCCAGAATGCTTATAACGCCGTCGGGATCAGAGAATGAACGATCTGGATCCACTAGCAAGAAGTTGCTAATGAACAGGTCTCGACCATCTGCATCACCATAGTTAGAAGGACCTTCAACCAACAGCTCTGAGAACAAGGCGCCGTTCGGGCTGTCTTCCAACTTGCTGAAACCACCAATGCGGTCATCAATATCTTCAAATCGGCTTGAAGACTCATTGAAACGATAACCCACATCTACAGACGTAATAGAGTTCCAATCAAGTTCGTATGACAGATCAACTCGGAAAGCATTTTCTTCGTTGTTAGTCGTGTTGCGACCAACGTCAACCTGATCCAAAACAACGTTAGCTGGATTGGTTAAGTCAGCGACTGATGGAGCATAAGCTGAATCAAAGTTAACACCAAACGATAATTTGTCACCCGACAGATCATAGATGAAAGGTACGCAGTTATCATTACTCGTGTTTGCGTCACCGGTAGCTGCGCCATCGAGTGGGCAGTTAGGGTTAATAAAGTTCAATGTAGTATTCAAAGTAGGATTAGATGTATCCGACTTTGTAGTCGACACTTCAAAGCTTGCAGTCAGACGATCGCTCTGATACTCACCACCAAAGGAAAAGATTTCGCTATCAGTGATACGTGAACCTGTTTCACTTGAGAAACGCAGATTTGGATCATCGTCATCGTTAGCTAGATCAGGAACAAGCTCACCGGCAAGTGCAGCCTGAACTTCGCCACGGCCTACGCCGAAGTCTACTGTTTCAAAGGCAGTAGGTACGCTGATCTGACGCAAAGAACTTACACCAGAAGCCTGAAGTCTATACTGATCACGACTTCTTTCCTGCTCATTGATAACGGCGTCGACATGAAACTTTAAGTTGTCGTTAGGAGCCCACTCAAAGGTTGTAGCAACGTTGGTCGTCTCGTAATCATCATTCTCTTGCTCTTGAACCAAGAACTGGATTCCAAGGAATTCAGCTGGGTCTGCACCAGCAGGAGTGGCAAGGTTGTCACGGTCAGTACGGGGACGGAATGAAACCGCTTCTTGCTCAGTGATACTACCACTGATAACAAAACCGATCTCACCCATGTCAGTAGTCCAGGTATCACCGTAAGCGCCAGAGAATCTTGGCAAATAACCTTCGGTAGAGAGACTGCTGTCTTCAGCCTGAACTCGAATAGAACCCAGAGTTTCTTTCAGTTCCAGAGGTCGGATAGTTCGCAGGTTGATAGTACCACCTACAGAACCTTCAATGGTTTTGGCCTCGGACGCCTTAGTCACTTCAACAGAAGAGATAATCGACGCATTCACATCTTCAAAATCTATACCGCTACGACCAGAGCCGGAGCCTACAGTCGAAATGCCGTTTATTTCTACACGGTTTGCGTTAGTACCACGGATCTGAACACCAGTGCCGATACCAGCAGTACGTGTAATCTGAACACCCGTGATATTTTCAAGTACTTCAGCCAGGTTTTGATCCGGTAGCTTACCGATATCATCTGCCTGAATAACTTCAATTAAATTGGCGGTGGATCGCTTCTCTTCAAGCGCACTTGCAAGAGACCCCCGAATTCCTGTTATGACTACCTCTTCTAATGCTTGCTCTTGAGCATGGGCCGCTGGCACAAAAGGCAGGACGGTCGCAGCCAAGGTAAGCATAGCAGGCAAGCTATGACGATTTTTCATCTAATTTCCCCTAAAAAAATGCATGATATTATTTTCGGCCCGAAAGCCTGGCGGTAATGTAATCCAATTTTCGACAATCTGTCAACCATTAACTATATCCAATTACTTTGTTTTGGTATGACCAATGATGCTGGCAATGGAAATTGAAGCTGATATCTGCCCCTCCTCCACGACAAACCATTTTTCTGAAAAGTAGAATTTGCTGCAGCAGTTGCAGTGCAGACTCTCACAAGGATCTTTTAGATATACGCGGAACTAGCTAATAGTCGTTTTGAACGGGTTCTGCAGTTGGCGAGCGCATCCCACTTTTATGCCAGCAGCACGACAGAAACAGTGATTAGGGCACTTTGCGGTACTTTTAACTAAACCATCGGCGAATGCCGCGGTAGATAAGGCGTTTTTTTGATTTAATTGCCCATATAGATACATAAGGCTCAGCCATGCTAATGGAAGATGAAAGTATTTCAGTAGTGTGGGACGAAGCTGAGAATCGCTTGCATGCGCAGAAGGCATTGATGGTGTTTTTGTTAGGTGCCAGCAGTTAGCAGTAATCCTGTCGCCGGCGGAGGCTGGCATCCATTTGTGAGAAGCTGGACCCCAGCCTTCGCTGGGGCGACGGGCTTTTTGCTGGGGAGACGTTCCTTTGAGGTGACGCTAGTAGTGCTGCTAGATAAACTCTACATTGTCTATTTCATACTCAACATCGCCACTCGGCGCTTTAACCACTACCACTTCACTGATCTCTTTACCCATCAGAGCTCGCGCAATCGGCGACTGGTAAGAGATTTTACACGCTTTTACATCCGCCTCATCATCGCCGACAATTTTGTAAGTGACGGTCTTATCGAGATCAAGATTAATAATGGTCACAGTGGTACCAAACACCACGCGATCGCCGTGGGGAATCTTATTGATGTCGATCACCTGAATATTCGACAACTTGCCTTCGATATCTTGAATCCGACCTTCAGTAAAACTCTGCTGCTCGCGGGCAGCATGGTATTCAGCATTCTCTTTGAGATCGCCGTGTTCACGAGCAGTGGCAATGGCCTCAATAATAGTTGGGCGCACTTTTTTAATAAGGTGATGCAGCTCTTCACGCAGAGCGATCTCACCTTCAACTGTCATTGGGGCCTTTTGCATTACGCCAACTCCTCGTGCAAGGTCTGGATACGTCGAACGGTGGTTTCACCATCAAAGTTAAGAGCCTGACAAACCGCATCACCACCGGCCATTGTTGTAGTGTAATAAACGCGATGCTGTTCGGCACTGTAACGAATGGCAGAGGAATCTGAAATCGCCTGACGACCTTCTGTGGTATTAATAATAAGATCGATTTTGTCGCTCTTAATCATATCGACAATATGTGGGCGACCCTCTTTAACTTTGTTGACTAGGGTCACAGGCAGGCCAGCCTGTTCAATAATTTTGGCTGTCCCTGCGGTAGCCACTAACTTAAAGCCGAGATCCGAGAGTTGTTTCGCCAGTCCTGCAACCTGATGTTTATCACGCTCACGGACACTGACAAAGGCTGTGCCACTGGAGGGAATTTCATCACTGGCACCGAGCTCTGCTTTGCCATAGGCCTCAGCAAAAGTTGTTCCCACACCCATTACTTCGCCGGTGGACTTCATCTCTGGCCCAAGAATCGGGTCAGTACCAGGGAATTTATTGAACGGGAATACCGCTTCTTTAACACTGAAGTAAGGCGGGATAATTTCTTTAGTGAAGCCTTGAGATTCGAGAGTCTGACCGACCATGCAGCGGGCCGCTACCTTAGCAAGCGAGGTGCCGATGCACTTGGACACAAAAGGCACGGTTCGCGAGGCACGTGGATTGACCTCAATCACATAGATCAGGCCATCCTGAAGTGCCAACTGCACGTTCATTAAGCCGCGGACGCCAAGCTCCAGAGCCATCTTTTTGCACACTTCGCGCATTTCATTCTGAATATCTTCGCCGAGGCTATAGGGCGGCAGCGAACAGGCCGAGTCACCGGAGTGAATACCCGCTTGCTCAATGTGCTGCATGATGGCGCCGATAACCACCTGATCGCCGTCACTCACTGCGTCCACGTCCATCTCAATAGCGTTGGGCAGGAAGAAGTCGAGAAGCACAGGAGAGTCATCAGAGACCTGTACGGCGGTTTTCATATAGTGACGCAGCTCATCTTCTTTGTAGACAATCTCCATAGCGCGTCCGCCCAATACATAGGAGGGACGCACAACCAGTGGATAGCCAATTTCTTTGGCCAGTTCCACCGCTTGATCGGCGCTACGTGCAGTGGCGTTCTGCGGCTGCAGCAGGCCAAGCTTTTGAATCATCTGCTGGAAGCGCTCACGATCTTCGGCGCGATCAATAGCGTCCGGCGTGGTGCCAACAATGGGCACACCGGCAGCTTCAAGGGCACGGGCCAGTTTAAGCGGTGTTTGACCACCGAACTGGACGATGACGCCTTTGGGCTTTTCGATGCGCACAATTTCTAACACATCTTCCAGCGTTACTGGTTCAAAGAACAATCGATCTGAGGTGTCATAATCGGTAGATACAGTCTCTGGGTTACAGTTGACCATAATAGTTTCATAGCCATCCTCACGCATTGCTAGGGCCGCGTGAACACAGCAGTAATCAAACTCAATACCCTGACCAATACGGTTAGGGCCGCCACCGAGAACAAGGATCTTATCGCGATTACTGGGGCGTGCCTCGCACTCTTCTTCATAGGTGGAGTACATATAGGCGGTATCGGTGGCAAACTCTGCGGCACAGGTATCGACACGCTTATACACTGGGTGCAGTCCCAACTCATAACGCAGTTCGCGCACAGCGGTTTCGCCACAGCCTAAAACATCACCGAGGCGACGATCGGAGAAGCCCTTGCGCTTTAAGCGGTAGAGACTTTTCTCGTCTAGGTCGCTGAGACTATGCTGTGCCAGCGCTAGCTCATCTTTAATCAGGTCTTCGATCTGCACGAGGAACCAGGGGTCGACCTTGGTACGAGCAAAAACATCGTCTAGGCTCATGCCGTGTCTAAAGGCATCACCCAGATACCAGATGCGGTCGGGACCGGCCACGGCCAGTTCGCTGTTCAGAACCGCTTCTGGGTTTTCAGTCTCAGCAGTGATCTTTGGATCAAAACCAGAGGTACCCACTTCGAGGCCACGAAGGGCTTTTTGCAGGGACTCTTGGAAGGTGCGGCCAATAGCCATCACCTCACCAACAGACTTCATCTGGGTGGTCAGTGACTGATCAGCCTGCTCAAATTTCTCAAAGGCGAAGCGCGGAATTTTGGTGACTACGTAATCTATGCTCGGCTCAAAGGAGGCTGGGGTTGCGCCGCCAGTGATTTCGTTCTGCAATTCGTCGAGGGTGTAACCTACAGCCAGCTTGGCCGCTACTCGAGCGATAGGGAAGCCGGTGGCTTTTGAGGCCAGAGCTGAAGAGCGTGAAACCCGCGGGTTCATCTCAATAACAATCAGGCGTCCATCTTCAGGATTCACCGCAAACTGTACATTGGAGCCACCGGTCTCAACACCGATCTCACGCAATACCTTAATCGAGGCGTTGCGCATTATTTGATATTCTTTGTCGGTCAGGGTCTGGGCTGGAGCAACAGTAATCGAGTCACCAGTGTGGATGCCCATAGGGTCGAGATTTTCAATCGCACAGATAATGATGCAATTGTCTTTGCGGTCTCGGACCACTTCCATTTCAAACTCTTTCCAGCCAATCAGCGACTCATCGATGAGCAGCTCATTGGTCGGCGAGAGATCTAATCCGCGACGGCAGATCTCTTCAAATTCTTCTCGGTTATAGGCAATACCGCCGCCGGATCCACCCATAGTGAATGAGGGGCGAATCACACAGGGAAAGCCAAAGCGATCTGAAACCTGAACGGCTTCTTCCATGCTGTGGGCAATACCGGAATTGGGGGTATCCAGACCAATGGCTTTCATGGCCTTATCAAAGCGCTCACGATCTTCCGCTTTGTCGATGGCATCGGCGTTGGCGCCAATCATTTCTACGCCATACTTTTCCAGCACGCCATGCTTAGCCAAATCCAGCGCGCAGTTAAGTGCTGTCTGGCCGCCCATAGTGGGCAGTATCGCGTCAGGCTTTTCCTGAGCAATAATATGCTCAACCGTGCGCCACTCCACAGGTTCGATATAGGTGGCATCAGCCATCGCCGGATCGGTCATGATTGTCGCAGGGTTGGAATTTACCAGAATTACTCGGAAACCCTCTTCGCGCAGCGCTTTACAAGCCTGAGCGCCGGAGTAGTCAAACTCACAGGCCTGACCAATAATAATTGGTCCTGCGCCCAAGATGAGAATGCTTTTTATGTCAGTTCTTTTTGGCATGTCTTCTCCGAAAGCGACTAGCGTCGATCTTCCATTAACTTTATAAAGTGATCAAATAGGGATGCTGCATCGTGGGGACCGGGGCTGGCTTCAGGGTGACCCTGAAAGCTGAATGCCGGCTTATCGGTACGCTGGATACCCTGCAAGCTGCCGTCAAATAACGAGCGATGCGTGGCTATCAAGTTGTCCGGAAGATTCTCCTCATCCACCGCGAAGCCGTGGTTCTGACTGGTGATCATGACCACATTGCCAGCCAAATCTTCAACCGGATGGTTGGCGCCGTGATGACCAAACTTCATCTTCACAGTCTTTGCACCCGAGGCCAGTGCTAGCAGCTGATGACCGAGGCAAATCCCGAAAACTGGAATATCAGTTTCAAGAATTTCGCGGATCGCTTCGATAGCGTAATCACAGGGTTCTGGATCACCGGGGCCATTAGAGAGAAAAATTCCATCTGGCTGCATTGCCAATACGTCACTGGCGGGTGTTTTTGCCGGCACTACAATCAGCTCGCAATCCAGATCAACCAGCATACGTAGAATATTTCGCTTTACACCAAAATCGTAGGCAACGACTTTATATTTGCTGGTGGATGGATCCTGAGTCCGATGACCCACACCTAGCTCCCAGCTGTGCTCAGACCATTGATAAGTGCTTTCAGTAGTCACTTCTTTGGCCAGATCCATACCCTTGAGGCCAGCAAAACCGCGGGCCGCTGCCAGAGCAGCTTCATCGTCCACAGTGCCGGCCATAATGCAGCCGTTCTGAGCACCGCTCTCTCGCAAAATACGTGTCAGCTTGCGTGTGTCTATATCGGCTATTCCAAGGATATTGTTATCTTTGAGATAGTCATCTAAAGCTTGCTGGCTGCGGAAATTGGACAACAGCAAAGGGAGATCGCGGATCACTAAACCAGAGGCCCAGATTCTATCCGACTCAGCATCTTCATCGTTGACGCCGACATTGCCAATATGGGGATAAGTAAGGGTGACGATTTGTTGAGCGTATGAGGGATCAGTAAGAATTTCCTGATACCCGGTGAGGGCAGTATTGAAGACTACTTCACCAACAGAGATTCCATCCGAACCGATGGCAGTTCCTCTGAAAATTGTTCCGTCTGCTAGCGCAAGTACGGCTTCCCGGTGAGTCTGGGAATTCACACAACCTCCTAATTATTAAACATGTAACGTAGACCTGAAGTCAGGCAACTCCGATTACGGCATCAGTAGCTTGTGAATATTTGCAAAAAAGCGAGATGAAACTCCGGGTCTCATCTCGCTAAATATAATATTCTGCTGTGCTCTAACCTCTCGGAACGAGACCACATCTTGGCTGTGGTGTTAGGCGGGTATTCTATTGAAAAGAGGGTATTTTGTCCATCACTGTTGTAACTATTTTACAACGCCAGCGGCTGCCTATTTAAGCCCCAGTACATCCTGCATATCAAACAGCCCTGAGTCTTTTTGCGACAGCCACAGCGATGCTCTCACCGCACCGCGGGCAAAGGCCAAACGGCTTGAGGCTTTGTGGGTAATCTCTACGCGTTCGCCCTCGCCGGCAAACAGGACAGTGTGGTCGCCGACAATATCGCCGCCGCGGACTGTGGCAAAGCCAATGGTTTCATGATCCCGCGCGCCAGTTTGACCTTCGCGACCATAGACAGCGACCTTTTGAAGATCGCGACCGACTGCCGCCGCTACAGACTCACCCAGCGACAATGCCGTGCCCGAGGGGGCGTCGACCTTGTGCCGATGATGGGCTTCAAGAATCTCAATATCGGTTTCATCGCCAAGTACTTTTGCCGCCAGCTCGGCCAACTTAAAACACAGGTTGACCCCAGTGGAGAAGTTCGAGGCCATACAGATTGCGCTGCTAGCCGCGGTGGTTGAAACCTGAGCCAACTGCTCTGCATCTAAGCCGGTGGTACCAATAACCATTTTCTTGTTGTGGGCAGCACAGAACGCAGCGTTGGCTGCCGTGGCGCTGGGCACACTAAAATCGATAAGCACATCAAAATGATCGACGACATCACTGAGCGAACTGGCAACTAGTACGCCATTTTTGCCGACTCCCGCCAATTCGCCAGAGTCAACGCCGATAAGAGAACTATCCGGGCGCTCTAGGGCAACTGTCAGCTCAGCCTCATTATTCAACAATATAGCATCGATTAAGGCCTTGCCCATGCGGCCGCCGGCTCCGGTAATCGCTATTCTGCTCATTGTCTCTTTCCTATCAAGGTGTTTGATTGCGGACCTCTAGGAACCCGTTGTCCCTGAGAGGCATTGCATATTACGCGGATCGATTT
>Ga0208971_1000003_pt1 | contig 154457 bp, 138 predicted proteins | sample AOAMet1_18_M0_10_2_FD_188229 | JGI IMG/M metagenome (GOLD analysis project Ga0208971, IMG submission 188229) | Ammonia-oxidizing marine microbial communities from Monterey Bay, California, USA - CAN11_18_M0_10 (SPAdes) | ecosystem: Environmental > Aquatic > Marine > Intertidal zone | place...
GCTCATCCAGCATTTAATGGAAACAAAAACGCTCAGTCCTCGTGGAACTGAGCGTTTCTCTTGTTGTGTCGGGGCGGCAGGATTCGAACCTGCGATCTCCTGGTCCCAAACCAGGCGCCGTAACCGGACTAGGCCACGCCCCGTGCTCTAAAAGCGAGGGCAAAGATACTCGAAATTATTCTGTGTGCAATGCTGCTTCAGGAATAATCGTTTATTGTTCGTTTTGCACCAGTGTCACAATCACAAGGTCGACGGACAGACATAGCTAGTCCTTGGGATTTTCGTCTCTGAAATCGCCGTAAAGCCCCCCTGTACATCCACCATATTATGAATGCCTCGTGCCTTCAGCATGGATGACGCAATCATAGAGCGATAACCGCCTGCGCAATGCAGGTAAAACGGCTCCACCGCAGGAAACTCCGCGAGGTGATCATTCAACGCGCTGAGAGGCGTATGGTGAGCTCCTTCAAGATGCTCAGACCGATGTTCCCCCTGCTTTCGAACATCAAAAATTCGGTCCTGATTTGATGAATGTTCAGCTTCAAATTGCTCGGCAGAGATAGAATTTACCGTCTCTGTGGACATGCCCGCGTTGATCCAAGCTTCGGTGCCACCCTTCAGAAACCCAAGGGTGCGATCAAACCCAACACGCGCAAGGCGAGTAACCGCCTCTTCTTCCCGACCCTCTGACACGACCAACAAAATAGGTTGCTGCACATCAACAATAAGCTCCCCAACCCACGGGGCAAAGTTACCATCCAAACCAATGAAGATGCTGTTTGGCACGTGGCCAACCGCGAATTCTTCCGGGGAACGGACATCAAGAACGAGAGCAGAAACTTCATCCGCTGCAGCCTCGAATTCTGCGGGTGACAGAGACCGCAACCCTTGATTTAAAACCTCATCAATGTCAGCATACCCTCCTTCTTTGTTCAACTTCACATTGATTGGGAAGTATGGCGGAGGTGGCATCAATCCATCTGTAACTTCTTGAATGAATTCGACCTGAGTCATATCCGGTCGAAGCGCATAATTCATGCGTTTTTGGTTGCCCAAAGTATCGACCGTTTCTTTCATCATGTTCTTTCCGCACGCCGAACCAGCACCATGCGCTGGGTATACAATGACATCGTCTGGCAATGGCATGATTTTCTCTCGCAAGCTGTTGAACAACGTTCCCGCCAGCTGTTCCTGGGTCAAAGACGCCGACTTTTGGGCCAAATCAGGACGACCAACATCTCCCAAGAACAAAGTGTCTCCCGTGAAAATTGCGTGCTCTCTGCCCTCGGCGTCAAGCAGAAGGTAGGTCGTGCTTTCCATGGTGTGTCCAGGCGTATGCAAAGCGCGAATGGTAACATCCCCTACCTGAAACTCTTCACCATCAGCAGCGATATGAGCGTCATAGGAAGTTTGGGCGTTGGGACCGTAAACAATCCTCCCTCCTGTTTTCTCGGCGAGCGTCACATGGCCGCTGACAAAATCTGCATGAAAATGCGTCTCAAAGATGTACTTAATGACAACGCTGTCTCGTTCCGCACGCCCCAGATAAGGAGCTACCTCTCTCAATGGGTCGATGATCGCCGCTTCTCCTTTGCTTTGGATGAAGTAAGCTCCTTGAGCCAAACATCCGGTATATATCTGTTCTATTTTCATGGCAATGTGGATGGCAAATTTAATGAGGTTGTACGATGAATTCCATGCTAAAAATGAAACAAGCCATTGCAATTATGAAATAGCCAAAACCCCGTTTCAGCCTGCTTCCGTCGATGAAGGTGCCAAGACCAACACCAACAAAAATGCCTATGACCGCAACTCCAGAGAAACAAAGCAAAAAGGGCCAATCAATGGTTTCTTGCATAGCGTCCCCAAGAAGGAAACCGAGCAATGATTTAAATGCAATGATCAAGAGCGATGTGCCAATAGCTCGCTTGATTTCAAGATTGGCAAACATCACCAATGCTGGGATGATCAGAAACCCACCACCTGCACCGACAAATCCCGTCAATGCGCCCACGACGAGTCCTTCCAAGAAAATAACCGGATAATTGTAAGTGATTATGCCCGTTCCACTTTTGCGTTCCTTGGAAGAGAGCATGGAAAATGCCGCCCAAAACATGAGCAATGAAAACAAACCGAACATTCCCATACGACGGGTAAATTCAAAATCAGAGAATGCGAACAATACCTCTGGCAGCATCGGAATCAAAAAATGACGCACAATCCAGACTCCAAGAACTGCAGGCAAACCAAATACAACTGCTGTTCGACCATCGATGTTTCCAATCTGATATTGCCGCACTGCACCTACCAATGCAGCAGACCCCACCACGAACAAAGAATAAGCAGTAGCTATTTTCTCATCTAAACCAAACAAATAAGCCAGAATTGGGACGGCCAAAATAGAACCTCCCCCTCCGATGAGTCCAAGTGACAACCCAACGACCAACGCCATGAAGTAACCGAGGATTTCCATCACTCAGCTGACTTTGCATCAAACGCACCTGCCATGCAATCCAAGACATGCAGAAGGCGCCGATTGGCAATGCTATAAAAGACTTGCTTGCCCTTTTTTTCGGACTTCAAAACACCATTGACTTTCATCTTAGCCAAATGCTGCGACATCATCGAAATTTGACACGCAGCCCCAATCTCAGCGCAAATGGAAGAAACATCCAAGGGCTCATGGCTTTCCAAAACCAGCAAAATCTCCAACTTAACTGGATGAGCTACGGCTTTTAGAATCCTAGCCATAGCCTCAAGGTCTTCTTCTGAATGATTGCGTTTTGTCTGGTTCACAAAACAAATATACATTTTATCATTTCATAAAATGTTTATTTAATGAAATGAATTGCAAACTGAGTTCCAGCCTTGGCCATGCGTTCCATGAATTAAAAAAAATCACTCAAACTCATGGCACAAAAAAAACCAGCGGAATGCGCTGGTTTTTTTCGTTCTTGGCGGAGAGACGGGGATTCGAACCCCGGCGACGGTTGCCCGTCGACAGTTTAGCAAACTGCTCCATTACCACTCTGGCACCTCTCCAAAAAGTCGCTAGGGTTATTTCCAAAGCGGCCACAAAGTTACGATAAAGCATTGCGAAAACAACAAAAATCCCTATCTTACACACTCGACCATTTTTGAGCCATCAACCAAAAGAATTGTTTCATGAAAAAAGTACTGATTTTCAGCGTTTTCGCATTCTTCGCTTTTGCAGCGAGCGCGCAAACAGACGCTAACTCCGCAGCAAAAACGACCTCGTCTGAAGTTGCACAAACCAAAGATGCAGGTTCATCAGCAAAGAGCGTAGCCCTTGGCGGAAACGCCGCGAATGCTGACAGCAAATCCACTTGCAGCAAAGGAGACAACGCAAAAGGAAAAGACGGAGCATCATGCTGCTCATCGAAGTCTTCTGCAGACAACAGCGGAAAATCCAAGGATGGGAAATCAGCTGCATGCTGTTCTTCGAAGTCTTCAACTGCGGACAACAAGGACGGGAAATCATGCTGCTCAGAGAAGTCAGCTGAAAGCTGTTCCAAAGATTCGAAGAAAAAGAAAGACTAATTGGTTTAGAGCTTGTGCTCTAGAACTAAAAGTATCGCCGCACTAAGTTCACCAAAGACTTAGTGCACCCTTGCCAGAGACTTGAGTTTTGAAAGCCGCCCCTTGGGGCGGCTTTTTCTTTTCATCAATTTGCCACTACCTGTGACCATTGCTCAAAACGTAAATCGTTCCTCGGCTAACTCGGCGATGTGTTCTCCGATAGCCAATGCTGCGGTCGCAGCTGGAGAAGGTGCATTTAGGACGTGGATGTTTCGGTCGGTATAAGAGATCCGAAAATCATCTCGCGTGTCACCATCCTGAGACAGAAGCAAGGCTCGAACACCAGAGCGACCTGGACGCAAATCTTCCATTGTCAAGTCTGGAATCATTCGCTGCAACGTCTTCAAGAAAAGACGCTTCGAAAATGCACGGCGGTATTCGTTGATGCCAAAGGCCATGTTATTGAAGAAAAGCTTCCATGTACCACCGTATCCAAGGGCTTCCATCGTGTCTTTCAAGTCAAAGTCTGTTTTCCCGTAACCTTCCCTTTTAAAAGTGAAAACTGCGTTTGGACCACATTCAATTTCACCATCCGTCATTCGGGTGAAGTGAACTCCTAAAAAAGGAAAGTCTGGATTGGGAACCGGGTATATGAGATTTTTGACCTTATGCTTTGCCTGTTCTGTCAACTCATAATAGTCGCCTCGAAACCCGACGACGCGCTCTTTCAGCGGCACCCCGTCCTTTCGGGCCAAACGATCTGCCTGAAGGCCACCGCAAACGACCACATGCTTGGCACGAATGCCGTCTTGTGATTGATCTGTCCGCACTAAGGTGTGATCTTCTGAGTGCTCAAAAGAGACCACTTCTTCCCCAAGACGCACAGCACTATGAGACTGCAATCCAAGCGCCAGATCGACCATCTTTCGCGTGGCCGCGCGGTAATCGATGATGCCTGTGCATGGAACCCAAAGAGCACCAACACCCTTGCAATGTGGCTCTATGTCCCTGAGCTGATCGCCATCAATACGCTCCAGACCCTCAATTTCATTCTTCTGACCAATTCCATGAATCTTCTCCAGCATAGGCAATTCAGATGGCTCCACCGCGACAACAACTTTACCACAAACATCATGCGGTACTTTGTGCTCTTCTGCAAAACGGACCAAAGCCCTTCGCCCTTCCACACAATTTTTCGCCTTCAATGATCCCGGGGGATAGTAAAGCCCTGAATGGATTACCCCTGAATTGTTTCCCGTCTGATGCCCTGCCAGTTCTCGCTCTTTTTCAATGAGCAAGATGGTACGGTTTGGATAGCGCTGCTGCAGCTGGTACAGGGTAGCTGCACCAACGATTCCTCCACCTACAATTACAATGTCAAAAGCGGCACTGGGGGTCTTTTCGTGAATCATCGGGGCAAAAGTACAACGGACTTCCTATCTTGGACACATGAGCAATGCACACAAAGCTGCAGGAAACACCCGTCGAATAGACAAAACACCGGAACAGGTCAAAAAAGCTTGGACCATGTATGACTGGGCCAACAGTGTTTATTCGCTTGTCATCACGACCGCAATCTTCCCCATCTTCTTCAATGCACTTACTTCGGAGCGAAATGAAGCGGGTGAAATCATCAACGATACCGTGATTTTTTGGGGGCGTGAACTCATCAACACCCAGCTTTATAGTTACGTTCTCGGAGCAAGCTTCTTATTTGTCATCATTGCCTCTCCCTTGCTCAGTGGCATGGCGGACGTTACTGGACGAAAACTGCAGATGATGAAAATCTTCTGTTACAGCGGAGCATTGGGATGCATTAGTCTCTACTTCTTCAATCCCGAACACCTCGAATGGAGCATGGCTGCGCTGTTTTTGGCCAACATCGGCTTTTGGGGAAGCTTGGGATTCTACAATGCTTTCTTGCCTGAAATCGCGCCCCGGGAGGAGCATGACAAGCTCAGCGCGAAAGGATTTGCAATGGGCTATGTGGGAAGCGTTTTGTTGCTTTTGGTGTGCTTAGCTTTAATAATGGGCGTAGGCAGTTTCATGACGCCTTGGGCTTTTGTCTTGGTTGCAGTCTGGTGGATCACCTGGTCGCAAACAACGTTTCGAACATTGCCTTCAAACCACCTCAACCACAAAATAACCCGAGACTTATTTGGTCGCGGATTTCGCGAATTGCGGCAAGTCGCACGAGACATGGCCGGAAGAAAAGATATGATCCGATTTCTATGGGCTTTCTTCATTCTATCCATGGCGTTGCAAACCATCATGCTCATGGCATCTTCATTCGGGATCAAGGAAGTGAACCTAAAAGACAACGAACTCATTGTAGCCATCATCGCCGTTCAACTTCTTTCGATTCCAGGTGCATTCTTTGTTTCGTGGGTAAGCAGCAAAATTGGAAACATCAAGACACTGATGGGGTGCGTAGTCATTTGGGCTGGGGTATGCGTTTACACATACGGCTTGGTCAATGATGTCAATGGTTTTTATGTTGCCGCTGGCATCATTGGTTTCATGATGGGAGGAACACAAAGTCTGAACCGCTCCAGTTACTCCAAAATGCTCCCAGAAACCAAGGATCATGCCTCATACTTTAGCTTTTATGAAGTCCTTGAAAAAGGAGGGTTGATCATTGGAATGTTCAGTTGGGGATACATCGAGGGCTTCACTGGATCAATGCGCTCAAGTGTATTGGCACTGATTGTCTTCTTCGCAATTAGCCTGATTTTCCTCAACCTTATCCCGAAGAATCAGCCCATGCTCGAGGCTTGAGTTCATCGCTCAAGAAGACATCGTTCAATTCGAAACAGGAAGGTAGGCGTGTTCCAATAGCTCGAACTCAACCCTCCTATTCTGCTCCCGTCCCTTTGTTGTAGAGTTGTCGCCAGTTGGCATCTGACTGCCGTGCCATTCAAGTTTGAGCCGATTGGGATCCACTCCTTTCTCCCGAAGTGCCAACATCACAGACTCTGCTCGCTTTTCGCTCAGCTGGAGGTTGTAAGATTCTGAACCAATGAAATCTGTGTGGCCATTGACTTCAATCACGAGGTACCGGTTGACCAGCATTTCATTGGCCAATATGTCCAACGCAGCGGTCGCCTCAGGAGTCAATTCATGTGCATCAAAATCAAATAAAATAGCATCCCATCGGACGTGTTCCCTTTGATAGACTTGCCATGGAGGATCGGTGACCGTAGCTTCAATGGAATGATTGAGACAAGAGCATTGCTCTGGCGAGGAAACGGATCGAACACGAACATCGTCGAGGTAGACATAGGCCCAATTGCTCGCGCCAGCTGGCGCATCATTCCGCTCCATCACATGCAATTCTTGAGGCGCTATAAAGTTTCCAATTGTCACAAACTGTTCCCCTCCCTCTGCTTGAAAAACATCACTCAACCGGGTCCAACTCCACCGATCGCTCAGCAAGTGCAGATCAGGATTGGACACTTGAGGGATTCCTGTCAACATTCCTTCACCGACAGCTTTTGGTGCCGTCGGCGTGAAATACAGCCCCAGACCATCGGTGATTACCCTCCCTTCATCAGCTGCACAAACCCACCACTCGACACAAATCCATTCCCCCTTCTTTAGTGTGCGCAATAAAGAGGTCTGTAAATACTCTCTGTAAAAAGGTTTTGACTGCGAATAAAGCACAAGCCCTGCATACGCTTTGCCATCCAGCGCTGGTTGACTCCCAAACATATTATCAGGAACACCCGCTTTCCCTCCCGTTGAGCATGCATCAAAATGATCGGGTGTTCCAGCATTGGCCTGGTTCCAACCCACGATTGTTTTCAGTTGCGACTGCGTGTAATCTCCGGGGCACCAGGACCTTTCTTCGAAGCTTCCGTTCAAAATCAAATCAGTTCCGAAACCAAGATTTTGGCCAAAAAGCACAGTTGGCCATGCAACCACAATCAAGACGACTGCCGTGCATCCTCTCATGGAACTGTGGCCGGCCATATCCCCTCCGTTTACTTGATCAACTCAAATGTCACTCGACGATTTTGAGCGCGGCTAATGTCTGTGTCTCGGGTGCTGGCAGGATCCGAGTTTTCCATGGTATCGACCACCAATCGTGAGGCCTCGATTCCATTCTCACCAAATTTGGCGACCACTTGATCCGCGCGCTTCTCCCCCAATCCACGGTATCGAGGATTGATCTTTCCTTCATTGAATTCGTCTTCATCAGAATGTCCGATCACACGCAATTTCCATGAAGGATTTTCCTTGAGGATCTTGGCAAGCTTTGCAACCGTTGCCGATCCAGCCCCTGCAGGTCTGCGCTTGAGAAAAGCATAGTACACGGCAGAAATGCTCACAATTTCGTCAGGCGTCATGCTTTCACTCAAAACAACCGATGAGCCATAAACAAGGTCTGTGCGAACCTCGTCAGCTGCAGAACAAGCGCATTGCGATTTTGCATCGATGGGACGAAGTTTCACATTGTCCAAGTAGTAGTAAGCCTGATTCTTAATGACACCTGTAATGCCTGTTGGCTTCTTCATCTTTTCATCTTCGACATCGCTATCTTGATGAAACCCTCCGATGATCAGGTATTCCTCTTGACCGGTGCCGATGAACGTGCCGCAAACAGTCTCCCAACCATCTTGAAGGGACATGACTTTGTCTGACTTGTGTAAAACGCTCGCTTTGCGGTTCAAAACACCTGTGTTTCCTTGCTCAATTTTGCGATCGCTGAGATAAGCCCCAACGCCATTTACAGCATACCGTGACAAATCACTCAAGCTGATGTCAAAAGAAACACAATAGAGTTGGTTCTTTTCAAGTTCCGAATCCAATGCTACTTCAAAGTAGGTGCGAGACAACTTGGGGTCCTTGCTAAAAGCACGAAACCCAGCATAACAGACCCCGTCATTTGCTTCCTGTGAGCCATATATGTTGTTTGGAATATTGACTTTTTCAGACTTCATACCCTCGGCATAGAGATCCAATGGAGCTTCAGTGGCAGAGAACCAATTTTCAGTAAACTCCTCCAGCTGCCCTTGACTCTTCAATTTTCGCAAATCCGAATTTTCAAAACTGCCGTTGGGCACATAATTGTCTTCCTGTGCACCAACATTCAACACTGCAACGCAAGCCGCAACTGCGAGCACATATTTGGAAACGATTGTCTTCATGACATAAGGGGGGTTTTCAATTCTTTTGGGTTCTAGCCAGTATCTGCAGACACTGTGCCAAATTACAATGCAGCCAAGTTAATGCCGTGTGCCCTGTTGCCAAAATTTCATGTGCGAAACCATGCATTTTTCTTCGCAACTTGCTGCATTCTGCGGCAGAGAATCCAATATTCAGTGCAAAACCTTGAACATGGTTTCTTTTAGCAGCATCGAATCCGACACCGTGGCGTTGCCCTGACCTTTGGCCTTCCTGTCCGCTTCTCGCAGGTATCCAAACACCCTACCAACTTTTTCAAGCGAATAATTCCGAGCCGCCTCACCGTATTGTTTCACGGCGAATGGAGCGCAACGAAGTGATTTCGCTGCCGCTGAAGCGGAGCGGTCCTTCAAGCCGTGATAAGCGTATACCTTGCTGAAAAAACTGCCCAAAACTGGCATCACCATCGCCACAGGATGGTCTTTTGGATTCGCAGCGAAATAATCCACAATGCGATTGGCCCGCGCCAAATCTTTGGCCCCAATAGCTCGCTGCAACTCAAAAACATTGAAGTCTTTGCTGATGCCAATGTGTTGCTCAATATGATCAGGCTGAATTTCAGCTCCGTCCGGCAAGACAATTCGGAGCTTTTCCAGCTCATTCATCACTTTCCGCAAATCATTGCCCAGATATTCAGCAAGGATTTGGGCGGCGTGACCCCCAATGCGCATTCCCTTTTCCTGAACTTGATTTGAAATCCATTCAGCCAACTTGTAGTCCCTTACTTTCTCACTCAAGAACAACAAGCCCGCCTTGCTAATGGCTTTGACAGCCTTGAGCCGCCCATCCGCTTTTTTGTTTTTGAAGCAGAACACCAGAACCGTGCTAGAAACGGGTGCCTTCGCATATGCTTCAAGTTTCACCATATCATTCGCTCGCTTCCAAGCGGGCCAATCTTGTGCTTCACGCATCATCACCAACTGCCGTTCTGCCATCATAGGAAACCGACGCGCCGCTTCCAACAATTGGTCAACTGTCGTGTCTCTTCCGTAGACGATGGTCTGATTGAAGTCCCGCATGGACTCTTCTACGACGACGTCTTCCAAGGCCTTTGCTATTTCATCGATGAAGAACGGTTCCTCACCGTGCAACAAATAAACAGAACGCAATGATCCCGATTGAACGTCACGAATGATTTGGCGATGCGGCATGGCACGAAGATAATGGAAGCGAATCGCGGCCGAAAACACGGCAACAGGTATTTTTGGACTTATGCCGAAGCAAACACATCAAGCCTGGATTCAAATTGGAAACCAGCGGCTTCCTCAGCTCAAGCTTCCGCCCTTTCCCGTGACGTGGCGATCGGGGGGCGATCGGAATGAGATCAAATGTTTGAGCCGACAAAAATTTGTAGCCCTCGAACCAGAGGAGTGGGTGCGACAACACTGGCTGCAGCATCTGTCAAATGATTTGCACTACCCACTTGGCCTGACTTCTGTTGAACACCCTCTGAATCTCAATGGCATGAAGAGAAGGGCTGACATCGTTTGCCATGATCATCAAGGAAAACCGCTGCTTATGGTGGAATGCAAACGGCATGATGTGCCGCTGAGCAAGGCTGTACTCGATCAAATATTGCGTTACCACCTGGCTCTAAAAACACCAATTATTGCCATTTCCAACGGCATAAATCATCAAGCATTCTCGTACCACGCCACTGGATTCCAAGTGTTAGAATCACTGCCGTTTTGCACTTCAAATACGAGTATTTAAAGGATTCCCGGCACTTCCAGTCGCAGGACAAACGGCATTGGCTTATTTTCGCACCCAAGAATCGCCTGAATACCATCTGAATGATCATTCAAGAAATCATCGCCATCGCCGGCAAACCGGGACTATTTCGCATTGTTGTGACGAATCGCAACAACCTAATCGTAGAATCTATGCTCGACAAAAAACGTTTGAGCATCCCCGGAACCAGCCGAATTAGCAGCCTAGCTGACATCACCATGTTCACCACAGGTGAAGACCTGCTGCTGATGGAAGTGCTCAATCGTTTGAACGAGCACGAGAGCAGCGATGATATGCCCAAGGTGAAAGGAGACGCCGTTGCGACCAAAGCGTTCGTTGATGGAGTTATCCCTGAATTGGATCACGAGCGCGTCTACAATTCCGACTTGAAAAAACTGGTGCAGTGGTTTAGCATTTTGAAGAAGAACGACTGCTTCCCACTCGAAAGTCAAAAAGACGAAGAAGATTCGTCTCCAGATGGCGTTTCAGAAGAAACAGCCACAGAAGAAAAGGAACCAAAGGCCAAAGCGAAGAAGGCACCGGCCAAAAAAGCTGCAGCAAAAAAAGCACCGGCTAAAAAAGCAGCAAAAAAGGCTACAGCCCCAAAGTCCGCTGCGAAAAAGAGCACGGTGAAAAAATCACCCGCAAGCAAGGCGAAAAAATAACCCCCTCTCTTTCATGAAGCACATTGCTGTCATCGGAGCAGGAACCATGGGCAATGGCATTGCGCATGTTTTTGCTCAATCCGGATTCGAAGTCACCCTCATCGACGTCCAAGAGGCCGCTTTGGCGCGTGCCTTGAAAACAATTGAGAAGAACCTCGACCGGCTGATCAAAAAAGAGAAGATTTCAGAAGCGGAAAAATCAGCCACGCTCAATCGAATCGCGATCTCTACAGAACTGGCTGCTGGCGTAGCAAAGGCTGAACTTGTGGTAGAAGCAGCCACCGAACGCACGGATTTAAAACTGCAAATTTTTCAGCAAATTGATGCCGCTGCACCGGAGCATTGCATCCTTGCCTCAAACACATCTTCCATCTCCATCACCAAAATCGCTGCCGCAACCAAACGGCCCGATCAAGTGATTGGAATGCACTTTATGAACCCTGTCCCCATCATGAAGTTGGTGGAAGTCATCCGTGGTTTCTCCACCAGTGACAAGACATGTGCAGCTGTCATGGAGCTTTCGCAACAATTGGGCAAAATCCCCGTGGAGGTCAATGACTACCCTGGATTTGTTGCAAATCGAATTTTGATGCCCATGATCAATGAGGCCATTATCACACTGCATGAAGGCGTAGCAAAGGTGGAAGCCATTGACACGGTGATGAAACTCGGCATGGCGCACCCCATGGGGCCATTGCAATTGGCTGATTTCATTGGCTTGGATGTGTGCCTCAGCATTTTGGAAGTGCTGCATACTGGCTTGGGAAACCCCAAATACGCGCCCTGTCCATTGCTCGTCAACATGGTCACGGCCGGACACCTTGGAGCCAAAAGTGGCCAAGGCTTTTATGTGCACACACCGGGAAGCAAGGATTGGGTGGTTTCGCCATCATTCACCTAATTGACCGATATTGAGGACATGAAAGCCTCGCGGAACCAACTTCACGAAGTTATTTTTGAAGCGGACACTCCTGCTGGAAAGGCGTTCGACGTCGCCCTGCTTTGGCTGATTGTCTTGAGCGTATTGACCGTGATTGCGGAATCTGTACCTGAATGGGGAGCGACCTATCGTGGTGAATTTGAGCTGGTAGAATGGGGATTTACAGCACTTTTCACCTTAGAATATCTCCTTCGTCTAGCGGTGGTCAAAAAACCGTGGCGCTACGCCAGAAGCTTTTTTGGTTTGGTGGATCTGTTGGCCATCCTTCCCACATTCATTGGCCTCATCATACCAGGTTCCAGCAGCTTACGCATCATTCGAATCCTCAGGGTTTTGCGCGTATTTCGTGTGCTCAAATTGGTCGGGTTCATTGCAGAAGCTCGTCAACTTCAAACAGCACTGCGAGCGAGCCGAAGGCGCATCATTGTATTTCTCAGCGCTGTGATGGCTCTGGTAACCATACTGGGAACGCTCATGTACCTCGTGGAAGATGATCAAGCTGGGTTTTCGAGCATTCCACGCAGCATCTACTGGGCCATTGTCACGGTGACAACAGTAGGGTACGGTGACATAGCCCCTCAAACCGTTGCCGGTCAAATCATCGCATCTGTCATGATGATCATCGGCTATGCAATCATCGCTGTTCCCTCAGGGCTGGTAGGAGTTGAAATGATTCGTGGCAACAAGCTTAAAGCTGAAAACTCCACAAGTATCTCCACTCAGGCTTGCCCCAGTTGTGGCAAAGACGGACACGATTTAGATGCGCTGCATTGCAAATATTGCGGACATCGCATGTAATTCCGTTTGCTATTATTTTGTGATTCACTAAATTGCCCAAGTGAGCCAGCCTCATTCTGAGACTTTGCACACACCGAATCAAACGACCACAACATGCAGCAGCCTACTCGCCTATTTGATTTCCCACGGTATCAACTTCAGAACAACCCGCTTGAGTTGATGATGTCCATGCCGAACGGCGGCAACCGAATCAATTACTCCACAGAATCCTTCATCGAAGCCGTTGACCGCGTTGGACGTGGCCTCATTGCGATGGGACTTGAGGTTGGCGAAAAAGTGGCTCTCATATCACACAACAACCGTTGTGAGTGGAACATCATGGATCACGGAATCATGTCGGCAGGCGGCATCAACGTGCCGATTTATCCGACCATGACTGAGGCGGACTACGAATACATCCTCAACCACAGCGAGAGTAAATATTGCGCAGTCAGCAATCAGGACTTGTACGATAAGGTGATGTCTATCAAAGACAAAGTCCCAACGCTGCAGGGAGTTTTCGTTTTTGAGCGTGCCTCCAATGGAACCCATTGGTCAGAAATCACAGAAGCTGGTAGCGACGCGCAGCAGGCAGAACTGGACAATCGCATGAACAGCGTAAAGCCAGAGGATCTCGCTACAATTATCTACACTTCCGGGACCACCGGAACACCCAAGGGTGTGATGCTGAGCCATCAAAACATCGTTCAAAATATCCTTCACAGCATACCACGAATCCCACCTGTTTTACTCAATCAAGAGTACCGCGTGTTGAGCTTTCTTCCTGTTTGTCACATCTTCGAACGCATGTTGCATTACCTGTACATGTACATCGGTGCCAACATCTATTTTGCGGAAAGCTTGGAGACGATCAAGGAAGATTTGGGGCACGCACAACCAACGGTTTTCACTGCTGTTCCTCGCTTACTGGAAAAATTCTACGATGGAATCGTTCAGAAAGGACGCGCAGCAGGTGGCGTAAAAGCAGCCATTTTCAATTGGGCACTAGGCTTAGCACTCGAATGGGAACCAGACGGTCAGAATGGTGGTTTTTACGAATGGAAATTGGGCATTGCCCGCAAGCTGGTATTCAGCAAAGTCAAAACAGCCCTCGGATTGGACAACATTCGCGCAGTGGCTTGCGGATCTGCGGCTTTGGCGCCTCGTTTGGCTCGATTCTTCAACGCCGCGGGCATTCCTGTTTATGAGGGATATGGATTGACCGAAACCAGTCCTGTCGTCACGGTAAACTCAGATGTTGAGCCGGGATTGATGCGCATCGGATACGTTGGAAAACTCATTGAGGGTGTTGATGTGAAGTTTGCCAATGATGGAGAAATCATGGTCAAAGGACACAACATCATGATGGGATACTTCAAAGAGCCTGAAAAGACCGCTGAAGTGATGACTGATGATTGGTTTCACACAGGAGACATCGGTGTGTTCGACAATGGATTCCTCAAAATCACGGATCGAAAAAAGGAAATGTTCAAGACTTCAGGCGGCAAGTACGTTGCGCCTCAACTCTTGGAAAATGCTTTGAAAGCTTCCCTGTTTATTGAACAAGTGATGGTCGTGGGTGATGGTCAAAAATTCCCTGGCGCCATCGTGGTTCCAAACGCTGAAGCTGTGGAAGAATGGTGCAAGCGCAAAAATCATCCTTTCCCTGGAATGGAAGGCATTCGAAACGACAAACGCATCGCGGATCGCATCCAAAAAGATGTCGACAGCCTCATGGAACCATTTGCGAAGTGGGAAAAAATCAAAGCCATTCGAATTCTCCCCCAGATGTTCAGCATCGAAAATGGTGAATTAACGCCCACGCTCAAACTGAAGCGCAAGCCTATCAAAGCTCATTATCAGGACGAAATTGACGCGCTTTACGCATAAATAATTCTAGCAGCAGCTGACCACAAATGGAAGAATTCCTCATCAACTTAGATTTTGGCCTGTTCAAGGTTCTGAATAGCCATTGGCCAGGAGGAGATCAAATCATGTGGGCAATCTCTGGAACTTGGTGGTGGTTACCACTTTACATTTTATTGCTTTGGGAAATTTGGAAAGCTTCCAACAAGGAATGGGACCGCATGCTCGTGCGAGTCATGGCGCTTGCCCTGTGTATTTCCGGAACCGACATCATTTCCGCCCGTGTAATCAAACCCAGCGTTCAGCGGTTTAGGCCCTCACATTCCATCGAATTGAAAGGTGATGTAAACCTTGTGATTCCTCCGGGACAAACGGAGCCATACATAGGTGGCCGCTTCGGATTCGTGAGCTCACATGCAGCAAACTGCACAGGCGTTGCTGTCTTCGTTGGCTTAGTGCTAGGCGGTGGTTCGTGGCTTTGGGCACTTTTGGGATGGGCCTTGTTGGTTGGTTATAGCAGAATTTACCTCGGCGTTCATTTTCCCCTTGACATCCTTGGAGGCAGCGTACTTGGAGGATTCATGGGCTATTTGCTTTGGCGTGTCCAAAATAAATTGGTCGGAAACCCTGTGAATGCATCATGAATTTTCTTGCCGTTTTTGTAGGTGGGGGACTCGGGAGTGTGACCCGATATGCATTGGGGCTGGCCATCAAACGCCTCGGTTTCATGGCTCCCATAGGCACGCTGGCTAGTAACGTTCTTGCCTCTGCCCTGCTTCTTGGATTGATCGCCACTTATTCAAACAGTCCCGATGCTTCGATGAAAAGCCACTCATGGCAATTGCTATTGACTGTAGGGTTTTGCGGGGCATTCTCGACCTTTTCAACGTTTGCAGCGGACACCATCGCATTGTTCCAAACGCACGGATTGGCATGGTCACTCGGCAATATCGCTGTGAATGTGGTTTTTTGCGTGGCCACTGGCTGGTGGATTTGGTCTTCGATGCAGCCTGTGCATTGAGACAGCTCGCGGCTTAACTTTGTTTCTTGAACATAAATCTTTGACTGATGAAATTGCGTTTTCTGACCTGTCTATTCGCCCTTACAACCCTGCACGCTCTAGGGCAAATAGGACTACCTCCCGCTACGCAAAATGCAAAAGGGGGACAAGGAGATAAAGGAAAAGCCAACGGCTACTCCTCGCAGCAAATGGAGCAAAAAGCGAAGGAAACATTGGATCGCAAAAATCAAGCAGCTGAAAAAGGCACGTCCAAACCCCCGCAGGCGAGAATACCAACCAAAGATCCGGGTGCAAAAGCAGCGCGCAAAAAAACCACCAATTTGGGAACGCACCCCAAACTCGTCGTGGGCATTACGGTGGATCAAATGCGCATGGATTACCTCTATCGCTATTGGGATGATTTTGGCTCTGGCGGGTTCAAGCGGTTGATCCAGCAGGGCATGGTTTGCGGTGACCATCACTTCGGCTATGCTCCCACATACACCGGTCCAGGACACGCCTCCATTTATACAGGCACAACTCCCAGGCTTCATGGGATCATTGCGAATGATTGGTATGATCGCAAAAACAAAGAATCCGTGTATTGCGCCTTTGACAACGATGCCGAGACCGTTGGGTTGAAAAACCCGGACCTACGGGATGGAAAAATGTCATCGCATCGCCTGAAATCGAGCACCCTGGGTGATGAAATGAAGATTGCGACAGGTATGAATGCAAAAGTCATTGCCGTGAGCATGAAAGATCGAGGCGCCACCCTTCCAGGAGGGCACCTCGCTGACGGGGCATATTGGTTCTATGGCAAAGACAAAGGCCACTTCATTACCAGCAGCAAATACAAGGATGCACTTCCTTCGTGGGTCAAGAAGTTCAATAAAATTGGACATGCCGAGCGGCATCTCTCTTCCGGGTGGGGTATAAAACGAACAGAAGCTGACTTCAACGAGGAATGGCCAGACAACAACCCCTTTGAACAACCTTTTCAAGGAGGAAAGAATGCAACATTCCCGTATGACTTAAAAGCACTCAGCGCTGCAAATGGGGGGTATGACATCCTGAAAAGCACTCCACATGGCAACACTTTGGTCATTGACTTTGCTGTGAAAGCTATGGAAGCAGAGGAATTGGGGGCAGATGCCATCACCGATCTCTTGGCCATCAGCCTTTCATCAACAGACTATGTCGGGCATCAATTCGGCACAAATGCCTGGGAGACGATGGAAATTTACCTGCACCTCGATCGGCTTTTGAAACAGCTATTTGCCCAATTGGACTCCAAAGTAGGCACTGGGAATTGGATGTGCTGGCTTACCGCTGACCATGGGGCAGCCACACCACCTTCACTGGCCCAATCAGTGGGGATGCCCGTGGATTACTGGAAACCTGGAAACATGATTGAAGACGTGAAGGCGGATTTGAACGCGTTTTATGGTGAAGGCGATTGGGTGTTGAGTTATTCCAATGATCAATTCTTTTTCAATCGACCACTTATGCGAGAGCGCGGTGTTGATTTGGACGAAGCACAGCGAAGAATTCAATTGCTTTGCCAAGATTACGAAGGAGTCACGATGGCAATCACAGGCCACGACCTCACATCTGGCAATACCGCAGGAGATCCAATTGCTGAGAAAGTTCGCAACGGGTGGTCGGCCAGCGCATCAGGTGATGTCATGATCATCATCCAACCCGGATGGATCAAATACGGTCTAGCCGGGACCACCCACGGATCTCCATTCCCTTACGACACTCACGTGCCGTGCATTTTTTACGGTTGGCATGTCCCCACTGGAATCACGTATGAGCGCACTTACATTCAAGACATTGCGCCCACCGTGGCCGCTTTGATTCACAGCCCAATGCCCAATGCATGCACGGGCAAGCCCATTCAAGCAGTCCTAGCGCAATGAAAAGCGCAATGAATAGCACAATGAATAAGGCCCTGAATAGCGCAGATGAGACCGTTGAATCGCCAACCATCCAAATCGCCATTCGGCGGATGTTGGAAGGAACACCAAAAATTGAACTGACCGCTGAGTTCCCATGTGAAGGAGGGTTTAACGTTCAACTTCCTGTGTGGAGACCTGGGCGCTACGAAAAGGGGAATTTTGGTCGCTATGTTTATTCCATGAAAGGTCAATTGGCCGATGGCAATTGGATTGACTTGAAAAAAAGCACCCTGCACCAATGGCATGTTCCCTCGGGCATCAACACAGTGGCATGGACCTTCTTTGCTGATCTTTTCAATGCTGGATCTACGGGAGCGGCGGCGGACATCCTCTACATCAATCCCGTCAATTGCTTTTTGTATCATCCCGATCATCAAAATTGGGGATACGAAATCGACCTGACGGATATCCCAGCAAACTGGCCGGTTGCGACCGGGTTGCCAACTTCCAACGGTCGCTGGTATGCGAAGGATGTGCAGCAGGCCATGGACAGCCCCATTCTCGCTGCTGAAGCATTGACACATTTGCATTATGAGTCCCATGGCATTCCCTTTCACATCTGGATTTACGGCAAGGATCAACCCCAAGCAGAATCATTTCTGAAGGACCATGTTGCGTTTACCGAAAGCCAAGTCGCTCACTTCGGTGACTTCCCTGCACAGCATTATCACTTCATGTACGTGCTTCCCGAGCGCGATGTGCGCCACGGTGTGGAACACGAAGACACCACAGTAATCGCCATCGGCCCATCGGCCAAGAGTCAAACCAAAGAAGGTTATGATGAACTCATAGGAATTGCATCCCATGAATTGTACCACGCATGGAATGTCAAGCGCATCCGTCCTTCAGAATGGACTCCCTATGACTTTTCTCAAGCCTGTCCAAGCCGATTGGGCTACGTAGCAGAAGGAGTGACCACGTACATGGGCGATCTATTTCTGTTCGAAAGCGGAGTTGTTGACTTGAAGGGTTGGTGCCATCTCACGGAACGCTTATTCAATCGCCACGTCAATAATCCCGGACGATTGAATTGCAGTGTGGCAGATTCAAGCTACGACACCTGGTTAGACGGCTACGAGCCAGGTGTGCCTGGACGCAAAGGATCGATTTACGTGGAAGGTGCTGTTTTGGCCTTCTTGTGCGATGTCAGAATCATGCAACTCACGGGCGGTGAAGCTTCCTTGCAAACCGCCATGCGCATGCTGTGGGAGCAATTTGGTGTGGAACGCGTAGGATTGACCGAATCGGATTATTGGTCGGTTCTGAATGAGGTCGCCGGAGCTACCGACGCCCTGGATGATTTGCGCGCGAATTATGCCGAAGGGACAGCTGACAGCTGGGAAGACTTGGTCGCTGCCATGGAATGGCAAGGACTTGAGCTCACAAAAACATTGCAAGACGGTCGATGGCACGTATCGGTTGTCAGCGCTTGATTCAGTTAGATTCGATGCTTCCTTGAAGCGCGAAGGCCACCAGATTGGCTCCCATTTGAAGTGCCAATTGACGCACTTCTTCAGGGTCTCGGTGGACCTGCCAATCTTCCCAACCGTCACCAAGATCTGATTCAAAGTCATAAAAGACGACCAATCGACCGTTCAAAAACAAGCCAAAACCGCGAGGTGGTAAATCATCGTGCTCATGGACTTTGGGCAATCCTGAGTCAAAGGCATAAATGGAATGAAACACGGGATGCGTCCATGGCAACTCCAACCATTCGGCTTCGGGCAAGACTTTTTTCATCTCCCGCCGGACGTATTGATCCATTCCATAGTTGTCCGAAATGTGAAGGAAACCGCCGGCTTCAAGGTAAGTTCGGAGGTTTTGCGCCTCGGCTCCAGAAAAGACGACGTTGCCATGTCCCGTCATATGAAGCCAAGGGTAGTCAAACAGCTCTGGCGCGCTAACATCAACCGTGGCGACCTCCGTGTTTAGAAGCATACCGAGCTCTTCATTGCAATACGTTACAAGGTTTGGAACCGCTGTTGGATTGGAGTACCAGTCTCCTCCCCCACGGTATTTCAAAACTGCCAATTGATACGATCCCATCTGTGCCTGGACCTTTTGCAGTGGAAATGAGACCATTGCACAGGCGATGAAAAATCCAAACAGCATTGGCTTTATAAAATCTCGACTGAACTGAAACATATTACAAAGGTACTTCGTACCCTTAGACGCCCTCATTTTTGAAGGTTTTTTAAGTTATATTTGCGCCCCTGAAAACAACCATGCATCATGCAAAATAAGAATGCAGTCCTGCTCTTTACCGTTTTGTTGTCCTTTGCGACACTTTACACACTCAGTTTCAACTGGGTAGCCGGAAATTACGAAGAAGAAGCAGCACAATATGGAGCCTACGTAGCGGACTCGCTCGAAAGCAATGGAGAAATCACCGAAAGCGATTGGAGCACATCTGCTGCTCAAGCCGCTCGTGAATTCTTACGCGACAGCGCCAATGCTGAGATTTACCCCGTGTTCGGCCACACGTACCGAGAAGTAATCGAACAGGAGCTAAACCTTGGTTTGGATCTTCAAGGTGGAATGTCTGTGACGCTCGAAGTGAGCATTCCAGACCTGTTCGTCGCTTTGAGTGATTATTCAAGCAACGAAACATTCCGACAAGCCATTGCCCAAGCAAAAGCTGCACAGCGCACTACGCAAGGCCTGACTTATGTCGATTTATTTGAACAGTCTTGGACTGAGCTCAACGGCGCATCAGATAGTCCAATCGACTTGTGGCGCATCTTCCACAATTTGGAGAGCAAGGATCTCTTTCCAGCTCAGTCTACCGACGAAGAGATTTTCGTCATTCTGCAAAACGAGAGCAACACAGCAATCGATAATACGGAGAGCATCATCCGCAAACGTATTGACCAACTTGGCGTGGCCCAGCCCAACGTCCAAAAAGTCAGTGGCGGCCGAATCTTGGTCGAACTTCCGGGCATTGATGACCGACAGCGTGCTCGCAAGCAGCTGAAGAGTACCGCAAACCTCGAATTTTGGGAAACGTACTTCAACGATGAAATCTTCGCTCGAGTCTCTGCAGCCAATAACGCATTGGGACGCTCCATGAGTCCTGAATTATTTGGTGAAGATGCACCCGCTGACAGCCTGCTCACGTTGGAACAACAGCGAGCTATGAATCCTCTTTTTGCTTACTTCCAACTGGAAACGCAGCGCCGATCAGCTGTAGTAGGTTACACAGCTATTGCAGACACCAACCGTGTCAACGACATGTTGCGGCGTCCAGAGGCACGCCAAGCGCTTCAATCCGACTTGCGATTGATGTGGGAAGCAAAGTCCACGCAAAATTTCGCTGCGCTCTATGCGATCAAAGATGAAAGCGGCAAAGGCAAGGCGAAGCTGGGAGGAAAAAGCATCGTCGATGCGCGCGTTTCATATGACGAGATTGGAGACGTTGTCGTAAGCATGACAATGGACGGAGAAGGCACCGGCATTTGGGGCGCCATGACCGAATCTTGCGCAGCGGACAACCAACGAGCGGTTGCAGTTATTCTTGATGGCTTGGTGTTCAGTGCACCAAGCGTCCAATCCGCAATCACCAATGGCCGATCACAGATTAGCTTCGGTTCCAACCAGAGCATCGAAGACAAGATGGCCGAAGCAAATGATTTGGCGTCTCTCTTGAAAGCCGGTGCACTGCCTGCTCCAGCTCGCATCGTTGACGAAGTGAGTGTTGGACCGCAACTCGGTGCAGAAAACATCCAAGCAGGCTTCAGTTCATTTGTGATTGCCCTTGCGGTGATCCTGTTGTACATGATTTTCTACTACAAAGGCGCGGGTGTGGTTTCGAATTTGGCCTTGATTGCAAACTTGTTCTTCCTCATCGGTGCCCTGGCATCATTGGGAGCAGCTTTGACCCTTCCAGGTATCGCCGGTATCGTATTGACCATTGGAATGGCCGTTGACGCCAACGTACTGATTTACGAGCGTATCCGTGAAGAGATGCGTGGAGGCAAAGGTTTAATGGTAGCAGTAAAAGACGGGTACTCCAAAGCCTACAGTGCGATCATCGATGCCAACATAACAACGTTGCTCACTGCATTTGTACTTTACAGCTTTGGAAGTGGCGCCATCCGTGGTTTCGCAACTACGCTTATCATCGGTATTTTCACCTCGCTGTTCTCGGCGATTGTGTTGACGCGATTGGTCTTCTTCAGCCGCTTGGAAAACAAGAAATCAATCAGTTTTTACACCGATATGACGAAGGATTGGTTCACCAAAATCAACGTGAACTTTATTGGAAATCGGATGAAATTTTACATCCTTAGCGGATTGATTGTGGTGGGCGGTATCGCCAGCCTAGCGACCAAAGGGTTGCAGTATGGTGTTGAATTCTCCGGAGGTACGACGTTTGACGTCTCATTTGATGAGGCTGTTGATGTGCAGCAAATCCGAGAATCTTTGGCTGTAGCTTTCACCGAAGAAGGCAAAACAGGCAATCCTATCGTGCAAACCAAGGACAGCGACTCCAAGGTTCGGATCATGACCAACTACATGATTGACAACCAAAATGAAAATCAGGATGAGTTGATTCAAGCTGCGTTGGCGCAAGGACTGTCAGTTACCGGTGTGGATTACACCATTGACCAGTACAACAAAGTGGATAGCACCATCTCAGATGACTTCCGCACGGGCGCCCAGAACGCAACCGTGTTCTCATTGCTCATCATCTTCCTCTATATCTTCTTCCGTTTCCGAAAGTGGCAATATGGTTTAGGGGCATTGGTCGCGATGACACACGACGTGATCATCGTGTTGAGCGCATTCAGCATCTTTGCTGGCATATTGCCATTCACCATGGAGATTGACCAAGCGTTCATCGCTGCGATCCTAACGGTCATCGGATACTCCATCAACGATACGGTGGTTGTGTTTGACCGTATCCGTGAGTACGTCGGTCTATATGGCGACAAGAAGGAAGATACAGACCTCATGAACGATGCTTTGAACAGCACGCTCAGCCGTACCATCAACACCTCACTCTCGACGTTTGTCGTATTGCTCACCATCTTCTTGTTGGGCGGTGACAACATCAAAGGCTTTGTATTTGCCTTGATGATCGGTGTGGTGGTTGGAACATACAGCTCCATCTTCATCGCAACACCAAGCGTATTGGATTTGAGCAAGAAGCTAAAGGCGTAATCCGCTCGAAGCTCGATCGACTCCCCCCACCAGCGCGGATGAGCAACAATGCTTGAACCGACTGGTAAAAAAAAGGCCACCCATATAGGGTGGCCTTTTTGCTGATTTAGTTTATCAGATTGCCGCGTCTGAGCACTTGATACGGGCTCAGTTTTTCGAGGTTCATCACGACGCTGAACGTGGTGCGCCCCTTGAAGTTTAGGGTCGAGAAGCCGTTGAGTCGTTGGACCACGGGCAACTGGAATTTCACAAACAGAACCTCCACCTCGAGTCCTGCTGTGAACAGATCCATGTCTCTGCCAATCAAACCACCTCCATACAAGCTCAAGCGCTTGGTGAGGTCGCGTGAGACGCGTGCAGAGATCATCTGGTCCACACGGATCTGAAACGCATCTGCATTGCTAGAAAATGGAACATCCATAATAGACAAACCACCTTGTTCTCGCGCAATGATTCGACTCAACAGACCATCCCTACTGCGTCCTAGAAAAGCATGGTCCTTGAACATATCAGTGTTGCCGGCTATCCCAGCGTTCATGAGCGGATAAACCCAAACCGAACCAAAAGACTGAGCCGCGTAAACACGCCAATTCCAGCCAAGTTCCCGACGGTTTACATCTTTTCTACCTTCCCAAATGGCTTCCACGGTCAGTGAACGATCAATGAGTTCTGGCCAAATCGGAGAGCTAAAGAATGAATTGCGACCGCCATTGTGAGTGCCATAAGCTCCCCAAAGCCACGATTCTGAGCCCGCTGCGGTGATGCGCAATTCACCGTTTTGCTGGAGGTTACCACGCTTGTTCTCGATGGTGTAATTGAGTCGTACCGCTTGTCGATTTGTCGTCGGGTTGGGCGCAAATCCCGGATCAATACCAAGTCCTCTCGTTCGTTCGCGAACGTCGATGAGGGAGACGCTCAATTCAGACTTCAAAGGAATTCCAGGGTTTGCATTGAACCGGTGCATATACTGGAGGCTCGACCGGAAGTAATCGATGTCATAAATATTTGCAATGCCTTCCTGGGCAAATTTTCGGATTTGTGCTTCGAGCCTTCCATTTCCCATTTTGAACGAGGCTCGTCCAATTCCTGCCAGTTCGGAACGGCTCGCACTCCACAACGGCATGGCCATCCACTCCCAATTGCGCAGCGGTAGCACGCTGTTGTGCAGAACGAGTCCTGCAAGCAATCCGTCGTGCGCATTCCAGGCCACTGCAGGCAGCCAGTTCAGTTGGGTTTTAGTGCCATCCTCCAATCGGGTGAGCATGCGCAAGCTCAAAGGCTCGATGCGCCGCAACAGTCCTGATGTTTTGATCGTATTGTTTTGTGGATGAGCATCCATGGAAACGCTTTCATGGTCGATCCTCAAGGCTGTGTATGAAGCACCATCGTCATCCTTGGCAGCGATGAGCAAATTACCCGATGCGCGTGATTTCAAAGGATTGTACCAGTCGATGAGTTTCCATACTGAGTCAGCGACGCAACCATAAAGAGGCCACGGCCCCTCCAAATCTCCTCGGTTCTGAATCGAAACCAACAACGAATCTCCTGAAGATCTCCGATCGCGCCGCAAACCAGCGATGGCATAATCCGTTTGACCTGTCGTTGGAATGAGGCCGTCAAAGAACCAACTCAAATCTTTGTTCGTGCTGGACTCGATGGAAAGCCTCAGATCGTCCGGACTTGGGTGCTTGAATTTCCAATCACTGAAATAAGAACGCATTGCTGCATCAAACTGCGGCGTTCCAAGCGACTGGCGCAAGTATTCGAAAGCAGCCGCTGATTTTTTGTAAACGACCGTGCCGTAGTTGATGCCGCTGAATGCGTCCGAATGGCATTGCATGGGTTGATCGTCACTCATGCGCGCGCTCAACAGGTAAGCCAATGCATCGCGGCTCTCATATGAGCGCCCCATCAAGTCCAAGGACTTCATGATGGGGGTTGCCTCTTCGACCATGCCCGTGAGGCCAATCGCATCGCCATATTTCTCTACAAAGTAGCGGGTCTCGTTGAATGAATTGATGCCCTCATCCATCCACGCATTGGTACGCTCGTTGGACCCCAAAATGCCATAAAACCAATTGTGTCCGACTTCGTGCACGATGACCGTTTCCAGTCCCATGTCAGATCCAGAACTGCCAATGACCGTTACGTTAGGATACTCCATGCCGCCGCCGGCACTGATGGTCCCGTCCACGGCAGTGACTTGCTCGTACGGGTAATCGCCGTTCCATTGCGAATAGTAGCGCGTCGCATCGGCAATGTACTCGGGTGCTTTGCGCCACAGTTGCGCTTCGGCAGGCGTAAACATGGACCAAGTGGTGACTTCACGGCCCGACCATGGCAACTCGGTGCTTCCCTTGAGCACCCACCACCGCTTGTCGGCAAACCATGCAAAGTCATGCACATTGTCTTGCCGGTAGCGCAGCGTTTTCGTCTCAGTGGCAGACATTGGAAAGGAATTGACACTGTCGGGATTCAACTCCAAATCGTCAAATTCCGTGGCGTCGATTCGGCGGGCAGTCGCGAGGGCGATTGAATCCAAGAACACCTCCTCTGTCTGGTTGTCCGCCCAAGTGGGATCAAAGTCACCCGTTGCACCCACTACGTAGTTTTTGGGCAGCGTAATCTCAACATCAAACGAGCCGTACTCTGAATAAAACTCGCCTTGATTCAAATAAGGCATCTCATGCCAGCCGTCGCGATCGTATACCGCCGGCTTGGGGTACCATTGGGTGATCTGGTAGGACTCGCCAATGTGACCCAGTCGGCTGATTTTGCCGGAAGGCAATTGCACCCGGAAAGGCGTAGCGTATTCCAGCGATTCCCCGGGCGCAAGCGGCTTGGGCAATGTCAATTTCGCAATATCAATATGCTCCGGATGATAAGCCCATTCCGCTGCGATACCATCCACTGCGAAGTCCAGCGAATCGATGCCCCCGAGGTCACGTTGCAGTGCCCAAAACATGAACATTTCACCTTGCCTGAATTTTTGCTGCGCCAGCGCCGTCTGTCCATTTTTGTAGGCATTGGGCCAAAGATGAATCCATATAAATTCCAGCGTATCGCCGCTGTTATTGGTGTACGTGGTCGCGATGTCGCCGCGCAACATATGCTCGGCATCATCCAGCGCTACCGCAATTTGATGGTCCACGGTTTGTTGGAAGTAGTCCGCTTGGGCAACGGCTGGTTCACACAGAAAAGCGGATGCTACGAAGGCAATGACAAGGGAAAGCGCCGTGAATCTCATTGATGCAAGGTTGTTGGTGAATGGGGCACGCCCGAAGTTAGTTCCCTTTGGCTGAATTTGTACCTTTGACGACATGGGCGCTACGGAAATTGTATTCATCTTTTTGGTCTATTTGCTGCTGTTTGGTGCGAAGGGGATTCCTTCCTTTGCGCGAACCATGGGCGGCGCTGTGCGAGAGTTTAGGAATGCGACCGATCAGATCCAACGTGAAATATTGAGCAGTACCGACGGCATCAAGGAGGAAGTCAACAAAGTGCGGAAGGCAGCCGATGCAGCGGATCCATTCAATTCACCTCCCACGCGTCCAAAGCCTCAAGCATCGAAATCACCAGACGTTGCTTCAGAAGATGAAGTCACTGACAAACCCAACTCCTGAATGGGCATTCTATTTCTGATTGCAGGGCTCGTGTTGTTGGTCCTGAGCGGTGACGGCTTGGTGCGTTTCGCATCGGGCTTGGCCATCAAAGCCTCCATCCCGCCCGTGATTGTGGGCTTGACCATTGTTTCAATTGGGACTTCAGCTCCGGAGATCATTGCATCGGTGCGGGCTGCATTGGAGGGAAACCCGGGCATTACTGTGGGCAATGTCATCGGCTCCAACATTGCCAACTTGGCCTTGATCTTGGGTGTAACGGCCTTGATTCATCCCGTGCGGGTCGATCGATCCTTGATGCGCACCGACTGGCCCGTATTGGTGGCGGCATCGCTGTTGTTTTGGTTTTTTGCACGCAATGGCAGCCTGGAAACCTGGGAAGGAGGAATGTTGCTCGCGGGAGGCATCGGCTTGCTCATCATGCTCTACTTCCGAAGCCGCTTTGGGAGCAAAACCGACCAAGCACTGACGGAAGATTTGGACGAGCAAAAAGATGCAAGTCGGTCAATTTGGATGTTGCTTGGGGGCATCGTCGTCGCGAGCATCGGGCTTTATTACGGCTCGGAATGGTTCATCGAGGGCGCACGGCAACTGGCCAAACAAATGGGCGTCAGTGATCATGTCATTGGGTTGACCGTGGTGGCTTTTGGCACAAGTGTACCGGAATTGGTCGCTTCAGGCATCGCCGCTTGGAAACGAGAATCCGATTTGGCCCTTGGAAACCTCATCGGTTCCAACATCTTCAACATCTTTTTTGCTGCCGGCTTATCCTCGAGCATCATCGCATTGCCCGTGGATGGGCAAGCCCTGCAGTTTGACTTTTGGTGGATGACGGCCATTGCGCTGATTGTGGGTGCCATGATGTGGCACAAGTCATTGGTGCATCGCTGGAAAGGGGTCGTTCTCCTCCTGGCTTATCTCGTTTACATGGTCTGTGTAGGCGGCGGATGGACCGAAGGAATCGTGAACTGAAGACGTGTGATCGACTTCTGATGAAAAAGGAAATCATACTGCGAGAAGGTCCCAGCACCTGCTGGGTCATCCGCGGAGCATTTGACGAAGTACCGCTGGTCCATTGGACGGAATCCATTCCTTGGCAGCAAAACAGCATTCGGATGTACGGCAAGACGCACCCCGAGCCGCGACTGACGGCATGGATGGGCCCGGCTTATCGGTATTCGAGCATTCACTGGCCCACTGCCCCCTTCCCAGATGAGATGCGCCGGTTTGTGAAGGAGGTAGAAGTCCACACTGAGACCGCCCGTTACTTCAATGCCTGCCTCTTCAACCAGTACCGAAACGGTGAGGACTCCATGGGTTGGCACCGCGACAACGAACCCGAAATTGATCCCAGCTGCATCGCCAGCGTGAGCTTTGGGGCCACGCGGGACTTCGTCCTACGGCATCGCACCACGAAACAAAAATGGCTCGTGCACTTGCACCACGGCGACCTGCTCGTCATGGAGCACTTGCAAGACGCCCACGAACATGCGCTGCCCAAGCGATTGCGCGTGGGTGAGCCGCGCATCAATTTGACTTTGCGGCGGATCCTAAGCCTTTGAGGGATTTTGAAGGAAAGCCAAATCGGCCGCCCCCTCAAAGGAAGCGGCCGATTGTCATTTCTTTAGAGAATCAAAGGGACAAGCCCCCAGAAAGAAATCGTTTCAATCCCTAAAATCTTCTATTTCCGAAGATTACCTTTGAAATGAAACTTTACCGGAAATCATGTCCGTTCATCAATCTGCCAAACGCATCACCACCCAGGTGCTTGCTGAAATGAAAGCCAATGGCGAACCCATCGCCATGCTCACGGCCTACGATTACTCGATGGCGACCATCGTCGATCAAGCCGGTGTCGACGTGATACTCGTCGGAGACAGCGCATCGAATGTGATGGCTGGTCACGAGACGACACTGCCCATCACACTGGATCATATGATTTACCACGCGTCAAGTGTGGTGCGTGCCGCAAAACGCGCACTCGTGGTGGTGGATTTGCCCTTTGGCACCTACCAAGGCAATTCAAAAGAAGCTTTGAATTCTGCCATACGCATCATGAAGGAAAGCGGTGCCCATGCTGTAAAGTTAGAGGGCGGTCACGAAGTCAAGGAGAGCATTGAGCGCATCCTGACTGCAGGCATTCCCGTCATGGGCCACCTCGGGCTAACGCCGCAATCGATTTACAAGTTTGGGACTTATACCGTACGAGCAAAGGAGGAGATGGAAGCGGACCAATTGCGCGCAGACACGAAGATGCTCAATGACATTGGTTGTTTTGCAGTTGTTTTCGAGAAAATCCCCGCGCATCTCGCACAAGAAGCGAGTGCTTCTGTCGCGTGCCCAACCATTGGCATCGGTGCGGGAAGCGGATGCGACGGACAGGTCCTTGTATTGCATGACATGCTCGGCATCACGCAAGCCTTCAGTCCCCGGTTCTTGCGCCGCTACCTCGACATGGGTGAACAAATGAACGGTGCCATTCAACAGTACGTGAAAGACGTGCGCAGTCGCGATTTCCCCAACGAATCAGAACAATACTGAGCCACGTGCCATGAAGCACAAAACGGAAGATCACAACTCATCGGAGGAGCACACGTGGGCCCGAAAGCCCAAGGCCCCCATTGTCATGAGCAACGTTGACAACCTGCAGGTGCTTTATGAAGACAATCATCTGATTGCCGTCAACAAGCGATCTTCTGACATCGTACAAAGCGACTCCAGCGGTGACATCACCCTGTGCCAAGTGGTAGGCGAATACATCAAGAAGAAATACAACAAGCCGGGAGATGCCTTCATCGGCACGGTCCACCGACTCGACCGTCCGGTGAGCGGCGTGATTCTGTATGCACGTACCTCGAAGGCCCTGTCGCGTCTGACCAATCTTTTTCGGTTGCGCGACATCCAAAAAACCTACTGGGCAGTTGTGCGCCCCGGACCCGAGCAACCCGAAGGACACGTCGTCAACTACCTCGAGAAAAACGAACGCATCAACAAAAGCTTCGCCTACAATCAAGATGGACCAGGTCGAAAGCAGAGCGAACTAACATACAGCGTAATCGGTCGTTCTGACCATTATTCGTTCGTAGAAGTGAAACCCAAAACCGGGCGGCATCATCAAATCCGCACGACGTTGAGCAGTTTGAAAAGCCCCATCAAAGGTGACATCAAATACGGCGCCCGCCGCACCAATGACAACGCCTCCATTCACCTTCACGCCCGTCGCATTGAGTTTGTACACCCGGTCAAAAAGGAGCATATGAGCATCCTCGCTCCTCCCCCGGAGGATCCACTTTGGAACGAGTGGCTACGCGTCGAAAACAACTTGGTTTAAAACGTTTGGTAAAACGCGTTTCAATCGCTTTTTCACCTCACGTACCTGTGTATCTTTGCGGCCATGAGTACGCAACCAGAACACGTAAAATGCCTGATCGTTGGATCGGGACCCGCCGGATATACCGCAGCCATTTATGCCGCTCGAGCGGACATGAAACCGGTCATGTACCAAGGAATGCAGCCGGGCGGACAACTCACGGAAACCACCGAAGTTGACAATTTCCCGGGGTATCCCGAGGGGATCAACGGTCCACAAATGATGATGGACTTGGAAGCACAAGCCAAACGATTCGATACCGATGTGCGCACCGGATGGGTCACTAAAGTGGACTTCTCAGGACCGGTGCACAAAATCTGGGTCGGCGAAGGCGCAGACCAGATTGAGGTGCATGCAGATTCTGTCATCATCTCAACGGGTGCGTCAGCCAAATGGTTGGGTCTGGAATCTGAACTGCGCTTGCGCGACGCCGGAGGCGGAGTCAGCGCATGTGCTGTCTGCGATGGGTTTTTCTACCGCGGTCAGGATGTGGTGATCGTTGGAGCCGGTGATACAGCCTGTGAAGAAGCGAGCTACTTGGCAAAGCTTTGCAAGAAGGTGACCATGCTGGTGCGACGCGATGAAATGCGCGCATCCAAGGCGATGCAAAATCGCGTACTGGGCATGGAGAACATTGAGGTACTCTGGAACACAGACACCGTTGAGGTCCTCGGCGAAGAAGGCGTCGAAGCCATCCGGGTGCGCAACAACCAAACCAACGCAGAACATGACATTCCCGCCACAGGGTTCTTTGTGGCAATTGGCCACAAGCCCAATACCGATGTATTCAAAGGCTGGATCGATCTCGACGAGCAAGGCTACATCAAATATGGTGAGCCCGGCACCTCACGCACCAATCGCGAAGGTGTATTCGTCAGTGGTGATGCCGCGGACAAAACCTACCGCCAAGCCGTTACGGCTGCAGGCACGGGCTGCATTGCAGCGTTGGACGCTGAGCGTTACCTCGCGGCCAAGGGCATTCACTGATACCTGAAAATCAATAACTAAAAAGCCCCCTGATGCGCATTGCATCAGGGGGCTTTTTCTTGCCACAAAGTGGCTCAATGCATTCGTTTACTTGTCCGACAAGTTGAAACCCACTGAAATGGTCACGCGCATGCCCGTGTTATTCAGTTTAATCGCATCAAAATAATCGTTCGTATCCAAGATGTCACCTGCAGCCGAATTCTTAGAACCCATCTTGTCAGGAACAATGGAAATGTTAATCGGCATGTTCAAGTCACCTTTCTTGATGTTGTATCCTGCTGCAAAGACAAATCCCAAGCCTGAAGCGGACAAGTTGGGACCTGTCGCAAATTCAAAACCACCTTCTCCACGCACACCAACCAAACTTGAAAAGCTCGGCAAGAACATTCCCTTTTCCATTCCCGCAACAAACGCTACCCATTCCACAAGTCCCACGATAGGACCGCCTGAGTCTGCAAAACGGGTTTCCCATTGCCATCCATATTGAGTGGTCCATGTGAATGGCAAATCGCCAGCCTCAGCTACCTCCATGGAATCCATCTGGTGATAACGGTTCAAGACTTGGGAAGTGGTTCCGTCTCCAATGTAGGTGAGACCGAATCTTGGACCCGTCAATCTACCTACCTCTGAGATAGTAGCAGGCTCTCCAGGTGTTTGGGCAAAACCCAGAACTGTGAAGGCAACTGCTCCAACCAAAATCAACGCATTTTTAAAATAGTTCATGCTGCGAATATAGCATAAACGGAAAAAAACAATTTTAGCACTTGATTGCGATGGATGAGAACAACCAACGAACTATTTCCGTTGTGTTCGTACCAAACCTAAACATGGCAGTTCCCAAACAAGAAGATACATTCTTCGCCTTACTCGATGTACTATCCCATGGAGAACCAATGTGGTATGAATCGATGCGAAAAGAAGCAAAAAAAAAGCATTTCATGCACCTGGAATCGATTGATTTGATTGCGACACACAGCAATGGTCAGCCTCTGTTACTGAACCGCATGGGATGGGCAAAAATCAACCTCTGCATTGCCGGTTTCATTCGCACGCCCGTGCGAGATGCCGTGCAAATCACCGAAGCAGGGCTGGCTATTTGGGGGAAAGGCTCATGCTGTTGGTCTGATCTATACGAGACCGCCGCATGGAAACAAAAGATGGGATCTGGCTTGCCTGGATAACGAGCCTTGAAGTTGCAGGCTTCCAGAAAGTCAAAGCCGTTGCATTTGTCCAAAAACAAAAAAGCCTCGCAACGAGTTGCAAGGCTTCTTCTAGGGTGGCTAATGGGGTTCGAACCCACGACCCCTGGTACCACAAACCAGTGCTCTAACCAGCTGAGCTATAGCCACCGTTTACCCCAAAGGGTGCGCAAAGATAATTGGAGTTTTGTAAAGTCCTTGCAGAGACGAAGAATATCTTCATTCTCATTCAGTCCCGCGCAGAAATCCTACGCTCAATGGGACATCCAATGGCGTCTGTGCGTTCAGGAACGATTTCCAATCCCGTCAAGGCTTGTTCAACAGCCAAGGCCAAGTCTTGCTTACTTGGTTTCGCCCGATGCTTGCCAAGCGCATAATAGAGATCATTCACCCGTCCTCGGTACTGCACCTCGCCAGCGGGATCAACCAAAAAGGCTTCCGGCGTCCACTTCGCTCCAACCGAGTCGGACCAACCCAAAGAATCTGCAGCAAGCGTCCATTCCACCCCATAACGATCTGCAAACTCAGCAATTTGTTCATCCGTCACCGTTGGGTTCGGAAACCAACCAACCATCTCAACTTGACCCGGATATTCCTCCTCCCACTGCTCATAGAGTGCATTGAGGTAAAACGTGTAATCCTGGCAAATTGGGCAGAGTGGCGCCAAGAAAATCCATACTTTCCACATATCAATCCTGCACTTGAATCATGTGACTGCGCACGAGTCCAGATGATGTGGTCAAGCGATAGAAATAAGTACCCGGCTTCAATTGAGGCAACGCAAATCGTTGCTCATGATGTCCCGCGGATACGTTCTGTTGTGGCATGATGTTTTGCACCTCCCGGCCCCGCACGTCCAAAAGATCAAGTGTAACAGCGTCCGCCTGATTGAGGTGGTATCCAAACGTTACCGTTTGGCCTTGACGAGCAGGATTGGGCCATGCTGGAAATAAATTATCTGCAGCATAAACGATTCGTGTATCCTGATCAGGCACAGACAAGCTGATGTTTTCATCGCCGGGCATGTAATCCACAAATTGCAAGAACATCACAAACATTTCATCTCCGGTCAAATCACCCCATCCCGTCCACTGCGGTGGGTTGTTGGGATTGTTCGGATTGCTCGAGGTATTGTCATAGGTGCAATAACCATGAATCGTATACCCCGCTGGGATATGCTTCAACTCCGGGTAACTAAATATTCCCTGCCAGTTGAAGTCCCACTCCGGAATCGAAATCAACGGAATCGTGTCGTTGCCATTTCCAGAAACGGCATAGACTTCCCAAGATTGACCAAGCAAGTGGCAGTGCGGGGTGATGGACAAAAGACTCATGTCGTTGGTAACATTCAAAATGCCATGAAACGTCTCCACAGCATCCGGCTGAATGAAAAACGGCTCGGTCAAATTATTCACCGTCATAAGTGCCAAATCCACTTCGCGCTGAATGGGTTCTTCGGCAAAGAACAAGTTAATTTCTGTCACATCCGACTCCTCCACAGGCGTGGGCCCGTAGTGCATCTGCAAAAGCAAGCGACCATCAGGACCGATGGTCTTTCCAATCGTAGGAGGGAAATCTGTAGGCGGTGTGCCTGGCACCCAACCACCGAAAAGAAAATCCTCAACGTTTACGCCATAATCGCCAAAACTCTCATACCCCGGCGCATCGTCCTCGGCATCCAACTCCTCGGCTCCGGCGATCGAAACGGCACTCTCGGTGTAAGCGATTAGTGCGTGGTGCGCAATGGCTGCATTGCCTGTACGTATCTCAACAGCTCCAATTTCGGTCTCCTCCTCCACTCCTGTTTCCAATACAAAAACCTGGTATTGCTCTGTCATGTCTCCACCATGCACGTAAGGTTCTGGCATGGAGACCACCAAATCTGGCTCACCAATTTGACTGCCTTCTGGGAAATCTGGCATTCCTGGGTTTAGGGCGGGATCACCCTCTGGCATTCCTGCTTCGTACCAATCTGCCAACACTTGAATTTGATCCTGTGTCAGATAACGCTCACCCCGCAGCGACGCATATTCAACATCCGGCGTCCAAGGCGGCATGTAACCTGAGGAGGTGACATATGAGATGAAAGCGGCTTGATTTGCGACCTCATCGTATGTGGTGAAAGGAATCGGCCCGATTTCACCCACGCGATGACATTCCGTGCAATTCTGATAAATGATAGGTGCAACATCGGCGTGGAACGTGGGAACCTGTGACCAGGTCGGAGCGGTTCCAAGGACGAGTGCGAAAAGCAGGCAAAGGTTAAAACGTATCATGGGTCTAAAATAATGGACAACGTTCAATATTGACGACCAATGATCGTTTTAGGTTTAACCGAAAACCTTGCGACCTTTGAAGCCATGACTCAAACGACTGCGAACAGATTGCGCATCTTGCATATCGCCAGCTGGTACCCCAGCAAAGTCCACGGTACGCTGGGCAATTTTGTCAAGCGTCACATTGAGGCCATTTCCACAATGCACACTGGAGCGGTCTGTTATGCAGCCCCTTGCCCTGCCGATCAATCAATTCCGCAAAACTCGCTCGGCGATTTCGGGAACTTCTCGGAACACATTGTGTATTTCAATGCTCAAAAACCAGTTGTCCGCAGGGTGACTCATGAACTTTTACGTTTGGCTGAGCAAATCAACGACCAACCCTTTGATCTGATTCATTTGCATGTGGCTTACCCTGCAGGAAAAGCAGCACGTGCATTGGCGAAGCGATGGAACATCCCACTCGTTGTCACTGAACACTGGACCGCCTACCACTCCGATCAAAGCCATCGCCTTCCGTTTTGGCGGAGAAGATCCATGCGCGCCACACTCCAGCAAGCACAGCTGATTTGCCCCGTTTCAAGCGATCTCGCTCAAAGCATCAAACGTTTTGCTCAACTTGAACAAGAAGAGAAATTTTGTGTGGTTCCCAACGTCGTGGATACAGGCCTGTTTCAACCACAACCGTCAAAAATCAAAAAATCAGGAGAACTATTCCAATGGCTGCACATCAGCTCATTGGCAGATGATCAAAAAAACATCAGTGGCTTGATTCGAACTGTTCAGCGTGTCCGCCAAAACTCCAATCAATTTCACGTGCAGATTGTCGGGGATGGAAACCCGCAACCCCATCAGAAACTGGTCGATGCACTTGGACTGCAAGACTGCATCACTGTGCATGGAGAGATTTCCCTTGATCAAGTGGCTGAGAAAATGCGCAACGCCGATGCGCTCTTGCTTTTCAGTCGCTACGAAAACTTCCCTTGTGTCATTCCAGAGGCTTGGGCCAGCGGAATCCCTGTTCTGTCTACAGATGTGGGAGGCATCAGTGAACACCTTTCCATTGACCGAGGCGCTTTGGTTGAATCCGAAAATGAAACGGCAATGGCAGACGCGATGCAACGTTGGATCGCAGGCAAGGATTCTTTTGATTGCGATGCGCTTCGAGCGCATGCTGTTGACCATTTTAGCGTGGACGCTGTTGCTCATGCATATAGCAATGTTTACACCAAGGCACTCGAATCAAACGAATCCATAAGGTCTTCGCAACTTCAATCGGCATGAAGGCAAAAACACAAGCGCGTTCAGAAGATCGCCACGCATTGATTAGCCGTCTGCTGCTGTTGATTTTCACAACTGCTATCATTCTTCTGAATTCGCGCACACTTGGTGCCAGTGGACAAGGGGAAATCGCCTGGATTCAATTGGGCATTTTGGTCATCACAGGACTGAGTGGCTTTCTCGCAGGTGGCACCGTGGTATTTCTGCAAAAAGAAATGCCCGTTTGGAACACATTGCTCCCAGGGCATTTGTGGCTCATGGTATCTGCTATTTTCGGAACAGGACTGGGCACCGCTCTGCATTTTTTACCATTGAGTCACTTTGCTTTTATCGCAACGACCGGCTGGATGCAGGGGGCAATCATCTTTCACGGTCAGATTCTTTTAGCAGAGCAAAAAATCAAATCCCACAATGCGCTGCAAGTGCTGCAGGCTGGCGTTCTTTTGATGATACTCGCTGCATTGTTCAATGCTTCAGAATCACCTCAAGTCTCGGACTTCTTGAAGGCATTGGCCGCCAGCCTTGGATTCGCATTTGTGGCCTCTTTCATCTTGGTGTTTCGCCAAGTGCAACGCCCGACAAAATCCGAGCGAGTGGCGCCACATCGAGTAGCTCGCAGACTCTGGAAATTTGGTCGTGCTGCGCAGACCGGAGCCTTGTTGCAAATGTTAACCAACCGCTCCAACCTTAGCTTGCTCGCCCAAGCGCCTGCTGGCGTTGCAGCCTCGGGCATTTATTCCATTGCCTTTTACGGATTGGAAGCGATGTGGCTAATCCCGCGCGCTCTAGCTCCTCTTGTCTACACCCGCACCGCGGCAGAGAGCAACCGCAGCAAGCGGCTTTCCCACACGCAAACGCAATTGCGTCGTGCGCTGCTCGGTTCAGCAGTTTCATTGGCGGGAGCATTGATTGTACCGGAAAGCGCATACTGTTGGGCATTTGGATTTGAAGGCATTCGCCCTGTTGTGCTGGGACTTGCACCAGCGGCTATTGCTGGGGCTTTTTCTTCGGTCGTTGCCCACCACCTTTCGGGAATTGGTCAGCATCGTTGGAATGCCTGGACTTCGGGAGCGGGTTTGCTCACCCTGCTGATTCTTGCCACAGCCACCATCCCAGCTTATGGAGCCATCGGAGCAGCCTACGCCGCATCAGGAGCTGCCATCGTGCAGGCGCTAGGACTTTTGGCGGCATGGTCCAAATGCGAATCCACTCCTGTCAAAAATCTACTCTTTTAATCTCCTGCATTGGGCTCAGCCCAGCATGCCGAGATCGTCTACTACCGGCGGTCGCTTGACTTCAAAACCTTCGCCGCTTTTCACACCAACAAGCCTCCCCATCGCTACGTCTCGTGCCTTCAAATGCATCAGGAATTCCGGCGTACTGATTGGAGTTTGGGGAGTTTCAGCTGCTTCTTCTGGCTGATAAAACTGCGTGACATACGCCGCAATGGCCTGAGCCTTGACTTCCTCAAATCCGCTGATGTCGAATACAATGCTTGGTTTTCGCCATCGATCCTGTATGCCATGGTAAACAGCTTGAGGGCGCCATGGCAATTGCATTTTACCTGTGACTGAATCGCACGTTACTATTTTGACGAGTCCGCTCAAAAAAGCAGCGCGATGCACCAATTCAGCTCCCCTTCCGTGATCGGGGTGGCGGTCCTCAAGGGCATTTGCCAAAACAATCTTTGGCCTCAATCGCCGGAGCACTTCCACCACTGCATTCAATGAAGTTTCATTGACTTCGAAAAAACCATCACCAAGGTCAAGGTTTTCCCGATGTTGGATGCCCAAAACCTTTTGAGCTGCGGCAGATTCAATGGCCCGAGTCTCCCCTGTGCCACGCGAGCCCAACTCACCTCGGGTCAAATCCACGAGTGCAACGTGTTTGCCCTGAGCAACACTTTTCGCGATGGTGCCACCAGCAAACAATTCCACATCATCAGGATGCGCACCAAACGCACAGAGATCAAAAATCGAATCTTGATTTTCCATGGTACAAAGGTAGCGCTTAGGCTCAGCCAATCGAAAAGGCCACGAATTCGATGTTTGTGTTGAACAACGCCCGAATCGATGTTGTTTTGCAACCATGGAGCAACAATCCCCCTCCCACAGCTGCGATGCCTTGGTCATCGGAGCCGGCTTTGCCGGAATTGCAGCAGCCACCCAACTTGCCGCGTTGGGCCGCAGCGTAAAAGTACTTGAGCGCCACGACCATCCGGGTGGACGTGCACGCGTCTTCCATGAGCAAGGTTTCACATTTGACATGGGACCAAGTTGGTATTGGATGCCCGATGTATTTGAAGCGTACTTCGCCAAATTTGGCAGCGATGTCAACAAAGAACTTGACCTGGTGAGGCTTGATCCCTCCTACACCGTTTGGTTCAAAGACGGCCCTGTCGAAATAGCTGCCAGCTTGGAAACGTTAAAGGCCACATTCGACTCCATGGAAGCCGGAGCAGGCGGTCGACTCCAAGCGTTTCTGGATGAAGCAGAAGTGAAGTATGAAATTGGGATGAATAATTTCGTCCGCAAGCCAGCCCACAGCGTAATGGAATTTGCCACGTGGGAAACGTTGCAACAATCCACCAAACTGACCTTACTGAAAAGTTTTAGCGCCCATGCCCGGAATTATTTCACGGACAAACGGCTGCTTCAAATCATCGAATTTCCCGTGTTGTTTTTAGGCGCTAAACCCGAGAAAACACCTGCGTTATACAGCTTGATGAACTACGCCGACACCGTGCTCGGCACATGGTATCCGATGGGAGGCATGCACGAAATAGTACGTGCGATGGTGCGGGTTGCAGAAAAACTCGGCGTTGAATTTGTTTGCAATGCCGATGTGGCCCAAATCACCGACAACGGAAAAGCCGTAAATGGCGTGCGCCTGCAATCGGGCGAAGTCATTGGAGCCAAATCCGTCATCGCTGGAGCTGATTACCACCACGTTGAGCAATCACTGCTGCCTGCCAAATGGCGCCGTTATGACACACAATATTGGGACAAACGCGTGATGTCACCTAGTTCTTTGCTTTTTTATGTGGGGGTCAACACCCGCGTTCCCAACCTGCAACACCACAACCTATTTTTCGACACACCATTTGGACCGCATGCGGAGACCATTTACGATTCGAAGACATGGCCCAAAGACCCGCTGTTTTACGTGAGTGCTCCTTCAACGACGGATCGAGGTGTGGCTCCAGATGGATGCGAAAACCTCTTTTTCCTCATCCCGCTTGCACCCGGATTGGATGAAAGCCCAGGACAACGTGATGCCTATTTCGAAGAGATGTGCGACCGGTTAGAGCGGCAAATAGGCATGGACATTCGGCCTCATATAGTCTACAAACGCGGGTTTGCACATCGTGAATTTCAAGAGGATTACAGGGCTTTCAAAGGCAATGCTTACGGACTGGCCAACACCCTCAAGCAAACGGCATTTTGGAAGCCGAAGATGAAAAGCAAACTTCCAGGATTGTACTTTACAGGCCAGCTTACAACTCCGGGTCCTGGTGTGCCTCCAAGTCTGATCAGCGGGGAAGTTGCAGGAGTAGAAGCCCACGAGTGGATGAAAGTCCACACCGATGAGCGCAATTGAACCAAAAGCACCTTAAATTGGTTGACTTCATATGGATGCTTTGAAACTTTACGACCGCGTTTGCGCGGAGTGCAGCGTGCTGACCACGAAAGCTTACAGCACATCTTTCTCACTCGGAATTCGATTTTTGGGTGAGCATCTCAGGCAACCGGTATATTCCATTTATGGATACGTTCGATTTGCAGATGAAATCGTAGACACGTTTCATCACAAGGACAAATCCACGCTATTCGAACGGTTCAAAGCAGACACCAACCTAGCACTGGAAGAAGGCATTAGCCTCAACCCCATCTTGCACGCTTTCCAACAAGTCTTCCACCAGTATTCCCTGGATAAAAATCATGTGGATCTGTTTCTGCAAAGCATGGAGTGGGACCTGAAGCGCGCTGATTACGACCGCGTAGGCTTCGAACAATACATTGTAGGTTCAGCTGAAGTGGTTGGACTGATGTGCTTGAAGGTCTTCGTCAATGGAGATCAATCCGAGTACGAACGACTTCGCCCTTTCGCTGAGCGACTAGGCGCTGCTTTTCAAAAGATCAACTTTCTACGAGACATCAAAGCAGACTTCCAGGAAATGGGACGGTCTTACTTTCCAAATCTCGACATGACCAGTTTCGACGAGCAAACCAAGAGCATCATCGAAGATGAAATCGAAGCCGATTTCAAGGAAGCGTACAAAGGCATCATCGAATTGCCTCGGAGCAGCCGCTTGGGCGTCTACATTGCCTACATCTATTACCTGCGTTTGTTCCAAAAAATCAGAAGTTTGCCCAGCGAAAGGATCATGGAAGAGCGCATCCGCATTCCCAACTCCCGCAAGGCCACGCTCTTCGTGGGTTCGTACTTGCGTCACAGCTTAAATATGCTTTGAAATGAAAAGATGGGCAATTTTGTGGCTTGTTTCGTGTGTTGCAGTTGGTGAGTTCCATGGCCAAACCGACGAAAATATCGCAGACCGTTCAGCGGTTTTTTCTGTCTTAGACTATTACCGCCTTGCATGCTTGGACCCCGGTTCCAAAGCCGTTGTCTTGGAGTTTGATTCCGTGGCTGTAGCATTTATTGCTGAGCATCCAGAATCTGCTCTCGGTCTGGGAATGAAGTCTACTGCTCAATTGATGCTTGCGGAATCCATGTGGAACCCGTTAGACAAATTGTCCCAGTTTCAAGCTTGGAAACCACAATTGGAAGATGCGATTGCGCAAAGTCCCCTTGATCCAGACCTGAGGTATTTCAGGCTATCTGTGCAGTTTAGTGTCCCGGCACTGCTTGAATACAACAGCGATATGGACGGCGACGCTGCAGCAGTCAAGGAAGCACTTTCCAAGGAGTTCTGGTCGGAACATCCGGAGTATGAATCTTTCGTCGAAGCCTTTTTAAACCAACTTTGACATGACCATATCCAACGAGAGCAGGTCCTATACGGGCGATGCAATGCACGCACTCAACGAAATGGTGGTTTTGGTCAATCCCCAAGACCAAGAAGTGGGAATGATGGAAAAAATGGAAGCACATCGCAAGGGAGCCTTGCACCGTGCTTTTTCTTTCTTCATTTTCAACAGCAATGGCGAATGGCTTTTACAGCAGCGCGCTCACGACAAATACCACAGCGGTGGATTGTGGACGAACGCATGTTGCAGCCATCCGCGGAAAGGGGAGTCTGCAGCCACGGCTGCCACACGACGGTTACAGGAGGAGTTGGGGCTGTATTGCCAAGCGAAACCTTTGTTTCACTTCATTTATCGCAGTGAATTCTCAAATGCCTTGATCGAGCACGAATTGGACCATGTCTGTGTGGGATACTCTGATCAATTGCCAGAACCAAACCCAGAAGAAGTCTCCAGCTACAGATACATCAGCACGGAAGCACTTGAATTTGAACTGAGCGCTTACCCTGAAAACTTCACCGTTTGGTTTCGAATTTGTTACGAGCAAGTGAAAGACAAGCTAGCTGCACTCAAACAGACTGCCTAACCTTGAGAAAACCTCATCAAGCCATTGTCGTCGGTGCGGGTGTAGCCGGACTGGCCGCTGCAATACGATTGGCCGCAAAAGGCTGCAATGTGCGCCTTTTTGAGGCCGCTGCTGAACCCGGCGGGAAACTTCGCGAACACCATGAGAATGGGTACCGGTTTGATTTAGGCCCCTCCTTATTTACATGGCCGCAATTGATCCAAGAACTCGATGCTTTTGCGCGAGTTCATCGACCTGAAGCTTCATTGCCTGAACCCTTTACCTATGAGACTTTGGACCGTTCCACTCATTACTTCTGGGAGGATGGAAAATCACTCGTGGCTTGGTCTGACCGCAAAGCGTTCGTAGAAAGTGCCACAAAAGCATTTGGTGCCAACGCCTCGAAACTCGAAGCGCACATCGCCCATAGCGGACGGAGTTTTGAGGCCACTCGCAAGATTTTTCTGGAACAGAGCCTGCACGAGTGGCGAGGTACCGGAAAATCAGCATGGCGCGCCGTGCTCCCCTTTGTGCACAAACTTCCTTGGCTCGGCACACTGCACCGTTGGAACAACAGACATTTGAAAGAGCCCCACTTGGTTCAGCTATTCGATCGCTACGCGACCTACAACGGTTCAGATCCGCATCGGGCTCCGGCGATGTTGCATGTCATTCCGCATCTCGAACACGGAATGGGCACCCATTTCCCCCATGGAGGCATGCACGGAATCACGAAGCATCTCGTTGCATTGGCAGAGTCCCTTGGGGTCGAAATCAATTGCAGCGCGCCCGTCCAACGCATCGTGCACAAAGCGGGAAAAGTGACAGGCATTGTTCTCGAGAAGAACAGCGCTGAACTCATTCTTGCTGATATCGTGGTCTCAAATTCGGACGTGCAGCCTACCTACCGAAAATTGCTGTCGGACCTGCCAGCTCCCGAAAAAATCTTGAAGCAAGAACGGTCTACCAGCGGTGTTATTTTTTATTGGGGCATCAAAGGTGAGCATGCTAATCTGCATTTGCACAACATCCTATTTAGCAAAAACTACCGCAAAGAATTCGAAGACATCAGCAAGACAGATGGCCCCGGTGAAGACCCAACGGTATACATCAACATCTCATCAAAGGTGCAACCTGCGGACGCTCCTAGCGGTTGTGAAAATTGGTTTGTAATGGTCAACGTCGGTGCGAATCCAGCCCGAGTCGAAGCGATGGTTCCTGAAATCCGAAGACACGTGCTCTCCAAAATCAAGCGCACGCTTGGCAAAGACATCGAACCTCTCATTGACTCGGAATTTACGTTGACGCCTCAAGGACTTCAAGACCGCACGAGCTCTTGGCGCGGTGCACTTTATGGTGCGAGCTCAAACAACATGTTGGCGGCATTTTTAAGGCACCGCAATCGCTCTACACAGCTCAAAGGCATGTACTTTTGCGGGGGAAGCGTGCACCCAGGCGGTGGAATCCCCTTATGTTTGCTCAGCGCACGAATCGCCACAGAACTCATCGATTCTTATTCATGACTCACAGCAACAGTTTCGAGCGGCATTGGATCCCCAGAATCATGCTCATCTTGCATGCCGTCGGCGTAGTGGGCATCTTAGCAGGATACGGCAAATTCTTCTTGGACTTCACCGCCTCTAACCTTCTTGTCAACGGAGTGTTAGCAGCTTGGATGGATTGGGAAGATCGCCACTGGACTTGGCTTTTGGCCATTGGCGGTGGACTAGCCGTTGAAATCATCGGCGTGCAGACTGGCGTTCTTTTTGGAGCCTATGAATACGGCGATATTTTAGGGGTGAAATTGGCTGGAGTTCCGTTGATTTTGGGAGCGCTGTGGTGGATGTCGCTTCTGGGATTTGGTCACTGGTCAGACCGCTTCATGAAGCGGTGGCTTCATCTCAAAAACAATGCCCTGAACCGAATCGTTCGGGCTTTGCTCGCTGCATCCTTGATGACCGCGTTGGACGGCTTGATCGAACCTGTAGCCATCCGAGCTGGATGGTGGGCTTGGGATGCCGTTTCTGTTCCCTGGAGCAATTACGCCACCTGGTGGATTGTGGCTTTTGCATACCATCTGCTCCCTCAAAAAAACGGTAAAAACATCGGAGCTGGATTACTTGTTGCCATCTTTGTACTCTTCTTTTTGTTTTTGAACTGGTTTCCATGGACGCGATAAATTTCATTTCAGCAGCTAGCATTGTCATAGGCACTTTCATTGGCATGGAAGGAGTTGCTTGGTTTGCCCACAAGTACCTCATGCACGGCACCATGTGGTTCTTTCATGCGGATCACCACGTGCATGAACCTGGATTCTTCGAAAGGAATGATGCTTTTTTCCTGATTTTCGCCATTCCAAGTGCTTGGTGTTTCGTGACAGGATCAATGGCAGGCGGAGACTTCCGTGTCTGGATAGGAACTGGGATAGCCGCTTATGGATTGGCGTATTTCTTGGTGCATGATGTTTTCATTCACCAACGATTCAAATGGTTCAGGCGTACAGAAAACACGTACTTCATGGCCATTCGGAAAGCTCATAAAGTGCACCACAAACACCTCACCAAGGAAGATGGTGAATGCTTTGGGATGTTGTTTGTGCCACGCAAATACTGGCAAGACGCGAAGCGTGCGATGGCGATGAAACGAAACACAGGTAAACCCCTTCAATCATGATGGAAAATGTCAATCTTCATGGCCTCTACCTCATGTTGGATGTGGCTGTATTGGCCTTGCCGTTTTTGCTGAGTTTTGACAAGAAAGTGGCTTTCTTTAAAGAATGGAAATACTTCCTGCCCGTCAACCTTGCAGTTGGTGGCTTCTTCATTGCTTGGGATGTCTGGTTCACCCGTGCTGGGATTTGGGCCTTCAATCCGGACTACCTGCTAGGCCTTGAAATTTTTGGCCTCCCAATTGAAGAGTGGCTCTTCTTCTTTTGCATTCCCTACGCGAGTGTGTTCACGTACTTTGCATTGCGCACTTATGTGAAGCGAAATCCACTGAAAAACGCAGACACCACATTGAACATTGCCGGATTAATCATCTGCTTCCTGCTCGTGTGGAATTTCCGAAACCAGTGGTACATCGCCATCACTTCTTTTTTGACCTTTTTCGGTCTCTTGTGGACGACTCGAAAGTTAAAGCGTTGGTCCGCCGATTTATGGTTGGCCTTTTTCGTTCTGCTTTTTCCAATGATCCTCTCGAACGGTGTCCTGACCGGATTGGATTTCTGGAAATATCCAGTGCTGCATTCGGACGCCTCCATCATCCGAGATCAAATTGTTTGGTACCACCCTGGACACAACACAGGTTGGAGGATTTTTTCAATGCCTGCAGACGACATGGTCTATAACTTGTTGCTAATCGGCATGCATGTCGCCGGCATCGAAGCGCTCAAAGAACGCGAAGCGCGAAAGCAGCGCAAAGCCTAGTTTTCGGGAGTGTGACTCGGGAATGAGAATGTTCCCTTGATCGGACGATGGTCCGATAAGGCCACGTCAATGGTTTCATACGATCTGCATGTCAATTCTGCGCTGTGCCACATCTGATCGATTCGCAAAAAAGGCCAATCTCCTTGGTATGTGCTTCCCAATGCCGGCTTGTTCCAGACGCCCGAACGGCGGTAACCATCAACGAGGCATGTTGTCATTTGCTGAGAAGCATAAGAAACAGGTGTGTCATTGAAATCCCCCGCTAACACGACGGAATAAGGACTATTGCAAGCTGCCTCTGCAACTTTTCGAGCCTGACTTGCTCGTTTTTTCCACGCAGACTGCAAACGTTGTAGAATACGCAACCGCGCAGCCTCGTCAGTGACGTTGCGCGCATCTTCATAATCCGATTGTTCAAAGCCAATGCTGCTGAGATGCACATTGAAAACGCGAACCGTATCGCCTTCAATGGCCAAGTCCACCGACATTGCGCTGTTGTTTTTATCATTGTCAAAGTGCAGCGTCTGAACATGAAGAATGGGATAACGCGAAAGAATGACCAAACCAAACAGCTTGTCTGTTCCTCGTCCAAGCGCCATCTCTTCAGTCAAATAAGGCAGTCCTGTTCCGCGCTTGAGCATGTCGCGTGACATCCAAGGATTGGTGCGAGCCTCTCGGCCCTTCGTCGCTTCTAAGTATGTTTCTTGAATGCAGATAACATCAGCCTCTGCACGTTTCATATGGGCCAAAATCGAGTCCGGAACACCAGGAACACCTATCCAAGCAAAGCGATTGAATTGCCGCACATTCCATGACAACACGTTGATCTTCCCTTCTGACATCGCAGGAGATTCAAATGAAGCAGGCACGTTCAAGCCCCATGTTGATTGAGCATGGGAATGCGAGAGCAACAATGCAACGCAACCAATCAGCGCCCATTTCCAGATGCGCGAACGAAATGCTCCGATGGTTCCGAATACCAAAAGCACCCAACTCAATGGAAACACAAGCCCTGCCACCCCCAAAATGGGCATCGCTTCAGGAGAAATGTGCACAGCACACTCCGCAATCAGCACACCCAACAATCCAGGAACGAACAGCATGATTGACCACCAAGGCCTTGCTTTGGGCGGTTCCTTGGGCTGCTTCATGTATTGGATTGACGAAACAAGAATTCCTTCTCCTCCGCAGTAAGGTTGTCATAACCGTGCTTTGAAATCTTGTCAAGAATTGCATCCATCTGAGTCGATTTCGCCTTCTTCTCAACGTTGAATTCTTCGTCGGATTTGTACGAATTACTGCCTGAATTTCGCGGAGTGCGGCGACGTGTTTTTCGCTTGCGTCCCTGTATGGGTGTCAAGGCATCTCGGCTACTCGACCACAACCCCACCATAGCATCAAGAACAGATTCAAACCACCCCACCCAATCTCTGCCTCTACGAGACTCCATGACTGCGAAATAGCCAAACACAGCACCACCTAAATGTGCCAGATGCCCTCCCGTATTGTCAGAACCGCTGAGCGCAAAATAATCCAGTCCGACCCATCCAATCGCCAAATACTTCAGCGGAACTGCACCCAATAAAACCAAGTTGATGGTGCGGTTAGGCTGCGCTGTTGCAACGGCAGCCATGATGCCCATCACCGCTGCACTGGCTCCGTACGCAAACAATCCTTGCCGCATACCAGGAAAAATATTGAGCACAATCGCATAGAGCAAAAAACCTGCTAAACCTGCAACGAAATACATGCTGAGCAAGCGACGCGCTCCGAACTCCGTGACAAACATGCGACCCATCCAATGCAACCAAAGCATGTTCATCGCAAGGTGCCAAACACCTGTGTGCACAAACATGTGCGTGAGCAATGTCCAAGGACGCGTGAGGAGCACCGAGAAATCCCAAGATGTGGCCAAACCAAACGCTTCGGCGCGAGAAAAGCCCAACTCCACCAAACCCAAACGTTCCGTCAATTGCACGGTCGCCAAAGCGACAAATACTCCGACATTGAAAAGAATCAAGCGATTCAAAATGCCGCCTGTATTCCACTGTTTTTTAACCTCTTCCCACATGCGAATCAATAAAATGTTCCACGTTCTTTCTGCCATCGTTTGAGCAGGATGTAACCAAATAGCATACCGCCGAGATGGGCAAAGTGAGCAACGTTATCCCCTGAACCATTGTCCAGCGCCAAGCCCAATTCGATCAATCCATAGCCCATTACGAAGTACTTGGCTTTGATCGGGATTGGAGGAAACAAAAGCATCAAACGCGTATTCGGAAAGAGCAGTCCAAATGCGAGTAAAATTCCAAACACAGCCCCGGATGCACCAACCACTCTTCCGAATGTGGCTTCCAAAATATACACGGCCTGCATATCTGACATCCCACTGGGCACCAGTTGCGATCGGCTCGGGAAAAACGTACCATATGTCTGGTAAAAGTCCAGTCCAATGAAAAACTCATGCAAGAAAAATCCGCCCAAGCCACTGATGATGTAGTAGTTCAAAAAGCGCTTCGGGCCCCACAATCTCTCCAACTGGCTCCCAAACATATACAAAGCAAACATGTTGAAGAAGAGATGACCCAGTCCCCCATGCATAAACATGTGCGTGATGATCTGCCATGGTTGAAAAAAGGGCGAGCCGGGGTAAGTACCGGCGAGCCAAGTGACCGCTTGATCTTGCCCCATGAGCATGGAAGCGACAAAGAACAAGACATTGATGATGATGAGGTTTTTGACAACCTGCGGTGCATTTTGAAGCATTATTGGAATCGTTGCTCGATGTCGTTGGCATCAAAGTTAACAATCACACGACGACCAAACGGGTCGCGATCGGGAGTGGAACAACCAAACAAACGGTCCAACAAATCCGTCATCTCCTCCTCTTTCAAACCCTTCCCTGATCGAATTGCCATAGACTGTGCCATCTGAGCTGCTACCCGTTCGGCACGAGAAATTCCCGGCAAATCATTTCCATCATCCTCTAACACTGCTTCAATGAGCCTGGCCGGGGTAGACTCGCCTTCTGCAGGCATCCCCGTGATTTGAACCCCATTATCGTGGGGTTCGATCAGGAGTCCCATGCGCTCGAGCCACTCCCTCGACTCAAGCACAAAATGGCGGTCACTGGTATTCAGCTCCACAACTTCCGGAAACAACAGGCGCTGCACGGGAATCGAAGACGTGGCGTTTTCCAACTGGGAAACCAACAACTCATAAAGCACACGTTGATGCGCCCGATGCTGATCAATGAGCAGAACGCCCGAGCGTGTACTCGTAGCAACGTAACGCTGCTGGAATTGAAAGACCGAACGTTTCTGATCCACCGCTTGCTCGCTGAGCAAGGGCGTGACACCCTCACCAACCTCTGACTGCACCAATTCGACGGATGCATTGTCGTCATAAACCAAAATGGGATCCGATGTGAGAGCGTCGCCGTATAGCTTCTTCCAAGCGTCCATCTGCCCGCGACCGGGGCGCAGCGTATTGCTTGACCGGTTTCCAGACACGGATGGTGCTGCATTGCTTTGAGCAGGGGTTCGAAACGGATTGTAATCTGCGTTTACACTCACCGCTGGTTCGGGAACATTCCGGCTGGGGTCCAACGGCAGGATATTTAGGCCTGTCTCTTGTTCGAAATCAAGGGAAGGTGCCACAGCATACTTGCCGAGTCCCCTTCGAATGGCAGGCAACAGCAAGGACAGCACATGGCGCTCTTCGTCAAATTTTATTTCGGTCTTGGTGGGATGTATGTTCACATCCAAACGAGCAGGATCAATGGTCAAGAATAAAACATACAGCGGATACTGATCTCTGGGCAACAAACCCTCATAGGCATCCATGATGGTACGGTGCAACAGCGGATGTTTGATGAAACGCTGGTTCACGAACAAAAACTGCTCTCCGCGGGTGCGCCGGGCAAATTCAGGTTTTCCAACGAAGCCTTCCACTCCCACCACATCAGTGCTTTCTTCGACCGGGACCAAGCGCTCATCGTACTTGCTTCCAAAAACGCCAACCACCCGTTTCCTCCGTGAAGAAGCTTTGAGATTGAACAGTTCTGAGTCATTGTGGTGCAATGAGAAATGAACCTCCTCATGGGCCAAGGCAAGGCGATGAAATTCATCAATCACGTGCCGCATTTCTACGGCATCAGATTTCAAAAAATTGCGACGTGCTGGCACATTGAAAAACAAATGGCGGACTGCGATTTGAGTGCCAATTTCAAGCACGCAAGGCAAAGGTTTTGCAGCCTTACCGCCCTCCAGTTGCAGATGCACACCATGTTCTTCGCTGGCGTGACGCGTCTTCAATTCAACATGCGCAATGGAAGCAATTGAGGCCAACGCCTCTCCTCTGAAACCCTTCGAAACAATGCTGTAGAGATCTTCAGCCACGCTAATTTTAGACGTTGCATGTCGCTGAAAACAGCGCTTCGCATCGGCATGAACCATGCCCGATCCGTTGTCCATCACTTGGATCAACGTACGTCCTGCATCCACCACCCGCACTTCGATCCGCTTTGCACCTGCATCGATCGCATTCTCCATCAACTCTTTGACAGCAGAAGACGGGCGTTGCACCACCTCTCCTGCCGCAATCTGATTCGAGACATTCTCTGGAAGTTGTTGGATCACTTCAGGCATTTTCCATCCATTTCAACACACGTGAAAAATCACTTTGCTCCACCCATTGAATTCCTTTCCAAGCGAGCCAAATCAATCCTAAGGCAATTAAGCCAGCACGCATCATAGACCAACGCACGCCGGCAATCTGCTGCTGGCGTTGTTCCAAACGTTGGTCGGAACTTCCGCTCCCTTTTGAACGAAACCGAATTGATCTCGCCACCGGTTTATCGGACGCGTCAGTCGAAACGTCTTGTTCAACCCGAGCTTTGCGCTCGTGCCATTTTTCATCCAAATCTGGCAAATGCCGGGACTTGAATTCAAACCTTCGAGGCTCTATTCGAACGTTCCGAAACATGGATTTGAGGCGAGGTGCTTGCATAATGGTGTATGCGAATTTACGCCGGAGCGCGTGCAATTCTGGCCTAGAGAGCCATTCGTTGTTCAAAATCGACTAACACGTCATCCACAAGTTTCGAACCGGGGTACCGGTTGAGAATGGCATGCATCACACGATCAACCGTTGCGTCGGGACAAGAAGCTCCACTGGTGACCAAAACGCATGGCGGGTTGTTGGCGTCTGGAGCAGGCCACGGATCCATGGTTGACTGGTGCAAACCCCGACGCCAATCAAAGTGTCCAACCGTTCCGTCCGGCATGAATTCCTTTTCATTTCGGATGAAAAAAGTCGGCAATTTCTCCTCACAAAGCTCCACAAGATGTGACGTATTTGAACTATTGTAGCCGCCAACTACGACCGCCATATCCGCCTCATCAGCTACCAAAGCAGCCTGGGTAGCCTGCTGGTTATCATTCGTGGCGTAGCACAATGTGTCGCGTGTGTTGGCAAAATCCGTCACATCACCTTTGGTGCTCCTGTTGTCGACTTCCCGCTTGATTCGATCACTGATTGCCTGCGTATCTGAAGCGAGCATCGTTGTTTGATTCACAACGCCAATTCGGGTCAAATGCACGGACGGGTCAAAACCTTCTGAAGTGCGTCCTCTAAAGTGCGAATCAAATTCAGCAAAGTCCGTGGAGCCTGAGATAAATCCACACAACACTTCAGCCTCCTCCATATTTTTGATGACCACTGCGTGGCCATTTTCACCTGCATGGCTAAACGTGGCGCGCGTCTCCTCGTGTTCCGGCTTGCCGTGAATCACAATGGTATACTGTTCTGTAGCCAATTTTGCTGACCGCTTCCAAACCTTCTCGACAAAGGGACAGGTCGTGTTGTACGAATCAACGTCAACACCAATTTTTTTGAGCTCCGCTTCAATCTCGAGGGTGGTTCCAAACGCGGGAATCAACACCACATCTTCGCGCTTCAATTCTGACATCGGAGTCAAAATATTTCCCTCTGTGTCCTGCAAAAACTGAATTCCACGGTCCTGTAGATCCGCATTGACTTCGGGATTATGAATCATTTGGCTCAAGAGAAAAATTCGTTTTCCTGGATTTTCTTCTATGGCCCGGTAAGCAATCTCAATCGCGTTCTCTACGCCAAAACAGAAGCCAAAATGACGGGCAAGCACAAATCGAACAGTGCCAAAATCCAACACCGTTGGTTCAAAATCCTGCTTCCGAGGGTCGAGCGACTTGCGCCTGGTCTTGACCCTTGAAATGATGGGACTGAGGTAAAAAGATGGGACTTCAAAGCTGCGCATACAGCAAAGAAAACCCTTTGAGCGGAAAGAATGTTGGGGCCAGTGTCAAATTTTCCTTTCGAGATTCCGCAACCTCACTCGCACTTCTCTCGTAACGGGTGAGTATGAAGCAGATACCTCTTCGATATTTAGCACTGATTATCCTGATGTTTGTTGCATCAATCACCACTTTTGTGGCAGCGAGCAACTTGCTCTAATCTTCAGTTAAAGCTGCTCCGGATTTCGCGGAAACGCACTGTTTTTGTGCGCCGTGCAATGCGCTTCATTGCTCGATTTACTTCCTCCTTTTCAATTTCTTTTCCTCGCATCATCCGCCACACATGCAGCTGGATCAGCGGCGCCATCAATTCCGGCGAAACAGCCAGAAAAGGCCAGTCCTGCGTTTCAATCTTTACCTGGATTTCAGTCGAATTCGCAACCCATTCCAATGAGAGGGCATCCAAGGCAAGCATTTCTTGACCGCAATCGTCCACACCCTTTGACAAACGCCATTCCAAGGCTTGTTCGACCCAATCGGCATCCGCCACGCCTTCAGCAGGCCACTCTGGCATCCCCCAACAGCAGCAACAAAAAGAAGCAGCTAAGACTGCGCTTAACATTTGCGGTGTGTTTCGTGGAACTGAACACCCAATCGTTCCAATTCAGGCAAAATCACATCGTAATAGTCCCGGTGAAGGGGAACATCAACGCCTGTTTGCTTGAACGTTCCTTTGAGCATCGCTTCAGCCGCAATGGCCATGGGCCAACCCACAGTGTCTGACATGCCTGTATAAACTGCATCTCGTCCTTCCAATCGCAAGGAGCTGGTGACTTCGTGACGTTCGCCGTTGTTCTCGTACAAGAAACGATGCCACATCACGATCATGTCGCGATCCTCTTGCTTCAATTCCCACTTCTCTTCCAACAATTCTTGAATGATCTGGGCAGGAGTTCCTTTTGTGGTCAGCGGGCCCAGTTGCTCATCAAACAAACCCAACCATTGCAAGTTTGACATCGAAACGTCCGAACAATTCGTGATCCGACGCACAGCAGACTCCAGACTTTCCTCCGCCCATTGAGCTGGCACAAACGAGCGCAACCAATCAGCCCACGAGCAGCCTTTCGACCACGTCATGCTCACGTCATCACTGACACAACCCAATTGCACGAGCGCGTCCCAGCCTGCACAAAACCCTTCTCCTCGAAGCGTACCGCGCACAAGTGTTTGGATGCCATCCAACCCGTATTTGTCGACATACGCAATGGAATCACGGTTTGGATACCCCTCAAAAGCAACTCCACCAACCTCAATGGTGCGAGCATTTTGGAAAACGCGATGCGGTGGAACCAATCGGTCTGCGCCACCCGCCAAAAACGTGGCTGATCCGCCTTGACCCGCCAGCACCACGTTGCGCGGATTCCAACTAAATTTATAATGCCATGGATTGTTGTCTGAATCAGGCGCAATCAATCCGCCGCAATAGGATTCAAACTCGATCATTTTTCCGCCCTCTTCCTCAATCCGATCAAGCACTTGTTTGGCGCTCAAATGATCGATTCCTGGATCCAAGCCAATTTCATTGAGCACCAAAACGCCTTTTTCTACTGCGCGTTCGTGCAAGGCCTCCATCTCAGGACTCACATAACTCGGCGTGATGACCGGTACGCCTGCCTCGATGGCAACAGCTGCAATTTGCGGATGCAAAAAGGCAGGGACCATGGAGATGACCAAATCTGCAGAAGCGATGCGCGCATCGCGTGAAGCATTGTCTGACGGATCAATCTCAAATGCCTCAGATGCAGGGTGATTTGCACATTTCTGCTGAGCCAATGCGACATCCATGTCACCAACAGCTACCCGCCACCCGTTCGACTCCGATCGATTCAACAATTCCTGTATGAGCGATGAACTCGATCGACCTGCTCCCAAAACCACCACCATTTTCATTGACTCCATTCCATTTCGCTTTGCGTCAAAGATAAATCAGGATTTAAGCTTGGCACGAAATTCGCTTCACTGAAGGCGCATTCGCATTAACTTGGCGCTTGAAATCATCCGATGCTACCGACCTTCAAAACCAACCTTTTCCGCTCGTTCACGCTCATTCTAACAATGTGTTCTTTGATCGTGCTCTCCAGTTGTTCTGGGTCCAAAGCCTTTGTGAAGCGTGGCATAAAGATGGAAGAGGTCGGAATGATGTCGCAGGCCGCTAACTTTTATTTCACGGCGGTATCCAAAGACCCCTACAACACCGATGGACTTGCTGGATTGCAGCGTGCAGGACAGTGGGTGCTCAATGATCACTTGGCACGCTTTGATGAGGCGCGTCTCGCTGGAAACCGTGCGGTCGCAGTTGCAGCTTTTGAAAAAGCAAAAACCTACCAAACGAAGGTGGAAAGACTGGGCATTGGACTGCTCATTCTCGGCGACACTGAAGCAGCTTATAACCGGGTCAAAAATGATCATTTGGAAGAGGTCTACGAGGAAGCCCTGGCACATCTCGAAGCAGAGAAGTTTAGCGAGGCCTTGATGGCTTTTGACGAGGTTTTTGGATTGGAAGCTGATTACAGAGACTCACGGTCACTGGCAGACATCGCTTTTTGCGAGCCGCTTTACCGAAACGGACTGAATGCCCTGGAGAACAGCCAATGGCGTTCTGCCTACGCCGATTTCAACGCGTGCGTCTCGAGAGATGACAATTTTAAGGATGCCAAAATGTTGCGAGATGAAAGCCTTGAAAAAGGACAGTACGGCATCGCACTCGTCAATTTTGAAAACGGCTCAAATCGAACAGGCATGGAGAACAAGCTCAAGTCCTATGTTGAGCAAGCTCTGAGCAAAAGCCAAGACCCCTTTTTGCACTTGGTAGACCGAGAGAATCAGGAACTCATTCTTCAAGAGCAGCAATTGTCTCTAAGCGGTGTAATTGATGCAAATTCAGCCGTGGAAGTTGGAGAACTCATGGGAGCGAGAGCCATTTTGAAGGCAACGGTCGTTTCATGCGATGTTTCCACCTCATCTCTTCAACGCATCGACACGCGAGGATTTGAAGGATACAAAGTCGCCAAAGTCAACGAAGATGGCAAGAAGGTGTATGAGACCAAGTACCGCAGCGTGAGTTATCAAAAATACCGTCAATCGCGCACCATCACGGTGACCGTGCAACTGGCACTGATTTCGCTTGCAACGGGAAAAACAGAGATGACAGAAATCATCAGGCGTGAACAAAGCGACAACACCGAATATGCGCGCTATGGTGGCGATCACAAAAACATCTACCCTGCGCGCAGCAACGGAAGCATGTGGCGCATGGGACGCCGCGATCTGATGACCCAGCTTCAAGCCAACGCAAACCTGAAGTCCGAGGTCTCAATGATCGACGAGGCTGTGGATCAAATAGCCAATGCCACGCGCTCACGTGTTGAGGCAGAGGCGCTACGTCTCGTGCAATGATTGGATCAGACAAAAACCCAAGCGCCATGGTTTTCAGAACTGGAAACTTGTTTGGAAGCCTGGCTGGATGCCTCATGCTTGCATTGGTTTTAGGTGGATGTGCGGGGTCGAATCAATGGGGAGAAACCCCTGAGTGGATCAATGAGCGTCCCCGTCTGAGCAGCGATTACATTGGCATCGCGAGTGCGAGCAAAGCCCAATTCGATGCCGACGCTTTTGGCACGGCACAGCAACGCGCACTTGCGGAACTCGCCGGTCAGATTCGTGTGAAAATTGAATCCTCCTCCATCCTTCACACCACTCAATTTCAAGGCATCACCGGACAGAGTTTTGAAGAAAGAATCAAAAGCGCTGCCACAGAAGATCTCGAGGGATATGAGCTGGTTGGACGCTACGAAAACGAAACGGAAATCTGGGCGTACTACCGGCTCAACAAAGCCACGTACCAGCGGATTTTAGAGGAACGCAAAGCCGCAGATCTAGCGATTGCTGGAGGACACTTTGAATCGGCGCTCAGTTCCCACAAGCAAGGCAACATCGCCATGGCGATAGACGGATACATCAGGTGCTTGGAGGACCTGGAAAATCACTGGGGTGAGATCAATCTCTGGCAAACTTCAAAGGGAGAAATCGCACTGGATCGCGCAGCTTTGGACGGCATCTCTCGAATGATGAGCGACATTCACCTCCAAACTGAAAAAAACCAGCTTTCCCTCTCCTTTGCAGGCCGTTACCGCGGTGCAATCATCTGCAAGGCAACACTCGACGACCGTCATTTGAGCAACATCCCTGTCATCTGGCGTTACAGCCGTGGGACCCTGCCTAAAAGCGATAGAGGACAAACCAATCCTGCCGGTGAAGTGACCATCGGATTGAGTGAATTCGAACCGGGAACCCTTCATTCCGAATTGAACATTGCGTTGGACCTTGATCAATTGGCACCTCGCATTGAATCATCTCCTGCACGGGATTTTTTAACCCACCTTCCTGTCCCTGCTTTATCCATTCCGATCGCCCTCACTCCACCGACCATTTACTTCAACACAACAGAAAAAACGCGGGGCACAAAACGAGAGCAGCGATTGCTGCGTGATGCAATAGCAGAAGGCCTCAGCGACCAAGGGGTGGCATGGGTCGAAAGCAAGAAAGACGCCGACCTAATCTTGGCATTGGACTCGGACACCCGAAACGGAGGGTCAGGCTCAGGATTTTTTACCGCATTCCTGAACGCTTCGGTTGTTTTGAAGGCACAAGACGGAACTCCGATTTTGCAACAGAATTTGAGCGACATCAAAGGGGTGCACAATAGCTGGGAAACAGCCCACGCAGAAGCATATCGAAAAGCGACATTGGAAATAAAAGGCCGTTTTCTAAGGCAACTGGTCAACGCTTTGTACCAATGAGCCTCATACGCGCACTTTGAATCTGGCACACAAACATTTTGGCATGTTTATTGAATTCACCAACTTGCCATCCAACAACTGAAATTACGATTATTATGAATAAAGCCCTTCACACCTTCGCGCTCATGGGCGCGACCACTGCATTGTTGCTCACCGGCTGCAAAAGTGGAAAAGACACCTCATCGACACCAGAAACGCGCGGAGAAGTGCGCATTGTCGAGTACTGTTCAGGACCTGAGTTCTTGACCAATGGGGAATACTTCCGTGCTTCTGCAACTGGCACGAGCCCACAGCGTGAAATTGCAAAGAAAATTGCCCGACAGAATGCAGAGGCCACCCTCGCTAGAGCAGTCGAGGCCACAGTTGAAATTGTCGCCGAAAACCAAGCCACGCAGCTCGGATTCGGAACAACGGAGGAAGCGACTAGCAAGTTCAATGAATTGTCCCGCACCATCGTCAATAAGAAATTGACAGGAGCCATCACCATTTGTCAAGAATTGACCATGACAGAAGGTAAAAAGTACATCGCGTATCTCGCCATCGAGTTGAGCGGCGGTGAATTGGCCGATGCTTATGTCGAAGGGTTGAAGCAAGAGGAACGCATTCGCGCTGAATACAATTACGACCAATTTAAAGACACCTTCGAAGAGGTCATGTCTACCTACCGCGAACAATAATCGCTGCAATTCACAACGATTGAAGCTCTGCTTTGGCCACGGCCAAGGCGGAGTTTTTTTTGCCTTTAAGAATCCTCAGGGTCCAACCAAACCGCCACACTCGACTGGTCGGCAGGATGCTCAATTCGGTGCGCTGCCACAAGCTTTAACCAATTGCGAAGCATCGTCGCCCCCTGTGGCGTCAGCACAGATTCAGGATGAAATTGCACCGCTTCGATGGGCAAGTGCGGATGAGAAATTGCCATGGGCAAACCGTCCTCATTCCGTGCGGTCAACTCGAGGTTTGGGGGGAAATTGCTTTCCTCCAAAATCCAACTGTGGTAATGGCCTACAGTCAGAGGAGGCTCGAGTCCCTGAAAAAGTCGCTTCGTTGCGATCGAAGTGAGTTGCGAAGTTTGCCCATGCAATACGCGTTGCATATTGACCAGTGTTCCTCCAAAATGCTGAACAATGGCCTGCATTCCGAGGCAAACCCCGAGCATGGGAACCTGCTGCGCAGCAGCTATGGGGATGATGCGCATCAGCTGCCCTGCTTCGTCTGGCAAACCAGGCCCCGGAGAGAGCACAATGCCATCAAAATGAACAATGCCTGCCGGATTAATCTCATCATTGCGCATCACCTTAACCTCGACATCACCTTGGCTAACCAACATGTGTTCGATGTTCCAAGTGAAGGAATCGTAATTATCTACCAGCAGAATGCGCATTGATGTACTTCGATGTGCAAAGGTGGGAAATCCATTCTTAGCTTCGTAGCATGTCTGAAACCATTTCTTCATCCCACGCAGCTGCACCTGTAGCAGCTTACAGCCAGGCTGTTTCCGCTGGTGATTTGGTCTTTGTGAGCGGACAAATTCCGCTTGATCCCGAATCAAACGAACTCATCTCTGATTCGATAGAGGCAGCTACAAAACAGAGCTTGCGCAATGTGCAACGTATTTTGGAGGCTGCCGGATTGGAGTTACGGCATGTCGTAAAAGCGAGTGTTTTCCTCATCAACACAGAAGATTACACAGGAATGGATGCAACCTACAAAGACATCATGCCTGAGCCATTTCCGGCACGCGAAGCTGTTTTTGTTGCTGGACTTCCCAAGGGTGCGCGCGTTGAAATTTCTGTCATTGCCCACACCCATCGTTGAATCACGAAACTGAAAGCCATGTTTTTCAAGAAAATGTTCTACTACCTCAACCCTGCCAATTTATTCCATCGCGACCCCGATGCCGATGTCAGTTTGCGCATGATGCACGGCGTTAACAAAATCAGCCTCGTGATGTTTGTGATGTGTTTGGTTGTGATGGTTGTGCGTTGGTTGGCGCGCTAAATCGAATCAGAACAGCAAGTCTGTGTTGTTGTTGCGGTACTCCACCTTCAGATCTTTGAGCATTGAAGCCTTGATGTTGAGTCGCAGGTAAATGCTCTTCCTGACACCGATCGGCACCCAGTTCACCGACAGTTCCCAGCAATGAAGGTCCCAATAAACGTCCAGTTGCGTTGGGGTCCATTCCTTGCGGACCAAATCGTATCCGGTGTTCACGTCCACTCGCCAATTATCCATGATTTCGATGGAGCCTCGCACCCGGGCACTTTGGGTCATGATCAACGTGTCACGCTGCAAGTCTGCCCTCCAGTTTTTTCGCAAATCGAGGTTGTAGTCAGCACGGAAATTCCATGGAAATGCTCCCTCACTCCCTCCGTTAAAGCTACTGCCCAGTGCAGCATTAGCTCGCGTCATGCGTAAAATGGGCTTCCCTTGGCTTGCAAGGAACTGATCAATCCGCTGCCCGCTAGAGTCCCTCGCATAAGCGCTGTGTGAAATTCCGAGATTGACCCGAACCTTATTGAATAAATCCGTGTTCGCCCGGGTGAAGATGTCGCTCAACCCCAAGGAATCAGCTATGAAATTGTAATTCGCAGAAGTCACCAAATTGTCGATCAAACGAACCTTACGCACATCACCTGTGGCCTTGTCCATCACCTTGGCCTCCAAATTCTGACTGAGGCCAAAGTTCACCGCACCTGATGCGCGAATGTCTTGCGGCACAAAACGATTCAAACTGTAAGGATTGAACTCGTAAGATTCATCGTTTAGGCTTACGGTTTGAGTGCGCTGCAATTCTGGTGTATAACTGAGACCCATTGTGGGACTGAGTACGTGACGAATCGCCTGAATGCGTTTGTTGGGATTGAATTCGAAAGTGCCATAAAAACGTGTGGAAGCATTTGCAGAAAGCCGCCAATCCCGCGTAGTTTGAAAGCCCGTTAGTGTATCCGTCACCTGTTGCACGGCTCCTGATTCATCTTCAATTAAGCGACCATTCAACTCCTGAAACGCCCAAAACTCGTTGTACTGGAAACTCGGAGTGATGCTCACAAAGCCCAGCCGCATTTGACTTGAAGCGGATGCATTGTGTTTGATTCCATTTCGAAAGGAAACGTTGGACCAATCGCCCGCGAGAAACACACTGTCAGGTGCTTGCATCGTCTGCTCAAAGCGTGAAGACGCCGACACCGCAATCTCATCAAGCAGTCGAATGCGCGAAGCGCTCATCCCAAGAAGCTTGGCCACACTCGATCGTTGCAAATTGAGCGTCATAGCCGGCGCTGTGATATTCACATTGCCCGTTTGCGAATTTTGAGCATGTCGTGCGCTGAGGGCGAGCGAAATTGGTTTGCCCGGAAACGACCGCGAATATTGAATGCTCGACTGAAAAGTGTTTGTCAGGTAATCCTGCTGGTTGCTCGTGATGTTGGACTGGAAATGGTTGTTTGAACCAAAATTCACACTGGTATTGAAGCGGCTATTGGGCCGCGCTCGGTTGTCCTGGCTGTGGCTCCACCGCACAAAAAACTGGTTGGAAAGCGAAAGCGTTGGCAACCCCGTGAATCCATCGCGAATCCGCTGATAACTCAGGTTTAGGTTTCCACTTGCGCGGTATCGAATCCGGTAATTGGTGCTGCTGCGCAACGCCCAGGAACCACCAGAGTAAATATCCCCAGTCAAACGCGTATCGGCGTATTCGCCAATGGGCATGTAATACCCCAAGTCCTTGAGAAAGAATCCCAACGCGCCTCCGTTTCCGTATCCGGGCATCAGTAAACCATGGCTGCGTTTATCCGGTGGCGTCGGGAACCATCCAAATGGCAGAGCGAGTGGCGTGGGGATTTTCCTGAATTTCAGGTAAAATGGACCGGAGACAACCTTCTCTCCGGGAATCATAATCGCGCGCTTCAAATGAAAATGAAAATGCGGATTGTCAGCATTGCACGTGGTGAATTTGGCATTGGCCACATGGATGCGTTGATCGCTCTGACGTTTGGCTACCTCGGCGTGAAAAACACTTTCCCCTTGAACAGTCACTGCTTTACGACTCAGTCCGCGGCGGGATTTCAAATCGAAGCATAGCTCGTCTTGCTCGAACGTTTGACCTCCTTGCGTCATTACGGGGCGTCCAATCCAATCTCCCAATGAATCCCTTATTCCGTAAGCGCAGGCTTGGTTCTTTTGCGAACTGTAAACGATGCGATAGGCTTCCAAGCGAATGTCATCCATGGCTACAAAAGCGTTTCCAAACAATTCGACCTCGGACGTGATGGCATTCACACGGGTGGAATCATCAGCTCCCCAATCCACCTCAAAAGGCTTCTCCGTTTGCTGGCTAACCGTCAGCGAGTCAGCGACATCCCCCTCCATTTGTGCGCACAGCATGGAAGGTGTGCTTATCCACATCAGGGCACGGAAAATCAGTGCAAGACAGACGACGCGCAAGGGTCGTGACGTTTTAGATTTGATGGAACGCATGAAACGGCAGTCAAAACTAACGAAACGAGCGGTCCTGTGGGCCATGGGAGGGCTGATATTCCTTTCTGTTGCTTTCACTCCTGTTGCTCCAAGCATGGTTTTGGTCATTGACGCTGGGCACGGCGGATCAGATCCGGGGAATTTAGGAACCGGCCGATACAAGGCCACTGAAAAGACAGTCACCTTGGATGTGGCGCTGCTGTTGCGCGACTACATCTCCGAACGCTTTCCCGACGTGGAAATTGTGATGACGCGGGATGGCGATACCTACCCGAAGATTCGGGAGCGTGTAAAACTGGCCAACAACATCAACGCAGATCTTTTCATAAGCATTCATTGCGACGCATTTACCAGTCCGAATGCGGTCGGTTCAAGTTCGTTTGTCATGGGAATGGACAGGAGCAAAGAGAGTCTTCGGGTCTCAATGCAAGAAAACGCCTTCATCTCACGCGAGCAGGATTACGAGACGTTTTACGAAGGTTTCAAACCCGACGACCCTGATACGTACATCGCTCTGAGCTTGCGCCAATCAATATTCCTTCAGCAAAGTCTCGAGCTAGGCAGCCTCATCCAAACGCAATTCAAGCAGCGGGTTGGACGCAAGGATCGCGGGGTGCGCCAGGCCGGGTATTACGTGACATGCTTCACCCAAATGCCATCTGTCCTCGTTGAATTGGGATTCTTAACCAATCCAACCGAGGAGGAATTTCTGAATTCCAATTCCGGTCAAGAGCTCATGGCCTCTGCATTGCTGCGGGCCTTTAGGACTTACAAAGAAAAATACCACCCTGCTCCCGAAAGCAGGAGGGAAACCCCTGAAATTGAATTGCTTCCTGAAGAAAAAACGGCACTCCCTTCACCTACCTTCCGTGTCCAAATCATGACCGCGGGACTGCCTCTCAAAGAAGATGATGCCCGACTGCAAGGTCTACCGTCGGCGGTGGAGTATCTTCGTAACGGACTCTACAAATACGCTGTCGGGAATTGCGCGAAGTCGGCGGAAGCCAACGCACTCAAAGTGCAAATGCAAAAACAAGGATTCTCCGATGCCTTTGTCGTTAAATTTGAAGGGACATCATTTGAATCTCAAGGAGTGAAACCCGTTCGAAAAAACTGATCTACGTGGCTACAGCATCAAAAGAATTTAAGATTGGAGCGCTTGTCATCGGCGGACTTGTCTTGCTGGTACTTGGCGTGAATTATTTGAAAGGATTCAACCCATTCAGCCCATCCAACACCTACTACGCTGCTTACGCTGCCATTGATGGCCTTGCTGTGTCCAACCCTGTTGTGGTCAATGGATTCAAGGTTGGCCAAGTGACCGAAGTGGGATTTTCAGATGCGGGTGACGGTTCTTTGATCGTTGCATTTGAAATTGAACAATCCGCCTTGCGCATTCCAAGCGATACCCGAGCAAAAATCGTTTCCAGCGACTTTTTTGGCACCAAAGCGATTGATCTCATTGCTGGAGAAGATGAATCTCTTGCTTCTCCGGGCGACACCTTGACAAGCGATTTGGAAATGGGAATTGCAGAAGCCGTCAGAATCGAGTTGATCCCCTTGAAAAACAAAACCGATCAATTGATTGATGGCGTAGACGATATATTGGAAAACCTCAAGGCTGTTTTTGAAGCAGACGCCACATTGGGATTGCCTACAGCATTTGAAAGCATCCAGCGCACGGTGGAAAGCTTGGAGAAGACTTCCATTCAATTGGATAACATGGTTGCTGAAAATCGCTCCGCCTTGAAAGGCATCATGAGCAATGTCGAAGGCATCACATCGAACATCCAAGAACACAATGATGACCTCGCCAATGTGATGGAGAATTTCTCCGAAATCTCAGATTCATTGGCGGCCGTAAACTTCGCCGAAACCGTGCAACGCGCCAATTCAGCTCTGACACATGTTGATGAAATCACCCGCAAAATCAACATGGGCGAGGGCTCTTTGGGACAATTGGTAAACAGCGACTCTTTGCACGATGGCCTGATTGCCACCAACAACGAGCTGCAATACCTCATCAACGACCTCTACCTCAATCCGTGGCGTTACGTGCGGGTCTCTGTTTTTGGAAAGAAGCAGGAAAAGGCACTGTCCAAAAAAGAATTGAAAAAGCTCAAGGCCATCATCGAACAACAGTTGGATGAGCGGGAAGAAAACCAAGAGCCTTGATGCTCATTTAAGAAAGAATCGAACGATGTTGAGTCAACTGCTATTTCTCGTTATTCTGGGCACAGCCAGTTTCTTCTTCGTCAAGCGAATTGGCGTCATTCGCCGCAATATCCTCTCGGGAATCGATTGGGATGGGAGCGACCGGAAACTAGAGCGTTGGAAGACCATGGCCCGCGTCGCCTTGGGACAAAGCAAGATGACAGCGCGTCCTGTTGCAGGCATCATGCACATCATCATTTATGCTGGGTTCGTGATCATCAACATCGAGATGCTGGAAATTGTCATCGATGGACTTTTCGGCACCCACCGAATTTTCGCTTTTCTCGGCGGTTTTTACAACGTGTTAATCGCATCCTTTGAGTGGTTGGCTGCTGGTGTCATTCTGGCCTGTGTGGTGTTTTTCATTCGGCGTAACGGAATGGCGATTGTGCGATTAACCTCCAAAGATCTTCAGGGGTGGCCATCCCTGGATGCCAACATCATCCTCGTGGCAGAGGTGGTTTTGATGTTTGCTTTTCTGAGCATGAACGCTGCAGACGCAATTGCACAAGCGCGCGGACTGCCTCATTACACCGCAGCGGGTTCTTTCCCCATTAGCAGCCTGTTGGCACCACTTTACGCTGGCTTGTCTGATGCTGGAATTGTTGGCCTTGAACGCGGCATGTGGTGGGCGCACATCGTCGGAGTCCTCTCGTTTTTGGTTTACGTCCCCTATTCGAAACATTTCCACATCATTCTAGCGTTTCCAAATACGTACTTTTCGAATTTGGATGCGCCCGCAGCGATGGATAACATGGAAGCGGTAACCAAAGAAGTTCAATTGATGATGGACCCCAGTGCGGATCCATTCGCCGCAGCTCCTGCTGATGCTGCGCCTCCAAAATTTGGTGCAAAAGACGCCCCTGACCTTACGTGGAAGCAGTTGATGGAGGCATATACCTGCACAGAATGCGGCCGCTGCACCTCAGAATGCCCTGCCAACCAGACAGGAAAGTTATTGAGTCCACGCAAAATCATGATGTCCACGCGGGATCGAATCGAAGAGATTGGAGTGTCACGGGAAGCCAATGGCGGAGAATGGAAACCGGATGGAAAATCGCTCTTGGGAGACTGGATCACTGAAGAAGAATTATGGGCTTGCACCAGCTGCCAAGCTTGCGTGCAAGCATGTCCCATCAACATCAGTCCGATGGGCATCATTCTGGACATGCGCAGAAGCCTTATTATGGAGGATAGCAAATCGCCTGAATCCATCACTTCGATGTTCAACAACATCGAAAACAACGGCGCACCTTGGGCCTTTCCCGCAGGCGACCGAGGCAAATGGACCAACGAAGTTTAAAGAGACATGAGTTCGATACACATACCTACCATGGCGGAACTAACCGCCGCAGGACAGACACCCGACGTACTCTTTTGGGTTGGGTGTGCCGGAAGTTTTGACGACCGCGCCAAGCGCATCACCAAGGCAATTGCACGCATCTTAAACGCATCTGAAACATCCTTTGCCGTCTTGGGACAGGAGGAATCTTGCACCGGTGATCCCGCAAAACGAGCTGGCAACGAATTCCTGTATCAGATGCAAGCGGCACAGAACATCGCCACGCTCAATGGCTATGGCATCAAGCGCATCATCACTGGATGCCCTCATTGCTTCAATGTTTTGAAAAATGAATACCCGGAGCTTGGCGGCAACTATGAAGTCCTGCATCACACCCAATTCATTCGAGAACTCATTGAAAATGGAAAACTACGCATGGCAGATGGAGCGCCCTTCAAAGGCAAGCGCATCACTTTCCACGACCCTTGCTATCTCGGCAGAGGCAATGGTGAGTACCTAGCCCCTCGTGAAGTCATTCAAAAACTGGACGCTGAGCTGCTAGAAATGCGGCGTTGCAAACAAAACGCCATGTGCTGTGGAGCTGGAGGTGCACAAATGTTCAAAGAGGCTGAAAAAGGTGACACTGAAGTCAATCATGAACGCACCAATGAGGCGCTCGAAAACAAACCGGAAGTCATCGCAACAGGCTGCCCCTTTTGCAACACCATGATCACCGATGGCGTCAAGAACGCCAACAAGGAATCCGAAGTAGAAGTCAAAGACATCGCAGAGTTGATCGCCGAAGCAGCTGACCTGCTCGACACACCTGCACCCTAAACATCCCCTCATGTTATTAGAAGGAAAAGTCGCCATTATCACTGGCGCGTCTCGCGGAATTGGCAAAGCCATCGCCCAAGAATTTGTAAGCCAAGGCGCCAAGGTTGCCTTCACCTACCGCTCGTCGGAAGAAAAAGCCCGTTCATTAGAAGCTGAGCTTACAGCAAACGGAGGTACCGTTCGTGGATTCAAGTCTGATGCTGCAAAAATGGATGAAGCTGAGAGCCTCGTGGCTTCAGTCGTAGAAGCCTTTGGAACAGTTGACATCGTCATCAACAATGCCGGAATCACGGATGACACGTTGTTGATGCGAATGAGCGAGGAGCAATGGGACCGCGTCATCGACGTCAATCTCAAATCCTGTTTTGCCTTGACCAAAGCCGTCATGCGAACGATGTTAAAAGCACGATCAGGAAGCATCATCAATGTCAGTTCTGTGGTTGGGGTTCAAGGCAACGCCGGCCAAGCCAACTATGCCGCTTCCAAAGCTGGAATCTTGGGATTCACCAAATCGGTCGCCCTCGAATTGGGATCTCGCAACATCCGATGCAATGCCATTGCACCTGGATTCATAGAAACAGAAATGACGGCTGCACTGGATGAAAACACGGTTCAAGGTTGGCGCGATGCCATTCCATTGAAGCGAGGAGGAAAGCCTGAAGATGTGGCGCAACTTTGCACTTTTCTCGCAAGCGACATGAGTGCTTACATCACCGGTCAGACCATTTGCGTCGACGGAGGTATGATCACCGCTTAATTTTCTGCATATGGACCTGTCACTGCCGAGTCAATGGATCATCGAGGCTGATCCGTGGCAATGGTTTGCAGTTGGGACACCCGGCATTTTGGCCGCATGGTGGCTTTACGGAAGACGCGGCGGTGGGGTCGAGAAGAAATCCACCGGCGGTGGGCTCAGTGTCACAGGGAGACTGGGATTGGCGCTCATCCGATGGTGCGCTATCACAATTCTGACTTTTCTTTTGTTGGAGCCCCTGATTCGTGAAATCGAATTGGAAAAAGAAGAGCCAATAGCAGTGGTTCTCGTTGATCAGAGTGCGTCCATACTCGCTCGCATAGACAGCGTATCGGGAGCACAAGCTTTGAACGATTGGTTCAAAGAATTGGGCCGAGAACTGGAAGAATTGGGATTGGGTACAGAATGGTATGGTTTTGATCGCAGTCTGTTTGAATTGGCATCCGAAGACCCACCCACGTTTCGCTGGAAAGGGGCTCAAACCAATCTCTCAGAAGCAATCCAAGAACTCAACGACAGAATTGAAAACCGCAACATTGCAGGAATCATATTAGCGTCCGACGGGCTTGTGAACCGAGGTGCTGATCCAGAATACGGAACTTCATGGCCGCTCGCCCCTACTTTCACCGTTGGACTTGGAGATACCACCAGACATGAAGACCGGTGGATTGTTCGGGTGAATCACAATCAAATAGCCTACCTCAACAACACTTTTCCTGTGGAAGCCATTGTACAGTCACAAGGCATGGAGGGACAGAACGCACGCGTTCGCATTTTCAAAGGTGGCAAACAACTGGCTCAAGAGGAATGGGTGTGTGCAAGCAATCAAGACCTTAAGAAGGTTAAATTCATGCTTCCTGCCATGTCTGCAGGTACTCAGAAGTATCGCATCGAAGCAAGTGCGGGGGGCAACGAATTCGATCTTGAAAACAACAACCGAAACTTTTACGTCGAGGTACTTGAAAGCCGAAGGGTCGTCACATGCATCGCATCCGCGCCACATCCGGACCTCGGGGCAATCGCAATGGCACTGAACGAACTGGACGCGTACGAAGTAAATACGATCTACCTAAGCAACCCATTGCAAGCGTCGGGCATTCTCGAAGCCTTGAAAGAGTCCGATGTCATCGTCGCTCACAACCTTCTTGGTCAGACATGGGAGGGGAAAGATTGGGAAACATGGATAGCATCAACCAACGTCAACACCTGGTGGATGGCGGCATCAACGGCGTCCTTTAATTGCCTCAGAAATCCAAATGGACTTGGTGTCCGCTTAACAAGCACATCAGACTTGACCCAGAATTTTCGAGGCCGAATGAATCCAAGCTATGGCATCATTGATTTTAACGTCAATGAGTTGGGTGAAGAAATGCGGTCATGGCCCCCCATGACAGGACCAATGGAAAGCGTGGCATGGTCACAGTCATGGACTCCTCTGCTCTTCAAACAACTCGGGAATTTGGAAACCCAAGATGCTTTTTGGGCGACCGAAATCAATCCTACAGGCATACGAACCGCATTGACTTTGGGCGAGGGCTTGTGGAATTGGAGAATGAGAAATTACCTCCAAGAAAACGACCATGGATCGTTCGATCAACTGATTCAACGTCACGTGCAATTTTTGGCAGCAAGCAACGAACGCGAACGATTTCGAATTCAGACTGAATCAAGGGTTTCAAATGATGTGCGCGTGAGCTTTCAAGCAGAAGCCTATGACGCTGGATGGACCATGTCCGAAAATGCTGAGATCGAAGTGATCTTGAGAGACGAGTCTGGAAGTGAGTTTTTCAAAACCATGCGATTTGACGGAGATCGCTATCTAATGGATTTTGGCCGCATGCCGGAAGGCCAATACACCTGGGATGCGCGGTGCACGATTGCACAAGAAATGTTTACCGAGAAGGGAATCATTGTGGTCGAGAATACGTTTATTGAACAAACAAGCCTGCCAGCTGACCATGGCATTCTCGAGAGAATTGCATCACAAAATGGTGGTGAATACATCGGTATTTGGCAATCAAAGAAACCTTCTGAAGCTGCGCTGGCGTTCGTAAAGTCTGGCATACCAGCAACCGTTCTGCACGAACAAGTTGCGCTTCAAAATGGAGTAGAATGGATTCCGCTTCTGCTCATCGCATTGATGTTGTTGGCTGCGGAATGGATCATTCGACGCAGAACAGTGGGGTATTGATTGATGCCGGGAGCGACAAAATTTGCCAAAGCTCCCCGTTGCAGCTGCCTTCTTCTTAATTTGGCCTCATGTCACAACAACCAAATCCCAAGAGTATGCGACGCATACTCATCATAACCTTGATTTTTGCCCCCATCCTGCTCTTAGGAGGCTCTCTCACGGTTACCATCCCTTCCGGTCATGCCGGGCTAATGTTTCACACGTTTGGCTCCGGAGTAGATCCCGCTGAGACTCCTATGAAATCAGGGTTTCATTTCAAAGCACCTTGGAACAAGGTTTACACGTATGAGGTGCGTCAGCGGGAGCGCCTGGAACACTTGGAAGTGCTCAGTTCGAACCTCCTGAAAATCGAAATGGATGTGACTGTATTCTACCAGCCAGACCTCGCCTCGCTCGCACGCTTGGAGATCGAACGAGGCAAGAACTTCGAACAAAAAGTCGTGGTTCCTGCGATGCGTTCCGTTGCTCGTGAAGTCATCGCCAAGTACTTACCTGAAGAATTCAACACAACACGGCGCGACGAAATTCAGACTGAGATAGATGCACGCATGCGTGAGAAGTTATCCGAGAACTTCCTCCAACTCAACGATGTATTGATTCGCAACATTCAATTGCCCCGGAAACTAGAGGAAGCCATTGAGCGAAAATTGCAACAAGAACAAGAGTCCTTGGAGTATGAATTCCGATTGGAAAAGGCCAGCAAAGAGGCAGCGCGTATGCGAATTGAGGCCGAAGGAATTCGTGATTATCAAGAAATCGTTTCCCGTGGCATCAGCAAGGAACTCCTCAAATGGAAAGGCATTGAAGCGACATCTGCCCTCGCCAATAGCCCAAATTCGAAAGTGGTGGTGATTGGAAATGCCGAAGATGGACTCCCGTTGATTCTAGGGGGCAATTGATCCGAAATCACACGGTCGAATTTGATTCGATCAATGCAGATTGTTTACCGCATAAAAAAACCGCCTCGAGGGGCGGTTTTTTTATTTCTCCTTCCTAAAAAGCAGAATCATTCAGCTCAAGCTTCTACGAAGAGACCCTTTGCCTTAGACTGGGCAATGGCTGCCTGCAGTCCCATTTTATTGATTGTGCGCATAGCTGACGTGGATACACGTAAGGTTACGTAAGTACCATCTTCAGGGTTGAAGAATCGTTTCTTCTGCAAGTTGGGGTAGAAAGTACGTTTGGTGCGACGCTTCGAGTGAGAAACGTTGTTTCCTACCATTACTTTCTTACCAGTCAGTTGACATATGCGGCTCATAGCATTACTTTTTCGGACGGCAAAGAAACGACAGAAAAACCAGTCATCCAACCGTTTGCCGGAACTTCATTGCATTTATTTTGCTGCGCGAATGATCCAAGCCAAGGCTTCTCGCACACTTCTTTCGATGTTACGTGCACGGCTGTTGCCAAAGTTCAAACATTTGGACTCCACACCCCTCGGTCCGGAAAGCGCTATCCATACGGTACCCACAGGCTTTTCAATTGACCCGCCCCCTGGACCTGCTACACCAGAGGTGGCGACCGCATAGTCCACACCTAGTCTTTCTCTTGCTCCAACAGCCATTTGTCGCACCACTGATTCACTCACTGCACCATGTTCCTGCAACGCCTCATCTGAAACGCCCAGCATGGATTGCTTTATTTGATTGTCATACGCCACCACTGATCCTTTGAAAATCGCACTGCTCCCTGGGACAGAAGTGATGCTAGCTGCTATAGCACCGCCCGTGCAAGATTCGGCTGTGGCCATGGTCAATTTTTTCTCGGTTAAGAGCCTCACAACTGCTGCCCCCAATCCTTCGTCCTGCTCGGAAACAACATGATTCCCAGCCAAAAACAGGAACGCGGTTACTTCTGCTTCAACGCGTTCCTTGGCTACAACTGGATCAAAATCCACCGCACTCAGCCTCACACGAACCTGTCCCGGCGCCGGCAAATAAGCAATGGAAACCCCATGGGATTCCAATTGTTCCTCCCAATCCCAAACCAATTGACTCAAAAAGCTCTCTCCCACTCCTTGCGTGAGCAATGTGCGATGGTATCGCGTCGGCAATTTCCAGTGTTGGTCCACGCGCGGCAAAACTTCTTCGAGCATCAATCCCTTCATCTCATAAGGAACCCCGGGCATGCTGACCACTACTTTTTGGCCTGCATCCTGTTCGAACCACATGCCCATGGCCGTGCCTCGCGGATTCACAAGAACCTTGCATGCTTGTGGCAACATCGCCTGATGCCGATTCACCTCGAGCATTTCAAACCCTCTTCCTGCAAACCATTCTGTGATGCGGTGCAGGATTGCCTCATCCATGACAAGTTGAGTATCGAAATACGCTGCCAACGTTTCCTTGGTGATGTCATCACGGGTGGGGCCAAGCCCTCCTGTCATGAGCACAAAATCAACCCGCGATAACGCCTCATCCAGTGCTGCCTGAATTGCTTCAGCCTCATCAGAAATAGAGGTGATTCGATGAACCCGAACACCATGCGCAGAAAGCTGTGCACCCATCCAAGCAGAGTTGGTATCAATGGTCTGACCCAACAACAATTCGTCTCCAATGGTGATGATTTCCGCTAGCATGCTGCAAAACTAATCCGCACGTCCTACCGACTCCGAAAATCAGACATAAAAAAAGCCCCTCACCGCAGCAAGGGGCTTCAAAACATCTTTTTCAAGAATTACTGCACGGCCAATCGCACCACTGTGTGATGTTCACCTTGAGCGATATTCACCAAATAAATTCCTGGAGCCCATTGGCTGGTCTCCAATCTTTGAACCATCGCTGTTGTTTGCATGGAGAGCACACGCTGACCTGTAGCACTCCAAACATCCACTTGATGTGCACCTGGGCGATTGATGACCAATTCAACTTGATCATCCGCTGGGTTCGGATACAAGTTGATATCGGCTGGGTCTATCGCTTCGGCGATGCCCACCCAATCTTCAAATTCAACATCTGAGCAATCGCCCAAATCGTCCGTAGGAACACGCAAGTGCACGATGTCGTTGATGTCGATCGGATCTTCATCCCCTCGAACGTGCAATCCTGGTTCAAAGTCTCGCTGGTAGATAATCTCCAATTTACCATCGACTACATCTGGAGCAATCGAACCAAATACAGCCTCATATCCATCAAAATCAATGTCTGGCGTCAAATCACACGCGTCCTCTGTGTTCCAAGTCAGCCCACCATCGGTACTATGCACAACGAATTGATGGCGATAATTTTGAGCTCCCGTAGAGAAGTTCTCCATGATGGCAGAATACGTAATGTACATCGCCCCTGATGCATCAGTGGCCATGGATGGGAAGGCAGCGCATCCTACAAAATAAGCCGCGATTTCATCCTCAAAGTCCAACGTACCGCTCTCATCGTAATCAAAGGAGTAAGCGATGATTTGCGCGCTATCAGGACCCATGGATTCATTCCAATAGGCCAATCCATTGGTCCCAGGGAAATAGCTCGTCGTACCATCGATGGTGTCTGCGTCCATGTAATACATGGAGCCAAAGGAAACATGAACTTGTCCGTATGCATCAATGTGAACATCACCTGCTCCATCGGCATTGAAGAATTCTTGGAACAAGCCATCTTCATTGTAATCTTCTCCAATCTCAGGCAATCCCATATCCACTTCGTACATGTCCACTGGGAAATCAACTAGCAGCTGCTTTTCCCACGTATCACCATTGTCCTGTGATATCATTACAAACGAGTCGCTGAAATCATTGAAGGATGCTAGCGCCACAGTATTGCCTCGTGCATGAATCGCATACGTGTCACCACTGAAACCAAAGAATTGTGTGCTGTCTGCTTCCGGAAAAATGTGGTCAATGATGTCCCAGGTGTCGCCACCGTCCTGCGAGCGATAGTAAACCAAAGCGCCATCTTGGCCACCATAGAAAGCTCCACCATTTGCCTCCGGAGTGGTGACACAAATCACGTGCAAGGAATTCCCATCCTCGCCGCCTGCAGCCATCCGAGGCCATAACTTTCCAACGGCAATGTCACTGGGGACGCTCGCCTCTGACCAAGCTGATCCTGTTCCGGCGTCACGCCATGCCATGTGCAAGGGTGTGTCGATGCCAGGATGGCTGACAACCACTTCACGGCCACTTGCGGTGTGCACGATCGAAGGCCATCCGATTCGGGTTGACTCGATCCGCTCATAAGCAATCTCAGCCCACGCGGTTCCATCATGAAAATTATATCCCGTGCCACGGTCTGAAAATGGTGTCAATTCCAAACTCATGGTCCAAGCCGCAGAGATTGCATTAGCTCCGCCTGCCATGCGATCATCGATGGCGGCATTGGATTGCAAGTCGTATTGTGTGTAACCAATGACCTGACGCTCTACAATCATCTCTCGAGACATAACGTGCTCAATGTCCAGCGTCGATTCGCCTTCAAGTGGTTGTTGTGGCCGGTCTGAGAAATCGGCAATGGCCTTTGTCGGCATCGGAACTGCGGTGCGCAACGCAGGTGCTAGTTGAGGGACTTCCTGCAGCAGTTGCTGACCAGAATTATTAGCGGACTGCGCCATTCCTGAAATAACAAATAGACCTAAAGCCAAGGCCAGGGTAAAATGCTTCATATGGTTTGATTTAGAATCAACAAGAACCGAAAAGAAGCGAAAAAAACCAATTATTGGTGCAAGCCTTTTATCAAGAAGCCTTTAGCTGAGCAAGAATGGTTTCTCTGCCGACCACATTTTGATTCATTTTGACACAGATCTCACTGTCCAACGGCAGAAAAACATCAATCCGTGAACCAAATTTGATGAAGCCTACCTCATCTCCGTGGGCGAGCTCATCCCCCTCTTTCAAATACCAGCAAATCCGACGTGCGACTGCACCTGCTATTTGGCGAAAAAGGACCGTGCCATGCTGTCCTTCAATGACGTGCGTGGTTCTTTCATTCTCGGTGCTGCTTTTCGGATGCCATGCAACCAGATATTTCCCAGGATGATAGCGCGCAGCAAGAACACGTCCAGCCATGGGAGACCACTGCGCGTGCACGTTCAATGGGCTCATGAAAATGCTCACTTGGATCCTTTCATCCTTGAACCACTCCGTTTCTTGAACCTTTTCAATCACCACCACTTTCCCATCGCTCGGACACAAAACGTCTTCCAAGCGTTGCGAACCGATGGAGCGGGAGGGCATGCGAAAGAAATTCACTACCAAACCAAGCAGAACGAGACATCCCAGCCCTAGAATGTAGAATGCCCAGGTCGGCAACCATGTATAAGAAGCAAAGCCAACAGCAGCAGTGAACAAAAGAGCGACAATCAATGTCGCTGTACCTTCTCTATGAAACGTCATTCGAATAAGAAATTCAGGTTGAATTGTAGGGGATGCAAATATAGAATCAGAGCATACACGGGCGCCGCAATCGTGAAGCCATCAAAGCGATCCAATACACCACCATGACCCGGCATGATTTTACCTGAATCTTTGATTCCATTGGAGCGTTTCCATGCACTTTCAAGCAGGTCGCCTGCCGTTGCCAAGACGGCCATCAACGGACCCAGCCAAACGTCCTGCCAGCCAAAGAGCAAAACCGCGGCAAACCCTGCAAAAAAGGCTCCACCAACGAAACCTTCCCACGACTTACCTGGCGAGACAGCCGGCATCAATTTATGCTTACCAAATGGCTTACCGACGAAATAGGCTCCAGAATCATTGCACCATATCAAGATCAACAAACTCATGAGTTGTGCAGGGACATATGCGCCCTGTTTGTTCCAGGCCAATTGAACCATCAAGTAAACCCACGCCAAAACAGCGGCAGCAAACATCCAGCGACTGGTCTTTTCTGTTGATTTTGTCCCGGTGTGCATTTCCCTCCAGCCTTGCACACCAACAGCTATCCAAAGCGCTGCACTCGTCCAAGGACTTAGTACCACAGAACCTATTACGATCAATCCGAAAACGGCCCCTGTAATGCTTCTAACCTTGGTCTCGCTCATCAGTTTTTAGGATTCTGTTGGCAAGGTTGTATCGTTGAGCAACACCTCCTTTGCCCTACCCAAATCTTCTTCTTGAACCAACAATTCAACAAAACCGAACAAGTAACTGCTGTCACGCTTGTTGAGCACAACAGCAGGTATCTGATGCTGCTCCAACACTGCTCTCCTAAGCTCCACCGCTGGCGGAAACCCGTCGCTGTATACAATCACCCAACCGTTCATGCCTCTGAAGAGGAAGTTGCGCCATCTGCATCGCCTTCCTCCTTTGATTCAGTTTCACTCTTTGCTTTTGAAACGCTCTCCTCCTGGACTGCATCAACTTTAACTTCGTCCGCTTGGTTTGTTTTTTTTAGAGGAAACGCCTCAGATTGGGGCGCCTTTTTAAAAGGACGCTCACCGATTATGCGCTCCACGTCTTCGCGGAATATGACCTCATTCTGAAGCAGTGATTCTGCCAAGCTGCTTAATTTCTCGAAATTCGCATGAAGGATTTCCTTGGCTCGTTGGTAAGAACCTTCGATTAGCTTGCCCACCTCTTCGTCAATGATGCGGGATGTCTCCTCACTATAAGGTTTTGTAAACGTCTGGTCTCCTCGGCTGTCATAGTAGCTTCGGTTTCCGATTTTATCATTCAAACCATAGATGCTCACCATGGCATATGCTTGTTTGGTGACTTTCTCAAGATCGCTGAGCGCACCTGTCGATATCTTGCCAAACACCAATTCTTCTGCGGCCCGACCACCAAGTGCTGCGCACATCTCATCGAGCATTTGCTCGGTAGTGGTAATTTGACGTTCCTCAGGCAAGTACCAAGCCGCGCCCAAGGATTGACCTCGAGGCACAATGCTCACTTTGACCAGAGGCGAAGCAAACTCCACCAACCAACTCACCACGGCATGACCCGCCTCATGGTATGCAATGGTCTTTTTCTCATGTTCTGAGATGATTTTTGTGCGCTTCTCCAATCCTCCAATGATGCGATCTACGGCATCAAGAAAATCTTGATGAATCACTTTATCCCTTCCCTTCCGTGCGGCATACAAGGCTGCTTCATTGCACACATTGGCAATGTCCGCACCACTAAACCCTGGGGTTTGTCGGGACAGGAAATCAATGTCAATCGAATCGTCTACTTTGATTGGACCCAAGTGCACTTCAAAAATCGCCTTGCGCTCGGTCAAATCCGGCATGTCCACATAGATCTGGCGATCGAAGCGCCCAGCACGCATCAATGCTTTGTCCAAGATGTCGGCGCGGTTGGTAGCCGCTAGAATGATGACGCCACTGTTTGTGCCAAAACCATCCATTTCGGTCAGCAATTGATTAAGCGTGTTCTCTCGTTCATCATTGGAACCCATGCTCGCGTTCTTGCCACGGGCTCGTCCAATGGCATCAATCTCGTCAATGAAAATGATGGCCGGGGATTTTTCCTTGGCTTGCTTGAACAAATCTCTCACACGCGACGCCCCTACTCCCACGAACATCTCAACGAAATCTGACCCGCTCAACGAGAAAAATGGCACCTGCGCCTCCCCTGCTACCGCCTTGGCGAGCAGCGTCTTACCTGTTCCAGGAGGTCCTACCAAAAGTGCGCCCTTGGGGATTTTGGCCCCAAGATTGGTATACTTTTCTGGGGCTTTGAGAAATTCAACAATCTCCTCCAGTTCTTCTTTTGCTCCGTCCAATCCCGCAACATCTTTGAAGTTCACATCCGTGCCTTTTCCTTTTTCAAAGAGTTGTGCTTTGGACTTTCCAATGTTGAAGATTTGCCCCCCTCCGCCGCCGCCGCCTCCAAGGCGACGCATGAGCAGAATCCACACGCCGATCATCAGTCCAAAGAAAATGACATAAGTGAGCATTTGCTGTCCCCATTCATTTACTGGCTCATAGACATAGTCAAATTCATATTCCTCAGACAACGTTTTCATGTCGTCGAGGTATGCGTCTCCTACAGGTACGTTCAACCAGTAATCTGAAGATCTGTACACCGACTTCAGGAGGGATTCATCGTCTTCTCCTTCTGATTCCGCTTCGCGAACGGACTCATTGAGCGTAATGGTGGCACGTTGCCCATCAAAAACAACACGCTTCACCTCGCCGTCTTCGATGCGTTCTTTAAATTCCGCCCACTGGATTTGACGGCCATCCTGGCCTGAGTTGAGCATCAGCATGCCCAAGAGCACCACGACAATCACGGCATATATCCAGTAAAAATTCAGCGACGGCTTTCCTCCGTTGCGGCTTTCGCTTCCTTGGTCCTTTTGTTCTTCCATGGATTAATCAAACTTCGTCAACGGTCTCAATGTTCGCGTCTCCCCACAATTCTTCGAGCGCATATCGCCCACGCATCTCTTCGTGAAAAACGTGAACGACGATATCGCTGTAATCCAACACAGCCCACTCTCCATTTCGAAGGCCTTGCTTTCCCCATGGTTTTTCAGCCGCTTTCTCCGCTGTGGTGCTTTCTACCGATTGGGCGAGCGCTTCAACTTGGGTGCGACTTGTGCCGTGAGCAATCACAAACCACCCCGCTACTGCGTGGGGAATGTGTCGCAAATCCATGACCGTGATCTGTTTTCCTTTGACTTCTTGAAGTCCCTCGATGACTGCATTGAGCAGCGGCAGTTCTTGTACCAAATGAAGCTGGCGTTATGAATGTGATAGTGACTCGAAAGATACAATGCATAAGCAGTTGCATGCCGCTCAGGATTGCGAAAACATGCCAACAGTCCGGAGGGAAGATTCCCAGACCCCCGTACCTTTGGCATTGTTCAAACCACAACCTCCCCGCTCGAGGGCAAAACCACGATTGAATTGGAAATTCACCGACATCACTTTGAACGTTGTGACAGCACAAACGAATCAGCCATTGAATGGTTGAAAACTGCCTCGTCTGGTGACATTGGAATTTTCACGACGGACCACCAGCTCAGCGGCAAAGGACAGCGCGGGGCCCGTTGGGAGCACGGCAAAGGACTGGACCTGGCTTGGACTTTGGCAATCAATTGGGAGCCAGACACGTCTGCGAAGTTGGCGCTGCATGCAAACGTTTGGTTTGCCTTGAACAAGGCCATTGCCCTTGCAACCCTTCAAACCATCGATGATGCTTTGAAGCCGGCTGCATCGCCCACTCGGATCAAATGGCCCAACGATCTGTATGTGCAAAGTGGCAAAATCTGGGAAAAGTGCGGTGGAATTCTCATCGAAAATGCATGGAAAGGTCAACACATCAGTGGCTCTGTCATCGGAATTGGCATCAATGCTTTATCATCCGATCTGCCACGCTATCGCACTTCTCTTTCTCAAGTAGCTCCGAACATCAAAGCCGATCAATTTGATCCGCGCATCCTGGGCAAGTCCCTTGAAAAAAACATTCGTTTGGCCATCGAAGAATGGAAGGTTGCCTGCACATTTAGCAGCTCAGCTGCGGCTGCATACCATCAGAAAATGAGCAAACTGTTCGACGCGTGCTTGTTGGCAAAAGGAATCTGGAAGTCTTACCGCTGGAAGAACGAGGCAAAAGTTGGGAAAATTGCAGCTGTGGATGGTTCCGGACGCTGCATCATGGAATGGAAGAAGACGGAGGACAGCGGAAGCCTTCAATCCATCGAAAACAACAAGCAATTGCAATGGTCTTGGATTTACGATCAGCTCGATGCTGAGGCAAACTAAACAGGGTACTTTTGCTGAACCGCTTCTGCCATCCCATTAAAAATGGACTGTAGCGGCTTCTCTGCCATCATCTTCATGAACGGATTTAAGTCGGCATCACATCGCACCTGCACAGACGCCTTGTTGGCCTCAATGGCCTCGATCAATACGTGTAAGTCGAAGCGGATAGGCGTCCCTTTTTGAGATGCATATTGGATCAATGTAGGACGCTCTTCTGACACCCGCTCAATGACGATGGCAAACCCACCGGCTACTTTGAAGGAGCATCCAGAATCCGTTGCTTCGAACTCGCTGATCTGATTCGATGGCAATACAGACTCCAACATTGCTGGACTGCGAAGCGCTTCAAACAATACTTCAGCGGATGCGCCCGCCTGGACCAAAGGACTTTCAATGATCATTGCTCATTGAATTTATCGCTCCATGCCTGAGGGTCACTGTTCCATGAATCAAGCAATGTTCGCTGTTCTGGGGTGATGTAACCCTCTTGCATTGCCTGATCGAGCATCGTCGAATAGTCCGTCAATGTGCTCCACATGCAATTGGCCTCAGCAAAGGCCGCTTCTGCAACATCAAATCCATAAGTGAATATGGCCAAAAGACCTTTTACCTCAACGCCTGCCTCTCGCAATGCCGCAACCGCTTTTAAGCTGCTTTGACCTGTGGAAATCAAATCCTCGATCACAACAACATTGGATAGCACGGACAAATCCCCTTCAATTGCATTGCCCAGACCATGGTCTTTGGCCTTTGAGCGCACATAGATAAATGGCAGACCCAACTCCTGTGCCACAAGAGCTCCCAAAGCGATGCCGCCTGTAGCTACACCAGCAATGGCATCGACTTTGCCAAAACGGTTCTCAATCTCCTCAACGCAAAGTTGACGTGTAAAGGTTCGAACACTCGGGTGACTAAGCGTTTTTCGATTGTCGCAATAGATTGGAGACCGTCGTCCACTGGCCCAAGTAAATGGAGCGGTGGGGTTCAATTCAATCGCTTTAATTCGGAGGAGGAATTCCGCAACTTTACGCCTACTTTCAACGGACAAAATCATGATGCGAATGTATGAAGTTTATATTTTGAATCGTCCGGTATTCTTCACTGAAAATCCCCAGGCAAAGCAGAATGATTTGGTGATCAAAGAGCCGAACAAAAAACAACTTCAAGAATTGCCTCAATTGCTCCGTCAAAACACTAGCATAAAGGGTGTAACGCTGGCAAGCAGTGACGTGGCATCTCTCTGGATGAATTTCTGCATTTTGTATCAGGAGGTCCTTGCTGCAGGTTGCGTCGTCGAGAACCGGGACGGAGCCTTTCTATGGATTGAGCGCAACACCCGGTGGGATTTGCCCAAAGGAAAGGTTGAGAAAGGGGAAAGCATTGAAGAAGCTGCTGCACGCGAGGTGACGGAAGAAACAGGAATCGACCGCCTTTCTTTGGCGGGACATTTGCGGACCACTTATCATACCTACGAAGAATCCGGCATACCCATTTTGAAGACCACGTTCTGGTTCCACGCGCATCATGACGGAAAAGACACCAAAGGAGCTCCTCAAAGCGAGGAGGGAATTACCGATGTGCAATGGAAATTTCGTCCTTTTGGGCCTGAATTGTTAGAGAATACCTATCCGAGCATTCTCGACCTCGTTGCTTCGATTCCCGACTGACAAGAATTCCAATCAACAAATCATCAATGCTTCTTCACAAACTGCTTCAATTGAGAAGAAAGTCCTGCGCTTGGCAGTCGGCTTAATTGTCGGCTCAGCTCACCTGCGCCATTGATCGCGATGACCGTGGGAACAGCTTCGATTCCGTAGTCTTCAAACACTTGGGGATTGTTGCCAATCCACACCACCTCCTCATTGATGCTTTTTCGACCTGAAACTGTTGTCGACCAGCCTTCTTCATTGCTGTCTATTGAAACAACAAAGGCGCATAATTCACGGCAATCTGCTTCTTTGATCAGTGCATTGAAGTATTCGCGTTCACGAGCCGCAGCTGACGAGCCGTCTTTCACAACCAAAAAGATTTTCCAAGGTTGCAAACATTGGCCCGAAAGGGAGTCCAGATCTCCATTGGGCAGGACCCATGAAATTGGCTCCGGAGTCCAACCAAAACGACCCTTGCGACGCGCCTGGAGCAACTCCTTGTGCAAATCTTGGTAAAATCCCCCCATCGCAATGCTCTCCCAAACACGCTCAACCACTTTGGATGGCTGAACAATTGCCATGTCCAACCAAGCCAACTCGAGTGCTTCCGGGTTAGACGGATCCAACACTTGGTTCATTGCGCGCTCCAGCGAGTCACGATTGGCAAGAAAAACGGCCGCATTGATTGCATCCCAATCGAGTTCGTCATTCATCCACCAGCTGCCATAAACCTGTCTCCAAGCGCTCAACCAACCGGCAGATTGCAACTTTTCTTGATTTGTTCTGAAGTCTGAGGCCATTCCGCTGGTTGCCCAAACAGAATCCAAGGCCTCATTCGTGCTTCCCCGAGCTACCATCCAACTGAGCTTCGAATGCCACCACAAATCCAGCTCCCATGGTTCCTCCATTGCTTCTCCAGCATGTGACCATGCGCCTTCAAACGATTCATCTGCCAATCGCTCTTGCTGAATCGTTGAGTCGTCTTCTGCGAGAACCACGCCGTTCATTTTTAGCATAACAGAAGCGGCCAACTGTCCATTCAGCAAACGCTGTTGCGCCATAAGTGAATCCAGAACATTGCTGGGATGAGAACCGCTCCAATTTGAGAAACCTGAAGCTCCGTAAAGGCCTCGGGCCTGTTTCCCTGGACTCAGATCCAAGTGACAAGGTTCATTGGGACGCACAACAACAATCCATGACCAAGGTGGTGCCGACAATTCGAACAACGTTGGCTGATGAAATTCATCCAGCTCCCACACAAACGAACCATCTGAACCAACGAGTATCTCATCCAACCAATCCCCGCTGCTGATGCCAGGGTATGGCAATTGCCTCACGTGCAGAAGACTTGGTGCTGTTTCACCCAAATCCTCGTGAGCACAGCTTCCACGAACCTCGAAGCGTTCACCAACGTGCCGCTGGCTTTGAGCTTGCACTTGGTTGACGCGAATGCCCCACGACATGCCAAAGAGAATGACAAGAGCTAGGCTGAAAAAACGTTGAATGCCCACTGTGCTCAAAGCTCTTTGCTCAATTCTGACGGGATGAAAGCACTAGCGTCGCCTCCGTTGCGCAAGATTTCCCGAACAACATTTGAGTGAATGTGGGCGAATTCTGGATCCGTGAATAAAATCACTGTCTCCAGTTTTGGATTCAATGATTTGGTCATTTGAGCAATGGTACGTTCGTATTCGAAGTCACCCCCATTGCGAACGCCGCGAATCAACCAATCAGCTCCTTGCTTTTCGCAAAAAGCGCTGGTAAGGCCTTCGAATGTTTGAACGCTCACCTTGGAAAACGTTGCCGTGACCGACTCCAAGCACCTCAAACGCTTTTCCATACTGAACATCGATGTCTTGGCGCTATTCACCCCAACTGCAACGATGATTTCATCGAACAACGGCAGGCTCCGTTCCAAGATGTTCATATGGCCTCTTGTTATGGGGTCAAAAGACCCGGGAAAAACGGCTTTTTTCATGGTTGGCATTCACTTTTGAAAGAGACTGAAATGAACATGACCATACTTTCTGGTTTCCTTAAAACCTGGAATATGAGAAACATCCGTGCGCTCTCCGTGCTCCAATATAAACCAACCATCGGGGACCAACAAGGTGCTCTCGAGCACCCACTCAGGAATCTTCTTCAATTCTGGAAGATCAAACGGTGGATCTGCGAAGACCAAATCGTACTGCGTCAATGATTTTTTGACAAACCCCATGGCATCGGCCCGAACAATCTGCCATTGATCCAATTCCCAAGAGCGGGCAATGCTATGCATTCCTCGCACGGCTGCTGGATCTTTTTCAACAGACACGACTGATTCACAGCCTCGGCTAAAAAACTCCAGTGCGATCATGCCTGTTCCGGCAAATAATTCCAAAACTGCCAACCCCTCTATATCCAGGCGTGAACGCAATACATTGAATAAACTCTCGCGACCAAAATCCGTGGTTGGTCTGCCCTTGAATGATTTTGACACCTTGGGGCGACGCCCCTTGTAAGACCCTCCTGTTATGCGCATGGCAGCATTCGTGTTAATGTCGACGCATGCTGAGGGTGAGAAGGGACACGCTCCCACTCCACCTCAGGTGCTTTTACCTCCACCCGTTCGAAAAATCGGTTGAAACTCTGCATGAGTTCTCCATTCTCTTCGACCTGCCCCGTGAGCAAGACTTCCATTTCCAGCTCTTCCGTTCGCTCCTGACGTTTGATCGCATTGACCACGTGGTACAAAATCCCATCGCCAGCCAAATCATCTGTGGTCATGGACCACATCAAACCACCTTCTGCGAAAAGTGCCATCAGCGCCCGCTCATGTCCCACATGAATTGCGACACAACCCGCGCTCACATTCTTTCTCGTCTCCAAGACCACAGATTCCAAAAACATGAGAGCCATTGAAACCCGTTTTGCCCGTGGCCATATGGCTTCCACCTCATCCTGAAAACCGGGCAAGTCTTGCTCGATAAGCGACGCTTCCTCACCAAAAGCCTCAGAGTAAAAGGAAACGGGTAGGATTGCATCGCCTCCGAGGTGCAATGTTTGAAGAGCCTTTTCCCTTCCCAAAGCGACCCTCGAAGGAGCCATTGAAAAGTACGGAAGGTCTGTCGCAAACTGCACTGAGCCCACTCCTTCCAGTTCCGATTTAATGTCAAGAAGAGCTTTTCGCAAAGCTTTGGAATCAGCAACCGCTATGGTTTCAAACCGAAGGACCGTCATTCCCTGACAGTGCAACCACTGAAGATGATTGCCACTCCAAGCCATGAGCAGGCTGGAATCTTCGTTTTTAGTTGCGCCAGTTACCATCTGTGTGCGCTTCTGTCAACGACCCGAAGCGCAAGGTGTCTTTTTTGACCTTTTCACGACCAAATGGTGTCGGATCCTTGACAAGAATCGTGGCTTGCAGAACTCCGCCAGACTCCACACTATCCGTTTCCAGCCTGAATCGTTCTCCACTCAATGGGTTGAACCAAAGGCTATCAACCGAAACCCTTGGCAATCTCTTAGAGGCCCTCACTTCTGGCGCGAAATTCTCACCATAAAACGTGGTGTAAATGACATCCCGCACCTTCAATGTAACTGAATCCTGGGCGATCAACTCAATTAACGCTTCCTCGGTCATCTCCATTTCCTCCGCCTTTGCCGGCAGTTCTGCGCGTGTTAATATCAGTCCCATCTCAGCGCTTTTGGCTTCCGGCAATGTGTCGTTGAATGAACCCATATTGAAACTTACGGGAATCACCGGCTCAAATATGAACCGTTGCAGGCTATCAAAGTCATCGCAATAGACCCCATAAATCGACTGATGTGCTTCCTGTGCTGCACGAATATCCTTCAATGCTTGGACCGTCTCTGCATCGACCTGGGTTTTCAATTCTCGAAATTGAATTTCCTCATCAACGCTATAGAACACTTCATATCCCAGCCAAACAGCTGCCACTGTTGCAACAATCATCATGATGCGATAGTGCATCGCTTGCAAGCGGGACAACACGTATGGTGTGGCTAAAGCCCCCACGACAATGAGTGCGATTGAAGAAATCAACATGGCAGTCGGCTGGCTTTCCAAAGCATCACCACTGAGGTATTTACCGAGGAAGCTTACACCTGCAACAAATAGCAGGATGGAAACAACGTATTTGTTTATCTCTTTGAAGAACTTATCCATTGGAATCGATTCAGTTGGGTGTCCGCATTTTGACGTCTGCGAATCTACGACACATACCGAGTACCACAAATACGACGGGCGTTCAAGTTTTTCGAAATCCTCAAGTTTGGCCACTTACCTTCGTAGACATGATCTCAAGCTCGCCTCAAATCGAACAATTCGTCGACCGGATGGCGCAGCATTTCCCGCATCGCCCTACAGAAGGTCAGGGAGCCTTGATGCATGCGGTGAGTCGCTTCGTATACAGCACCCAACCGCGATGCACGCTGATGATTCGCGGCTACGCAGGTACGGGCAAGACCACAAGTGTTGGCGCCATGGTTCAAACCCTTCGAGAACTGGGACAACGTCCGATCTTGCTAGCGCCAACAGGACGAGCCGCCAAAGTCATGCAGTCCTACGCTGGCATTGGCGCTTCCACCATTCATCGACGCATATACCGAAGTCGAAAAAGCAACGATGGCATGCCAGCCTTTGGTGTTGCACCGAACAACCTGGAAAACACGGTTTTCATTGTGGACGAGGCCTCCATGATTGGTGAAGGGGGTGGAAGATCTACCAGCGGTGCGATGAACTACCGCAGCTTGCTCGACGACCTCATGGAATATGTCTTTTCGGGGCAAGGCTGCCGGCTTATATTGGTTGGGGATGACGCGCAATTGCCGCCTGTCGGAGAGCAGGAAAGCCCCGCACTGAACGAAACGAAAATGCGCGCAGCCTTTGGCCTAACTGTTGCAACCATTCGATTGACCGATGTGGTTCGTCAAGAAATGGACAGTGGCATCCTTTTCAACGCGCACAACCTGCGGCTGAATTTGGAAAGTAAAAGTGAGGACTGGCCCTCATTTGAAACCCAATCTTTCGGTGACATTCAACGCATTCATGGCAATGAATTGCAGGAGGTCTTGGAAGATGCATTCCACGCATACGGGGAGGACCAAGTGGCTCTAATCACCCGTTCAAACAAGCGCGCACAACAATTCAATCAACAAATTCGACACAGGATATTGTGGCGGGAAGAATCATTGGAAGCAGGTGACCGGTTGATGGTGGTGCGAAACAATTATCATTGGCTCGCTCAGGTAGAAAACATCCAAACCACGCTGCTCGCGAATGGTGACGGACTCGAAGTCACGAAGGTTTTGAAGCGATTTGAACGCTATGGAATCTCATTTGCTGAAGTGGAGGTGAAGTTTTCTGACGCACCCGAATCGCCTGTGTTTGAAGTTTGCATCAATCTCAGTATTCTAGAATCTGACTTGCCTCAAATTCCCTTCGCGCAAACACAGGCACTAGAAGAAGCCATCAGCCTCGATTACCTGCATCTCGGCACCAAAACAGCCATCAAAAAGGCAGTAAAGGTTGACCCCTGTTTCCAAGCACTGCAGGTGAAATTCGGCTGGTCCATGACGTGTCACAAGGCCCAAGGTGGCCAATGGCCCATGGTGCTCATCGACCCGGGATATTTGACCGAAGACTCCATCGACCTCGAATGGATGCGCTGGCTTTACACTGCATTCACTCGGGCCCAAAAAGAACTTGTCTTGTTGAACTTTGCCGACGCTTTTTTCAAAGATTAAAACATAAGCAGTGCTGGCCTCTGGGGGTTTAATGCAAAGAAAAGAGCCAAGAAAAGAGCAAAAAAAAGCCACCCCGAGGGGGTGGCTTCATTCTTTATTCAATGTTTCGTTCAGGCCATTTCGCGGGCACTGAAGTAGAAAGCACCCTCAATGGCTGCATTCTCATCGCTATCAGATCCATGCACGGCATTCGCCGCAATGCTCTCTGCAAACTCCGCGCGAATGGTTCCAGGAGCAGCTTCTGCTGGATTCGTAGCACCAATCAAGGTGCGGAAATCTGCTACTGCGTTGTCTTTTTCGAGGATAGCGGCAACGATTGGCGCGCTAGACATGTACTCAGTCAACTCGCCATAGAATGGTCGTTCCGCATGCACTTCATAAAACGCCTGAGCGTCTGCAAGCGACAACTGCGTCCATTTCATTGCTTTGATTGAAAATCCAGCGTCAATGATTCGGTCAATGATTTTACCGGTGTGACCAGCGCCAGTTGCGTCGGGCTTGATCATGGTGAAAGTGCGGTTGGTAGCCATGGCTATTTTTTGTTTTGGGGTGCAAAAATACACCTCAAATCTTTATTTTCAAGTCCTCGCTGCATCAAACAGCCTTTTGCCGTGGCGTCTTAGCAAACAATGCATCAAATGTGCCGGCCATGAGTCCATAAGACGAAGCCTGACTGAACACATTATCTTTGTACCATGAAATTGACCATACCTCAGACTTCCGCGGAAGCTATGGCGCTCGAAAACGCGCACGGAGCTCATAACTACCATCCTCTTCCCGTGGTACTCGATCGCGGAGAAGGCGTGCATGTCTGGGACATTGAAGGGGTTCGGTATTTCGATTTCCTCAGCGCCTATTCGGCTGTGAATCAAGGGCATTGTCACCCCAAAATTGTTGGGGCCATGACCCAACAGGCTGAAAAACTCACATTAACCTCCCGGGCATTCTTCAACAGCAACCTTGGAAAGTATGAGGAGTTTGTAACGTCCTACTTCGGTTACGACAAAGTCCTCCCCATGAACACGGGCGCTGAAGCGGTTGAGACCGCCATAAAAATCGCGCGCAAATGGGCATATGACGTCAAGGGTGTGCCCGCCGGCCAAGCCAAAATCATCACTTGTGAAGGCAATTTTCATGGGCGCACAACCACCATTGTAAGTTTCAGCACTGACAAAGACGCGACCGGCGGATTTGGTCCCTACACGCCTGGCTTTGAGGTCATCCCATACAACGACTTATCTGCTCTTGAAGCAGCACTGAAAGACCCCAATGTTGCGGGCTTCTTGGTCGAGCCAATACAAGGTGAAGCCGGAGTGTACACTCCCGACGAATCGTTTGTCAGTGGCGCTCATGCTTTGTGCAAAGCGGCAGGCGTGTTGTTCATTGCAGACGAGGTGCAAACCGGAATCGCGCGAACTGGATCACTTCTAGCCACCTGTGGAAACTGTTCCTGTGCTGGCCATTGTGAGCGGCAGTCCACGTACTCCAAGGCAGATGTTCTCATTCTTGGAAAAGCCCTTTCAGGAGGAGCTTATCCTGTCTCAGCTGTATTGGCTGACAACAGCATTATGGAAGTCATTCATCCGGGACAGCACGGCTCAACCTTTGGAGGCAATCCCGTTGCTGCTGAGGTAGGAATCGCAGCGTTGCAAGTTGTCGTAGAAGAACAACTCGCGCAAAATGCTCGAATTCTGGGAAATCGATTTCGCAAAGCGATGAGCGAACTTGCAGATGAAAGCCCGTTGGTTGTGAGCGTGAGGGGAAAGGGCTTGCTCAATGCTGTAATCATCAACGACACCCCTGATAGCTCCACGGCATGGGACTTGTGTGTTGCCCTCAAAGACAATGGATTGTTAGCGAAGCCCACACATGGCAATATCATCCGTTTTGCACCTCCACTGGTCATCACGGAGGCAGAGCTCGACGCTTGCATCGCGATCATTCGCTCGACCGTTTTGGACTTTAAGAAATAGCTTCGGCTCGCCGCAGAACGGCCAACATTAGAGCCACCCGTGGCTCTTCATCCACTCGTCGTTGTAAACTTTCCCAACGTAACGAGAACCGTGGTCGTGAAATAGGCATACAACGAAGTCAGTTGGCTTGAGACGATCTTTCAGTTGGCGCAGCCCTTGGAATGTGCTTCCGCAACTGTAACCGAGAAAAAGCCCTTCTTTTCGAGCCATTTCCCGCGCCGCCAAGGCACCGTCTTTGTCCGTGACCTTTTCGAAGTGATCGATGACGTCGAAATTGACGTTTTCCGGCAAAATATCTTCGCCCACTCCTTCGGTAATGTAGGGATAGATTTCAGACTCATCAAACTCGCCAGTCTCGTGGTATTTCTTGAGAACACTGCCGTAAGAATCGATGCCCCAAATCTGCACATCGGGATTTTGCTCTTTCAAAAAGCGGCCTGTGCCACTAATGGTTCCGCCTGTTCCAACTCCAACCACGAAGTGGGTCACGCGGCCTTCTGTCTGCTCCCAAATTTCGGGACCGGTCGAAGCATAGTGCGCTTCTTGATTCGATTTGTTATCGTATTGATTGCACCAGAAACTATTCGGATCTGCCTCATTGCAGCGCTTCGCCACACTGTAATAGCTATCTGGGTGATCGGCCTCCACGTTTGTTGGACAGACATGAACCTCTGCGCCCATTGCGCGCAAAATATCAATCTTCTCTTTGGATTGCTTGTCACTCATGGTGCAAATCAACTTGTACCCTTTGACCGAGCAGGCCAAAGCCAATCCCATGCCCGTATTCCCACTGGTGCATTCAATGACTGTACCCCCTGGCTTCAATTGCCCTTCTCGCTCTGCGTCTTCGATCATGCGAAGTGCCATGCGATCCTTGACACTGTGGCCCGGATTGAAGTATTCAACTTTCGCAAACACCGGACATGGAAAATCTTGGGTCATGTTCTGCATCTTGATCATTGGTGTATTGCCAATGGTTGTCAAGATGTTTTGATGAACGTTTTTAGCTCGTTGCATATGGGCAAAGGTAACGACCGAAACGCGGTTAGAAATGGCAAAAAAAACGAATCATTTCAAATTGATTCAAACGCGTAAAGTCAGCGATTCACTCGAAGTGCTTCTGCTGGGCGTATTCGGGTGGATGCCAGAGCTGGAAAAAACATCATTGCCACGCAGAGAGCAAAAATCAAGGCCTCCACTGAAAGAAGGAATCCAACGTTCAACTGCACAGGTACTTCGCTCAAATAATAGGCTTCCGGATTCAGCCCGATGATACCTGTGGTCCTTTGCAAATACACCAAAGCCAAGCCGAGTGCATTGCCAATCCAAAAGCCCTTGCTTAAGATTCGCGCCGCTTGCCAAAGAAAAATTCGAAGAACTTGATTGTCCGACATTCCAAGCGCCTTGAGCATGCCCACCATGGGCCGCCGTTCCAAAATCAAGATCAACAAGGCAGAGGTCATGTTGATGATCGAAATCAGTACCATGAGACCAATGATGATTTCAACATTGAGGTCCAGCATCCCAAGCCATGTGAACATCTCGGGAGCCTGCTGCGTCACGGTCTCCGTAATCCAACCCAGCGGCAGAGCGGCGTAAACGTCAGCTTCTGATGTCCACTGATCGGCATCGCCTTCAAGGTATACCTCATAGCCACTAGCGGCATTTTCCCAAGCTGCACCAGATGGAAGAACCACCCATCCGTCTTCCGATCGATTGAGCCAAGCTGTATCCGGCAGCGCATTAAACTCAAGGTCCCGCGATTCTGCAGTAACCATGATTTTGCTCGCCTGAACATCAAAAAGTGAATGCTGGCCTTTGCTGCTCCAGCTTAGCGGCGAAGCTCTTCCATCGACATGAACTTCATACCAGCTAACCTTGGGACTTCGGCTTCCACCAAATGCACGTGCCTCAACCTGGCTCTCTTGAACCACAACCTGCAATTCCATGCCCCAGCCCGCTGTAGATTGGATTGCATGAGCGGGCACAAACATGAATTCTTCGTCGTATTCGATCAGTCCCGTGCGGTAAATCCCTCCGAGAACCATGGTCCGGGGCCTAATTCCTGTAGGGCCTCCAATCAAATATATCGTGACGGGATCGTGCAGTTTCAACTCCAATCGACGAGCCACTTCCATGGAGAGAACCACGGTGTCTTTGCCGTCAAAACGGGGCACCTTTCCCTTTACCAAAAACTTCTCAATCATCCCGTTGGAAGTTTCTGAATTCATGCCTTTCAGCACCACACCCTTTAAACCTGATTTCGACTCGACGATTCCAGGAGATGTGAAAAACGGATGCACACTTTGGACATTGTCGAGACGTCGAAGATTACCTTCAATGCTCGCTGATCTGAGGATTTTTTGATCTTTCCAATCTCCGTTCAATACTTGGATATCCGATCCGAATCCTACGACCAATTCCTTGACCTCGCTTTGAAACCCATGAACAATCGACGTCGCAATTACGATCAGCGCGATTCCAATTGCCACACCTGCAGTTGCAATCTGTACGACTGGTTTGGACCAAGTGGATTTCCCATGGCTCCCAGCAAGACGCTTGGCGATGCGCCGCGATAAGGAAGACCGATGACTCATAAATGATGTTTAGAATTCACTGCCGCCAAATTACGTCGCTACTTTAGACGCATGAAGTTTCTTTTGAGAATATCATTTACAGCTGGCGTATTTGTCATGTGCAGCGCAATCTCCTTGGGGCAAGAAGCGCCTGCCACGGAAACGTCAGAGCTATCGTCAGAGCTATCGTCAGAGTTAACCTCCGACTTCCAGCATGGTGTCCTGCACACAAGCGCTCGAAGTGTTCCCCCTTTGCGGGTGAAGCTTGGAAACGAGAACATCCGCGCCATTTATGAGTCGTGCAGTCGAGCTCCGGTAGCTGTCGTTGCAAATGCCACATCTGTGATAGGTGAAGGCGCTGAAGGGCCTTCCACCCACCTGATTGACACGCTGCTCGCACTTGGAATTAACGTCAAGAAAGTCTTCGCACCTGAGCATGGATTTCGAGGCGATCTGCACAATGGCGCCAACTTTGAAGATGGCATTGATGCACAAACGAGGCTGCCCATCCTCAGTCTTCATGGCACGCACAAAAAACCCTCGCCCGAATCTCTTGAAGATGTCCGTATGATTTTATTTGACATTCAAGATGTCGGCGCACGCTTCTACACCTACCTCAGTAGCATGTTCTTGGTCATGGAGGCTGCCGCTGAGAACGGCAAAGTTGTTGTTGTTCTCGACCGACCCAATCCACACGGACATCAAATGGCTGGGCCAATGCTCAATCCAAAATGGAAATCATTTGTCGGCATGCTTCCGGTGCCCGTTTTGCACGGAATGACTCTGGGGGAGATGGCACAAATGATCAATGGCGAAGGCTGGCTCAAGGGGGGGATGAAATGCGACCTCATTGTGATTCCCTGCGAAGGGTATGCTCACAGTGACCAATGGTACCCATCCATCGCTCCAAGTCCCAACCTACCCAACGCCGAAGCCATTGCCCTTTACCCCAGCCTTTGCCCACTAGAACCGACCTTGGCGAGTATCGGACGTGGAACGCCACTGCCTTTTCAATGCATGGGCATGCCCGCAACTAATTTCGGAGACTTCTCTTTCACACCTGTGGTTACGCCTGGAGCAGCCCCTCATCCGAAACATCAAGATGTGCGCTGCACTGGACGCGACTTGCGAAGCTTGGGAGACCAATGGACCGAATCTCCAAGCGGGTTTGACTGGCGGCTCGTCTGGGAGTGTCGGCAAATTTGGAAGCCTGCAGTTGACCAAGAATTCATCTCCTCTCCTTCATTCTTAGCGAAACTTACAGGAGATGAATCCATGGCACAAGCTTTGAATGAAGAAGAATGGCCCGTTGAACTGACGGCAAAATGGATGGATGGCCTCATTGATTTTCATGCCCAGCGTGAGGCTTATTTGTTGTACCCCTTGCTCAGAAAGTAAAAGGCAATAGAAGTCGATTCTTCATATCTGTGATGAACCGCGTATCTTGCCGCCAGCAATACCTGTAACGATGACCACGTTTTTCAAATCTATCCCTAACTCGTTTGCCGCTATCACTGCTCTTGTCATTGCCTGGAGCCTTGTTTCCGGTTGTTACAAAAGCCCTGAATTCATCAACCCCGTCTACGATTGCGAATGCGGAAACATCGGATTCAACGGCTCAGATTACGCCCTTAAAATGGCTGAAGCAGTTGTACCGGATAGCCTTGAGCCACTTTCTCGCAGCTATCACATTGTTGCAGATTTGCGCACGCCTGAAGAAGTGGAAGCGCATGTCCCGGCCCACGAGCTAACCTTCCGAATGTCTTTCGATGTGCTCGACGATGTCGTCTACTATGTGCAACAAGAAGAAGTTGAGCATCTCGTGCAAATCATCAATCAAGGTGACGATTTGTTCCCTGTGCGAGATTTCAAAGCGACGGATGGATCCATTGTGATTGACCGAGCGCTGAGCGGAGGACCCGAAGTTGTGGGATTTAACCTCACAATCCGAGAATGGGTAGATAGCACACTCGTTGGTCTCCCCATTCCATTTACCGGATCTTTCACCGGCAATGTTGAGTTCTGAATCACTCGAAAGGCATGACCGATTGGTCCGTGCAAATCCAAAAACGATCTTGAGGCTTCATGTTGACCACTGATGAACCTGTGAAGGTTCCGAAGTTCGGCATGACCAGCGTCTGCTGATCAGCGCGCCACCACCATCCTGGCAAGCGCAATTGCTGCTTTGCTCTACCAGACAATCGAATGGCCGGATGCAAATGGCCTGCAACACCAATCCTCCCCGGAGCAGCTTGGGTCTGGAAGTCCCCAGGGTCATGCACAAAATCAAACGGACCACTGCTCCATTGAGCACTTCGAGTCACCTTGATTCCATCGAAAGCATCATCCGGTAAAATATCGTGATTGCCCTCTACAAGTCGAAATTCTTGCAGCGAATAAGTGGCATAAACACGAATGAGCCAATGACGGAATTCAGCCCATTCAGCATTGAGATCACTGTGAAACAAATCCCCCAACACAAGCACTCTCTCGGGACTGTACGTTCGTATCAGAATTTCCAATCGCGCCAAACTTGAAGCGTTTACTTCCTTCGGGATGGCAATCCCATGCTTCCGAAAGTGAGCTGACTTTCCCAAGTGCACATCAGAAATTAACAGGGTTTTCTCCTTGGCCCACCACATGCTACGATTGGGATGCAACTCCAAGGTTTCTCCAGCCAATTCGATTGCGAAGCATGAAGCATTCACACCACCAGAAGTCGCACTCACATCCAACGAATCACTGCTGCTGTTTGATCAAATTCAGTGCGGAACCCGCTCTAAACCAATCAATTTGTTGGGCATTGTACGTGTGGTTCACTTTGATGGCATCACTTGAACCATCTGCATGTTGAATCTCAATGGTCAACGGCTTACCTGGCGCAAAAGAAGCCAAGTCGACAAAGTTGAAGGTATCATCCTCCTGAATCAGGTCAAAGTCCGCTTCGTTTGCGAACGTCAACCCCAACATCCCCTGCTTCTTCAAGTTGGTTTCGTGGATTCGAGCGAACGACTTTACGATGACAGCGGTGACCCCGAGGAATCGCGGCTGCATAGCCGCATGCTCTCGAGAACTGCCTTCTCCATAATTCGAATCACCCACAACGACAGTAGGAATGGCCTCTGCCTTGTAAGCACGCTGGACAGCAGGAACTTCCCCATACTCACCCGTAAGCTGGTTCTTGACTGAATTCGGTTTGCCGTTGAAAGCATTTTCTGCACCGGTCAAGGTGTTGTTGGAAATGTTGTCCAAATGGCCTCGATAACGCAACCAAGGTCCAGCCATGCTAATGTGGTCAGTGGTGCATTTTCCTGCAGCCTTGATCAACAGACGCGCACCGGTGATGTTTTTTCCATCCCAAGGCTTAAAAGGCTCCAACAACTGCAATCGTTCTGATTCTACACTCACCTTGACTTCCACACCGCTTCCATCTTCTGCTGGAGCAACATAGCCAGCGTCCTCAACATCAAATCCTGCTGAAGGCAATTCATCTCCCTTGGGTTCTTCGAGCATCACTTGACTTCCATCGGGAAGCGTGAGAGGATCCGTCATCGGATTGAAAGTCAAATCGCCCGCAATGGCCAGTGCTGTCACCAATTCCGGAGACCCTACAAAGGCATGGGTATTTGGATTGCCGTCTGCTCGCTTGGAGAAGTTCCGATTGAATGAGTGAACAATGGAATTCTTTTCCTTCTTCTCCGCACCTGCTCTTGCCCATTGACCGATGCATGGTCCGCAGGCGTTTGCAAAGACGCTGCCTCCCATTTTTTCAAAGGTTGCAATAAAGCCGTCGCGATCGATGGTGTAACGCACCAACTCCGATCCCGGCGTGATGGTCAAATGAGCTTTCGCTTCAATTCCTTTTTCTACGGCCTGGTTGGCAATGCTTGCCGATCGGCTTATGTCTTCGTAGCTCGAGTTGGTGCATGAACCAATCAGGCCATATTCCAACGAAGTGGGCCAGTCATTTTTGGCTGCCGCTTCCTTCATCTTGCTGATTGGCGTGGCCAAATCGGGTGTGAAAGGACCGTTCAGGTGCGGCTCAAGCTCGTTCAAATCGATCTCAAGCACTTCGTCGAAGTACGCCTCTGGATTGGCATAAACTTCTGGATCACCGGTGAGGTGCTCACGAACGGTGTTCGCCATCTCAGCAACGTCGGCACGACCGGTAGCTCGGAGGTACCGCTCCATGCTCTCATCGTATCCAAACGTCGAGGTGGTGGCGCCAATTTCTGCGCCCATATTGCAAATGGTGCCTTTTCCAGTGCAGCTCAATGATTCAGCTCCCTCCCCAAAGTATTCAACGATGCAGCCTGTGCCCCCTTTGACGGTGAGCACTCCGGCTACCTTCAATATCACATCCTTGGCCGAAGCCCATCCAGAAAGCTTGCCCGTAAGTTTAATGCCAATCAGTTTCGGAAACTTCAATTCCCAAGGCATGCCCGCCATGACATCCACTGCGTCTGCTCCGCCAACACCGACCGCGACCATTCCCAATCCGCCTGCGTTGACCGTGTGCGAATCGGTTCCAATCATCATGCCTCCCGGGAAGGCGTAATTTTCCAATACCACCTGGTGAATGATTCCTCCTCCTGGCTTCCAGAATCCAATGCCAAACTTGTCGGAAACAGACTCCAAGAAATTGTAGACCTCATTGTTTTTATTAATCGCCTCCTGAAGATCTGAATCTGCTTGAACCTTGGCTTGGATCAAGTGATCACAATGCACCGTTGAAGGAACAGCAGCCTTGGCCTTTCCAGCCTGCATAAATTGCAGCAATGCCATTTGAGCCGTTGCATCTTGCATTGCCACACGGTCAGGTGTAAAGTCTACGTAATCCGCACCACGGCTGTACGCTTGTTGTGCGTCTCCCTCCCAGAGGTGGGTGTACAATATTTTCTCAGCCAATGTCAAGTTCTTACCCGTCATGCGACGAGCTGCAGCTACATTCTTAGGGAATCGCTCATAAACGGAGCGGATCATGTCCAAATCAAAAGTCATCTTCTCTTTTCTTTAGGCTGCAAATGTAAGCAGTACATTCGCACAACATGAAAAGGGAGCTACTCATTGAAATGATGCGAATCGCCTTGCGGTCGATTCGAAGCAATTTGCTCCGCACATCGCTCACCATCGCCATCATTGGACTCGGCATCATGGCCCTCATTAGTATGACGACTGCCACATCATCTTTGGAGGCGAATGTTACCCAGCAGTTCTCTTCTTTGGGAACTGATGTTTTTACTTTCAGGCAACGAACGGAATCAGGAGTCAGTCGAGGACAACGCGTGAAGGCAGGCACACCGATCAGCTATGAAGAAGCTCAAAGCTTCTCAGGCGAAGCGTCCGATAAAATCACCGTCAGTTATTCGGTCTTCGGCACCAGCCAAGCCACTTTATCACGGAAACAGTCACAAACAAACCCGAACATCCAAATCCTTGGAATCGAAGAGAACTACTTAGAGGTAAGCGGATATGATTTGGACAAAGGTAGAAATCTCACTCCCAAAGAGGCTCGCTCCTCACAACGACTGGCACTGATCGGATCCGATTTAGCCGCCGACTTATTTGACCCCTGGGAAGAGCCCGTTGGCGAAGAGTTCTCACTCGGTTCGCAGCGATATCAAGTCATCGGAGTCCTCAAATCTCGTGGACAGTCCTTTGGGATGTCTCAGGACAACCAATGCTATGTTCCAATTCCGTGCATTCGTCAACAATTTTCAGACGAAAACAGAAGCTATCGCATTTCATGCAAAGTGGAGGACCCTGCCGAGATTGCAACTTTGGCAGAAGAAGCGATGGGATTGATGCGCGTTGTTCGGCGGGACCGACCTGGAGAAGAATTGTCTTTCAGAGTAGCTATGAGCAATAGTTTGGTCGACACCTTGCAAGAAGCGACTAGCGGCATCACGATGGCGGCCACCATCATTGGCATCATCACACTATTTGGAGCTGGAATAGGGCTCATGAACATCATGCTTGTAAGTGTTTCTGAACGCACCCGAGAAATTGGGACCCGAAAGGCGTTGGGGGCGACTCCGAATGCAATCCGGACGCAATTCTTGATTGAAGTCATCATCATTGGGCAACTGGGAGGCGCTGTAGGCATCATTCTCGGACTGGCTGCAGGAAATGGGATTGCCTACTTCATGAACACCCCTTTTGTCCTGCCTATAGGTTGGATGATAGCGGGTGTCGCACTCAGCCTCCTCACCAGCATTGCGAGTGGGTATTATCCAGCACGCCAAGCTGCAAAACTAGACCCGATTGTTGCTTTGGGCCGGGAGTGAAAATCAGGAGGGCTCGCGTTCCAAAATTTGAGCCATTCGTCGGCGCTCCTTCACGATCACAAGTTGCGCCTCTTTCGTGCTCCCCTCAATGGAGGCGAGAAGTGTCTGCCAATCCACCTCATCGCGTGCAGGTATAGGATCCAATTTGAGGTCGAGGTTTGCCGAATCCATGGAAAGTGCTAAAAAATCTTCCATGTAACGAATCTGCAAATTGCACATGGCATTGCCAAAGCGAACCAAAATATCTGGATCTAAAGTGCCAGCCATGGAGGTGCGCAATCGGCGTATGTTTTCCACGTGATTTCGGACCAGCAAGACAAAGTTAGAACCGGATGGCAAAAGTATTGGAAGCTCTACAGGCGCCCCTAATGGCTCAACGTTGAGCACACGTGCCACATCGCTCAGCTGAACTAGGCGATTGACCCGGGATCTAAAAAGCGCTGGAACGACCGGCTGCCGCATAAAATGGTCGCGAACCGCAAAAGCTTCCGCATCCAGGCGTTCCATCGCATTTTCCTGTACAATGGGCTCAGAAAGTCCGAGCAAAGCATGTGCTGTTCCAGTATCCATTTCGAATTCAATAAGTAATAGAAGGAAAGATAAGCCAACAAATTAAATCCCCCTCGTTTTGAACCGCTTCCGTTGTTAAATTTGCAACAAACCGAAGTCCTTATGAAAATGACGACCCTCAGTACTTTACTCTTCGCCTCTTGGATTATGGTAGCATGCAATGCAGATTCTCCTGCAGGCTCTTCCGCTTCCAACACAACCGAAACCGTAAATGCGAGCGCAGAAGCAGCACCACAAACGGCTCAAGTCTCTTCCCTCTATAAGGATGGGACAAATGATCAAAACCGTGGCGACAAAGTCGGTTTGGTCCGCGTGCACGGCACCATGACATCGAGCATTTCTGGCGACGTCATCCTTTACGAAAGCGAAAGTCGAAATACCTCAGAAATTGCGCGGACCAAGCTCGTCAATCGCTCCTTTGATTTTGGCGAATTGGAATTGGGCCGTGGATTTTTTAAAATCAGTTACAACGGAGAGACCAATGCTACAGACATCATCATCAATCCAGATGAACCGGAATTGTACATCGAGTTCAAATCGAGCCGATTGAGCGCCACCAAAAGTGCCGCAGCCTCCGTTGAGAATACAGCATGGTTTGCCTATCAAACAAAACAAACACAGCACGACCAAGCGATTCGCAAACTCCGACAAGGCATCAAAGATGCGGGAGCATTTCGCAGTCGGATTGAAGGGCAGATCAAGGCCAAGGAGGATGAGTTTTCCGATGAACAGCACGCCATGATGGATGCAAATCCAGGCACTTACTTTGCCAAGTGGTTGGGCTGGAAAAACCCCAAGTACCCGAGTCTTCAGGGGCGTTTTTTCGAAGACATCGACCCACTTGACAACAGCGCTGTGCGATCCATGGCTTTGAGCGATCGCATCCAGAAAATGATGCGTGCTTTTAGCGGAGGCACAGACAGTGGTTTCCTCGCTTGCATCGATTTGGTGAAGGCACACTTTGAACCCAATCCTGTGGCGTTGGAAAGTGTTTTGTACTCCATGCTTGATGGGTTCTACAACACCGGAAAAGAGACCATCTGCCAATACATACTGGACAACTACATTTTCGATGAAGACTGTGGTGCTGACTTGAGCGACGCCATCCGACTTCGAGCACAAGGAATCATCAATCTACAAGTAGGAAAGACACCGCCCAATTTCCAAATCGACAAATGGGACGGAGGAACATTGGACCTCTATGCAACGGCAAAGCAAAACGAATACACGCTCATCATGTTTTGGGCATCATGGTGTCACAAGTGCGAACAAGAAATGCCAAACATCGGACCGATGTATGCCAAGCATGGTTACAAAGGATTCGAAGTGATCGGAGTCAGTCTCGATCAGGTTAGAGCCACATGGGAAAAGGCTATTTCAGACAACGGCATGACCTGGCCAAATGTGAGCCAATTGCAAGCTTGGAACAGCCCAGTTGTCGGAGACTATAAAGTCACAGCAACGCCCTCTTACTTTTTGCTCGATAAAGACTCGAAAATCGTGCTCAAGCCCAAGCGCTATTTTGAAGTCGATAAGTTCTTGAATGAGAATTTAAAATAAGCTCTGGCGCAGCAATTCACCCATCACTGGACGTGCTTGCGCCACATGCTTAAAATGACCCCGTCGGCCAATCCAACTTTGGGGACCCAGATGAAGTCCGTCTCTGCCATTTCCAGTATTTTCAGGTAGATCTCTCCTGCTGGGACAATAACGTCTGCGCGGTTACGCTTCAGTCCAAACGTTGCTGATCGCTCAGAAAGCGGAACCTGTTCTAGCTGCTCTTTGATTGATAAAATAGCTGAAGCGGGCAGGTTTGCGTCCTTTTCTAATCGAGCTATGCGATGGTAACGGTTTATGTTTCCACCTGTTCCAATGGCTAACCATGGTTTATCACCACGGTGTTGGCGTAAGAACTCTTGAATGCGCATCCATTCTCCTTCCGGAGTCGTGCCTTTCAGCATACGCACTGTACCGAGCTTAAAACTCTTGAGTGCTATGCGTTCATTTTCACGCACAATCGACAGCTCCGTGCTGCCGCCTCCAACATCGATGCAAAGCAAATCTCTGTTGAACTTGCGTCCCGCATCATCGAAATTCTGAAAGATCAATCCTGCTTCCTCTTCACCACTGAGGCACACAATCTCAATGCCAGTCTTACTTAGAACAGCCTCAATCACCTCATCTCGGTTCCTTGCGCTCCGCAGAGCGCTCGTGGCGACCGCCCGACATGCCGCAACCTCCTGCACATCAATTAAATTTCTAAAAGCCACCATCACTTTTACCAAGCTTTTGGTCTTGGCCTTTGACAACTTTCCGCGCTCAAACACATCGCCTCCGAGCCTCAGTGGTACGCGGTAATATGCGATCCTCTCCGGCTGAAGATCATCCGCGTTGGATTCGTCGATGTCCTTAATTAAGAGGCGAATCGCGTTGGATCCTATGTCAATAGCAGCGTAACGCATGGGCTATAAAATTAACTCAGAAATCAATTTAGTTGCGAGATTCCGTATAATTCTGATGGGTCAACTCAGACGCGTCTACCGACTTCGCCCCTTTCTTAGGCTGAATGAATGCATTTGAGAACTTAACGTCCACTTTTCGAGCATGCACATTGTCCTTCAGTTGACGGTCCAAGAACTCAGCAAGCGTTGACTGCAGTTGAATGTCCTCGATCGGTACGCTCACTTCGACCCGATGATCCAAGTTACGTTTCATCCAATCTGCTGAACTTAAAAAGTATTTGGGCGAACCATTATTTTGAAAATAAAGGACCCGCGCATGTTCGAGATAGCGGCCGAGAAGACTGCGCACCTGGATGTTTTCACTCATCCCTTTGACCCCGGGAATCAAAGAGCAAATCCCACGAACAATCAAATCAATGCGCACCCCTGCCCCACTCGCAGCGTACAACGCCTCAATCATCTCTGCATCGACGAGATTGTTCAGTTTCAAAATCACTCGAGCCGGAAGTCCCGCATGTGCGTGCCTCGTTTCAACCTCTAACAATTGCAAAAAGGTGATTCGCGTCTGATATGGACTTACAACCAAGCGCTCAAAGTCAGGCCGTTCGTAGTTGTTTGAAAAAAAACTGAAGAGCTTTGCGACCTCATCTGTAAGTTCCGCATTGGCGGTAAACAAACCGAAATCACTAAAAACCCTCGCCATTTCCTCGTGAAAATTCCCTGTTCCAATGTAGCCGATTCGCTGAAGTTGGCCGTTTACCCGACGCTCGATGAGAAACATTTTTGAATGCACTTTGAGCCCTGTGACCCCAAACTCCACTTGGATTCCCGCCTCTTGAAGCACATTGGAAATCTTGATGTTGTGCCGCTCATCAAACCTCGCAGCCAACTCGATTACAACCTGCACACTCTTACCGTTGTATGCGGCATTGATCAGTGCATTTATGATTTTAGAATTGTGCGCGACGCGGTAGAGATTGATGCAAATTCGTTCCACGGCCGGATCGATCGCTGCTTCGCGCAATGCATCCACGACCTGGCCAAAATTATGATATGGATAATGCAAGAGCACATCCCGCTTCACCACCTGGTTTAGCATGCTACTCTTCCCCTGAAACTGCTTGTGTTTTCGAGATTGTTGCTTGGGAAAAACCAAATCACTTCGGCCAAAATCGGGGAATTTCATCAAGTCCTTCCGATTGTGGTAACGCGTCCCTGAAATCACATTTTCACTTTCGCCAAGGTCGAGCTTCTCCATGACCAAGTCCAGCATTGCGGCTGGCATTTCGCGATCGTAAATCATTCGCACAAAGTCACCATTCTTTCGCTGACTCACGCCGTCAGCCATTTTGTCCATCAATGACATGGAAAGGTCATCATCCATGTCGATCTCGGCATCACGGGTCACCTTGATTGCATGGGCATACAATCGGTCAGGCTGGAAAAGTTGGAAAATCTTGTGCAACTCCTTTCGAATGACATCATCCACGAAAGCGACCGACCGGTTGCCTTGAGGCGATGGCAAGATTACGAATCGAGGACGATGAGGTGGGATTTGGACCAACGCATACTCCCGCTCAGTTTTCGACCCATTCTGGGTTTCAAGCCCCACCACAAAATACAAAACACCATCCTTTAAATCTGGAAATGGTCGGTCCGCGGTGATCATGATTGGCACCAAGTGCGGCCTGATCTGTTGCTTGAAATAATTCGACACAAACTCCTCCTGCTCCTCCGAGAATTGTTCCTCGTTTAAGATTTTTATCCCCTCATCTTTCAACGCGCTTTCCACCCGTTCGTATGCCTGATTGTATTCTCCTTGCAATTCAACTACGCGAGTTGTCACCGCTTGCAAGGTTTGTTGAACATCGAAGCCGAGTGTTGTCGTGCTGGACTCGTCCACCAATAAGGCGCGTTGCAAGTTTGCGACACGCACTCTGAAAAATTCATCCATGTTATTGGAGAAAATTCCCAGGAAACGCACACGCTCAATCAAAGGATTGTCGAGTCGCACAGCCTCCTGCAGTACGCGGTGATTGAACGCCAGCCAGCTGAGTTCACGGTTGATCAAACGATCGGAATGCACGGGGTTTTTAGTCACCCTCAAATATACTTTTTTAAGGTGTTGCAAAGTGACGAAGCCCTTAACTTTGCATTACAAATTCTCAATAACATCGCCATGCTCGTAGGTAAAACTGCCCCTCATTTTTCAACCAATGCTTACGTTGATGGGAAAATTGTCCGGAACTTCTCACTCGAATCTTATAAGGGAAAGCAAAACGTTTTGCTCATTTTCTACCCCAAAGACTTTACCTCGCTGTGCCAAAGTGAGTTGGTGGCGTTTCAAGAACAATTGAGCGAATTTGAAGCGCGGAACACTGCCGTCATCGCTTGCTCCACAGACACCGCAGATTCGCATGCGGCAGCAGCGCGTGTGCCGCAGAACCAGGGCGGGCTTGAAGGAGTTACATTTCCAATCGTAAGCGACGCCAACAAAACCATCGCAACCAATTACGATGTCATAAGCGGTGACTACGAATATTCGGAAGAAGGTTTGCTTACCAGCGACTCTGAAATGATTGCCTTACGTGGGTCCTTTCTCATCGATAAAAACGGAATGGTTCAGCATCAATTGGTGAATTTTTTCACACTTGGACGCAGCGTTGATGAGGCCTTGAGAATGGCCGATGCACTCTGTCATGTTCAGGAAAGCGGCCAAGGATGCCCAGCCAATTGGACCAAAGACTGAGCGCCTTTGCCTATGTAGCGAGGCTATGAGTCAGCCATTTTTCCATTCGAAGCGATGCCGATGATGGGCCTTCCATCGTCAACTTCACCTCATTTCCATGCCTAGCGAAGGAAAGCATGAGCAGACTGCGGTCTGCACCTTCTGTTGACCGGTCACTTTTCAAGTGCAACAACTCTTTACGCTTGATTGGAATGGCATAGACTTCTAAGCGGACTTTTGTAAACGCGACGATTCCTCCTGTGGTGCGCAAAAAATTCACTGGTGTGCGATGCGTTAGTTCATCTCGCAGGGCTTGCAGTTCCTGCAATCCATCAAGCCCGACCAAATCCATCTTTGGCGAGCCCAAAGGGTTGCCTTTCAGCGATTGAAGAATGCCATCCCACCAAGGCCATTTCGGACCGGAAACCGCAAGAACTGCGTTCCATCGATTGGGATCGTTGTATGTGACGTTCCAATGCATCATGGCACTTCGTTTGGGTCGAGCGGAAAAACCTCGCCTAACCGGTTCCAGTGAGATTGAAATGCGCCCATCGGATCGTAGCGTTCTGCCTGCCAATCCACATCAAATTTGCGTTGCGGCCGCGGATCGTTGCCTATGCCTGCGACATAGAGCCAATTGCCCGTATTGCTGCACGGATCATAGTCGATGAGCCAATGCTCGAACCAAGCTGCGCACGCGCGCCAATCCAATCCGAGATCGTGGACAGCATAAGAAGCCACATTTTGACGACCGCGATTGGACATGAAGCCCGTGAGTCGCAATTCGTGCATATTGGCATTGACAAAAGCACTGCGCGTGTTGCCCGAGCACCAGGCCTTCCATTGGAGTGGATGGTGTGAAACAGGATTGCGAGGAGCCTCTTTCAGACCCGTGGCTCGCCAAATCTGCTTGCCATGCTGCATGGAAACAAACCGAAAGTAATCCCGCCAAAGCAATTCAAAAATCAACCAATACGTGCTATCGTTGGCTCCTTCATCTTCTTCGTAGCGTCGGATGGCGTAATAAATGGAGCGCGCACTCATGCAGCCCCAAGCCAACCATGGGCTGAACTTACTGGAATAATCCCATCCAAGCATTCCGTTCCTAGTCTGCTTGTATTCACTCAAGGATTGAGACCCCCAAAAATAATGCTGCAGACGCTCCCAGCCGTCTTTCGCTCCTCCGGTGAATGACATGGTGTTATCGGGCAAACCCGCCAAACGCTCCGGCAATTCAAGCGTGATTGGTGACCTTGACACACCCGCCGGTGGTGGTGGCAATTGAGGAATGGGCAGCTCTTCGCGGATGTCAAGCCCACGCTTTTCTACCTTGTTTCGGAAACGGGAGAAAATTTCCGGTAAATCTTCTACCGAAAAAGGCAGGTCATCGGGATGAATGAGTGTCACACCCTCAACCGTATGATGCGGAATCAACACCGCCACATCCTTCGTAGACTGGAGCTCCTCTTCTGTGTGGCATGACTGAGAAAAAACCGCCTCGCACTCCCACTGCTTGGCCGTTTTTACAATGGACTCAGCGGGGTTGCCGTGGAGCAACATCAATTGGTTGCCTCTTTCCTGCAAATCCCGATCCAAGTCCATCAGACTTTCCATCATAAAACGGCTCCGATGGAGTCCCATTCGATCCTCACTTCGACTCCATTGGTCACTGTTCGGTATCACAAAAGCAAAGATTGCCTCGTCGACCTGTTCAACCATCGCTGTGAGAGCAGGATTGTCGAGCAACCGCAAATCTTCTCTAAACCAATACAAAGCCCGCTTCATAATTCTTCCATTCGATTTAAATTCATAGCAGCTGTATCGAGCAGAGCGCGCTGCTTCTCTGGATCCATTCGATCCCACGTTCGATACGCCATGCCGATGCGTGGATTGCGCTCAAGCTTTTCACGGTGACGCTCATAAAAATCCCAATACAAGGCGTTAAACGGACAAGCCTTTTCACCCACTTTTTCATTGGGGTCATAGTGACAGCCTTTGCAATAGTGCCCCATCTTTTTCAAGTACTGGGCGCTGCTCACGTAAGGCTTGGACCCCACGATTCCACCGTCAGCAAATTGACTCATTCCTCTGGTATTCGTGATCTCTACCCACTGCAAGGCGTCGATGTAAACTCCCAGGTACCAAGCATCCAATTCATCCGGATGAATGCCCGCCAACAATGCAAAATTCCCCGTCACCATCAAACGCTGAATGTGGTGCGCATAAGCATGCTCCATGGTTTGATCGATGGCGTGGGAAACGCAAGCCATTTTCGTTTTTCCCGTCCAAAACCAACTTGGCAACTGACGTTGGTGATCGAAAAAATTCAAGGTTTCATACTCGGGCATTTGAGCCCAATAGACCCCTCTCATGTATTCCCTCCAACCCAATATTTGTCGGATAAAGCCTTCAGCTTGCGAGATATCAACGCGCTTGGCATCCCGATGATAAGCCTGCTCAACAGCATTCACCACTTCTGCCGGAGACAATAACTTGGCATTCATCACAAAGCTCAATCGCGAATGATAAACGCTCCAACTGTTGGTTGTGAGAGCATCTTGAAAGTCCCCAAAATGCGGCAACAATTCATCGATGAAATATTCCAGCACCTGCAAACCCTCTGCCCGTGTGATCGGCCAGCCAAACCTCTTCGCATCGATGCGCCCTGAAGTCTTAGCCCCAGAAGCTACAATCATGTCCACCAAGCCTTCGACGTTGTGCTCCAATGTCAATGGCATCGGGGGCATGTGGTCTTTGGGCAACTTTTGTCGATTGGACGCGTCATAATTCCAACTTCCCCCCTCTGGATCGCCAGTCGTTGCCATGAGCACATCATGCTCCTTGCGCATGGACCGATAAAAATTCTCAAGGCGGTAGGTCTTCTTTCCCTTAAAGAACAAGGCGAGCTCATCACGTTTTGTGTAAAAATGCTCCGTATCGACAACTTCAAAGTTCACTCCTCGTGCTCGGAGAGTGTTGCTCCAATCGTTCAATTGTTGGTCCAATCGGAATTCATCCGGCATTTGCCAACCCACTTTTTTAGCTCCAACTTCTCCCATCACCCAATCGAGGTTTGCTGAAAGTGACTGCTGGTTATGCGCATCGTCCAACGTCAGGTAAAATACTCGATGCCCCTCAGTGAAGCGCTCAGAAGCAAACAATCGCATCGCTCCGAAAAAGGCGACCACCTTTTGCATGTGATGTGGAGCATAATCTGTTTCCTGCCTCATTTCCATCAAAACATACACAACATCGTCATGAGGTGGATTGGCAAACCAGGAATGTCGAGCATTCAATTGATCGCCCAAAATGAGACGAACCTCCTGTGCCGGTTTGAGTTCTTGCAATCCCTGTATGGGTTTTCGCCAATTTTCAATCATGAGTTTGGGTGGTATTCGTTGACCTCTGGCCTCGGCAGCGTTTTGAGCAATAACGCACCTCATCCCAGCAGGACTCCCACTTTTTTCTCCACGAGAAAGGCTTTTCACAGACCACACAGGTCCGGTCAGGTGGAAATTGACTTCGGCGCATGAGAAACTAACCCTGACAAGGCGTCAAGGTTCACGCAATCCGCAGGAATTATCCTTTTTGCAACTCCTTCAATTCAGACCACTTCATTGGGACTGGTTCGGCATTGACAGCCTCGGGAATCTCCTGATCTTTTAAAAACTTCAGGACCACATCATTGAAGAGGTCAGGCGCTTCAATGCTGCACACGTGACCACAATTTTCAATCACTGTAAGCCGCATGTTTTTTTGAATATGCGCAAATCTTTTCGCTGCACGCAGGAAGATATGATCTTGACCTCCCATGACGAGAAGTCCTTTTTTCATGACCGGCCGATGAATGTACTCTTGCGCCAAATTGAAGAAGGGCTTGTACAACTGAATCCATTTCATGTATTCCCGCGTCGAAAGCTTTTTACTCTGACGCCTGAAAATATAGCGGCTTAAGCGGTGATTTCTGCGCGGCAAAACAATGAAACTGAACAGCCAGTACAGGGCGCGATAAGGCAAAACGTGCGACAACAATTTTCCAGAGTGGACAAACCAGTGCATCAAACGACTGCCATCAAAAATGGCCCCTGCCATGATCATTCGATCGACCAAAACAGGCCTCTCGATGTCTATTTTTTGCAGGATGACACTGCCGATGCTGAGGCTCATAAAATGAGCCTTTTTAATCTCCAAATGATCGATTACAGCCAAAATATCTTTGGCAACAATGTCAAAATCATAGGCGGGGAATGCCGGCATGATCTCTTTGCTGTATCCGTGATCCCTCAAATCGATGAGCAAGAGGCGGTAATGCGGAGCAAATGCTTCAATCTGGAATTTCCACGTTCGGATGCTTCCTCCCGCTCCGTGAATGAATACCAACCATGGCGCGTTTGGATTTTCTGCGATGATTTCATGATGGAGCAGCGTTCGTTCAGGTGCGGCATTGCCCAGTCCTGACGACGTGTGATTTGCTTCATTCATTGCATTTGAACCCATGGTGCTAATTTCGATGAAAATCCTTCAGAAAATGCAGTTTCAAGCATCTTCCCATCCCTTCAAAAAATCCGGTTCAGAATCGGGGTCTTTTTGAGATGTTTTGGCATAGGCGAGCCGGCTGAGTTTTTGGGTGACATGGTAGCCATCCAGGGAACTCAAGGCAACAACACCCAGACCTTCCAAGTCCAAGTATCCGTCCTGAGACCAGGAACTCTCTGGAAATTCTACCCAGCGAATCTGACCAACAACAAAGCGGCATTCATTCTGTGGGATTTTCCATTCATCCACACGTTCAAGGCCCAACCGAACCGGTGCCTCCTCTACCGCTGGTGCTTCAAAACCGCATCGGTGAATGGGTGTAAGTCCAAGTTCGTCAAATTCATTTGTCTCGTCAGGATAACGCGCACTGGCCTGATGCGCGCGTTTGTACCAATCTTGGCCAACATGGTTCATGGTGAAAACACCCGTTTCCCGGATGTTCCAATATGTATGACTGCCGTGCTCTCGATCGGATGGCGGACGAAAAACAACTCCAATCAAGGCTGGGTCCGAACCCAAATGCACCGCCGAACTCACGATGCTGAGATTGTGGACACCTGATCCATTGGATGTGCCTATCACGTTCGCACTTTTAAACCCACTCAGACTATTGACCAACCGCCCCCGCTTTCTGCGTGGCATCAATTCCAAGTCGAGGTCATTGAGCGTTTTCATTTGAATTGATTATTTCCGGATGCCACTCATTCCACCGTCCGCTTGAAACACCTGGCCCGTGGTGAAACTTGCGCCATCGCCTAGAAGCCAGGCGGCCAGCGATGCAATTTCATCAGCTGATCCCACACGGTTCAATGGATGCCTTGCAGAGGAAGCTTCTTTTTTCGCATCGCTTCCGAGCAATCCACTCGCCAGCGGCGTATCTGTCAAGGAAGGGGCGATGGCATTGACTCGTATTCTGGGAGACCACTCTGCCGCAAGCGAGCGAGTGAGGCCTTCCACAGCTCCTTTCGCCATAGCAATGCTCGCATGAAATGGCATCCCTGTTTGCACTGCGACAGTGCTAAAAAGCACAACTGAAGCCTGTTTAGATTTTTGCAAAAGCGGGAAGTTCGTTTGAAGGGTCTGGGCTGCTCCCCAAGCGTTGACATTCCAATCTTCAAGAGCAATATCCTTTTTCAATCCTTTCAATGGCTTCAATCGGATGGTTCCTGGACAGTAGACCAAACCATCGAGGTGCTCTGCAAAACCACTTAAATCACACGGATGGGTCACTGCGTCAAACACCAGACTTTGATAATCAGCCGTGCCAGACCCTTCGCGTTGCACACCTGAGCGCGAAACCCCAATGACACGATGTCCTGCAGCCAGAAGCTGTTCTCGAAGTGCGGCTCCGATTCCTTTGGAATCACCGACAATTGCAATCGTTTTGGAGTCGCTCATTGGTTCTTCTCTTGAAGATTCATAAGCTCTTCCTCTACCGCTAATGCTTCCGCTACCAATGCATCAGAACGTGATCGATCAATCGTACTCATACGATGAGATTCTGCAAGAAGCGCGGCATGTTTTTTTTGAAGTCGTTTCCGCGGGTCAGACTTGAATGGATTCCACATGCTAAACAAACAACTCCACCTCTCTGGTGTTCGGCATCAACCCAATTCTGCCAATTTCGTCTCCAATACCTGCAGTTTCGCTAAGGCATCAGACTCCTTTTTACGTTCCATGCTTACCACATTGTCTGGTGCATTTTGAACAAACCGTTCATTGGACAGCTTGCCGCGAACACTTTTGAGGAAGCCATTCAAATGATCCACTTCCTTTTGAATTTTGGCCTTCTCTGCATCCACATCAACCGCTGCTCCGAAAGGAATGAAAAATGAAGTCGTACCAACAACAAATCCAAACGCATTCGGAACCTTCTCCTCAACGCGCTCAACGCTGCTCAAGTTGGTGAGCTTGATCATAGCGGACTCCAGTGCTTGCGGGTAACCCGCACCTTGCTGGATTTTGAGTTCCAATCCTTCCCGTTGTGGAATCTGATTGTTTTTGCGGATTGTTCGAATTTCGGCAACTACTTGCTGGAAGGGAATGAACTCCTGAAGCAATGAAGCATTGTTCGGCTTCTGCTCTGGCCAACTCGCAAGACAAATTGCTTCCGAAGCATTGGATCGTTCTCGAATCCAATGCCAAATCTCTTCTGTGAGAAACGGCATGAAAGGATGCAACAACTTTAAGAGATCTTCAAAAATCGTCACCGTTGCATCCATCGTTTTGCGATCAATCGGTTCGCCATACGGCGGCTTGATCAACTCAAGGTACCAACTGCAAAAATCATCCCATACCAAACGATACGTAGACATGAGGGCTTCGCTCAAACGGAATTCAGCAAATTGCCCCTCCAACTCACCGACTACCTCCTGAATACGACTCTCCATCCATTCAACCGCTACTGTGGAAGACGCCACTTGCTCCCGCGCTTCGTCTACCTCCCAACCTTGCGTCAATCGAAAAGCATTCCAGATTTTATTGGCAAAGTTTCGCCCTTGCTCACAGAGCTTCTCGTCAAACGGAAGGTCGTTGCCTGCTGGAGAAGTGAGCAACATGCCCACACGCACCCCATCAGCGCCATACTTTTCCATCAATTCAATTGGATCCGGACTATTGCCCAAGCTTTTGGACATTTTACGTCCCTGTTCATCCCGAACAATCCCCGTGTAATAAACGTTTTTAAATGGCGCCTCGCCCCGGTACTCATAGCCCGCAATGATCATGCGCGCTACCCAGAAAAACATAATTTCAGGAGCGGTCACCAAGTCAGCCGTTGGGTAGTAATAGCTGACTTCTTCTTCCGTCTTCAAACCATCAAACACCTGAATGGGCCAAAGCCAACTGCTAAACCAAGTGTCCATGACATCCTCATCTTGATGCAATCCGTCCGCTTCCATGGCCGAATTTCCAGACTTGATCCGGGCCGCATCCAATGCTTCTTCAGCTGTTTTGGCCACGACAAATTCGTCTTCCCCGTCACCATAAAACCATGCTGGAATGCGATGTCCCCACCACAACTGACGGCTCACACACCAGTCCTTGACATTTTCCATCCAGTGCCGGTAGCTGTTCTTGAATTTTGGCGGATGAAAGGCTATCGTTCCGTCCATGACGTGATCCAAGGCTGGTTGCGCAATCCCTTTCATGGTCAAGAACCATTGCAATGACAGACGCGGTTCAATGACCGCATTGGTGCGTTCTGAGCGTCCCACACTGTTTGTGTAGTCCTCGGTTTTGACCAAATGATCTGAAGCCTCCAGAATCTTTGCAACTTCTTTTCGCGCATCGAATCGATCCACTCCAGCCAGGACACCTCCCGCTTCGTTTAGCGTTCCATCGGGATTGAAAATGTTGATGCTTTCTAAATCGTGCTTCTGGCCCAAGTCATAGTCATTGACGTCGTGCGCTGGCGTCACTTTGAGGCAACCTGTTCCAAATTCGCGATCGACGTAATCATCCAATATAATGGGGACATCCCGATCGGTCATGGGAACGCGAGCGCGGTGGCCGTGCAAATGAATGAATCGCTCGTCCTCAGGGTGAATGCATATAGCCGTATCGCCCATGATGGTTTCTGGGCGGGTCGTAGCCACCGTCAGGAACTCACCTTCCACACCGACCACCTCATACCGAACGTAATAAAGCTTTCCATTTTCCTCCGTATGAATGACCTCTTCATCGCTCAATGCTGTTTGCGCGGCTGGATCCCAATGAACCATTCTTTCGCCACGGTAGATCAACCCTTTGTTGAACAAGTCAATGAACGTATCCACGACTCCGTCGTAATATTTTTCATCCATCGTGAAGCGCGTCCGAGACCAATCGCAACTTGCACCGAGCTTTTTCAATTGTTCCAAGATGATGCCTCCGTGCTCATGGGTCCAATCCCATGCGTGCTCCATAAACTCATCGCGGCTCAGGTCAGATTTTTTGATGCCTTTTTCCCGCAATCGACGCACCACTTTCGCCTCCGTAGCGATGGAGGCGTGATCCGTTCCTGGCACCCAACAGGCGTTTTTCCCCAACATCCTCGCCCTCCGAACCAACACATCCTGAATGGTGTTATTGAGCATGTGGCCCATGTGCAGAACCCCTGTCACATTCGGCGGCGGAATCACGACGGTGTATGGCTCCCGATCATCCGGTTTGGATTCGAAGAAACCGTTTTCCAACCAGAAGTCATACCACTTCGTTTCCGAAGCATTGGGGTTATACTGAGCAGGCAATTCCATAGCTGTTTATTCAAAAGTTTGGAGTGGTGCAAAAATGGCATAAAAAAGAAGTCGTTCCTCAACGAAGAGGGACGACTTCTCAAGTGGCATTGCTGCCGAGTTTGTTAAGGATATTACTCCTTGTTGAGTGGCGCTCCCGTGGAAGCAGGCTTTACTGGCGCTCCTCCCGTTTGATTGATGTCCGAAGCTTCTACCTTTCCTTTGATGCGAATGACCTTGGTAGGCTCATTCGTCGCATTCGAAGTGATGGTTACGCTCTTGTTGATTGGGCCAATGCGCTTTGTGTCATAACGGACGCTGATCGCTGACGTAGCGCCAGGCATGATCGGTGTCTTCTCACACTTAGGCACCGTGCACCCGCAAGATCCTTTGCACCTTGAAATGACCAATGGCTCTGTGCCATCATTCGTCACTGTGAACTCACAAGCGCCATCGGCTCCTTGTGAAATGGTTCCGTAATCATGTACCGCCTTATCCAAAGAGATGGAAGGTCCTTGTGCAATGGCTGCGGTGAACGCTCCAGCGATCAATAGGCAAGCTGTCAAAAATTGTTTCATAGCTAATTTCTTATTTCGATATAAAGATAGTCAGATTCAAGGAAAAGCCCGAATGTCAAAAGCAATTTGAGACAAATTCACATTTCCATGCTCCCCACTTCAAAGTTCGAGCCAAAAAAAAGGGACACACATGTGTGCGTCCCTTTCTTTGAATCAGTCAATTTCTTTTTAGTCGCAAGAGTATCCGAACACAGAAAGGAATTGCAGCAAGTCTGGCGTTCCAATCGAACCATCGTCATTCAAGTCACCAGGGCAATCGCCACCTGCAGCAAACTCGCATGATCCATCGTCCACATTGGCTCCAGAGTTGAAATTCTCAGCATCTGCGTAAGTACACCCAAGAGAAATAGCAGTTAAGCAATAGCCTTCTGCTGCTGCATTGAATGGATTGTACTCCGAGTAGAATGGATCTGTGCAACCATCGCATTGATCGCAGCTATTGAAGCATGCACCTGAAGTCATCGTGTCTCCTGTGACTTCAATCACACGATTTCCTTCGTTTCCGCATTCTCCGACGCTTTCATCAGCACCCCACTCATCGCCATTGATGAATTTGTACTCGTATGTTCCAGCTTGCAGCTGAAGGACCACTTCGTGTACCCCATATCCTACCAATGGAACAGAAATCGATGACGGATCCCATCCTTGGAAGCTTCCTGCTAAGTGCACACCGGCAGCAGAGACTACTTCGTTGGACATGTTCACTCGGAAAGAAACCAAGTAAGTGCAACTTCCATCGTCTACGTTTGCTCCTTCCTCATAATTCTGAGCTGAAGGATCTGTGCAGCCGTTGTAGTTGCAATCGCCCTCGTCTGTTGCGTTCTCGTTGTAATTATCTGCTGTACCGTCCTGGCAACCTACAATCTCTTGGCAATCCAAGACAGTGTCACCGTCGGTATCCGTGTAATCACAAGCAACACTTAGATCACAGAAATCCGTGAAGCCACAGGCCATTGGATCTCCACATCCCATGTTGAATGAAGAAATAGGCGCGACCCACAAGTAGCTTGGGCCTATAATTGGCACGGCAGACTGCCACACACCATTGGACTCGCTCAAGATCACAGTCATGCCCGAGATAGGATCAACAAATCGAATGAGATCGCCACAGAAAGAGATTGGAGCCGCTCCGGCTAATCCAACTAAATCGGCAAGCAAACCACCTGTTTGATCTGTGATGTTACTGAAGTTCATTGGCCCATCTGTTCCGTCGCCTAAGAAGACTCCGTTCAATGCCACATTTGGGTTCACTCCACCACTCGCCTCGCAGTCCGCTGCAAAGGGCTCATTCTCAGTGCCGGTTAAGGTCACACCGACCAACCAAATCGATTCAGCACCCGTGATGATGGTTGTCGACTCGTTGAAGTCACAACTGCCATCATCATCTGTAGCCGATCCATTGTAGTTGCAAGCAATCGCACTCGTGCAACCGAGAACAACCAATGAGTTGCCTTCGCAATCGAAGCCTTCTTCTGCATAAATGCAGCTGCCATCGTTTGTTGTTGCAAGGGCATTGTAGTTGCATGCAGTATCATCATCACAACCAGGACCAAGGTCTACCACTCCCATGCTCACAGCCAAACGAGGGGCTGTGTAGTCTTGAATGATGTCAATCCAAGGCAACGCCTCCTCAGGTCCCATTGTAGGGTTCAACGTCAACTGCGTCGCAGCAATGTTGGTGCCGTTCATTTCATCGACCATTTGAGTCATTTCTACGTCCCACCATTGCCAAGGAGAACCATCAAAAGGCTCCGTTGGCATGCCGTTCTCGTAATTGTTCATCACGGGGTACAAACCGTCCCAACCATTGTTTCCAAGCAAAGCAGCCGGATCAACCAATCCAATATCAGCAAATGATGCATTGTTGTTCGTTCCGTATCCGTTGATTTCACTGTGCACATCAAATGCACCAGAAACCTCAACAACCGGCTCATTGGTGGTAGGGACAATCAAAACGCCTGTTGTATAAGGAGCAAATTGATCGTGCGGAGCGTGAAAACTAACCATTGGCATGTCACCTTCATCCAACCAATTCAAATCACCCAGCGCGCCGCCGAGATTCATCTGGAAGTTGAAGTCGGAAGAATAGCCAACGTGATTCGCCATGCACAATTGGAAGCCCCCAGAAGATGCTGGTGCGTATGTATCCGTAGTCGCATTTGGATCTCCGTGAATGCTTTCAATCACAACAGGGATATAAGATCCGTCTCCTGGATCGTACCAAAACTTGGTGATCGGATTGCCTGCGTCGTCAACGATGATGTCATTGTAATCCGAAATCGTAGATGAAGCGAGGGTGATGTAACCGCCTGTTCCTTCACCAAACATTGCAATCTTATCACCGCTAACGCCATATGGGTTTCCATCCTCTGCTACGGACTTTCGGAAGTATCGAACCGCCGTTCGGCTATCCTGAACGCCACGATAAGCCGCTTGAATCAATTGAGTTGTTCGTTCCGTCTGGGTTCCTGCAAGCGGATTCCAGCCCAATCGATAGTCAACGGATGCAACGACATAACCCATTCGAGCAAATCGTGAGCAAATCTCTATAGCACTGCTATCTGTTCGTGTTCCAACGGCACTGCCGTTTACATACTGTGGCAAAAAGTTTCCTGTGTGGAAGTACAAGATCACTGGACGCTCTGTCTCAGAATCACCAACAGGTTGGTAAACATCCATCAACAGGTTTTCTGCCATTGGAGGCATGCCCTGCAAAGCAGGAATCACTGTGATATTCTCTCCGTAAACCACCCCGGACTCAACCGTGACATCTTCGAAGATCTCGTCAATGTACCGAACACCTCCCTCAATGGTGGATTGCGTAACAACTCCCATTGCCAAGCCCATTCGAGGCGTATTGTAATCCACAATTTGCTCAATCCAACCCATGGCTTCTTCTTCGCCCATTGTTGGGTTTAGGGTCAACTGTGTTGCGAGAATATTGGTCCCGTTGGCCTCATCATATGCGGCTACAACAGCCTGATCCCACCATTGCCAAGGAGAGCTGTCGAATGGCTCCGTAGGAGAACCGTCAACATAGCTATTCAAAACAGGGAACAATCCATCATAACCAAGATTGGCTGGTGACCCCGCGTCATCCAAATCAGCATCTGCGAAAATAGCATTGTTATTTGCGGCGTACCCATTGATTTCCTCATGGATATCCATGGCTCCAGAAACCTCAACAACAGGCTCATTGGTTGTAGGCACAACCAAGACAGATGTCTCATAGGGAGCGAAGGGATCGTGAGGACATTGGAAGCTAACCATTGGAATATCGCCTTCGTCCAACCAGTTCAAATCCCCCAAAGCGCCTCCTGCATTCATCTGAAAAGTAAAGTCAGAGCTATATCCTACGTGGTTTGCTGCGCAAAGCTGAAATCCTCCAGAGGAAGCTGGTGCGTAAGTATCCGTTGTAGCATTCGGATCACCGTGTATGCTTTCGATTACCATTGGAATGTATGAGCCATCCCCGGGGTTGTACCAGAACTTGCTGATTGGGTTGCCCAAGTCATCTACAATGATGTCGTTGTAATCAGAAATGGTTGCAGAAGCGAGGGTAATGTAGCCTCCCGTTCCGTCTCCAATCATCCCGATTTTGTCTGGGTTAATTCCATAAGGATTTCCAGATTCCGCATCTGATTTCCGGAAGAAACGGACGGCCGTGCGGCTATCCTGAACTCCCCGGTAAGCTGCCTGAATCAATTGAATTGTTCGCTCCTCTTGTGTTCCCGCGAGTGGGTTCCAGCCCAATCGGTAATCTACCGAAGCCACTACGTAGCCCATTTTGGCATAACGCTCGCACATCTCAACGATGTAATTGTCTGTTTTGGTTCCCAAAGCACCACCATTGATGTACGGAGGAAGGAAGTTTCCTGTGTGGAAAGCGAGCAGAAGAGGCCGATTGGTTTCAGTATCTCCTGTCGGCTCATAAATGTCCAGTTTCAAATCTTCCATCATCGGAGGGAAACCTTGAAGTGCCGGAATAACGGTGATGTTTTCTCCATAAACGACGTCGGATGTGACCGAAACGTCATCAAATACCTCATCAAGGTAGCGGGTCTGAGCCTGCGTTTGCAGCACAGCGATGCACGCCAAAAGCGCACTGAATAGAATTTTTTTCATCAGATTTGGTTCTCTGGTTAGGTCTTAGTTTCGGAGGTAAGGTAGTAAAAAAAAGATGGTCACCTCTAGGCAAGGGCTTATTTACACTTAAAATATCGTGTTTTGACGCGTATAAATCAGCATTCAGACCAATTTTCAAGGCGAGTCAATCCTTCTTGTGATTGAACTCATACAGGAGACTCGCATAGAGCATTCGCCCCACGAATGGACCACCATATGCCTCAATGTGCATGTTTTTCAGCAGGTTAGATCCGCCGAGCTTTACGGTGGTATTCAACTTCTCGAAATTGGCATTTACTTGGGCGTCCAATAAGTCATAGGTTGGCACTGTTCCCGTGAATTGAGGTGAGCCCTCGAAGACAAAGCCTTGCACCCATTTGTAATTGACGCCAAAGCCCCACGTTGATTTGCCTTTCAACTTTAAGTCACGCGCTGTCAAACTCAAATTGTATTTGTGCTTGGGTGTATTAAAAGCTGGAATGATGGGGTCATCCTCGTCTGTTTTCACCAACTCATTCCAGCTGTAATTCCCAGCCAGCATGAAGTTGTTGTCCAAATAATAATTCAAACCAATGGAAGCCCCCTGTGTTTGCACTTCATTGATTGAATTGGCTGCGTAACGATAAACTTCGACGGCTCGCGGCGCTTGCTCGTTTCCGATGAAAAGTGCATCAAGTCCAATGTTGTAGCCGATGAAGTCTTCGTAAACACTGAAATAGTAACCCGCGTCTAAGTAGACTTTTTCACCCAAGGTCGTGCGATAGCCGACTTCAAATGTTTTAACCCGCTCCGGACGAATGGGATCAATGTCAAAGTAAACCAACGTATCCCTGTTCAAACCATATTGTCCAGCAGCCGCATTCGCACTGTTTCTAAAATCAATGAAACTGTCCACTGTGATTAAGCTGTCCGCTCCTTCGAGATTGCCTACCAGTGTTGCCGGTCCCACATCAAGCCATAAATATTGATCGGCCAAGGTGGGGTTTCTCAGAGCGGAACTAAAACTCATGCGCAAATAGTCTTGTTCACGCGGCGAAAAAACGAAGGATGCAGCTGGTGAATAGACCCAATCAAAATTTTGATTCTTGTCTGCGCGAAGGGTGGCTGTGGCGATGAGGCGATCCTCGAGAAATCGGCGCTTGATTCCTGTGTAGAAACCCACCTCCTGATTTACAATTCGTTCGCTGGTCGTGTCGCTGAAAATTGTACCATCACTCCAAGGCGTGTATCGCCTAAAGTTTCCTCCCACTCTAATTTCTTCCAACCCTTTGGGGTTGAAGATGTATTCCCCATGCACATGCGACAAACTGGATTGATCAAAGAAACGTGTGCCTCCTTCTCCTTCGTTGTTTTTAGCAGCAACAAGTGCATTGAATGCCGCATCAAAGGCCTGCGTCCCAGGCTCGAGATGTCCCAGCGGATTTGCCGCAACATCATTCAATCCAGCGTAGCCTGCATTGGTCCATTCTTCGACCTGCTCGTGCCAGTCAAACAAATTTTGTCCATTGACATCATACCACTGGGATATGCTGTCTGGATCGATGGTGTAAGTCGGAATTCCATCCACCCATTCCAATACGCCCTCAGGCCATGTTTCTGCTATGCCCGGGGCGATGCTGTCGACCCAATACCGATAGTAGACCTTCGAATACTGGTAATCTGAGCGCGTTTCATCTTGAAGCTTCAGTGCCGTCGCATAAGGATCGTATGAATTTCCGGCATCTTCGCTTGTGCGGTATGCGCGGATAAACCACTTGCCTGGTTTCCGCAATTCCAATTTGTGTTGATAGAATTGAATGTCTCGTAGGCTAAAACGATTGTCTCCTTGGTAGACCGTGGTGCCAAATCCCGAATTGAAACCATAGATCAATTCTGGACTGTCATAAGTCTGGTCTGGTTGCAATCTCCAGTGAAGCGCTGTGCTCACCTTGAGGTTTTCGGTATTGTAATCCACGAGATCTGACTCCTTGTATCCTGTTCTAAAAAATGTCCCAAGGCCTCTGGCATTGCTACTGCCGTCGCCGGCATAATCGTACACAGGATTGTACTCATCTCCGTAAATATTCACGGCATCAAACCTCCCCGCATTGTCTGTCCCAACTATTGCACCATCTACTGGACCATAGTTGTTTGCCTCCCAATCGTATGCTGTCATGCGATAAGCATTGAGTTTCACTCCCAAAACTGGATTTCCGTCATCGTCAGTCGTGTAATCTGCATAACGAAATGCCAATTCGTTCAACTCCCGCTCGCCGACACGCAACGAAGCGTTCACACCAGGAAACTGGAAGGGCGACTTGGTTTCCATGGAGACCACACCATTGAACGCACCCGGACCGTAAAATGCTGAACTCGCTCCCGCCACAATGTCCACGTTCTTTACATCCAGCTCCGATGCCCCCAAAAAGTTACCCAAGGAAAAATTCAAGCCCGGGCTCTGGTTGTCAATCCCATCAATCAACTGCAGCGAACGGACAGGTGAAGTTGAATTGAAACCACGGGTATTGATGATTTTGAATCCCAAACTTGCCGAAGTCACATCCACTCCTTTGAGGTTTCCGAGTCCTTCGTAGAACGAGCCGCTCGGCGCCTCCTTGATCGCGATCACATCCATGGATTCTACCGTGAGTGGAGCTTGCTTTTGCTTCTGACTGATTCGATCCCCGACCACTTCTGCCGCCTCGATCAAAACCTGGTCAGGCATCAACTTGACAGTGATCCGTTCAGAAGCATCAAGAACCGTTAGTTTCTTCACGCCGTATCCGATGAAACTCACCTGAATATTGACCGGGAACTGGGGCACCGACAACAAGAATTGGCCATCGAAATCCGTGGTCACCCCTTGGGTCGTCCCCTCAACAATAACATTCGCTGAAAAAACTGGATCACCGAGCTCTCCATCAATTACTCGGCCTCGGAGCATTTCTTGCGCTGAAAAAGCCTGGGCAAACAAGACGAAAAGGACGAAAGAAACGGATCTCAACATAATCATGCGTTTTGGAATCAAGTTCCAAGAAACGCAAAAAACAGGGATGGTAAGGTGTAACCGTGTCAGAATTACAAACATTCAACCCCAACCGAAGACTTAAGCACTGGCTATGAGCACAATCAGAACTTGACCGTCAATATGAACCTCATCACCGAGGCGAAGTTTTCGGCGCTTTCGGCTTTCTTCTTCGCCATTTACTCGAATCAATCCATCGCCTACCATCATTTTGGCCTCTCCACCTGTCGCTGCATAGCCAGTTGCTTTAAGCAACTGAAGCAAATCGATGAACTCGGTCTTCAACTCAAACTGCTCTTTGATCATGTTCAGTTGAATCGTTTGGGATCAGCTTCGGCCATCATTGACATCACCGCCTCGTAGATATCATCTGCATTGGGCTTGGCGTAATAATCCCCATCCGTGCCATAAGGCGGCAGGTGCGGTTGTGCTGCCATTGTTTTTGGAGCCACATCGAGGTGTTTCCAAGCGCCCTGACGATTTAAGACATCCTCCATGATGTAAGCACTCGCGCCACCCGGCACGTCTTCGTCAACCACCAAAAGACGGTTGGTTTTGCCTACCGATGCTGCGCAAACATTTTGATTGTCGAATGGCAACAATGTACGGGCATCGATCAACTCAACTCCCACGCCAGCTTTCTCCAATCGATTCGCTGCAACGGCAGCAATGTTAAAGGTGGATCCGTATGAAACCAGGGTGATATCTTCTCCTACTTTAACCACATCCGGAATGCCAAGAGGAACTGTGAACGCCCCCATGTTCTTTGGAACAGCTTCCTTTGAACGGTACCCGTTCAAACATTCTACAACCACTGCAGGCTCTTCGGCCTGCAAGAGCGTGTTGTACATCCCAGCGGCTTCCGTCATGTTGCGCGGCACGCAGACATGCATTCCGCGCAAGGAATGGATGATTGCTCCCATAGGTGATCCACTGTGCCAAATGCCTTCAAGGCGGTGCCCACGTGTCCGGATGATGACCGGAGCCTTCTGCCCACCGGAAGTCCGGTATCGAACAGTTGCCGCATCATCACGCAAAATTTGCAACGCGTAATACAAGTAGTCCAGGTATTGGATTTCAGCAATGGGCCGGAAACCACGGAGCGCCAAGCCAATGCCTTGTCCTGCAATGGTGCATTCACGGATTCCAGTGTCGGACACACGCGACTCACCAAATTTTTCCTGCATGCCCTCCATGGACTGATTCACCCCTCCAATGCCTCCTGTATCCTCTCCAAATGTCAATACCTCAGGGTATTTCTCAAACAATGCTTCAAAATTCTTTTGCAAAATTTGACGACCATCAGCCTGTTCAACGGTTCCTGAATAATCCGGTTTTACGATAGGCACAGACAAAGCCGAATCAGAGCCATCACTGTACAAATGTCGGCTGTAGCGCTCGCGATTTTCTGAACCAAAAGCATCCGACCACCTCGAAAGTGCCTCGAGTGCTGGAGTGCGATATGCCCCTGCGTTCTGGATGGTGCGCCGCGCTGCCGCATGCAACTCCGCCCTTCCCGGGAAAATGCCATTGCGCAACAATGCAATCTCAGCCGAGTCAGCACCCGACACATCGGCTAGCAATTCAATCACTTCTTCCATTTCCAGATCAAACGCAGCACGAAAATCTGTCCAAGCTACTTTTTGCTCGTTGCGCACCTCTTTTTTCACTGCCTTGCGCAATCCGTCTAGTTCTTCTTGAGTAGCGGCACCTTCCAGCAGCAAGAATTTCTCAAATTGTCGGATACAGTCAAACTCCTCTGCCCAGGCCATGCGCTCTTTGGACTTGTAACGCTCGTGAGATCCTGAAGTGCTGTGCCCTTGTGGCTGGGTCACTTCTTCTACATGCACCAAGACGGGCACGTGTTCCTCACGGCAACGCTTTGCCGCTTGCTCGTAAGTGCTCACCAAGGCTGGGTAGTCCCAACCTTTTACGCGATAAATGACAATCCCGTTGGTTCCCTCCTCCTTTTGCATTCCACTCAACGCCACAGAAATGGACGCCTTGGTCGTTTGATACTTCTTCGGAACACTGATTCCGTAGCCGTCGTCCCAAACGTTCATCAGCATCGGAACTTGAAGCACTCCCGCCGCATTCATCGTTTCCCAAAATGGACCCTCCGATGTGCTTGAATCACCGATGGTACCGATGGCAATCTCATTTCCTTCTTTCGTGAATTGATGATTCTTAGCTGCAGCATCTGGCAAAGAGCGGTAAAGCTTTGACGCTTGCGCTAAGCCCAATAAACGTGGCATTTGGCCCGCTGTAGGACTGATGTCGGCAGAACTATTGAAACCCTTGGTTTGATCAAGCCATCCGCCTTCATCGTCCAACAACCGTGTGGCGAAATGTCCTCCCATTTGGCGCCCACCTGAACTCGGCTCACGCTCCAAGTTTGTATCGGCATAAAGTGCCGCAAAGTATTGGCGCACTGAAAGCAATCCTTGGGCCATCATCAATGTCTGATCGCGGTAATACCCCGATCTCCAGTCGCCCGGCTGAATAATCTTTGACAGAGCAAGCTGTGCCAATTCCTTGCCGTCTCCAAATATCCCGAACTTGGCCTTGCCACCCAGAACTTCTTTTCTACCGAGCAATGAAGCCTCACGGCTCATGCACATCAGACGATAGTCATCCAATAAGGTTTGTCGAAAATCGGGAACGGAAGCAGGGGCATTGGCTGCATCTTTCATGACATCTGTGGGCTTCATGACGCGAAAATAGTGCAACTCCGACCAAGCAGGTCAATCAAGAAGCACACAGGATGGATTTACCATCTTTTGGAAGATCCAAAGCTCCGCCTGAAACTAGGCCATGAGCTCTGCATGCGCAACAGCGACAGCTGTTCCCACAGCTACGTTGTGTTCCACCAAAGCGCGGTTTGCTTGGAGGCTTTTTCCCGCGGTCTTTTGATTTACAAAGCGCAACAAAAAAGGCGTTAAATCTTTGCCTGACACACCCTCCGAATGCGCCTGACTCAGACCTTCCTCGATGGCTTCTTGAATCTGCTTTGGGTCAGCTGAGGACTCAACTGGAATGGGATTGGCAATCAAAAAACCTCCGTCCAACCCCAAGGACCATTTGGCCCGCATCGCTGCTGCCATTTCTTCTGCATTGTTGACACGGTGTGGCGCTTTAAGCCCGCTCTTTGGTGTGAAAAAAGCCGGAAACTCATCGGTATTGAATCCCACAACAGTTACACCAGCCGTCTCCAACGCCTCCAATGTTTTGGGCAAATCCAAAATGGATTTTGCTCCCGCACTTACCACCGCAACAGAAGACTTGGCTAGTTCTGGAATGTCTGCCGAGATGTCCCAAGTTTGATCAACGCTGCGATGGACTCCTCCGATACCACCCGTCGCAAAAACCCGAATGCCAGCGAGTTCGCAACCAATGAGCGTTCCACTGACCGTTGTGGCGCCCAGTGCCTTGCGAGCGAGCGCCAGAGGCAAGTCCCTCCGCGAGACCTTGAGCACATCTGATTCTGTGGCGAGTGCCCTTAAGTCAGAAGCCGAACAACCAACCTGCAATTTTCCATTCACCACGGCAACTGTGGCTGGAACAGCTCCTCCTTCGCGCACAATGGACTCCAGACGTTGTGCCGTTTCCAAGTTTTGAGGGTATGGCATTCCATGCGCAACGATGGTCGATTCCAAGGCTACGACCGCTTTGCCAGCATCCAAGGCGTCTTGTACTTCCGGGAGGATCTTCAAAAAATGGTTCATGCTACCAAACAGTCGCTTCATCCATGGACTTCCAAAGCTCATCCTTGAGCTCCACCAGTCCCATCTGAGCAATACTTGAAAAAAAGAGCGGATTCAATTCCCGTATTTCGTCGTGGATGGCCGCTTTCAATTCATCGTCCAACATGTCACTTTTTGAAATGGCCAACAGGCGATTTTTCTTGAGTAAATCAGGGTTGTACTTCTCCAGCTCACCGAGCAAAGTTTGATACTCTTTGGCAATGTCATCACTGTCCGCAGGGACAATGAAGAGCAATACGGGGTTGCGTTCAATGTGTCTCAGAAATCGCAAGCCAAGCCCTTTACCTTCTGATGCTCCCTCGATAATGCCGGGAATATCCGCCATAACGAAAGAGCGATCATCACGGTAAGCCACCATGCCCAAGTTTGGCTTGAGCGTCGTGAATGGATAATTGGCAATTTCCGGTTTCGCCGCACTGACCACGGACAACAAAGTTGATTTACCGGCATTCGGAAACCCCACCAGTCCGACATCCGCGAGCAACTTCAGCTCAAGAATTTTCCATTCCTCTAAGCCTGCCTCTCCTGGCTGAGCATATGTTGGTGACTGGCGCACGGAAGACTTAAAATGGTCGTTTCCCCGTCCACCTTTCCCTCCTTTGGTCAGGATGACTTCCTGGCCTTCGTCCAGGATTTCCATCAATATCTCCTCCGATTCTGCGTCCCGAATAACGGTTCCCAACGGAACGTCTATGTATACATCATCACCGTCCGCGCCATGCTTGTGTTGCCCGCGACCAGTATCGCCGTGACCAGCAATTACGTGTCTGGCATATTTCAAGTGAAGCAACGTCCAATGCTGGGTGTTGCCTCGAATGATCACGTGACCTCCACGGCCTCCATCACCACCGTCGGGCCCTCCCTTTGCCGTCATTCGATTCCGCATGAAATGTGCAGAACCCGGTCCGCCACGTCCAGAGCGGCAACAAATCTTTACGTAATCAACGAAGTTTTCACCTGACATAGCTTTGATTCAATGCGCAATGGCAACTTTCAGTCTATCCAAAATCTCTTCAATTGTTCCGATGCCATCAATGCCTGTGAATTTCCCCTGCAGAGCATAATGACCCGCTACAGGCGCTGTTTCCGCGTTGTACACGTCAATGCGCTTCTGAATCACCGTTGGATTCGAATCGTCTGGTCGGCCACTCGTCTCCGCGCGGGCAAGCAAGCGTGCTTTCAATTCAGCCTCCTCCACCTCCAGTGCCAACATGCAAGTCACCGGAGTGGAACGAGCATCTAAAAAGACATCAAGAGCTTCTGCTTGAGCAGTTGTCCTGGGAAAGCCGTCAAAGATGAAACCTTTGGCTTCAGGATGCTTATTGACTTCGGACTCCAGCATGCGAATCGTAACATCGTCAGGGACCAATTGTCCCTTGTCCATGTATGACTGAGCCATCTGACCCAATTCCGTGTTGCCTTTGATATTGGCCCTAAATATGTCTCCAGTGCTGAGGTGAATGAGCCCATAAGACTCAACCAAATGAACACTTTGCGTGCCCTTTCCTGCGCCCGGAGGGCCAAATAAAACGATGTTTAGCATGATCTATTTCTTCGAGAACTGGACCTTTTCGGCGTGCGAAAGGGCGTTGGGTTCAAGTCGGTAAAGGTACTGCATGGAAACAGAACCTCACACCGGGCATCAAACGCATCCATGAACCGATTGGATGCGTTAACTTTGCGGCGAAAATCAACACGCCGCTCCTTCACCACAAGGAGCATTGAAGCAAAGACATGAAGTACGACGTAATTGTTCTTGGAAGCGGCCCTGGAGGCTATGTCACGGCCATTCGCGCCAGTCAACTTGGTTTGAAAACAGCCGTCATTGAGCGGGAAGCCCTCGGAGGCATTTGCCTCAACTGGGGATGCATTCCTACCAAGGCCCTCCTCAAAAGCGCCAACGTTTTCGAATACATCGAGCACGCAGAAGATTATGGGATTTCGGTTGCGAGCCCCAAAGCCGATTTCAAAGGCATGGTCGCTCGAAGCCGCGGTGTAGCAGACGGCATGTCGAAAGGCGTGCAGTTCCTCATGAAGAAGAATAAGATCGATGTGATCATGGGCAACGGAAAATTACTTCCAGGAAAGCAAATCGAAGTAACCGCCGCTGACGGCACAGTGCAAGCTGTCTCCGCTGGCCACATCATCATTGCGACAGGAGCGCGCAGCCGGCATTTGCCTTCCATCCCACAGGATGGGAAAAACATCATCGGATACCGCGAAGCGATGACGCTGGAAAAGCAACCCAAACGGTTGGTCGTTGTAGGATCAGGAGCCATTGGCGTTGAATTTGCCTATTTCTACAATGCCATCGGCACGGAAGTGACCGTCGTAGAGTACCAAAATCGCATTGTCCCTGTGGAAGATGCAGACGTGAGCAAGCAACTTGAAAAAAGCTTCAAAAAAGCAGGCATCAAGGTGATGACTTCCTCCGAAGTTTTGGGCGTTGCATCCAAAGGAGGCGAGCAAACCGTCACAATCAAAACCAAAAAAGGCGAAGAAACGATCAAGTGCGACGTGGTATTGAGCGCTGCAGGTGTGGTTTCGAACATTGAGAACATCGGACTCGAAGACGTAGGCATCGTCGTTGACGGTGGCAAAATCATGGTCGACGATTTCTACGCCAGCAACATTCCAGGCTATTATGCCATTGGCGATTGTGTTCCTGGCCCAGCGTTAGCGCACGTCGCATCGGCAGAGGGAATTACTTGTGTCGAGAAAATTGCGGGTCATTCACCTGAGCCCATTGATTACGGAAACATCCCGGGATGCACTTACTGCTTCCCTGAGGTCGCAAGTGTGGGCATGACAGAAGCTCAAGCAAAAGACGCAGGACACGAAATCAAAGTTGGGAAATTCCCATTCTCGGCTTCTGGAAAAGCGAGTGCGTCAGGACACAAAGACGGATTCGTAAAACTCATCTTTGACGCGAAATACGGTGAATTGCTTGGCGGTCACATGATTGGCGCCAATGTCACCGAAATGGTCGCAGAACTGGTGGCGTTGAGAAAACTTGAAACCACCGGTCACGAACTCATCAAGACCATCCACCCGCACCCTACACTGAGCGAAGCGGTCATGGAAGCGGCAGCGGCGGCATACGGCGAAGTGATCCACTTGTAAAGGTTTATCAATTCGAAGCGATTGATTCGAAATTAAAAAAGGCGCTCCGCATTGGGGCGCCTTTTTTCGTCTCAGCGACGAAGCGTGATGTGCATGCAACTCTTCTCGGGAATCACCAAGATTTTGCCCTTCTTCTGGAAACTGCGGAGAACGTTCTGAATAGCTCGCGTAGGAGCTGAGCAGTCAGAGTCGTTGCTTGGCCGATCGGTGTAGGCGATGTCGAAAGAAGCGCCGTAACTGTGCGTAGATGTCCCGTTGAATGCGTTGTAATTGCGTCGACCCAATCGGGATTGCTGGCGCTCCGTGCGGGTCAAACTAGTCACCCGAAAACGTGTCCCTTCACTGCCCGTTCCCTCCAATTCATCGGCGAATGCATTCCCCATTTCAGCCAACAACTCCTGCACTTCTGGCAGCAGGACCGCGTAGCTATGGGAAAGCGCCGTGATGTGGTACCCTCTGCCATCATGAACAGGAACCAAATCCCCACGGCGTTTTCCGGCTTCCATTTCGCTTTTGTCCTTAACGAAGAAACTGTTTGGCAGATTCCGCGCCGCCACCTGATGATCCGTGTATGGGTTCTTGGGGAGTTTTAGCACATGCCGGTTGCAGCTGCAAGGCTTGATTTCTTCGTTTTTCGCCTCTGACTCTGGCGCAGGTTCGGAACGAACTTCAGATTGGTTCGGATGCTCGGGAATCGCTTGCGTTGGGTCAACGTCCAGTTGATCTCTCGCGGACAAAGTCTCACCGGGATGCTGCAAGGCAACGCCCTCATCTGCGGCAGCCGAATCTGGTGTAATCCAAGCCACCATCGAAAAAATCAGGATCATCAAGGTACCTCCCACGAAGGAGATCCGATCCCAACGGTACTTTCGGTGCGTGACTTTCATGTTGCAATATCCGGGGAATTCAACGCTTCTCGATTAGCCCCTCCTTTGAAAATCCCCACAATCGGTTTTTGAAAAATGAACCCATCGACCTGCACCCGGCACGGGCTGAAACCTTTGGCACACAATTCCGTTACAGAATTGAAAATGAATGACATGTTAGGCATAGGTGCAAAAGTGACACACCCTACCCACGCTGAAGGCGTGATTTTTGGAACGGACGGCGATTTCTGGCGAATCTATTTCCGAGAAGTCGGTGAAAAATCCATCGCTAAAGAATTTGGAGGACTTCAAATCATCGAAGCTGCTGAAGACTTGAGCCAACCTGATGTCAGCGACATCATGACAGCCATGGAGCACGTTTTGGATGATTTTACCGATCGAATTCGCGGTGAAGAACGTCCCGAAAACATTGAAATCAGTGACCGATGGGACGGCGGAACCTTAATCATTCAGCCGTCAGAAGAGGGATTGAAGTCGAAAGAAGTACCTGTGGATGCGTTTTTCCATAAAATCGTCATGACACGGGATCGACTTCGCGTGCTTGAAGCAAAAATCAATGCGCATGAAAAACTGGTAGACTCTGACAAGCTTGATTTGCAGCAATACATCACCAAGGTTTACGGTTCCCTGACCACATTCAACGTGCTCTTCAAGTACAAGGAAGATTGGTTCGTGGGCGAGAAGAAGTGAGCGTTTAAGGCTTAAAGGCACACGGTTCTTTTCGCGCCTTGCCCAACTGGGCAGTGCTGCGTATATCCCCACGAATCGGTTTGACTTGACTCTTCCCAAATACCCAACACCGTCGATTTCCGTACCTTGAAGCGCAAACCTCAAGGCCCCGGGCATGGATCGAATCATTTTTGGTGTTTTAAGTCAGCTGAATAAACTGCTTTTGCCGCGTATCTCGAAAAAACAAGACTTGACGCGACTCAAGAAGTGGGAACAAGCCATCGTAGGTTGGAGGATGTGGGTGACGTACCGTCACCTCGATGCCCAGCAAGAGAAGCGAGCATCATGAGTGCGCAAAAAGGAAACTGGATGCAGGTCATTGGACCGGGCATCCTTTTTGCGTCTACTGCAATTGGAGTGAGTCACCTCGTGCAATCCACGCGCGCTGGAGCGCTGGTGGGGTTTGGGTTGGTCTGGGCCGTTGTCGCCGCCAACGTGGCGAAATATCCCTTTTTCGAATTTGGTAGCCGCTACGCGAATGCGACAGGAGAATCCCTCATTGAAGGCTACCGATCAATGGGGAAATGGGCTGCATGGATCTACCTCGCAATTACGTTGAGCACCTGCTTTTTTGTGATGGGCGCGATCGGCATCGTTACCGCTTCCTTTCTGGACAACCTCTTCAACATTTCAAACGCCACAGGCATCAATGCCACGCCCTATGTGGCCATTGTCGTCTTCATCATTTCAACTGCAGTGCTCGTGTTAGGCAAATACGGCGCACTCGATTCGTTGATCAAGGTGATTGCAGCCGTTCTACTTATCAGCACTGCCGGCGCGTTCATTGCAGCACTGGCTCATACGCCGATTTCTGCCGTGCCCGCAGCTCCTGTGGATTTCACACCGTGGTCGGGCGCCGGACTCGCCTTTCTCATTGCTCTCATGGGCTGGATGCCGACCGCTGTAGACTTGAGCACGTGGAACAGCATTTGGACCTTGGAGCGCATCAAACAAACTGGCTACCACCCTCCGCTCAAGGACACAATCCGTGAGTTCAATATTGGCTTCATTTTCTCTGCTGTGTTGGCGCTGATGTTCCTGGCTTTGGGAGCCCTACTCTTTTATGCCAACAGCGTTGAATTTCCAGAAGGCACCGCAGCATTCGCTTCGGGTGTCGTGCAATTGTACACCGAGGCCATTGGATCGTGGAGTTGGTGGATCATCGCCACCGCCGCTTTCTCAGCCATGCTCGGAACCTGCATCGCTTGCCTGGACGGTTATGCCCGTTCACTCGCTCGTTCCATTTCAACGCTCCAAGCCACGCCCACTTCTGCAAACATTCGGCACGAACAATGGAGCCTGATTTTGGTTGCCATTGGCGCGTTGAGTCTAATTTTATTGTTTCCCAGTGACATCCGTGTCTTGGTCGACATCGCCACAACCCTCAGCTTTCTGGTCGCCCCATTGGTGGCTGGAGCCAACCTCTACCTCGTGACGCGCAAGGAATTTCCAGCTGGAGCGAAACCACCTCGCTGGATGGTGGCGCTGTCATGGTTTGGTCTGGCCTTCTTGACTGGGTTCAGCGGGCTTTACTTTCTAGGCTAAGTCGATTTAACGCAACAAATAAATGTGTCCTTAAAGTTCATGGCGCACAGCTGTGCGCCAACCTGTAATTTAGGCTGCAGCTAAATTCTCAATCAAGGAGTTGGAGCCAAAACACAAAAGTCCATCTGTACCTCCTCAAAAAGATCGTCGAATCCCAAAATTCGACCTTTCACTGAAACTTCTGTTCCAGCCAGCCAATCAGCCTCAATTGGCAAATCCTCCAACGTGCAAACCACACCCGGAGAAAGCAAAATCGTGTTGCCCTCAGCGGACTGCAGTTGACCTGAAACGAGGACAATCTGATTCAACAAAGGTGTCGTTTGTGCCGAATCGCCCTCAATAAAAATTTCATGAAGCACTGCCGCAGACAGAGAAGTCTCGCTCTTTTCTAAGGTGCGGTCTTCAGCCGGCCGTTGGTATTGGTATGCCCCAAAAATGATTCCTGCCACGGCAGCAGCCATTGCGAGGTACTTAATCTTGACCCGAAACTTGCTCATATTGCTATTGTTTTTCATTCGCAAAAACCCCCAAAATCAAACCAAACTGAACCCAAGGACCTGTCTTGGCACTGTATGAATTAGAAAGCTTACGCCCTGCTGAATATCGCTGCTGCAGCTTTTGCTGGGCGGAGCGTGCCGTCAGTGCATCAAATTGTTCAGAGCCCGACGGTACGAAATTGCGCACGACCACTCGAACTGAAGGATTCGCAAAGGCTTCCAGCAACCAGCCATTCCGCATGCGCCATTGTGTCCCCAACTCCAATCCAAGAGAAATTTCGTGCATGCGCATGGAATGAATCATGGGGTCGGTTGACAAAACACCGTACCATGCAGAAAAGGCATCCGCAGGAGAAGCAATGCTCTCCTCCAAATCCACTCGTATAAAACGATGCCCAAGCTTAGCCGCGGTATAAATCGCATTGCCCGTATTGGAAAGACTCTTTTTGTAATCCCGTATGCTGACAGACCAGTTTGCCGCAAGATGGCGCACATCGCATTCCGCAGATATAGCTGACCAATCCCCCCATTCATTGAAATAAAAGGCCAATTCTTCGGTCGCCATGCGATCATCCTTCAAAAGCAGACCACCCAGCCATTGGACGGTAAGATTTTCTTTCCAAGCGTTTTCTCGGGCCACATTCCATTCTCCCGAAATCATGTCAACCAAATTTATCTTCCAAGCCGAAAAAGAAGTATCGCGGGGCACTTCTTGTGCAGTCATAGAGAACACTACGAGCAAAGAAGCAATGCCAAAAAAAGTGCGAAGGCTTGATCTAGTGGTCACTGAAAACAAATTAAAGGACTTAATCATCGATGGCAATTTACATTGAATCGCGTGCATTGTAACTTGCTCCCTTACTGCGTTGACTCCCCATCTGTATCCGTGCAAACTCCAACCACCTCATCGCCCTCCAAGGTTTATTCCCTGACGCAAGTTGCGCAGTCGATTCGACTTGCTTTGGAACGAGCAACGGCAAACCGCAGTTGGCTGGTCAAAGCCGAGATTCTGAAAATTTCAGAAGGGCTTGGTCAAAAAACCGTCTACTTGGATCTGGTGGAAGAACAAGGCGGACGTCAAACAGCCAAAATGCGTGGGGTTATTTGGCCTCAAAACGGCGCCGAAATTCGTTCTGAATTGGGAGGGGACACCTCCACAATCCTAAAAGCAGGCTCTGAAGTGGTGTTCTCTGCTCGCATACAATTCCATGAACGTTTTGGACTTTCACTGTTCATCGATCGGGTGGATCTGCGGCACATGCTCGGTGAAATGGAACGCCGCAAGCAAGCCACCTTGGCGCAACTCAAAAAACTCGGAGCTCTCAATTGGAACAAGCGCATTGCACTCTGTGCATTGCCTCAAAAAGTCGCCGTCATCGGATCCCCTGGCACAAGTGGCTTTAGAGATTTCATCACCAAAACTTTAGGTCATCCCAGTCACTTCAAGGTTCAACTGGAATTATTTGCATCGGGAGTGCAAGGCGCTGCTGCTCCTGAACAATTGAAAAACGCACTGCTTCTGGCCCAAGCAAGTCAGCCTGATCTCATTGTTATGGTCCGGGGGGGAGGGAGTAAATTAGACTTGGACGCTTTCAATGACTTCAACCTGTGCGAAGCCATTGCCTCATCCACAGTGCCCGTTTGGACGGGAATTGGTCACGAATCAGACCTGGTGGTGGCAGACTTGGTGGCCCAACGCGCCCTCAAAACACCGACAGATGTGGCTGTTGCCTTGACAGATATGTTTGAAGAATCTGCCTACGAATTGGAGCTGATGGCTCAAAAAATGGAGCGGCGCTTCAAGCTTTGGAACCAAGGCCAACAATCATTGCTCTCGCAATGCTGGAAAACCCTAGAATGGGCAGGAAAAAATACGTTGGCACAGCGGCAAATGGAAATTCAGGGATTTCAAAAAATGCTCACCATTCAAGGGTTTCTCCTGATTGATCGGCAAAGAAGATCCTTGGAAGAACTCGAGCGGCGATGCCTCCGATCTGGGCATCAACTCATTGACTTCACCCGACGCGAACTCCAAAATGATGGGAGACGCATTCACCAGGCCACGCATCAACAATTGCAGCACAAACGCATTGAACTGAATCGCACTCAATCCGTGATTCGCACCTTGCATCCTGCACAAACCCTCAAACGCGGTTTCATGTTGCTCAAGCGAGGCAACACATTGCTAACGGCAACATCCGAAGCGAAAATCGGAGAAGTGTTGCGACTGGAAGGCAAGGACGGGTCTATTCCCGTTCGCATAGAAGGCAATACCAATCAACTTGATTAAATTCACACCATGGCAAGAAACAACCAAGACTCCGAAGTCCCCGAGAAGTTTGATGATGCTCTGATCGAATTACGCGGTCTGATGGAACTGCTTGAAAGCGATGACATCTCTGTGGACACTTTGACGCAAGCCATTCGGAGAGCAGCTGTCCTCTTGAAGCATTGCCAGTCTACACTCAACTCCACCGAATCAGAAATCAAAGCGCTGATGGAGGAATTGGGCGTCACCGGAAGCTCGGACTCCGCGTCAGACGATGCCTAAAGGATTGCCCAAACAACTCCGCGCTTAACGCTGTTTGCTGAGTTGGTCCAGTAAGCCCTTCGCTCCATCTGAAGTCAGTTCTTTGATGTCCTGTGGCATCTTCTTCGAATCCTGCACTGCAGCCGTCAACTTGGCTCGGAAGGCCCCTACGAGGTTCTTGTAAGCGTCAAAATCCTCACACACAGATTGGGCTTGACTCCATGCACTCAATTCTTCAGGCGTGCGCTTTGCTCGCATGCAAGGCGCGGTGGATTTTGTCAACGATTGTGTCCATTCCTTGGCAGTCCAATCGGCATGCTCTTCTGCTAGAATTCCCTCGAGCGAAGACTTCATTTCAATCAAACATGCGCAGGCATCTTCGTTTGCAACTTCAGTTGCTGTCTCGGCTGATTCGGAGCCTGCTCCGCAGCCGATCCACGCCGCTCCAAAAATCATCAAAATTCCAAAAGGCAAAACATTTTTCATGACTGAAGAGGTTATCTTGGTGGTAATTATGGTGTAAATATACCGCTTTAACGAAGGCCGTTAAAGCACATTCTCAATCGCTCCTAGCAACCTTCTTTATTGCACAAACAAAATGAAAGCTGAGCCCAACCCCGCCGACAACCTGCGAGTTTCTTCTGTTCAAACGGCGCAACGTGTCTTGATGGGTGAGAATTGGATCGAACAGCCTCTGCCCAGTCAAATCACAAATCGAGTAGGTCCGTTTTTATTGATTCACCACTGGCAAGATTACTTTCATGGTGGACAAGAACCTCTTGAGGTTGGTGTCGGACCTCATCCTCATCGCGGATTCAGCCCCGTGACATGCATCTATGCAGGCGCGCTGCGTCACCGGGATTCACTGGGAAACGACCACGTTGTAAGTGCAGGAGGAACCCAATGGATGGACAGCGGTTCTGGGATTGTGCACAGTGAACGCCCAGATGATTCCATTGCTCGAGAAGGAGGCATGCTTGAAATCATTCAATTCTGGGTCAACACGCCAAGGGCTCACAAAATGAAAGCGCCGTCCTATCAGCCACTGAGCCAAGAAGAAACCCCTCAATGGAATGAAAACAACTGGCGTATTGCGCTTGTACAAGGCGAATGGAACGGATACCAATCGCCCATCCAATCGCATCACCCCATGCGCATTGCCAATCTGCAATGCAACGAACCCGGTGCCTCCATTGATCTTCCGATGCCTGAAAACTGGAGCGGCATACTTTACGTTCTTAGTGGAGCGATTCAAGTGAGCAACGCGAGAGCCTCTGGTAGGCAAATGATGGTGATTGGCTCGGGAGTAACCTCCACGATCTCTTTGACAGCGGAAGAAGATACGCGGGTGCTTTTTCTATCTTCCGCTCCTTTGGAAGAACCCGTAGTGAGTCACGGACCGTTTGTTTTGAGCACCTATGAAGACGTGCAAAAAGCCATCATGGACTATCACAATGGAAAAATGGGCAATTTGGAGGAAGGGTCTTGAACGAATTCTCGGCGAGTTTTACGAGAACGGAATCTGCGTTGAAATGATGTGACAAGACTAGAGGTGAAAACAATCATTGAAAACACCGCTGCGACTAATGCAATTGTGGTATTTGAATTCATGGGAAGGCGTTTTACATTGCACCAAAGCCAAGCCAACGCCATGATTCGCTGCCTAACCCTTCTCGTCGCTCTGAATATTATCGGATTCCTTGCGCCGCGCGCGGCATTCAGCCAAAGTGAAGAAAGCATCGCGCACATTTGGAACGAAGAAGTTTTGGAAGGTATTCGCAATGATTTCGCGCGACCAACCGTGCATGCCCGCAACCTTTTGCACACCAACATCGCCATGTACGATTGCTGGAGCGCCTTCGACGAAGGCCCATCAGAGACCTTTTTCTTGGGGAAATCTTGGTCAGGTTTTGAGTGTCCTTTCGAAGGAATCGTCATCCCTTCCGAGCCAGAGGAAGTACAAGCCGCTCGCGAAGAAGCCATTAGCTATGCTGTGTTTAGAATCATGCAGCACCGCTTTGTCGACTCACCTGATGGCGAAATCACCATGTTCAACATCAATTCGATGATGGCTCAATTGGGCTATGACATGGACTTTGTTTCTACAAATTATCAAAATGATGGACCGGCCGCTTTGGGCAACTACATCGCCGAACGAATCATCGCTTTTGGCGCACAAGATGGCTCAAACGAATCCAACGGATTTGAAGCTTCGTGCTATGCTCCCATCAACCCCAATATCCAGCCGGAAATGCCCGGCAATCCAAATGTCATTGACCCCAATCATTGGCAACCCATCGAATTGACGTTGTTCATTGACCAGAGTGGAAATGTGAGCACGACGATCCCCGAATTTGTCGGGCCACAGTGGGGTGAAGTCACACCATTTGCATTGGATTCTGCTGACCTCCAATTCTTGGAACGCGACAGTTGCACTTACCACGTCTGGAAAGATCCGGGAGAGCCTGTGTATCTGGACAGCACATCCGTTGCTTCTGGCCTGGATGATGAATGGAAATGGAACTTTGCCATGGTGTCCGTTTGGTCGTCACACTTGGACCCCACAGACAGTGTGATGTGGGACATCTCGCCCGCAGGAATGGGCAGCGATGGTTCGTTTACCACGGACCCTGAGGAGTTTGAAGAATTTTACGACTTCTTCAACGGCGGCGGTGTTCACCCCGGGCATGACTTGAATCCATTCACTGGTGAACCCTATGAATCCCAGATGGTGCCTCGCGGCGATTACACGCGCTGCCTCGCGGAATTCTGGGCAGATGGTCCGGACAGTGAAACCCCTCCCGGCCACTGGTTTACCATCCTGAACGATATCATGGATTATCCGGACTTCGAGTACCGATGGCGCGGTCAAGGGGCCGTCATTGACGAATTGGAATTTACCGTCAAGGCATACCTGGCATTGGCCGGTGCTATGCATGACGCCGCTGTTTCCACCTGGAGCATCAAGGGCTATCACGATTACACAAGACCGGTAGCAGCCATTCGATACATGGCCGAAAACGGTCAAAGTTCTGATACAACCTTAACCAATTATCATCCTTCTGGACTGCCGCTTGTTCCCGGATACATTGAAGTTGTCGAAGAAGGCGACCCCTTGGCAACTTGGAATCCAGATGCGGTGGGCGAAATCAAAGTTTACGCGTGGCGCGGACCTGATTACGTTGAAGTGCCATTCATCGATGAAGCCGGTGTGGGATGGATCCTAGCCAAGAATTGGTGGCCATACCAGCGCCCGTCCTTTGTGACCCCTCCTTTCGCTGGCTATGTAAGCGGGCACTCCACTTTCTCGCGCGCGGCCGCAGAAGTATTGACCTTGCTCACAGGAAGCGAGTACTTCCCGGGCGGACTCGGTTCATGGCCCGTCACGATGAATCAATTCTTGGTGTTTGAAGACGGCCCATCACAAAGTTTTGAGCTGCAATGGGCAACCTATTATGATGCCGCAAACGAAAGTGCACTTTCCCGGATGTGGGGCGGCATCCACCCTCCGATGGATGATGGACGCGCTCGTCAAATTGGAATCGAGGTGGGCATCCAAGCATTTCACTGTGCTGAGGGCTATGTTTTTCCTGAGCTTTCCGAAGGATGCGGAGGTGCTGGATTCTTGCCTGGCGGATTCTGTCCCGGTGACTTCAATGCAGACGCGGCGGTCAATGTGGGGGATTTCCTCCTATTCCTAGGAGCCTTCAGCAACGAGTGGGCAGGCGTGTATGATTTCGACGACAACGATGTTATTGGATCCAATGACTTGTTGATATTCCTCACGCTGTTTGGGGAGATTTGCGATTGAACCAGTGCAAAGGAAAGTCAATGGAACGCATCCTCTAAAAACCAAAAAGAGCAACCATCTCTGATTGCTCTTTTATTGTTTTCTTGGTTGCGGGGGCCAGACTCGAACTGACGACCTTCGGGTTATGAGCCCGACGAGCTACCAACTGCTCCACCCCGCGATATCCACCCGTGGCATTGCCAGCGGGACGTCAAAGATACGCTTAACTTTCATTTCACCAAATGAAAATTTCACCAAAATAGCATGCGCCAAGGGCCGTACCTTTGCACCTTGACTACCAGGCAACAACGCGACCAACATGGCAACTAATCCCGAAGAAACAAAACCGCATCGAGCCGGTTTCGTCAACATCATTGGCTCTCCCAACGTCGGGAAAAGCACGCTAATGAATAGCCTCGTGGGCGAGCGCCTGAGCATCATCAACAAAAAAGCGCAGACCACTCGCCACCGAATCATGGGCATCGTCAATGAGCCCGAATGGCAAATTGTGTACAGCGACACACCTGGCGTCCTTGACCCAGCCTACAAGCTGCAGGAAGGCATGATGAAATTTGTGCGGACCGCATTGCAAGATGCCGACCTCATCCTGATGGTCACGGACACAGAAGAAAGTGACATGGCGCATCCAGAGACATTTGCGAAAATCGCAGACATGGAAGTGCCCGTCTTTATCCTCATCAACAAAGTTGACTTGGCCGACCAAGCGATTGTCGCAGAACGCATCGCTTACTGGCAAGAAAAAATACCCCGCGCCGTGGTCGCACCAATCAGTGCCTTGCATGGCTTCAATGTGGATCAAATTCTCGAGCGTGTTGTGGAGCACCTTCCAGTGTCTCCACCCTACTTCTCCAAAGATGAATTGACAAACAAACCCCTGCGGTTTTTCATCTCAGAAATCATCCGAGAGAAGATTCTAACACACTTCAAACAAGAAATCCCATACTCCTGTGAAGTTGTCGTGGAATCCTATGTCGAAGAAGATGCCATGGTGAAAATTCGCGCTGAAATTCGCGTTGCTCGGGAAAGTCAAAAACAGATTGTCATCGGCAGCGGCGGAAGCATGATCAAGCGCGTTGGAATTGACGCTCGAAAAGACATTGAAAAATTCATTGGGTCGCGGATCTTCCTTGATTTGTATGTGCGTGTCGACAAAGATTGGCGCAACGACGAAAACAAGTTGAAGCGCCTCGGCTATTTGGATTGAATCTCAGCAGCACCCTCCATGATCGGATTTTCTACCGCAAAAATCAACCTTGGCTTGTTCGTCATGAACAAGCGACCCGACGGTTTTCATGCGCTTGAAAGTGTTTTTTGGCCCATCGATTGGACCGATGTGCTGGAAGTGCATCACAAAGATTCAGCTGGGCTCGATTTGAAAATCACTGGACTCAAGGTCCCCGGAACTCTGGATAGCAATCTGATTTCAAGAGCTTACAACCTGGTAGCTGCGAATTACAGCATTGGTGGTGTTTCAGCTCACCTTCACAAAACAATCCCGATGGGAGCCGGCCTAGGCGGAGGAAGCTCAAACGCAACCTGCATGATTCGTTTGCTCGGTGAACTTTTCTCCCTCAACCTCACCGACAATGATGGCCTCCAATTGGCTGCTGAGCTCGGTTCTGACTGTCCGTTTTTTTGGAATTCCTCCCCCGCACTTGTCACCGGACGGGGAGAAAAAATAGCAGATCTACCAGGATTCACCTCATCAGACTGGAACAACCTCCACGTCACTGTGATTCATCCTGGCGTGCACGTTTCTACAGCAGAGGCCTTCGCGGCATGCGTACCTGAATTGCGCAACCTCGACTGGTCGCGGTTATCGGGGAACAACTCCCAAAACTGGAGAACTTGGCTTCAAAACGATTTCCAACGTGGCGTTGGTTCGCAGCACCCCGAAATAAACCGGGTCGTGAAGCATCTCCAAAACGCGGGCGCAGATTATGTGCAAATGACAGGCACGGGATCTGCTGTTTTTGGCGTTTTTCGGGATGAAGTAAAAGCCCTGGAGGCATCGCATTCAGCGCTTGCAGAGAACTGGTCTTCGCACACGGGTGAGATGAATGCCTGTCTCTGAATTCAACGTTTACCGGCCTCAGCGTGGCCTCATTTCGGTGCCTTCCAGCAAATGACTCCGCCAAGTGCAGCAAACATCAAGTTGGGCAACCAAGCTGCCAAAACGAGCCAATTTTCTCGAGAAATCAGCGCATCAGGGGAAAGAGACACCGATGCCGCGTATACCGTGATCAGCTTGGACACGAACACGAATAGAAAGCCGGTTATCACCGCTAAGAAGAGATGATAGCCCATTCCACCTCGCAGCTTGCGTGACGCTATCCCAACTCCAATGATCATGAGGACGTAGATCGAAAACGGATTCGCAGTGCGGCCGTATTGCTCCAGTTTGAGCATTGATACTTGAGCTCCGCGTTGTTGCTCATTGTCAATGTGCCTCTTCAGATCAGGGGTCGTCATCGCCGAGGTCATCACAGATCTTTGGCCGAAATCACTGATGCTCATGCTGAGCGCTGTATCCATTCGTGTGAGGTAGCGCAAATGCTCTGTGCCGTCTGGATCAAAGTTTCGAATGCGCGCATTGATCAATCGCCAAACACTGTCTTCCTCCAACCACGTCGCCTTGGCAGCCAGGATCCGTTGCTCGAGCACATTGTCTTCTCCCCAACGCTCCAATTGAAACCGGTAACCGGTGTTCCGGTCCACGGTGATGCTGCGGAAATAAGCCACTGTACCAGGAGAAATTTCTCTGTACATGTGTTGATCCGAAATATGGAAATTCACATGAACATACTCCACTTCAAAATCCACTTTGCGTTCGTTGGCCTTGGGCAAGATAAAATGCGAAACCAGCAAAGAAATCGACACGAGCACTGTCGAAGCAATGAAGTATGGCCGCATCAATCGTGTAAAACTCATGCCAGAACTGAGCAACGCGATGATCTCAGTTTGTTGTGCCAAGCGACTGGTGAACCAGATGATGGTCAAAAAAACGATGAAGCCGCTCAGGAGGTTTCCGAAATGAAAACAAAAGCTCAAATAATACATCAACGTGCCTCCCAAAGGCGCATCATTCGTGAGCAGCCGACCAATGTTTTCCATCAAATCAAACACCACTGCAATCACACAGAAAATGCCGACCATGAAGAAAAACGTGGTCAAGAACTTTCGGATGATGTACCGATCAATTCGCTTGAGGGCCGGCTTGTGACTCATATCGTTACAACCGTTGACTCAATTGAGGGACAACAGAATCTTTCCAAGCAACAAAATCACCCGCAATGATGTGTTGGCGAGCCTGACGCGCCAAATCGAGGTAAAAGGCAAGGTTGTGCACGCTGCAGATATACAGTGCGAGGTATTCATTCGCCTTGATCAAATGCCTCACATAAGCACGGCTGTAAAATGAATCCACGGGAGAAGTCCCATCGGGATCCAACGGCGAATGATCGTTTGCCCATTTTTCATTTTTCATGTTCACCGTGCCCTTCCAAGTGAAAAGAAAGCCGTGACGGGCATTTCGGGTTGGCATGACACAGTCAAACATATCTACCCCTAACGCCATATTCTCCAAAAGATTTTCGGGCGTTCCAACCCCCATCAAATAGCGCGGTTTGTCTTCGGGCAAAATTCCACAGACCAATTCGGTCATGGCATACATGTCTTCGTGCGGCTCGCCGACACTCAGTCCGCCAATGGCATTACCGACCGCACCACGCTCAGCAATGGCGTGGGCAGAGGCCGTTCGGAGGTCTTTAAAGGTAGATCCTTGCACAATCGGAAAAAGCGATTGGTCATGGCCATATAACGCCCCATTTGACGCCAGGTGCTTGATGCATCGGTCCAACCACCGGTGGGTGCGCTCCATCGATTCTCGAGCGTATTGGTGATCACTGGGGTACGGAGGACATTCATCAAACGCCATGATGATATCTGCTCCAATGCTGCGTTGGATGTCCATCGAGGTCTCCGGACTGAACAAGTGCTTGCTTCCGTCGATGTGGCTGCTAAAAGTCACTCCTTCCTCTGTGATTTTGCGGCGATCAGACAAACTGAATACTTGATAACCGCCGCTATCTGTCAAAATTGGGCCGTCCCAATGCATAAACTTGTGCAATCCACCTGCTGCTTCCAAAACAGATGTGCCCGGTCGCAGGTACAAATGATACGTGTTGCCCAAGATGATTTGCGCCCGAATATCATCCGTAAGGTCCCGTTGCGGTACAGCTTTCACAGTGCCTGCTGTGCCTACCGGCATGAATATTGGCGTTTCGATTGCGCCATGATCCGTCTGCACAACGCCTGCTCGAGCCTTTGATTGGGAATCCCGAGCCTCTATTTGAAAAGTCAGTTCAGCCATCGATGGAAGTAATTCCTGCAAATGTAACTTCGGAGCATGGTTGGAACCCTCTACAATGCCATCGCAGTTGGAGTTGGCGCGTCTGCCGGACTTTGGCTAGGCAAAAAAATCTCGAAGGAGTTGCAAATTCTGGTGTTTCAGGCACTCGGGCTGTTCACCCTGGGCCTCGGTTTCAGCATGAGCTTGGAAATGGATGAACCGTTTGCCGTGTTTTTGGCACTCGTCTTCGGCACCATTGTAGGGCAAAAACTCCAAATTGACCAGCGCGTTCACCGCATGACAGATCGCTTGGGCGAGGGCACTGGATCAGGACTAGTGCAATCTGTGCTGCTGTTTTGTGCAGGAGCCATGACCTTGGTAGGCTGCATGCAAGACGGCCTTCAAAACGACCCCACCATCTTGTTCATCAAAGGCACCATGGACTTGGTGAGCTCAGCCTTGCTCGCCGCCACCCTTGGACGAGGTGTGCTATTGGCTGCGCCTGCAGTCCTGCTGCTTCAGGGCGGGCTGACCTGGGCATTCCAACTTTGGGGCGCCTCATGGCCTGTAGAACTGACCGCTGACCTCACAGGACTTGGGGGATTGTTGCTCCTTGCGCTTGGCATCGACCTATTGAAAATTCAAACTTTTGCTCTTTTAAATTTCATTCCCGCATTTGCCCTGGTGGCACTGTTCCGTCCTGTCGCCTTGTGGATACAGACTGAATTGCCCCTTTTATTGCTTTTCTAAATGCATACAAAAAACAACCGTCGCAGCGCACAGCGCTGGAAGTGGGCAATCGCCGGATTGATTGTGCTGTTGCTTTCCGCATTGATTTTCAGTGAATTAAATCGGAGAATTGACGGGCAATGGAAGCGCGCGGGAGAATGGTGGGGTCTGCAGGCTACTGAGAAAAACTATGGCGACGAAGTCCAAAAATGGAGTGCCCACTATGACGTGCCTTTCCCCTATTTGATGGCACTGATCCAGCTGGAATCCGGAGGGCGAAAACCGGCAGGAAGACGGTTCGAAGAACACGTATTTGAACGACTCAAAGAAGTGCAAGTTGGAACACGCACACGGTACGAAAACGTCGTAGAAGCCGATTTAGATGGAGCAAACGATGAAGCAATACGGAATTTGGCAACCTCTTGGGGACCCTTTCAACTCATGGGGTACAAATGCATCTTACTGGACCTCCAAATTCGAGATATACGCGGGCAAGACGCCATTCGTGCCGGTGTTGAATGGATTGATGTGACATATGGTGATGTGCTTCGAAAGGGAAGCTATGAAGATGCATTTCACCTCCACAATACGGGCAAGCCTTTCCCAAAGTCAGGCGAAACACTCACCTATCATCCCGATTACGTCGAAAAGGGAATTCGACTCATGGAAGGCTACACCCCGCGCAAGTAAATTACCTGGCTCATTTGACTTGGACCTTTTCCATGGTTTCCATGCCTATCTTGATGCCTGCGAAGGAGAAGACATGCCTGCGAACAAATACGCCCTCATCCGTTACCGAACGATTGATCGGTGCCTCACAAACCCGGGCGCGCCATTCCCCACCAAGGAAGAACTGCGAACGGCTTGCGAAGAAGCCCTGTATGGAAGCGAAGGCGATCGCATCAGCATTTCGACCATTGAAAAGGACTTGAATGCCATGCGCAATGACGGCGCATTGGGTTATTATGCGCCCATAATCTACCACCGAGACGAACGTGGTTATCATTATGAGGACGAAGATTTTTCAATCGACAATCTTCAATTAAACCCCGAAGAATTGGAATCGATTCGTTTCGCGGCACGCACACTTGTGCAGTTCAAAAATGTCCCTGTCTTCTCTCAATTCGGTCAAGCCATAGGGAAAATTGATGATCGCTTGAGAATGGCTCCCAACCTCGACACCCGGAATTTGGATGCTGTCGTGCAGTTTGAATCTGCACCCGCCACACGCGGATCTGAACTTCTCATGCCCATTCTAGAGAACATTCAAAGCAAGAAAATGCTACGAATGTCCTACAAAAAGTTTCAATCTGACCGAGCCAAAGAAGTCAGTCTGCATCCGTATTTATTGAAAGAATACCGCAACCGATGGTACGTCATTGGCTGGAATCCTGAAAGATCTGCCTACCGAACCTATGGATTGGATCGCATCCAAGAATTGCACGACACGCAAGAATCCTTCTCCGTTCGAAGTGATTTCAACCCCGATGATTTCTTTCTTCATTCATTTGGCATTTCTAAAATTGCTGAAGCGCCATGCGATGTCAAAATCCGCTGCAGTCAACTTGAATTTGAGTACCTCGCCGCTCAACCCGTGCACCGCAGCCAGCGGCTAACCGAAATTGGGCCTGGGTCTTACGAGTTGCATTTGCATGTTCTCCTCACCTTTGAATTGATTCAGTTTTTATTGGGACTCGGGTCTGCAGTTGAGGTCATTGAGCCGAAAGACCTCCGACAATTGATGCAGCACAATCTTTCGAACGCACTCGATTTGTACGGCGAAATCTAAAATATTTTCGCACCGTAAATTGATTACGGAGCCCCTCAGTTGGTTTGTCTTGTCAAACACAAACAAGTCAACTGAAATGTCTATCCCGCTCAACCCCCAGGCCTTTGCTTTTCCTTCTAGCATTCAAAATGTCGCTCAGGCAAAGCTTTGGATTGATGGATTTGCTCGACCGGCTATGTTCAATTCACATGCGTGGCAAACCACCAAGAAAATGGCTATGCTGGTGTGGCAATGTCATCTCCAGAATCAACCTTTTGGACGGACATTGAACTTCATGCATCCCGCTTTTTACGAAATGATCAAAACTCCAGAAGGAATTTGCCTGGTCAATGAAAAACGCCTTCGAAGAAACTAATCGAATCCGAAGAGCCTTCAACCAACGTAAACTATTGAAAAATAGCAGGTAGACGTGAATAACAATCGATTGGAGATAGCTTGTTGCGAGCGACCCATGCTGTAATTTCGTTTTGATTTGTTAATTAATCGCTAGAATTAAGCTATTCATCGATTGATTTCATATCTTTATCATCGAAATACGGCGAAATGAACCCTGTAAAGTCATCCCAATTATTCTCTGAGCTGCAAGAAACCTTGCATGCAAAGACGGAAGGTGATGACAGAGGTGTTTTGCTGAGTTTCTCGGGGGAATTGACACCGCTCTCTACAGATGCCATCATGATGTTAGCGGAGAATGCGCTGGAAACAAGAGGTGCAAAACGAAAAGAGCAGCATCGAATGAGCAGCGTTCTCATCGAATGCCTTCAAAACGTAAGCCGCCACGGATGGATTGACGACGACGGCAAACTTCACTTGTACCTCACCATCGACAGCACGCCGCTTGGGTTTCAAATCCAGGCCGGTAATATGGTAGACTTTGACATGGCGGCTACACTGCGGTCCAATCTCTCAGAAGTAAATGGAATGACGCATGAAGAGTTGCGTGTTCGCTACGTAGAGTGCCTTTGCAACAACGAATGGTCTGAAAAAGGAGGAGCGGGACTGGGACTCCTTTCTATGGCCAAAAAGGCAAACGGCCCACTCGACTATCAATTCCTAGAATTGGATTCAGGAATGCACCTTTTTACGCTAGGAATTCTGCTGAAAGCCTGACAAATCGCTGCTGACATTTCCCCCTATGTCTTTCGCTATGTCTTCCGCTCCTTCTTGCGGGCAGCTGGAAATAATATATTGTTCAAGATCAACCGATAACCCGCCGAATTGGGATGCAGCTTCAAATCTGTCGGTGGATCGTTGACCAAATGCCGGTAGTCTTCCGGATCGTGCCCCCCATAATATGTCCATTGTCCTAGCCCCAAAGTCCCATGGATGTATTTCGCTGAACGCGTGCTTTTCGTCTCACCCATGATGGTGACGTCTGGGCGAATGTATTGCTTTCGAAATGCCGTTGTTTGCCCCATGAAACCTGGAATGACTCGCTCGTGGCTTTGTGTAAGCATTGTAGGTATGATGTCCCACTTGGCACTAAAGTCGAAAAGCGTGAAAAAATCATTGAGCTGCTTTGTTTTTGTATGCTCCTCAGTTGCATCAATATCAGAAAATTCATACACCATCGGGTCCGTGATGATTTGGTAGTCCTGAAAAGCCAAGGATCGATCGAAATCAAGTGCTTTGACAGCACCTGGTTCAATGGGATCCCCATCAAATACCGGATCGCAAATATCCACTTCTTCTGCAGCTAGAGCGATATCAAAAGAGTCTGTTCCTGAGCACATTGTGAAGAGGAAACCCCCTCCCAAGATAAAGTCACGAATCTCCAACGCCACATTTCGCTTCATCACACTTACTTTTTGAAAGCCAAGTGTGCGGGCCATGCCTTCTTGACGTTGCACCTCATTTTGATACCACGCCGCGCTTCGATAGGAGCGGTAAAATTTCCCATACTGTCCTGTGAAGTCTTCATGGTGCAAGTGAAGCCAGTCATATTTGAGCAATTCTCCCCCCATGATTTCCGCATCATAAACGACCTCATAGGGAATTTCCGCATACGTGAGCACGAGGGTCACAGCATCATCCCATGGTTGCTTCCCATCTGGACTGTATACCGCAATTTTAGGGGCAACCTCTAATTTAACTCGTTCTGTATTTGACTCCGGATCAGCGATTTCCAATAAAATTTGCTGGGCTTGGACATCTGCGATGACCTGATGACTGATGCCGCGAATCACACATTCTTGAACGACAGATGTCAAGTTGGGCATGAGAAAACTTCCTCCTCGGTAATTGAGCAGCCACTCAATCTCTGCATCCTGTTCCAATAGCCAAAACGCCAAGCCGTAGGCCTTGAGATGATTGGACTGACCCTCATCCATGGGAATCAACAACTGTGACGCCCGTAAATTGGAAACCGCCATGAATCCCACAATGAATCCAATGCATGCCATTCGCTTCCATCCTTGACCAGCACATATTTTCATGGGAGCAATTTACGACGATTCACTGCGCTCTGTATCATTGCACCCCATCTCAGTGCGCAATGCTTGACTCGTTCGATTGTGGTTGTTAAAATGGAGAGTCGGTGCTTCCGCCTTCACTCGACTGATTCATCTTGGAGGGCACCGTCATGGTCGATTGATTCGCAAAGTCCTCATTCGGGCGAAGTCCATCCTGAAACTCTCCTCGATCAAATACAGGGTTGGCAAAACTGTCGTAGTTGGCAAATTTGGCCAAACGCTGAATGAAGCGCATCTTCACTGTGCCGAGCGCGCCGTGCCGATGCTTCGCAAGAATCAACTCACCCAAACCTGCGGTATCTATGCCGTCCGGATGTTCTGTCAATCCATAATATTCAGCTCGGTAAATAAAGGCGACCATGTCCGCATCTTGCTCAATCGCTCCAGATTCACGCAGGTCTGACAGAATGGGGCGTTTATCTCCTCCGCGCGTTTCCACCATCCGCGACAACTGAGACAAGGCAATGATCGGAATATCCAATTCCTTGGCGATGCTCTTGATGGAACGACTGATGCTTGAAATTTCTTGCTCCCGATTTCCTGTCGAAGATCCAGCTGTCATCAATTGGAGATAGTCAATGATGACCATTTCAATTCCAGCCGTGGACTTCAGACGGCGGCACTTGGCACGCAACTCAAAAATACTCAGTGCTGGTGTGTCATCAATGTAAAGTGGAGCTTCGGAGAGCTTTCCGATGCGCTCGTGCAACTGCGTATACTCGTGCGGAGCCAAACTTCCTTTCCTGAATTTATCTGAACTGATTTCGGTCTCTGCGGAGATTAATCGCTGCACCAATTGCACCGCTGACATCTCCAACGAAAAGACAGCAACAGGCACGTTGAAGTCAACCGTAATGTTCCGGGCCATGGTCAAAACGAAAGCCGTTTTTCCCATACCCGGTCGCGCGGCCAAAACAATCATATCTGACTTCTGGAATCCGCCAGTTATTTTATCCAGATCCACAAATCCTGTCGAGACACCACTCATTCCACCCTCTTGATTTCGGGCGTTATCAATGTCTTCCAAAGCTTGACGCATGATGCTACTCATCGACTCATAACTGCGGCGAATATTGCCTTGGGCAACCTCAAACAACTGAGATTCTGCCTCATCGAGCAAATCGAGCACATCCGTTGTTTCTTCAAATGCTTTCTGAGTGATCAAGTTTGAAACACGGATCAGTTCGCGTTGAATGTATTTCTGTGCAATGATACGAGCATGAGCTTCGATGTTCGCTGTGCTGGCAACCCGCATCGTCAGCTGAGCCACAGCCTGAGCGCCACCCACCTGCTGCAAATCTCCCGCCTTCCGAAGCGTCTCCGTGACCGTTAAAATATCCACCGGCTCAGATTCATGGAACAAAGCCACAATGGCTGCATAAATTCGCCGGTGCGCGTCACGATAAAAACTCTCAGGCTTTAGAACATCAATGACAGAATTAACGGCTGTCTGCTCCATCATCATTGCACCCAGAACAGCCTCTTCCAAGTCCAAGGACTGCGGTTGTACTTTGCCTAACATTTCAGGGGCATTCGAAGAGGATTGAAGCCCGCGTGATCGAACACGTGTTACAGAAGAGTCGTTGGAGTGTTGGTCTTGCATGATAATGGGAGTGTGAAGGTAGGACACGGAATTCAGCCGAGCATCATGGTTAATTCACAACGCATTGACAAGGTTCTTAACATCGGCCTTGACACCCTAATTTTACTGCCATGACACGTTCAATTTTCCGGGCAAGCTTCCCACTCATTTGCAGAAAGGGGGCCGTAGCAATTTTGATTGGTTTCTTTTTGTCAGGTTGCAATGGACGCGATAAAGAATCACCTAGAGTCCAGATCACATCACCAGCCTATGATGGCATGGACGCTCAATTTGGTGATGTCTTGTTTGTGCAATTTACCGCCACCGATGACCGGGATGACGGAGGCGTCTGGACGGTTGAATTGCGACGGGGCGACGGTGTATCTGTCCGCGCCGCTCAAATAGGACTCTGGCAAGGTTCTGAAATTGACACCTTGGTCGTCCCTTTTGGGCTGAACTCTTCCTCTTGGCCAACAGAAACCATGACCATCGCGGTAGTCGTAGACGATGCCGCTGGAAATCGAGGTGCAGATTTCCGTGAGTTTGATTACACTGCATCCGCAGATCTACCGAATGTTTTGACAGCATTGACCGAGGAACCCGATGGAACATCTTCCATTTTGTCTTTTGAAGATGGTTCAAACGAAGGAATCACTGCGAGTGGATTTCCATTGAGTCATGACTTTGCGTACGCGAATGACGTTTATGCATTGGCAGACGCCGAAGATGCAACCGTGTATCTTGTGAATCGGGAAACAATGGCCATTGAAAATACATGGAGCTCAACTCAGAGCTCCGGAACATTGCCTTTGATCAGGCGTGTTCACGCCTTGGGTGTTCAGGCGGGATTTACAATCGTTCATGCCAGTGGCATCGTAATCATCAATGAGACTGGAGGCCTACTTTTCGAGCGATTTTCAGAAGCCCCATGGAGCCCTATCGACGCTCGGTTTAGCGAAAATACTTGCGTACTATGGGAGAAAAACGAAGCCACTTCTAATCACCGATTGCGGTCCTGGGATTTTGTTACGGGCGCTGCTGGGCCAATCATCAATTTGGCTGTCGAGCCGTCTGGCTTCGGAGCCGTTCCCAATCAAACTTCAGAAAGTGCTGGAACTGTGTTTATTCTTAGTGAGACTGCTGGTCTTACGCTCATTGACGTCACCACCGGAAATATGGATGATCTGTGCGGACTCATTGGGAACGGAGTGCTCACTGACAACAACTTTTCAATCTCAGGCATGGGCGGAAACCAGGCACTGTTTGCTCGAGGCTCACAACTTTGCCGTCAGGATATTGCCCCTGTGAGCAGCGGCAGCAATTGGCCTTTTGATGGGGATATTATTGACATGCGCTCGCGTCCAGATGGAACAATCCATTTGCTCATCGATCAAGGAACTAACAAGCGATTTGTTACTTGGTCTCCTGCTGAGGCGGCACCCATGCAAAATGAAATTGCCTTGCCAATAAACACAAAAGGCATTTGGCTTGTTAACGATTGAAGTAGGAAGTGCTGCTACGGAAAGGTACTTTTGCCTCTTGGTTCCGAGAATGGTTCGGATTTTGATCCCCCGAGTTTTTTTTACATGTTACAATACCCTCAAGAAGAACCTGATTTTGGAGTTGCCCTATCCACCAGCCTAGTGCTGTTTGGATTTGACGGAACGGACTTGCAAGTGTTGCTGGCAAAAAGCAAACGTGCACCCTACGAAGGAGCGTTATTTCTGCCCAGTCGTTATCTCAATGAGAACGATGAATTGATGTTATCTGCTCGGAAGATGTTCAAGCAGTTGTTCGGCTATGAGGATCCCTCTATGATTGAACAGTTGCAAGCCTTCGGCAAGGTTTTTCGCCATCCCGGTGGACGAGTCATCAATGTAGCGCACTATGCGCTCGTTCGAATGAGCGACTTTCAGGCCTCGAATTGGGACGAGCATGACATGCAGTGGGTTCCCTTCTCACAAGTGCCCGATCTGGCATTCGATCACAATGAAATAGTGCACTATGCCAAAGAACGACTCAAGCGTAGGGTAAAGAGACGCCCGGTTGGTTTCCGGCTGCTGCCCGATGAATTCACGCTCGGCCAATTGCAAACGCTCTACGAAACAGCTCTTGGAAAAACGTTTGATAAGCGTAATTTCAGAAAGAAGTTGTTCAAAACAACCCTGCTCATTGATTTGGACCAAAAAGCAGATGGAATTGCAGCCGGACAGCACAAGGGCTCACAGCTCTTTTCATTCAACAAAGAGAAGTATCAAAAGATGAAAATCCAGGGCTACGACTTTGTCTTCTGAGACGATTGAGTCAGCTGTCTGGCCCCAAAGGTAGCGGGACCAATTTCAAATCACAATTCGCTTTACCCAAGGTTCAACGCAGCTTTGACGGCGTCAACTGCATCAAGCTTCTCCCAAGGGAATAGTTCAACGGTCATTGACACTTCTTTGCCACCAGGACTCACAAAACGTTTTTCTTTTAGTTCAGGCTTGCGCCCCATGTGCCCATATGCTGCACTTTCTTCGTAGATGGGCGTACGCAACTTAAAATGCTGCTCAATGTTGTATGGCTTGATTGGGAACAATGGCTTGATGCGCTCGGCCAGTTCACCATCGGTCATGCCTGTTTTGCCTGTCCCGTAAGTATTGACATAAAAGCCCACCGGCTCGGCCACTCCAATGGCATAAGCAAGTTGGACCAAGACTTCATCACACGCATCTGCTGCAACCAGATTCTTGGCAATGTAACGTGAAGCATAAGCCGCAGAGCGGTCCACCTTTGACGGATCTTTACCACTGAAGGCACCACCACCATGCGCTCCTCGACCGCCGTATGTATCAACAATGATTTTACGCCCCGTCAAACCCGTATCTCCGTGAGGTCCACCGATGACAAACTTACCCGTCGGATTCACGTGAAGCTTGATATCATCGCCGAACAAAGCTTGAACGCTGTGACTCATCTGCGCTTTCACACGAGGGATCAGAACATCTTGAACATCTTGCTTGATTTTAGCAAGCATGGCAGGTTCAGCGTCGAAATCGTCGTGCTGCGTTGAGACCACAATCGCCTCAATTCGTTCTGGCGTATTGTCGTCCGCATATTGGATCGTTACCTGCGACTTTGAGTCGGGACGTAGGTATGGCATCGGGCTGGGCGATTCACGTCGAATGGCCGCCAGTTCTTGCAACAAGCGGTGAGACAAGTCGAGCGGAAGCGGCATGAAATTATCTGTTTCTCGGCATGCATAGCCAAACATCATTCCTTGGTCACCAGCGCCTTGCTCCTCAGGATTCGAGCGTTCCACACCTTGATTGATATCGCTTGATTGCTCATGAATGGCGCTCAACACGCCGCATGATTGTGCATCAAACATATACTCGCTTTTGGTGTAGCCGATTCGGCTGATGACATTCCGGGCAATGTTTTGAACGTCGAGATAAGCGCTGCTCTTGACCTCACCGGCCAACATCACTTGTCCCGTTGTAACCAAGGTTTCACAGGCCACTTTCGACTGTGGGTCAAAAGCGAGAAATTGATCAATCAATGCGTCACTGATCTGGTCAGCAACTTTATCGGGGTGTCCTTCGGAAACGGACTCGGAGGTAAAGAAATAGCTCATGATAAGAAGTGCTAAAGTTAGCACAGGAGTTTTTTCTCTGCGTGGTAAACTTTACATTTGCAATGCTTATCGCGAAAGACGGAGGGAATTGGCCCGTTGAAGTCTTGGCAACCCGGGAATAAGGCCGGGTGCCACATCCTACCTGAGGAAGAATCCGACGGAAAGATGAGCAAATCTGACGGTTTACCGTCCGGCTTTTGTGCAAGCGCTTATTCAAACAAATGCACATGGCCTCAAACAATCTGACGGCTTTTCCTTCCTCAGAAAGCATCGCGCAACGGACTTCATTGCTGCATCAAGCCGCTTCAAAGCGCATCCTTATTTTGGATGGAGCCATGGGCACCATGATTCAACAGCATCGCCTCACGGAAGAAGATTTTCGCGGGACGAGATTTGCTAATCACATGGATCCCCTCAAAGGCAACAACGACCTCTTGTCGCTCACACGTCCCGAAGTAATCGAAAGCATCCATCGGGCTTACCTAGAGGCAGGTGCTGATATTGTCGAAACAAACACCTTCAGTTCTACCTCCATTGCACAAGCTGATTATGGCCTGCAAACGTTGGCCTTCGAATTGAATGAAGCATCAGCGCGAGCAGCAAGGAAAGCTGTTGATGCAATTTCCACTCCTGACCGCATGCGTTTTGTCGCTGGCGCGCTGGGTCCCACCAACAAAACTGCTTCCCTCTCTCCGGATGTCAATAACCCAGGATTTCGAGCCGTAACCTTTGACGCATTGGTGTCGGCATACAAAGAGCAGGCGCTTGGCTTGATTGCAGGAGGATCGGATTTGTTACTGATCGAAACCATTTTTGACACACTCAATGCCAAAGCGGCAATGTTTGCCGTGCAGGAGGCTTTCGACGAGGTTAAATTCACTTTACCCCTCATGATTTCCGGAACAATTACAGATGCCTCAGGACGCACGCTAAGCGGACAGACGACCGAAGCTTTTTTGATTTCCATGGAACACATGCCTTTGTTTAGCATTGGACTGAACTGTGCTCTAGGAGCAGAGCAGTTGACTCCTTACCTCGAAACATTGGCGAACAAAGCACAATTTCGGGTAAGTGCTTACCCCAATGCCGGGCTACCCAACGAAATGGGCGAATACGATCAAGATCCCAGCGCAATGGCGGCAGCTGTTCAACCCTTTTTAGAACGAGGATGGATCAACGTAATCGGAGGATGCTGCGGAACCACGCCTGATCACATCCGAGCCATTGCCGAAACCGCTCAGTCGTTTGCACCGCGTAAGCTCAACTCAGAAAAAAATACGGCATCATGAGTGCTTCCTCTTACCATCGGCCACTCAAACTTTCGGGCCTCGAACCGTTGATTGTCACACCCGAATCCAATTTCGTGAATGTCGGTGAACGCACCAATGTAACAGGGAGCCGTCGTTTTGCCAGACTCATCCGAGAGGAACTGTACGATGAAGCCTTGGCAATCGCACGGGAACAAGTGGAGGGCGGTGCCCAAATCATTGACATTAATATGGACGAAGGCCTCATCGATGGAGCCCACGCCATGACCACTTTTTTAAACTTAATTGCTGCCGAACCTGACATTGCGCGCGTGCCCATCATGATCGACTCTTCGAAATGGTCGATCATAGAGGCAGGCCTAAAGGTGGCGCAAGGAAAGTGCGTGGTGAATTCAATTTCCATGAAGGAAGGCGAAGCAGAATTCATGCGACAAGCAACATTGGTCAGGCGCTACGGCGCTGCCACCATTGTCATGGCGTTCGACGAAAAGGGCCAAGCGGACAGTTACGAACGACGCATCGAAATATGTGAGCGGGCTTATCGTTTGCTTACCGAACATGTTGGATTCCCACCTGAAGATATCATCTTCGATCCAAACATTTTCCCAGTGGCCACTGGCATGGACGAACACCGCCGAAATGCCATTGACTTTTTCGAGGCAACACGCTGGATCAGGGAAAACCTGCCCGGCGCGCACGTCAGTGGAGGCGTTTCCAATGTAAGCTTCTCTTTTCGGGGAAATCCCACCGTGCGAGAAGCAATGCACTCCGCGTTCCTGTATCACGCGATTCGAGCTGGCATGGACATGGGCATTGTCAACCCGAGCATGCTTGAAGTTTATGACAGCATCCCGAGTGATTTACTCGAACGTGTGGAAGACGTACTCTTCGACCGAAAAAATGACGCAACTGAACGGCTACTCGCCTTTGCTGCAACCGTCGAATCGAAGGGGAAAGAACGCGAAAAAATCACAGACGCCTGGCGGGAATTTCCGCTAGAAAAACGCCTCGAACATGCCTTGGTCAAAGGCATCACCGATCACATTGAGGAGGATACAGAAGAGGCAAGAACAGCCATTGGTTCGCCTTTAAGGGTGATCGAAGGGCCGCTGATGGACGGAATGAACGTTGTCGGCGACTTGTTTGGCTCTGGCAAAATGTTCTTGCCACAGGTCGTCAAGAGCGCCAGGGTCATGAAGCGTGCAGTTGCATATTTGACTCCTTATCTGGAGGTGGAAAAAGCCAAATCAGGAAGCAAGCGGGGAGCCGGGAAAGTCCTGCTTGCCACCGTGAAAGGAGATGTGCATGACATTGGGAAAAACATTGTAGGTGTGGTTTTAGCCTGCAACGGCTATGAGGTAATTGATATGGGGGTCATGATCCCGAAGGAAAAAATCTTGGATGAAGCCATTCGCCAAGAAGTTGATATCATTGGGCTCAGCGGCCTCATCACTCCTTCCCTCGAAGAAATGATCGACGTAGCTCAAGAAATGAAGCGACGCAACATCCAAACTCCACTGCTGATTGGAGGAGCCACGACTTCTCGGGTGCACACAGCTGTGAAAATCGCTCCGCATATTGATTCTCCGGTTGTTCATGTTAACGATGCATCACGCGCCGTACCTGCAGCCTCAGCTTTGATTTCAAAAGAACATCGGACGGGATTTGCCCGCGACGTCGCCGCGGATTACGACAAAGTACGCGTCCAATACCAGCGCGACCGTGCCCGTAAAAAACTCGTTACCCATGAAGTGGCGAAGACTCGCGCGCACCAATTAGACTTCAACAATATTCCAGTGCCGAATAGGCTTGGCGCGCAACTCCCGTTTGCGCCATCGGTTGCCGAGATTCGTCCGTTCATTGATTGGTCGCCATTCTTCCGTTCATGGGGGTTGGCCGGTGTATTCCCTCGTATTTTAAAAGACACGGTTGTAGGCGTTGAAGCCCAAAAGCTGTTTGACGATGCACAGAGATTGCTCAATGCCTGGACGCAAGATCCCAAAGGGATTAAGATGAAAGCGGTCCATGGGATTTTTCCAGCTGCACGAACGAGCAGTGAAACAGTTACCCTGTTTGACCCTGTCAAAGCGAGTCAGCCCATAGGCAAGTTTGAGTTCTTGCGGCAGCAAATCGATCAACGCGATGGAATCCAACGGTCTCTTGCGGACTTCATCTCACCCTGCTCAACACCCGATGACTTTCTCGGATGCTTTGCCGTCGCGGTGCATGGCATCGATCCAATAGCTGACGCGCAAGTTGCTCAGGGAGATGATTACGAGGCCATTCTAATCAAGGCCGTTGGAGATCGTTTAGCAGAAGCATTAGCTGAATGGCTGCACCAGAAAGTTAGGCGTGAGACTTGGGGATATGCATCCGACGAATCCCTCAACAACGAAGCTCTGATCAAAGAACAGTACCAGGGAATACGGCCCGCACCAGGCTACCCTGCTTGTCCTGACCATTTGGATAAAGAACAAATCTGGAGCTTGCTCAAAGCCGAAGACACCATTGGTGCTCGACTCACCGAAAATCTAGCCATGCAGCCGGCCTCTGCCGTTTCTGGTTATTATTTCGCTCACCCCGAATCTCGATATTTAGGAGTTGGGCTCATCGCAGACGATCAAATAAGTGACCTTGCTCAGCGTCGGAATCTTTCCCTTGTGAGCATGAAACGATGGTTGTCAGCTAATCTACTTGACGCATGAAAATTACACAACACATATCAGAAGCGAAAGACACCCTATTCAGTTTCGAATTGCTTCCGCCTCTCAAAGGAGAGAACATCCAGCAAATCCATGGAACAGTGGAAAGCCTGATGGAATTCAACCCTGCTTTTGTCGATGTCACCTATCATCGGGAAGAATACATCTACCGTGAGGTAACGGAAGGCTTGCTCGAAAAGCGCACCGTCCGAAAACGGCCTGGAACCGTAGGAATTTGTGCAGCCATAAGCCACAAGTACAACCTTGATACGGTACCGCATATAATCTGCGGCGGCTTCACAAAGGAAGAAACCGAAAATGCATTGATTGACCTTGATTTTGTAGGGGTCGAAAATGTGCTCGTGCTTCGAGGTGATCCAATTCGCAGCGAAGGCCGATTCAAAGGGGAAGCCGATGGGCACAGTTTTGCCATCGATCTAGTGAATCAAGTTGCCGACATGAACCGTGGTAAGTATTTGGATTCTGAATTGAAAAATTCAAATGCAACCGATTTCTGCCTTGGTGTGGCCGGATATCCCGAAAAACATTTCGAAGCGCCTAATCTAGCCAGCGATCTGCGCTGGTTGAAACGAAAAGTGGAGGATGGTGCCGAATATATCATTACCCAAATGTTTTTCGACAACCAAGCCTATTTCGACTTCGTGGCAAAATGCCGAAAAAACGGCATTAATATCCCCATCATTCCGGGATTGAAACCGCTTACAACCAAACGTCAATTGTCATCCCTGCCCCAAAACTTTCATGTCAATATGCCTGATGAATTGGTGAGAATGGTGGAAGATGCAAAGTCAAAAGAAGCCGTCAAGGAAGCTGGAATAGCCTGGTGCATCAAACAAGCCAAAGAACTCAAGGATGCCAAGGTTCCAGTGCTTCACTTCTACACTATGGGGAAATCCAATCCCACCGCTGAAATCGCACGAGCAGTCTTCTGATTAATTGCTTTTACTTTTCAGAATTTTAAGAATTTTCCGCACCAAGTCAAAGCACTCGTATTTAATTTTACAGCGTCCACCAAAACTGAAAACACCCATGTCAACGATTGACTCATACCTCCAAGTAAAAGGAAGTATCTCTGCCGATTTCCAGCAGTCATTAACCGCTAACGATGCCGTCGATTTGTTGAAAAGTGGCAATGAACGCTTTATGACAAAAAAGCCAGCCAAGCGAGAACGCGAGGCGTTGCTAGAAGGAGCTGCTCAAGGACAAGCACCTTATGCAGCCGTCCTCGGCTGCATTGATAGCCGAGCCCCCATCGAAGAGGTCTTTGATGCTTCAATAGGCGATCTGTTTGTTGCCCGTGTCGCGGGAAACACCGTGAATGAAGACATCCTTGGATCGTTGGAGTACGCCTGTAAATACGCTGGATCCAAAGCAATTCTCGTCCTAGGCCATACCCAATGCGGTGCTGTAAAAGGCACTTATTCTGAACTTAAGGACGGCAACTTAACGGTTTTACTTCAGCGGATTGAGCCCGCTGTTTCAGGCATTCGTAACGAAGTGGGCCAGCCTCCT